>Ga0070705_100001025_pt1 | contig 15572 bp, 19 predicted proteins | sample KBSK5253metaG_FD_65455 | JGI IMG/M metagenome (GOLD analysis project Ga0070705, IMG submission 65455) | Corn, switchgrass and miscanthus rhizosphere microbial communities from Kellogg Biological Station, Michigan, USA - KBS K5-25-3 metaG | ecosystem: Host-associated > Plants > Roots >... | reverse complement strand
TTGAGTGCATTCACATTATAATACGTCTTTTTTAGTTATATATTTACCGTCAATCTGGGTAACTTATATTTAGATAAAATTTATGAGATTATTTCAAGTTCCAAAATGCCTAGTCGGAGATGATGATAACTCTCTCTTGTACATTTGTAATGGGGATAAAGAGGATATTTCATATTATTAATAAATATCAAAACCCTGGAATACTCGCAATTATTCGAATATTTGATCCAATTTTTATATGAGTCGTATATTAATAATTATCCCAATATAGAATATTTACTACATAATGGGTTCTTTAACTACTTTGAGGCCACCTTCTTCCGTCATTTCGATACCCATTATTTTCAAGATTCTTTTGGCATCAGCCTCCCTTTCTCTTTCCACAATGTTCCTCGCCATGTGTAGCCTATATTTTGGTATCCAATGTTGTCCTATCTTATACTTACCACGGAGGTCAGTCGGTACAACTTTCAAAACCGCAACTTCTTTGACTGATCTCATATTTGAGGAAAGAGATTCATAGCCTCCCTCTGTTTGGTATTTCGCCATTAATGCATTCAAAGCAATTGCTTTTTCATCATTATCTTGAATCACAGATGCCGTACCTTTGATAACTACGCTAATATACAGGGTATCAGCCTGTGAAGCATCGGTAGGATGAAAATAATACGATGGCAAGAAACAAACGTAAGAATCAACCTCAAATCCTACCCTTGAGTTTCTTTTGATGTTTTGAATTTTTTCTCCTATGGGGTAAGAGTGCATATATATTGAACCAAAATTTTTAGTATCTGACTGAGTATCACTCTGATTATTCTTGTTCTTAACATACACAAAATTCATTGGTATTATCTGCGGATAGCCATTTTCATCAATAGATGCAACTCTACCAACTTTTTCTTCATTGAGAAAAGAAATGATATTAGAGAAAGATTTTATTTCTAGTTTTGGTATTAGCTGCACATTGAGATTTGGTCTGCAGTAGTATAATTAAATTACTAAATTTATTTTAGCCACGCATTTAGTTTTCCGAAAATTTTTTAATCAATGTCTTTAACCTAAAGTATGAAACGTAATAAAACGGCCCTGGTTACCGGATGTTCATCTGGAATTGGATATTCTACTTGCCTCTTACTGGCTCGCAACAACTTTAAGGTATATGGTACCGTGAGAAATTTGTCTAAAGCCAAAAAAATTCAAGAGGTTATAGATAAAGAAAAAATCCCTCTGAAAATAATACTTCTTGACGTAAACGATTCAGAGTCTATTCAAAATGCTATTCGAGACATTCTTTACGATTCAAGAAAAATCGACGTTCTAATTAACAACGCTGGTTACGGTATGTTCGGCCCGATTGAAGATATTACAACTGAGGATGTCAAGCTACAGTTTGAGACCAATTTTTTCGGAGTAATCAGACTTATTAAGGAAATAGTTCCTATAATGAGGAAACAAGGAAATGGAACCATTGTCAACATTAGTTCAATGGTTGGGAGATTTGGAGTTCCCCTTAACGCTGCATATGTGTCAAGCAAATTTGCTATAGAAGGACTATCTGAATCGATTTCATATGAATTAGCTGAATTTGGCATAAAGATTATAGTAATTGAACCGGGAGTCGTACAAACTAATTTTTTTAACAACCTGAAGATAAATGGCCTTGATACCAGTTCGCCATACTATGAATTAATGAAAAAAAGAGTTTCATTCCTAAAAATTGCAATGAAAAATAGCCCGACTTCTAGCAGTCAAGTAGCAAATACCATACTTGATGCATTGAATTCTAAGCGTCCCGAATTTAGATATGTGATTGGAATGGACGCTAAAAATTCAATTCAAAAGAAAGACTCTTTATCTGATAAAAAATTCATGAAATGGGTAAGTGACGGTATATTTCAGGGGAAGCCCTTTTCAAGATAATGGCCTCATATCAGCGAGTCTTATCAAAATATTTGCGCACTCTAACAATTGCAGGATCAAGATACCTTGAAAATGAAATTGATAAAAGCGAAATTCCAACACCGAGCAAAATACCTCCTACTACGTCAAAGAAAAAATGATCTCCTACGTAAATCCTCGAAATACATACCAATGCTGCTTCGGTTGCCAATATTAAGGAAAATAATAGCTCCTTCTCCTTTCTATACAATAAAAACAAAATCACTGCACCGCTACTGACAATAGAAGCGTGACCCGAAGGATACGCAAAATCATTCTTTGGAAGAATATCAAGTCCCTGCATTTCAATCGAGGGTCGAGGTCGTTCAAAAAGATACTTGAATAATGAGTTTAGAGGCATAATTATCAAAAAAGAAATTACCATGATAACAGCAATTTTTTTCCCTTTCCATCCTACAAAAATACTCATAAACACAATTACGGCTGCCCAAACTATTTCTCGCCCATATGTTGACAAAAGTACCATAAAGTGGTCCATCATAGCGGAATGTGAATTAAAGAGAACAGACGAAATTCCTTCGTCAAAATGAATGACTCCCTGGTTTTGATGTCCTATTTTTGGTGAAAGTATTACACCGATTATTATGAATGTGACAATACATATGATAGACGTAAAAATATACTTCAATACAGCATCATTAGATTAGATACAATATATTTCATGATATCACAAGGTATTTTTTTCTCTGTTAAATTGGGAATATTTGTGACTTCGAATTTGACCCGGTGTATGGGTGATATTTGAATAACTATCGATTGATTTATCCTTGGATTTCTGCAATTATTCCTATAAAATATGTTACTGCTTAGGGGAAGCTGACTTTATTGTTGGCAGTTACCAAGAGTCAATCCTACGTCCCATTTAGAGCTAATTGCCAAAAAGTTAAATTCCTTTATGAATCTATCAAAGTAATGCAAAAGTGCAGCAGATGCAATAATGATACAAAGGTTACATATACTTGTAATCATACCAACAATTTAGAAATGTGCTCTGAATGTTATCACAGAGTCATTGGGAAATGACATGAGCAATTTAGCCGGTATTTTCTTGGATTCTCATGATGTTAACTAATTGCAATGTCTATCTCTTGTTTATTATAGCCAAAAAGAATAGTACTAGGATAGATAGAGCCACTGAGGGTAAAACGATGTCGGTAAATGGATTGTCAAGTGCTATGCTATGTTCAAGGTATTCGTAAAATAGAAATATACCAAAAAGAAAAAATGCTATAATAGCGTATATGAGTTTTCTTAAATGTGTGCTTCTGTAAGCAGAAATAGATAGAGCTATCAATATAGCAGCAAAGATGGTCCCGACTACATACAGTATACTTTCTACTATCTCAAATAATCCATTCTCAAGAATTAAAGATTCCAAATTACTCACTACCACTAGGTATTTTCTTCAGCTTCAGATAATGACAGGAACATTTCAACCAGTCTACTGCTCCATTTACTCCAAAGATTGGGATGGTGTTTCTTTAAAAGTTCAACTATGTATCTTGAATCTATTGAATTATCACGGAGCTTGTATCTCTTGAACTTTCCATCCCTCACTTCGTCTATTAGATTTAAATCAATCAAACGCCTCACGTGCCAATTTATAGAAGGCGCCGAGATACCCAATTTTTTAACTATATCTGTTTGTGTGGGATATCTTTGGTCAACGATAAATAGAATTATTTCTCGAGGGGTTTCTTGGTTTAATACTTGAAGAAGAGTCTTCTCATTCTCTTGAAAAGCGCCAGATTGAAAGTGTAACTTATACAGACCCTGCCTTGTTGATGTAATCTTGCCACCTTTTTGAAGCTGATATGAGTGATACTGTACTGAGCCCATTGATAAATCCAATTCGTTTCTAATCTGCCGTAGATAGCAACCTGGATTTGTTTGTATAAATCGAAATATTCTTTCTTTGTTTGAATTTGATTCCTTTTTTCGCATAACAACCTTGACTCTGAATAGGCATCATTAAGTGATTCGGAGTATTTATTGATTCCACTTTATCACTATATTGTATTATTTTGCTAGTACAATTCTCTAACTATCATCGATGGCTCTTATTTCAAGAATTAACTCGACTAATGTACCAGTTAATTCTCTTCTCCAAGAATTCTAATTGTGATTCATTAATTTTTCCCTTCCGATGCAAAAAATTCAAATCCCTTTGGATTTGTTCTAGTTGTTTTATGCATTCTTCCTTGTTGTTTTTCGACAACATTTCGTATGTATAGTCTATATTTGTTAGATTTCTTTTAAAGGATCGCCTAGATTTCTGTCTGTAGAACCAACCACCGATTGTTGAAACAAGTCCTATTATCACAGAAGTTAGTACTATAAATGTTTCAGTCAGAATTGCTCCCTTGAAATTCGCAGTGATAGTTTCATATCCAGTAACATTAAAAATTACTGGATTTTCCTTTGTGTTATTTGTTACAGACCAATGTCCGAAATCATATCCCCTGTCAGGCATCGCTTCACACTTGACAGTCGAATTTATAGGCAAAGTAGCAGAATCTCCAGATCCTAGAATGATATCATTGCATTTTACATTCCCTGAATTTTCGGGTTTAATATCAATGAATATCTTAGCTACAATTTTATCAGACTTACCATCGATTGTCATTATTCCATTCGTTCTAGTATTAGTTACGTAAGTGAAATTCGAGACCGGATCTACTGTAATTTTGCTCGCTATAAGTGGAAACGTTACTTTTAGAGGAATATTAATAAAAGGATTATTTATTCCCGATGCAATAATTGCCGGCTCCAAAGAAATGTTTTCAATTACCTTGTTTGTTTCTCCATTAATAACGCTTACAGAATTATCGACCAGATTATTAACATAAATCTTGTTTGTTCTAGGATTAACTGCAATTCCCACCGGGTTATCTTTTACCTTTATATTGGTTTCAAGTTTGTTGGAAGTACCATTTATAACGCTTACAGAATTATTCAAGAAATTTGACACATATATGGTATTGGTTTGCGTATTGATAGCTAAGGCAGAAGGTTTTGAACCAACAGGTATTGTTGATATTAGTGTATTATTACTTCCGTCTAGTACCAAGACGCTGTTCTTACCTAAATCAGTAACATATACCTTGTTAGTATGAGGGTTAATCACAATGTCATATGGCAGTGTAGCAAATTTTAGTGATTTTATTATGTGATTATCAATTGCATCAATTACCGTAATTGTCCCTGAGTTAAAATTTGCTACATATATCCAGCTCGTTGCTAAATTGATTCCAATTCCCAAGGGTGATTTGCCCACAGGTATGCTGGTCAATTCGTTATTTGTGAAACCATCAATGACAGATATTGAATTAGAGTCTCTGTTCGATGAATAAATTCTGTTAGAGAATGGATTTACATCTACATCATATGGGGAGTTGCCTACATCAATATTTTTTTCGACTATGGATTTTTCAATATCGATTACCGATATTGTGTTCGAAAACTGATTAGCAACATAAAGTTTGTTAGTTATTGGATTAATATCAATTCCAATAGGAAAACTTCCTGAAGGTATTATAGGATTGGATCTTAGGGATATTACCTTCTCCTCTTCTTGTGCAGATGTACATACTACAAAAGTAGTAAAGAATAATATAATAGATAGAGAAAAATAAAGAAACTTTGGCAAATAATATTTCAAATAAGCAATTTAGGTTTAATGGGTATAAAAAGTAACTACCAGATATTATCTTGATTTAGCAACAATGACGTTATTATGACTTTTTACCGCTAAGATCGTCGTCTAAAACGAAGAATGATTCTAAGAATAATACCCATAGTTAGGATAATAGCACCTGCCATAATAATCATAGAACCATTTAATGTCCAGGTTGGATTGTTGTACATAAAGGAACTTTGAGGACCTAACAGTGATTTAGATTGTGCCGTAAAAATTAGACCTGCTAGAATAAGCGCGATTCCAATAATCTCTATAATAATTTTCATACTTTATCACATATTTGATTAGAATAGAATATCTATACGTTATCTATTTCCCTAGTATTCTCGCAGGTTTCAAATCATAGAAGGCCGAACTAATTTTCTGATTTTTAAAGATTAGTGTTATCAGCGCTATCGATATTAAATGGCTAAGTTTTAATACCTATAGGTCTGCGTCATGGGTGCTTGTGCTAGTGTTTGATAAAATATAAACTTGGCAACTCTAACTTGATTATTGGGTATCTCTCAGCAATCGTCGCCGCTTTGCTGTTTGGTTCTGTCTCTACCCTAGCAAAACCTATACTGTCAGAAATAAATCCTATTATCCTTTCATCAATTATTTATCTAATAGCTGGAGCATTTTTTACTCCCGGTGCCTTAAGAACACAATCAAAAATTACACCTAAATATTACGCTCTTATCCTAATTAGCGCAGTAGCCGGAGCAGCCATTGCACCTATTATTTTTTTCATCGGGCTAAGTCAAAGTACAGCAGCAGACACATCATTACTTGCGAACGGAGAAACTGTTTTTTCGATTCTATTTGCATTGCTTATTTTTAGAGAGAGAATGAGACCCCTTGGATACGTTTCAGTTTCAATGATACTGATTGGAGTATTTTTAGTAACTACAAATCTTGATTTTAATAGTTCATTATTTAGAATGAATATAGGAAACGTCTTGGTTATTTTATCAACAATGATTTGGGGGTTTGACAACAATGTTTGTAAGATCATAGCTAGACAACTAGATGTATCAAAACTTATTCAGTTGAAGGCACTTATAGGAGGGTTGATACTATTAGGAACGGTATTCATATTAGGAATTCCTTTCAAGATTCAAAGTGAACAATTACTGACTATTGTAATTTTGGCGGTCTTTGGATTTGCCATATCACTATATCTATATTTGCATAGCATTAAGAGAATTGGAGTAGTTAAGGCTTCATCTTTGTTATCCTTATCCGCAGTGTTTGGATTGATTTTCGCTATTATTTTCCTGCATGAAATTATTGGTATAAGTCAGATTATTGCTATCGCAATCATGATATTTGGAATTCATTTAATGTACTCATATGAAAAGAAAGGTGAAATGATCCTTAAGTGAAATTTTGCGATCTTGAATTAAATATATAAGTAGTGTAGATTTTTATTTGAATTAATGAAAATTGGGAGAGTTTCAATTTCCTCTTTGATACTTTCAATTACGTTAATTGTTATCTGCATGTCATTTATGTTGACGATTGTTTACGCTCAGGCAAGCCAAACAGGGGCAGCTAGTGGAACTCCTAAATTCCTTGCGATTCAACATGCTGCAATGGGTTCAGTATCAGAAAATCAATTCCACTTCTTATTCATTACAACTTGATGATATATCCAATAAGATAATTTTGTTTTCAGATAGACCAAATAGAATAGTACAAACTCAAACTGTTGATAATTTTATTGGTAACTGGACGAGGGGCCAGGATAGTTTTCAACTAAATCCACCAAATGCTGCCCTGGTTATGTTAACTAATAACAACAAAGAAGATGTCTTTGAGATAGAGCTATTCAATCCTATATGATAAAAATCAAAAATCATTAAAGTATGAGTTTAATGTTTTAGATAATACCAAAATACCTTCTGAAATTCCCGAAAAGTTAGGTAAAATCGCGTTAGTCATTGATTCACAGTGGCAACTCGCATACTCAGGCAACTAGTGAAAAAAACACAACACAGATTGCGTCACTTTACTTGTAATTATTCTGGGCCGAGAAGTTATCTGTTTCTAGTGTGCTGATTAGAAAAATGATGAGAATGTAGGTACTTTTTTCATTTTTGAATGAGTTATTTTAATACTTAATAACATCGCATACTATGGGTAGTATGATCTTGTTCCAAGAAATAAAATCAAAGAGTCTAACTATTGATGAGATTGTACCCAAATGGGCGGCTAAAATTAGTACAATATGGGAAGAGGGATTTCCAATTCCATTGTCATTGCAGTGGTGGAGATGGTATTTTTCACTTGACAGCCCTGCAAAATGCATTATAGGTGAAGCACATGGTTATTCATCTCATTATGAAAATGAATGTAGCAAATGTGACAGCATTGGTTGGGATTTTGGACACTCTTTTCTTATGAGATCAAAGAATGATTTCATGGCTAACGTTGAAAAATTTGTGGCTCACTGGAATGAAATACACATTCCATATGAAAGATAAGAATCAAAAGTTATACATAATTTTTTTCTTTGAGCAATATCATTATTATTGACAAAGCGAACCTGTATTACTGACCGATTCTGCAATAACAATATAAAATGAAATAAAATTTCTAATAGAAATAAACAAATAGTGAAATAATACCATTATATTATTCGCACTACGTGATTTTATTAACTATATATCATTAAAGAACATAAACAATATGATCGATCTCCTTATTTGTCATGCGCTATATTCAATTACGTGATGGCAAAGAATAGTCTTTTTTTTACTGATCTAACTGGTATAATAGATAAAAGGAAATTTGATGAGTTCATAGATTCTGCAAAAATTAAGAATTGCAAAAATATTGATAAAGTCCATTCTTATGATAATGGACAATTACCATCTTTAGTAACTAGGAATCCATCAATATGAATCAATATTGCAGAGTCATGCTCCTGATTTCAATCTACGCCTTTTTGACAATTATATTAATAAATGTTAACAATAGATCCTTTGGTATAGAACAACAAGAATCGGAGATCCCCCAAGCTAAATCAGTTTACGACACAGAAACTATTCATTTGCCAAGATCTGTCGGTTATTTCATAATTCTTATAGCAAATGAAGCTCATGAAGATTGGTCTAATGAAAAACATAAACTTCTTACGGATCATAATCCGTACTTTTTACCATCGCACGTATTAATTCCAAAAGGAACTGCCATAGTTATTCTTAATGCTGATGCGCCATGGAATACGCCACATCCTCATACTATCAATATTAAAGATAATTCGGGAAAAGTGATTTACACAACCGGAAAAATGGAATATGCTAATTCATCGGATTCAAAAGTATTGCCTGTAGGAACTTATTCTATAACTGACACCAAGTATGAGTGGATGAAAGGGACAATTACCGTATCAGATGAAACTTCTACGGGTAAAGAAATAGTAGGAGGATTTTATTCCCCAACTAATCAAGTATCAAATAAGTTAGACAATGATGGAAATATGCACCCAGGATGGTTGGGTTATTATGAAAGTGAATTTCCAAAAAATGGTTTCAACATTCTTAGCGAGTATAATTTCAGCTATAACACCTGTTCTTATTGTGATGGGAAATTCTGGCCTGATAATAAGACAGGGGATCACACGCTAATAATTTTTGGTACCGACCAACCACTTTCAGAAGCTACAGCAAAACTTCAAAAGCTGGTAAAAGACAATGTATACATATGATGAAATTTTTTTCTTTTTGTCATATCAATGATCTTTGGTCGTATTGAATAATACTAGGGTCCTGTGAAGACCCGCTCCCTGCTAGGTACATTGCGGGTTATAAAATAAAACCAGTAATATTATGAAATGGGATGCAAACGAATTTGTGATGAAATCGGTATATTAGGAGCAAAATATAGTGACGGAGTCAAATATTGTAGGAGATGTTCGGTATATTTCTTTCATGATGGATCATTTTGTCCTTGCTGTCATCTTCACCTGAGAACAAAACCTATCAGATCGCGAAAGTAATAGTTGTTCTTTTGAATTTGATGATTCCTGAAATCTTTATGGTCTGAGAAGAATTTGAAAAAGGTTTTAGGACCAGCGATTACTATATTACAATATGAGTGAAAATAATCTTGAAACGGCTACTTTTGCAGCTGGTTGTTTCTGGGGTGTCGAGGATACATTTATGAAAAAAAAAGGTGTAAAAGCAACAAGTGTTGGATATACTGGAGGAAATTTTTCAAATCCAACATATGAAGACGTATGTACTGATAAGACCGGTCATGCAGAGGCCATACAATTAAGATTTGATCCCAGGGAAGTATCTTATGAGGAACTATTAGATTTGTTTTGGTCTATACATGATCCAACCACCAAGAATAGACAAGGTCCCGACATTGGATCCCAATATCGTTCTACTATTTTTTATCATACAGCAGAACAAGAAAACATAGCCAAAAAATCCAAGCAAGACCTTGATGATTCAAAATTTCAGAACAAAATTGTTACAGAAATTGTACCGGCAACAACATTTTATCCGGCAGAAAATTATCATCAAAAATATTATCAAAAGAATGGCGGAGGCAGTTGCTATATTTGAAAAAAATGTTATCTGTACCGGAGTGGTTAACGAAGAAAAATCATGACAGTGATACTTTGAACGAAACAAGAGGCGAAATCAAAGCAGAGTTGTAATTTACAAATTGTTCTAAGATCATCTAATTTGTTTTCGAAGACATTGCAGATCCTTAAATAATTTGTTGAGCAATATTTTCACAACTCCTAAACACCAACTGGCGGGTAACTTTGGTTCTGATTCTTGTTCAGTGGCCAAAACTCCCACCAGTGAATTTAAAAATTTTGTCTTGTTCAAATTGTTGTAATATTCAAAATCAATGCTATTTTGCTATTGTTTGGCTCTGTTCCCTCATAAACTGGGTTAAATAATATCTTCCACCAGTCCCTTTTCCCGTAGTCCCAGAATCTTTCCATCCGCCAAAAGATTGTCGTCCCACCATTGCTCCAGTTGTTGAACTCTTTTTTCTATTTACGTAGACAACTCCTGCCTCTATTCCTTGAAGAAATTTCAATATTTCATTCTTTTTGTTACTGTAAATTCCTGATGTTAATCCATATTCTGATTCGTTTGTCATTTCGAGCGCCTTTTCAAAATCATCGAATTCTGTCACGCATAAAATAGGAACAAAAAGTTCCTTTTTCAGTAAAGAATGATGGGTCGGAAGTCCATCTACAAGAGTTGGTTCTACATAAAAACCATGATTAAGGCCTTTGTTTTTTAAAACCGAACCACCTATCAAAATGTTACCGTCTTTTGATGCTAGTTTGGAATATTTCTTGAAATTATTGTATGCGTTTAAATTTATCACTGGCCCAACAAAGCTTTCTCTCTGTGTAGGATCTTGAATTGTTAATTTTCTTGTCTTTTCAATCAGTTTTGACAAGAATCTTAATTTAATATTTCTCTGAACATACACTCGTGAACATGCGCTGCATTTTTGACCAGAGAATGAGAATGCGGCTTTAATTACTCCCTCAGCCGCCGTATTAAGATTTGCACTATCCGTTACTATAGTTGCATTTTTTCCTCCAAGCTCTGCAATAACTGGACGAGGTTTTGTTCTGGCTGACTCACTCATTAATTTGTATCCAACTTCCCTTGATCCCGTAAACACAATTCCAGCCACTTCTTTACTCTCAATGATGGTGTTACCTATTTCCATACCCGAACCTGGAACAAAATTTACTGCTCCGTTAGGAATCCCGGCCTCCATCATTATTTCAACTATCTTATAACCAATTATAGGAGTATCGCTAGCCGGTTTTATGATTACAGTGTTCCCAGTTATGAGAGCACCAACTGACATGCCAACCAAAATTGCCGCAGGAAAATTAAAAGGAGCGATTACAGCCCATACTCCATAAGGTTTCATGATACTTGTGTTCTGCTCATCAGTAATTATTGATTTCTTCATGACGAAACCTTTGTTTTTTTCCATTTCATCTGAATAATACATTATAAAATCAATTGCTTCATCTATATCGGCTATTGCCTCGTATCTATTTTTACCATTTTCAAATGTAAGCCAAGCAGATAATTCAAATTTACGTCTCCTCATATCAGACGCAATTCTTCTAAATAGATTTACTCTATCTTTATAGTCTACACTGCTCCATTTTTCAAAAGCTTTGCTTGCTGCACGAATTGCTCGTTTTGCATGTATTGAATTACCTTTAGATATTTGCCCCAAAATGATTCTATTGTCAGTAGGAGAAGTTCGAGTCATAGTTTTTGATGTAATGATTTTTTTACCATTTATAATAACAGGATATGTCATTCCAAATTCTGTTGATACCAAGTTAACTGCTCTATCGTATAGCTTATGAAATCGATCCTCTTGATTATTCTTAACAAAATTCTGGAAAGTATCTTCATTTTTGAATACCATCTCTAAAAATGCTCACCCAAAGCTGAAAGGCCGTTAAAAATAACCCACGATAGAAATCCAGGTGCGAATGTAATGTTAATCTGATAGTGAATATGATTATCTTTGGCTAAATAATAATAATTTTGAATAACTAAAGTAATCAAGATTCTATGAGAGATCTGGCAAGTAAAAATATATTTCTTTTTCTCTCCCTAATTCTTCTCAATGAATAATGTAGCCATTTTTCACCATACGGAATGTATTCCAATACAGAATAACCTCTTTTAACCAATAGTTGTTTTAGCTCGTCTCTAATTCCCTTTAACAATTGAAATTGTAGGTTCTTCATGTTTTCTGATCCATTAGAAGACAATGAGAGTGCTTCCTCAATAAGTTTCGAATCATGAGTGGCAATGGCCAAGATCCCTTTGTATGTACAGTCTTTCAATACTACTCTCATAAGACTCGAAAAATTCTGACTTACCTCACTACTTGATTGATATGCCTCGTCAACTTCGCCGCGATACGCGCCCTTCACAATTCTTAGATTCGCGGAGCTCTCCATTAAATGTAGTAGATCACTATAACTTCTTTTAAGATATGATTGAATTGCTACTCCTGTATTTCTATTTCTTTTTAGTACTTCAAGATAGATTGCTAATGTATCTTCCACATAGTTGGAATTTTCAATATCGATCCACATGAAATGGCCACTCTGTCTTGCTTCTTCTGATATCTTTACAAAGTTCTTTAAACATGCATCGTATCCGATACTAAGACCAATCTGCGTTGGTTTTATAGAAATGCTACCTCGAACATTGTTTGTTTTTAATAAGTTGAGTAAGGTAAGATATTCTCTTACTGAATTATCTATATCAATTGCTGCTGTGTATCCCTCACCTAAATAATTAAGAATTGCAGACATTCCTTTTTGATTTGATTTTATTGCTTCGCATATTGCGTCAGTACTACAATAGCCTGCAATCCATCTCTTGGACACCTTGAAAAGCATTCTTTCTAAAAGAATCGGGTCATAATTGTGAGTGTCAGATATTTTCCTTTTCAAAATTCTTTCCTCAGTGGCCCTTGCACTTATATGATTATTTGATATTTAACCTTATTTTAGAACGTAAGATGTACATTACAATGTTATAAATTAAAGTATCATCAGACTACTTGTTGACATGAAAGTTTCGGAGTTATGTAGAATGATTGAAGAATCTATTCATGCCGAGAAATATCCTCTAGCAGATCAAGAACAAAAAAATTGTGCAAAAATAGTAAAGATTACAAATAAATCTGAATCCGATGACTTAAAAAGCAATGATATCAAAATTGAAGTCCGTATTCAAAATTTATTTGTTCTAAATAATTATGTCGCCAATATTGAGCATCTGCCAGGAATAATCGAAATGGATATTCTGGATTCATTTAAGATTTTATGCAGAAGAATAGGCAGAATTTCGTCAGATTTGATTACCAATATATGAGCGATTATTATGCTACCAACAGTAAGATTTGCAAAGATAAACGATCTTTTAATCCAGACCGATAAATTTAGTCATATTCTTCATAGGAATGGGTGGAGTTGTGGAAAGGAACTCGGAATATATTTGCTCATATTCAAATGCTCTTGAAAAAAGTTTGTTTGAAATTTCATCCTCCGCAATGTTTCCAGACAAAAGATATTCTCTAAAGTGTTTGTAACTATCTGCTTCACAGCTCAATGAATTAACTAAAGCGTCATGTACATACTTGTAGTCTTCTGGATAAGTCATACCGCGGGCAATATTAGTGAGGTTCTCAAATTTGGGAATAAAAGTATCGGTAATATGCGCAAGAGTAGAATCACTATACTTTTGCATTCTCCACTTTCCAATTTAGTCCTGATATGATTTGGTCAAATGCTGTGATTGATGTACGAAGTTATTGAGAGAAGATCTAAAATCATCAATTGTAGTATCAGAAAAATCATTACTTTTGCAAACGTATTCAGACCTTCAGTCGTATGGACAAAATAAGAGAAAGTTATCGAAATCAAAAATAAGAAAAATAAGAAAAATAATAATTTCATTAGTTGTCTACTTGGTACCATCCTTAACTTGTCTAAAAATCCTTATGGAATCTTCACTACTCCAATTTCTAAGTGTTCTTTTCTACTATTGCCTGAATTCTGCCAGCGTACTTTGTCTTATAGTATGATTTGCAAGAAGTACAGCAAAAGAATCTCTCATAGTTAGCAAATTTGAATATCTGAGGGATGCCAGCAATGATACCATGGCAAAAATCACAATTTAGCATTATCCGCATACCTTTCTTCACATTCTTGAGTTGATTATTCTTTTTCTCAGATTGTAATTCTAAAATATTATTTGCATTTTGAACTTTTCCTAAATCAATTACAGGAATAATCTTTTTGATAAAACCCACATTCACCAGTCTTTCATATCTTGCCTTGACAGTAGGCGTAGTTATTCCCGTCTCACGCGCAATCTGACGAAAAGATTTACGGCCGTCAGAAAATAATGATTTTAGTATAGAGATATCGTATTCATCAAGTTCTACCGGCAATGTAATACAAATCGAAGCTCGCAATAATAAATTTTGCCTCATCATTCATAATATATTCTATATTTTATTTTGCGCAGTTACTGAATTAATCCGTATTTATCTATTAACAATTATTGAATTCATTGAGCTTCATATTCTGTGTAGGAACTTTCCACACTTATAGAAATAATCAAAAACCAGAGTATAATTACCTAAGAATTGTCCGATTCATAATTTCGTTCAAAACTTTTCAACCCATGGACATTGTCACCGATTAGACAAATTACAAAAATTTCAATTATTCCTGATAGCGTAAGACAAAAAGAATAAGATTTATTAAGTTACAGACATTCAATAAATCTTGTGTTTAGGCAAATCACTGTAGTTTTACTTGCAACATTAGTATTCACTGTATACACAGCATACTCATCGACTCATTATTCTTTTGCAAAAAAAGTTGAATGTGCAGATGGATTTACTGAAATGAAGTGGGATCCAAAAAATCACAAACCTCACAATGATTCCTTTAAGGAATTTGAATTACTAGCATATCATGGTTCTTTATGTGAACTGACAAAATGCATAGATCATGAGGAATGCACGAATCGTGATGCAGTAGATTGGCAAAAGTTCAAGAACTCGCCAGCATATCAATTGAGTTATGAAGACCAGAAAAAATGTCTGGAAACAGGACATGAAGATGGTAACGGAAAGGACGGTCTCGTAGGATACGAAATTCTTTCTTGCGGAATAGGAGAGGACAGATATTAAAGTTATCATAAGCAATTCATAAGACAATTAGAGGCCGTGTAGGGCTCTACGATTTTGACAAGCATAATTCATACTCGACCTTATTGATAGGCCGTATATTCTATATTTTGCAATATTTATTAATATGCTGAACAGACGGATGAGGGTAGAATTTCATTATTACGTCGACTCAGATGGATCCGAA
>Ga0070705_100001024_pt1 | contig 15576 bp, 17 predicted proteins | sample KBSK5253metaG_FD_65455 | JGI IMG/M metagenome (GOLD analysis project Ga0070705, IMG submission 65455) | Corn, switchgrass and miscanthus rhizosphere microbial communities from Kellogg Biological Station, Michigan, USA - KBS K5-25-3 metaG | ecosystem: Host-associated > Plants > Roots >... | reverse complement strand
TCACCTTCTGCCGCTTGCTCGATCGCCTGGCGGATGAGGTGGCCGTCGCGGTAGATGCCGGCGAGCTGTTCGATGACGGCGTCCTCCAGCTTCTCACGCGGGATGCGATCGCCGTCGCAGGCTCTGGATCCGCGCTTCTGGCGGCCCGAGCAGGCGTAGTAGTGGTAGAGGCCGCCGTTGCCTCTGGCGGACATGCCGACGTAGGCGCGCCGGCAGCGCCCGCAGCGCAGCAGGCCGGTGAGCAGGAAGTCGCTGCGTTGCCCGACGCGCTGCGCGCAGTCCTCGCTGCGCGCCTTGAGCAGCTTCTGCGCGCGCTCGAACGTCGTCTCATCCACGAGCGGCTTGTGGTTGCCATGGAAGCTCTGCCCACGCCAGTGCACCCGGCCGACGTATGCCTCGTTGCGCAGAATCAACAGCACGACCGCCGGCTGCCAGCCCTGCCCGTTGCGCGCCGGCGCGTGCTCGGCGTCAAGCAGGCGGGCGATCGAGACGGCGCCGTGGCGGCCGGCGGTGTAGAGGTCGAAGATCCTGCGCACGATCGGCGCCTCCCGCTCCTCCTCGACCAGCTCCTTGGCCTCGTTGCGGCGGTAGCCGTACGGCACGCGACCGTTGGGCCAGTAGCCCTGCTTCGCGCGCCGCTCGATCCCGGCTGTGACGCGGTCCACGATCGTCGCGTGCTCGAACTCGGCGAAGACGCCGAGCATCTGCAACATCATCCGGCCCGCCGCGGAGCCGGTGTCGAACGGCTCGGTCGCGGACCGAAGGACAACATCAAGGCGGTCCAGCTCCTCGGCGAGCTGCGCAAGCTGACGCACCTTCCGGCTGAGGCGGTCGACGCGATAGACGAGCAGCAGATCCGCACCACCACGTCGCGCGAGATCGAGCGCCCTCTGGAGGCCGGGCCGGTCGAGCTTCGTGCCGGTCGCGCGGTCCTCGTAGTGCGCGACGACGCGCCAGTCGTCGTGGACCTTGCAGAACGATTCGAGGCGGTCCTTCTGGCTGTGCAGCGAGGTCGGCTGGTTCTCCTCGTCAGTCGAGATCCGGGTGTAAAGACACACGCGCGTCATCGCCACTCCTCCTCGCAGTCGGGCGCGGGCACACCCAGCGGCGAGAGGGCGTGCCAGAACCCAGGCCGGCCCTTGTGCCAGCGGCGGCCGAGCGCGTCCGCCGGGTTGTCCGGTTTGAGCCCGGAGGCGGGCAGCGCCTCCAGCCGCAACGGCATGCGGTGCCCGCCGAGCGGCTGCCAGATCGGGCCGAGCGGCCCGAACTCGCGCAGCTCGGGCAGGGTGGCGACGAACACCGGCCATTCGTCGCCGTACGGCTCGTAAGAGCTCACGCGGGACATCGCATCCTCCAACGTGCGTGCGCGCCGCGCGCCGGGCACGACGAACAGCACACAAGAGCGCCAGCCACTGCGACCGGAGGCCTTGCTGTACATGCGCAGCTTGTCCTCCAGCACCGACCCCGGCTCGGTGGCGCGATCCCACTCCAACAGACAAGCGAGCAACCCTGCTTGCGTCGAGACGAGGATCCCGGCGTCGGGCACCAGCGCGACGCCATCCGGCATCTGCTCCTTCGCGCTGCGCGAGCCCCACCACTCCGCGACGCCAAGCGCCGGGTGCGGGAGCGTCGCCGCGATCAGGTCGGTGACGAACTGGTTGATCTCCAACTGGTGCGCGAGCTGCGGATGCGCGCCCCAGTTCTCGCGCCGTCTCCACGCAAGCGCTCTGCGATCGACGCCGAGGCACGCGGCGACGATGTGCGCGCCGGCCTCATCGAGCAGCCAATGCGCCTGCGGCTTGCCGTACGCGAACGGGCGAGGTGGATAGAAGCGATCGAGCACCCGGGAGCGGTAGAGGAACAGCAGCCGATCCATCGCGCGACGATGGCCGGAGAAGAACAACAGCGTCAGCTGGCTCGACGTGAGGATCCGATGCTCGTAGAGCGCCAGCGCGATCTCCCGATCCCGGTCCGTCAGATGGTTCGCCAGCACCGTCAACCGCTCGGCCGTGACGCGGCCGTGCCGCGGCCGTGCCGCGTAGAAGAAGTTGAAGAACTCATGCAGGACCACCTATGTCGGCCCTCGCCGGCCGGCGCGATCCGCCGCCACGACGGCGATCTCTGCACTCCCTGGGGTGGCGGGTCATGACGGGCATACCGCCACCGAAACGGCCGGGCATAGCGCCGGACGAACGGCGCGGGCGATCCGGCATGTTGCGGGTGAGGACGAGCGCGAGCAGGCGCGCCGCTTCGCGCTCCTGCCCCTCGCTCATCACCACCACCTGCGGGCAACCAAGTCCAAGCGAATCTCTCTCCATACGTGTCGGCGACCGGCGCAGACGCCTTGCACAACAGAGATGTCAATCCGACCCCCTCCGCGGTACACCGACCCCACACGCTCTGACCGCCTGTCAGCGCCGTGTCAGCCACCTGTCAACACCTCCTCGCCATCACGCGAGGGCAGCGCCACGAACTGCCGCTCGAAGACGACCAGCAACTCGGAGAGCGGCACGGCCAAGCCGCGCGAGAGGGCGATCAAGATGCGGAACGTCGGGTTGATCTCCCCACGCTCGATCGCCCCCACGTAGTTGCGATGCAGCCGCGAGCAGAACCCCAACTCCTCCTGGCTCATGCCCCGCCGCGCGCGCAGCTCACGCACCGCACGACCAAGCGCCACATGCGCCGGCGACTGCTTACGCGCCCTGCGCGCAGCGACCGCGCTCATCGCGCCCACCGGACGAAACGCCTCATCCCCACGCACGATCTCGACGGCCGCGATAGACGACCGCCGCACCACACAGATACGGTATTCCCGCATCGAAGGACCTCCTTCGGTGCCAGGCCCGGGGGCGCTCCAACGCCGCCCGGGCCACCTATTTACCTGGACGGCCGACGACCAGACCAGACTCGCCCCCGGATCTCAAGGCCGGACGTCAACGAACCGACGCGCCCTTCCGGAAGGTCGTGATTTCGGGTCGGCGTTAGCGGTTAGGCGGCAGTAAGGATCGCCGCCACTACCGCACCTGCCACCCCGCCGCCCACCGTTGCCAGCGCGAGCAGATTCGAGCTGAGGCGACCTTCTGCATGCTCGACCGCTGCCTCAACCAGGTGGAGATCAAGCTTCTCGACAAGGGCTACCTCGTCATAGGTGTCAACCGTGAAAAGGTCTTGAAGATTGTGTTCATCAGCGGTTCGCCGGAAGCTTGTCGCCTCATCACTCCATTGCCGTCGAAGTCGTTCGAGGCTCCCGAGGCCCAACCACAGGCGGGCCAGGTAGAAGCGCGAGACTCGCCGCCAAGAGCGGTGCGTCCACAGCACGCCAAGGCGCGCGGGAAAGCGTCTTTGGCTTGCGCTTGCCCGTTCGTGATGGAGACGGTTGAGGTGGTCGAGGTCCGAGCGGACCAGACTCTCGAGTTCGAGGATCTGTCGCCCTCGATTCTTCATCGTCGCAAACTTCCGAAGAGATCCACGAAGCCGCCACCACGCGGTCAACGCAACCTCAGGGAGGGAGTCCCCAGCCGAAAGGACAAGTTCCAGGTTGTAGGGATCGCCCGAACGGTGCGACATCGACCAATCAGCCGTCGCGTTCCTATCGATCGTTGCACGAATCGCAGTGTGGAGAAATACATATCTGCATCGTGGGTTGCATGCCTGCACAAAGAGTCCCGCGTCAATGGCGTCGACCGCCTCTTCGAGAATCTCTTCGATGACATGGCCACCAGAGCTACCCACTCCGTCTGCGGCCGGCTGCTCCCATGCCACTAGGAGGCACTGCCCATCCCACAGGGCGAGGTATCTCTCGCTGGGGATCTCGTCGTATTCGAAGACCTTCGGCTGGTTCTTCGCTGGAACGCGGAGTTCGATCGCCACGGGTTCTGAAAAGAGCTGCCCGTGCATGTGGCGAGTCGCGTCCAGCACCGTCGAGTGGCTCGTGTCCTCGTCCATAGGGGGGTAGGCGGTGTATTGGGGGCTCCAGTCACGGTCGAGTGGCCCCACATGTGCTCGTGTCACGCGGGGATCACGCTGGAGCACTTCAACGAGACGCCGGGCATACTCGATCGTGTCCGTCGTGTCATGCGGCACGACGAGGTACGCCGTGGCAAGGCGCAGCACGTACGCTCGCTGTGGTCCAGCGAGATCAGCAGGGAGCACCGCGTCGGCCCGGTCGAGGCCCGGTCGATCAACGTGCGAAGCCATACCGAAAAACTGACAGGTTTGTCGGCGGTTTGCTTTTGACGGATAGCTGAGCTGGTCCGTGCGCCGCTGAGCCGCTAAGGCCCGGCCAACTCGCGGCGACGTTCAGGCCAGACCTGGCCTACGGCAGGTCGGGAAGCGGGTTGATCGTGTCGGCTTCCCATGTGATGGACTGGTCGTCGGAGACGGGCATTGCCTCGAGCTGCTCGTCGGCGAGCAATGCCTCGATGGCTCTCCTGCTTCCGCCGACGTACGTCGTCATGAGGTCGATGTCCGTCCCCACGCACCAGCGTGCATCCGCTGGCCACCACAGGCTCGGCGGGTCGCTGCAGAACTCGTAGAAGTCCTCGATCGCGGCAAGCGGGCCCTGGAGCAAGTGCATCGGCCGCTCCGGCACCTGAAACAACGCTGCGCTTGCGAGCAGCTCACGCCAGGCGGCGACCTCAGCATCATGGGCGTCGCGTGCCTGCCGCTGCTCCTCGTCTGGCGTTCCCTGCGGGAAGAAGAAGATCGACTGCGGGATACCCCAGCCCTCCCACACGCCGAAGAACGTCGTCGCCGGGTCGCCGGTGTGCTCGGCAAGGATCGCGACGAGGCGCTGCGCGATCTCCCACGGCAGCTGGCCCTCTGACGGTTCCCATTCCCAGCTCCCCGGCTGGGTCGAACTGAAGTGCTCCTCCCGGGAGCCGGCGATCGATCCCCACTGCACCGCCGGATGCATCGTCCGGCCATTGGCGTCCGCAACCTCCGCCCATCGGACGGCGACCACGTCCTCGCCCGTCCTACGCGATGCGGGATGAAAGACGCGCGCGTACGCCTCGAACACCGGCGGCACAATCGAGCCGACGGTGCAGTCGAGGTCCCGCAACGCGGCCAGCACCCAGGCCGCGCCATGAACGTCACGCGCGGCGCTCAGACCGCCGAGCCGCTGCTCGCTCATGTCCCAGGATGCTACGGATGCCACGATCAACCCGCCCCGCTACGCCCGCAAGCGCCGACCGCACGCCTCACGCCACCGTCAGCGCCAAGCCCGTCGCCACCACTTGGTTTGCGCGACGCCAAGTTCTCTCCACTTCGCAAACCGCTCCTTTCGGAGAAAGGGTGTTTCGGGCGGGCTTGCGGTACAGCGGCTTTCGAGCAGGCGTCGCCTTTCGGACGGAGGCTCTGCCGGAGCGCTGGCAGCGCCTGGCGCCTGATGCGAATGCGTGCTGTGTAGACGACAAGCGTTGCGCTCGTCAGGCTCCTCAGCGTGTCCGCGCTCCCGCTCTACGACGACCTGACACGCGGCAGCGGGACGAGGACTTTGACGGTGCGGGGTTCGGGCGCGAGTCCGCCACGGGCGCTGCGCAGGCCGGCAGGCGATGAGACCGGGCGGGCAGCGCCTGCCAGTCCGGCGAATAGTCGTCGGCCGGGCTCTCAGTGAGGTTGGTCTGGCCCGTGCCGTTGGCGTTCATCACGTAGACCTCGGCGTCGCTGTCGCGGACGCTGGTGAAGGCGATCTTGTGGCCGTCCGGTGACCAAACCGGATCGAAGTCGCCCGCCGAGGTGTCCGTGAGCCTGGTCTGCGCGGTGCCGTCGGCGTTCATCACGTAGACCGCGTCGATGCCGTCGCGGACGCTGTTGAAGGCGACCTTGCGGCCGTCCGGTGACCAGGCCGGCTGAAGGTCGTCGGCGGGCGTGCCCGTGAGGTTTGCCGCGCTCGTGCCGTCAGCGTTCATCGCATACACGTCGTAGTTGCCGTCACGGGTGCTGCCGAAGGCGATCTTGCCGCCGTCGGGCGACCACGCCGGCGCGTAGTCGATGGCGGGGTTGCGGGTGAGGTTGGTCGGATTCGTGCCGTCGGCGTTCATCACGTACACGTCCCAGTCGCCGTTGCGGAGGCTGCTGAAGGCGACCCTCCGGCCGTCCGGCGACCACGCCGGCACGTCGTCGAACCCCGCGCTCTGAGTGAGGTTCGTCTGTTCCGTGCCGTCGGCGTTCATCACGTACACGTCCCAGTCGCCGTTGCGGAGGCTGCTGAAGGCGATCCTCCTGCCGTCGGGCGACCACGCCGGCGCGAGCTCGCCCGTTGCGTTGACGGTGAGCCGGGTTTGCGCTCCGCCAAGGGCGTCCATCGCGTACAGCTCGGTGCTGCCGTCGCGGGTGCTGACGAACGCGAGCTTGCCGTTCGAAGTTGGGACAGCAGCTGCGGCCACCGCATCCAAGGCCCACGCGACGAACCCAAGGACCCCGAGGAGGAGTGCCGCTCGCAGCCGGGTGCTGTATAGGGCTCTCGACATGATCGACCGCCGCCCGAGCTATGCGTCTGAAGCTGGGAGCCGGCCTCGGATGAGAGCGACAGGCGTGCCCGAGCACAAGGCCGGTCAACGAATGACCGAGACGTGCCTCCGACGTCGACGCGTCAGACTGCGAGCGCAGGCGCCTTGGGGTACCGGCGGCTCCGCGACGCAGTTCGGCCCACTACACGCTGGTGTCACCCTACGTCGCTGCTGCCAGCCGATCGATAGCGCTCAGGTCGCGAGCGGCGCCGCCGACACCCCGATCGCGTGGTTTGCGCGACGCCAAGTTCTCTCCATAGAGAAACGGCTCCCCCAAAGAGAGGTTGTCTGAGGGTGGCTTGCGGTACAGGTGGATGTGGCGAGCGTCCGAATGGCTGACGTTCGCCGCAGACCGGAGGTCACGCCGTGACGCTCAGGGGCGAGACGTGGCGTAGAGCGTTCGGTTCTGTTCGATCCCGATAAGCAGAGCGTTTCCGCCGTCGCTCAGCACGGTGAGCCAGGCGGAATTGAACGGCGCAATCGTCGAAGGTGATGCGAACTTGCCGCCGGGAAAGCGCGTGGCCATGCGATCCTCGTGCTCCGTCGGCGACGCGGAGCGCGACCATATGGCCAGCGCTCGCCCGGAGGAATCGATCGAAAGGTTGACGTCACTGGAGTAGATGCAGTCGTCGAGCAGACTGGGTCGCGGCTGATCACCGGCGCTCCATATTGCACTCAAAAGCACGAACGACGCCCCACACGCTGGCGGCGTTGGCATTGCCGAGCCAGGGGCGGCCATCAGCGCGAGTACGTCGCCATGCCCGTCGAGGCTGACTGCAACGTCACGGGCGTCTCCCGGCAGGTCGGCCGCGCGAGCGAATGGGCCATTCGCTGCGCGAGTGCTGAGCGACCAATCTCGGTCCGGTGCCCCTTGTCGGTCCCCTCCTCGGGTTCGACGCCACCAGACGACAGTCGCCCCATCGTCCTGCACCTGAATCTTCGGTACTGCGGCCCGCTCGACTGGCGCCGAGAGTGGGGCGGCGGCACCGATTCGCTCTCGGGGATCGATGCCAGCACCTACGACTTGCACGCGACCACTTGGGAGGCGCTCGATCCAGGCGGCGAGCCCGCCCGCACGCCCGCTGGCGGCGGTCACCGAATGCGCTCTGCGACGCGCGTTTGACAAGACTCTGACGGCGCCGAACCGTGCCGCTCCACTTGCGAGCCATGAGGCTCGCACGAGACCCTTGCGCACACCGCTCCAGAGCAGGAGCGCGTCATTGAGCGGCCCGACTTGCAGCGAGAGCCGGGCGGGCGTCCCGTCGACCGGTCCGAGCGTCTGCGGCGTTGCGAAGGTGCCATGGGCACCCGTGATCGACGCGCGCACGATCTCACGGCTGCAGTGCCCATCGCGCGTGCGCGTGCAGGCCTCCCACGCGAGCGCGAACCCCGTTGAGCGTGCACCGATCGCGACCAGCGCCACACCCCGCGAAGGCCCGAGGTCACTCGACGGCGCAAACCGGTCTTCGTCGGCGCGCCGCATCGAAGCGTGCAGATGCCGCTCCGGCCCCGTCCACATCACGAGCCCGTCGCCGCGGGGCGACATCGACGCGACCGCACCGTCGGACAGGTAGCTCGCGGAAGCGCGCCCAAGGCGCTGGACCGGACCGAACTCGCCACCGGGGCGGCGCGCAACGGCCCGGACCTGTCCCGCCGCCGTCCAGGCGACGACAGCAGCTCCGGCTCGGGTGGTCGCCAATCCCTCTGGGCCCTTCCCGCCGGGGAAGCCGTGGAATCTCAGGTCGCGGCCGCTGTCAAGGCGTCGAGTCAGCCCGAACTGCTGGCCTGGCGCGCGCTCAAAGACGTCGAGTTCAGAGTTGCCTGAGCCGTCCCGGACTGCAGCTACGACGATCACGGAGCCATCCCCGAACTGCGCGACTGACCGCGCGGTCACCTCCTTGCCCGGCGCAGTCAGGTCTTGGGAGAACGCAAACGCGGTCCCGCCCGCCTCCAACACAACGACGACAAGGGTCACGGCGATGGCGAAACTGAAGCGCATCACGCCACCGACAACGAGTCTGACTCCAAAAGGTTGTGGTTTGCGCGACGCCAAGTTCTCTCCATCGCGCAAACCGCAGCGGACGAGCCGCGGATTGCCGCATCGCGGCAGTTAGTCCGGTGCCGCGGACGTCATCTCAGATTCGAGAGGTACTCCACGAGCACGCGAAGATCTTCGCGAGGCAGACTTCTGAACGAAGGCATGGGATCGACCGGGTCGATCAGCACTCGCCGGATCGAATCTGCGTCGCGCTTCGCCCCAACGTGCGTGAGGTTGGAGCCAGGGCCATCGTTTCCAGATGACCCGACCCGATGGCAAGCAAGGCATCCGGATCTGAGCAGTACCTGCGCTCCGGGTGTCTCGTGGTGAGGAACGCCTTCGGCGCCGTTGACGTCGACCAGACGCGATGTGCCGCTCGGTTTCGATGATCCATCCGAACCGCAGCCCGCGACCGTCGCGACCGCGATCATCACGAGCCAGCCAACGCTCCGCCGACGCTTCCGCACCGTCGGGCACGCTACTCGACACACCACATCCGGACGGCAGTTCCCCTCGAGAGGCACTACGTCGCCAGCTCGCCCGCTCGGACGACGTGGTTTGCGCGACGCCAAGTTCTCTCCATCGGACGGAAGCCCTGCGGAAGTGGGGCTTCCGGCGTTTGGGGGGTTGGTTGCCGCTGGCTCGGTGCTGGAGGGAGTACCAGCGGGAGTACCAAACGTGGCCGCGGACGCCGCCGCACGTCGGCCGTGGTGCGCGAACAGAGACATCTCGCACTACGCCGGCGCCGCCGCCGCAGGTGACGGCTTGATTCGAGCTGCGGGGCAGTCGCTCGCTGCCACGAGGTCACTTCGGCACGGTCGCATCCACGCGACGATCGTCTACGGCGTCGCTGGCTACTACGCCGCCTCCGCGGTGCGAGGAAGCCTCGCCTCGAGCATCGCTCCGAGGCTGCTGACGAGCCTCGGACCCACGGCGATGCCGATCGTCGCGACGCTGCGCGTGAGCCACCGGATCGGAGCCTCTCGCGAGACCTTGAGCGGGCTTGGGGAGCGCCGAAGTCCTGTGACAAAGCACTCGCCGGGATAGCCTCCCGGACGCCATGGCCGAACAGGTCCCAGCGGTAGGCGACATCCTGACCACGATCGAGCGCCGGGATTGGCGAAGGCTGGAACGCCTGCTCGCTCCCGACGTCCACTGGACCACAGCCGCTGAGGAGCACCTGCACGGCCCCGCCGAAGTGATCGCCCGCCTCGCGGACGATCCGCCGCCAGCAGCACCGGCGTATCACGAGCTGCGAGGCGACCTGCTCGTCCGTTGGATCGACAGTCCCGGTTGACGGGGTCTGCTTGCCCTTCCCAAGTCGACGGTGTACGAGCTGGCTCGTCGAGGCGAGCTGCCTTGCGCGCGCCTTGGCCGAACGCTCCGCTTTGTTCGTGGTGATATTGAGGCGCGCTTGCGAGACGCATCGTCCCCACCAGCCCGTGCTCGAGAAACACGGCCGGAGCGCCGCCCCGGTCGGCGTGTGCAAGGCTCCCGCAATCGAGCGTCACGGAGACGCCCTCAGAAGAGCGTAATCGGCCGAGTTACAGACTTGGACCTGCGTCCGTCGTGTCAGTTGCGTAGTGGACCAAGACTTCTTGGAGCACGACGTCGAAATAGCGCTCATCAGCGTACATCGCGATCCTCATCCAGCTTTCGGGCGGCCACGGCCGGCCGCCATGACGGCTGCACAGGCCGAGGGCAAGCCGACTGGCCATCCCGCCCACGCGCCCAATTACCTGAAACGGCACGTTCACCGACGGCCCCGAGTCAACGTGCTCGCACGCAATCATCTCCTGCAAAAGGATCACGCCAAACCCATTCGGTGTTCGATCTTCATTGTGAAACTCGTGCAGGAACAGCCGCCCAACGACCAACGTGTTCGCATTCAGTTCGTTGAGCTCGCGAAAAAGCCCGTCGCTCACGCGCACCTCATCAGCCACCGCCGCCGTCACATACAGCGTCGTCTCGCCCTCTTTGCCCCCCTGTATGGCGAGCAGCAGCTCGATAGGCCCAAGTCTGCACGCGAGAGTCCCGCCGTGCGCATCCATCGGCCCCGGCGGAAGCCACCCTTTGAAGTCGGTCACGCCCTCGTGTACGCGTGGCAGCTCGTGCAAGATGTCGTAGAGTTCGCTGCTGTTCATCAAGCCTCCCGTACTGGCCGTGCTTCGCCCACACGTCGCGGCAGAACGAACTGCTTCCTCCGTAGCGTGCGCATCACTGGGAACTGACCCTCCGTGGTTCTTCCTCCCAGAGCCGTTGCGCTCACGGCACGTTCTTGTCTGCTGTCTCGCAATCGCGGCACCGGCCCCGTCCTTCGATCGCCCTTTGTCGCTTCAGTAGCGTGATCGTACGGGACATCGCGTCTTTCGTGGAGAACGGCTCTCAGCAGGCCGACCGTGCCAGGTGAGGTCAGCGAAGCAGCCGACCCCGCCGCGTCAGCCACGCCCGGTCGAGCCGCCTGACGCGCCAGCGGAGGGCAGCGTCAGCCGACGCCCATCGCCGGCGCCGCCATCAGCGTGTGGTTTGCGCGACGCCAAGTTCTCTCCATCTAAACCTTGCGTCGCGCGAACCGCTGCGACCGCGGATCAGTCCAGATCGAACGCGGCCCGGATCGCGTCGCTGAGCGTCTGTTCTTGACGGTCCAGCAGCACGCCGATCTGGTCGCCCAGGGCACTGGCGGGGATCGTGGTGATGTTGTCGCAACTTACGACGGATGGTCCCGCGAGACCGTTGCTGGCGTCGACAGCCACCTCGGTCGAAAGTCCGCGAATGGTCGTGGTGATCGGCGCGATGGTCACGGCGCTCATGTGCGGTCGCACAAGCTCGCGCGTAAGGATCAGGACCGGCCGAGCCTTGTCGAGCCGAGCGATGTGGATCGGCCGCATCAGGCAAGCTCAGACGGCAGCCCAAGCGCATGCTCGGCAAGACCGGCAAGCTCGGGATCCCGACCCGTTCGAGCAAGAATTTCAGCATCGCGTGCAGCGATCGCACGCCGCCGCTCACGCTCAAGCGCGCGGGTCACGACCGCCGCCCGACTGGGCTCGGTGCCAGCGCCAACGAGTTCGTCGACGAACTCAACCAGCTCGTCGGAGAGACGTACCGCAATCTGCTTGCTCATACCGACATGGTACCGATCTGGTAGCAGGTGGCAAGACTCAGCACGGAGCATGGACCTTCATCCGGAAGGGCGACCTTCAAGGCAGCCGGCTCGGAGCGGTGCAGGCTTCGGTGTAATGCCGGGCGTGGTGGCAGCGCATAATGACCCCGAGCTGTCCCTACGGATCGACGACCTCGTCGATCAGCTCACGAGAGAGGACGACGGGTCCTTCGTCTACCGCGGCCAACCGCGCGATTACGGAGCTTTGCTGCCGAGTGGTGCGCGCGGAGCGGTCTCTACCGTCAACGGCGCAGCCCACCACCTGGACCGACGCCGTCTCGTGGCGCAGCGCACCGTGCGTGCCCAACAGCAGGAGCGATTCCGCCGCGGCTTGACCCAAGTGCTGGGCCCTGGCCTCGGGCATGTCTTCGCACAGCAGTACGGGCTTACGTCGGACGTGATCGACGTAACCACCTCGCCCCGCGTCGCGGCATTCTTCGCGACGCGGCAGTGGCCGACCTGCACTCATATCGCCAACCCGGACGCATCTCCTGGCGTCATCTACCGCTGGAAGAACCCGAACCCACCGAGGACCCCCGCCGAGTTCAAGGCCGATTCGATACTCGGGTCGGTGGCCCCGCTACACCCAATCGATGCCTCGCCAGTGCGAGCGATCGTCCGCTTCCCGGATCCCGGTACACCAGAGCACATCTTTGCCCGCGATATGCACGACGCCTGGATTACGTTTCCATCGACGATCTTCACGTTCACTGAGATCGCGACAACGATCGAGGACCAACTCGCCAACTCAAACGCTCTCTACACAGCTGGTTGGCAGATGGAGGACATCGGGTCGAGTCGGTGGGCCGCGCAGGAGGGCGGCTTCCTGCGACCCGAGACGCTGTACCGCGGGCACCTTGGACCGCGTCCGGACGAGGGCTACGCGATCATCGAGGACGAGGGACTCGGTGAACCTCGGCTGAATCGTGGTGTCCTTGCCGATCTGCCCGTATCGATCGCCGATGCAGCGCAGATCGGGCCACCAGACCGCTTCTTCTTCGGGCACTCATCCACGCGCGTCGACATGGCGCCGGAATCTCTCTGGCCTTCAGTACTTGAGGATCCACTGTTTCGCTACGTCGCGCTGATGGCGTGGGCACGACACGGGAACTACTTCGATGAGACCCGAGCCAACTACCCGTGGGATCCCGTCTGTGGTTTGATCGATCGCGGGTTCTATCCAGAAGTCACCGGCGACGACTACGACCATGGCGAGTGGCAGACGTTCAACAAGGTTCTCCCCATCGTGCCGCAGTGAGCATCAGTCCCTCGAACCGTCGAGGCAAAGCACAGTCGTCAGCCGGTGGTTTGCGCGACGCCAAGTTCTCTCCACTTCGCAAACCGGTACACCTGGTTTGCGAAGTGGTCGCCTTTGTGACCCGGGTGATGTCAGGCGTCGCGAACGATCGCGTCGTACGCCATGACCTCGACGCTGATGATCGCGTCCACCGGAATACGCGTCGTGTATTGGCCAGGCCGGTTGGACGGGGTCATGATCACCAGCTCGTCGCCCTCGACGGACCAGGGCATTCCACCCACGACCGCGAGTTCGCCATGCTCGTCTCTCCAGCGCACGGCAACACGGTGACCGGCGTAGAACGCGAGCACGACGATCGCGCGCGGCGTGCAGCCACCGCGGGCTTCGTCGCTCGTGTGACGTCCCCAGTCATGGAGCCGCTCGGAGAGGCTGGAGTGCAGCTCCTCAGCAGTGGGTCCTTCCAAGTACTCGCGGTGCTTCATGTGCTCCCTTTCTCCGTTCAGCGCGGCCCGCTCGGTGGCGGCACCTCGAGCTGCCGGCATATCTTCCGTGCAAGCCCATAGTCGATCTCGCGATGCCGCGGCACGACTGACCGAGCACCGCCGGGCGCGGCCCAACGGCTGTGGTTTCCACCTTCGTCGACCTGACGGCAGCCGTGAGCGCGTAGGTGGCGCTCCAGATCGCGGCGCTTCATGCAGCGATCGTCAGATGCAGCGGCTCGCGCTCGCGCCGATCGTCGGCTTCGCGCGGCTCGGGCGAGAGCATCAGGCGCAGCGCGTCGATCACGTTCGTGCGGGCCTCTTCGCGCGTTCTGCCCTGGCTGAAGACGCCGGCGACCTCAGGGATCGACGCGATCACCCAGCCGTCCTCGCCGGACTCGTAGACGATCGTGAGATCGAGCTGCTCTGCCATGCAAGACACGATACCGGCCGTCCTCGCGACTTCCTACCTCACATCGCTGGGATCGGGACTCAGCCGACGGACAGCGCCATCGCGACAACCACAACCGCCACGTGGTTTGCGCGACGCCAAGTTCTCTCCACTTCGCAGACCGGTACAGCACAGCGTCTGCCTCGGTTCTTGCGCCGACGTGGGCTGGCGATGCCCTACGCCATGCCCTACACTGGTCCGGTGCGCAAGACGAGCGTCTACCTTGATGACCAGCAGGCTGAGCGCCTTGCCGCTCTGGCGCGCGAGGCCGGGCGTCCGCAGGCCGAGATCCTGCGCGAGGCAATCGCTGCCTACCGGCTGCCGTCTTCTTCGGATCGACGCTTTGCCCTGGCCACTGGCTTCCGGCGTATCGATGACGACGCGCGTCCGATCTCGGAGATTCCCGAGCACGAGTTGCTCGAAGGCTTCGGCGCTTGACGCTGCTCATCGACACCGCTCCGCTCGTCGCACTCGCCGACGCTGCCGAACCACGCCGCGATGCGATCCTCGCTGCGATCCAGGGCGAGCCCGAGTCGCTCGTCATCCCGGCGCCCACCACGGCAGAGATCGACTACCTGCTCGGCCAGCGACTCGGCGATCCCGCTCGGCGGGCGTTTCTCGCCGACCTTGCAGCGGGCCGCTTCACCGTCGCCGCTCTCGAACGACAGGACTACACGACGGTCGCTGACCTCGATGCTCACTACGCCGACCTGGGTCTCGGTCTTGCTGACTGCGCATTGATCGTGCTCGCGCACCGCTACGAGACGACCCGAATCCTTACGTTTGACGAACGGCACTTCCGCGCCGTCGCACCGCTCGGTGGCGGAAGCTTCACCCTTCTGCCCGCCGACGGATAGCACTCAGACCGCAAGGGCCGCCGGTACCGCTACAGCGCGGTTTGCGCGACGCCAAGTTCTCTCCACCTTGCAAACCGCTCCCCCTCTAGGAACTCCCCTTGGAAGCTCAGGTGGGCTGTTTGCGGCCGGAACGGCGCATCAGCGCGAGCGCGAGCAGCGCAGGCAGCGCTGTCAGGAGCAGCGGATACGGGGGATTCAGAAGCCAGTAGGGCGCTTTGAGCGCCTCGGTGTGGGCGGCCACCCAGGTGAGGGGATACGCCACGCTTGCGAGGGTGAGCCCGGTCGCGAGCGCTCGCTCCGGACGGGTGCGGGACTGCCACCACGTCATGATGACGGCGATGGCGAGCGCTGTCCCGAGGATCAAGAGCAGGTATCTCGACGGTGGCAGCCAGGGCAGAAAATAGGGCTCTCCGAAGCTCATGACGGGGTCTCTGCCGGGGCCTGTGTACGTGTAAATGACCGTCGGCTTCGGCGTCGCGTAAGGGACGAGCGCCACGGCGGCGATCGTCGCCGGAACCAGACCGACGGCGAGTCGGGCGATCGCGCGGCGCACGGGCGGCCGGGGGCCGGGAGCCAGCGACAGGCCGCCGGCGACCAGCAGCAGCGCGGGAAGGAGCGAAGCTACGCCGAAGTCGACGCTCCAGCCGTGGAAGAAGCTCGGTGTCTGCGACAGCGCCATCTCAGTGCCGAACCCGAGATACGGGGCGGCGGCTGCGATGAAGGTCGCGGCCGCGCCGCCCGCTGTGAGCCAGCGCGAGCGGAGCGCGGCCCAGCTCGAGCGAGGCCACCCGGACCCGCGCCCGCAGGCCGCCGGTGACGAG
>Ga0070705_100001011_pt1 | contig 15664 bp, 15 predicted proteins | sample KBSK5253metaG_FD_65455 | JGI IMG/M metagenome (GOLD analysis project Ga0070705, IMG submission 65455) | Corn, switchgrass and miscanthus rhizosphere microbial communities from Kellogg Biological Station, Michigan, USA - KBS K5-25-3 metaG | ecosystem: Host-associated > Plants > Roots >... | reverse complement strand
CGGGAAGCCCTGCGCGGGATTTGGTTCAGCCGGTGTCGTTGACCTGCGCGCGGGGCTTCGTGTCCCACCGCTGGAGTTCGTGTTCTACGAAGTGACCTCCCCACCCGCCGTAGTGGGGGATCTCGTTATCACGGGCTCCGCCGTCGCCGACAACACCACCTTCGCGCCGGCAAGTGGCGAGGTCCGCGCCTTCGATGCCCGCAGCGGCGCGCTCAAGTGGACGTTCGATCCGGTGCCACAGGACTCGGCCGATCCAGCCTACAAGACCTGGCAGGGAGGAAGCGCGAGGTACACCGGCGCGGCCAACGTCTGGTCCGTCATCGTCGCGGATCCCGCGCGCGACTTGGTCTTTCTGCCCACTTCGAGCCCGGCGCCCGACTATTACGGGGGCATGCGCCTTGGCGACAACCGCTACGCCAATTCGATTGTCGCGCTGCGCGCGTCCACCGGCCGCGTCGTGTGGCACTTCCAATCGGTCCACCACGACCTCTGGGACTACGACAACGCGGCACCTCCAGCCTTGGCCACCGTCGTGCAGAACGGCGTCCGGATTCCGGCGGTCATCCAAACCGGCAAGTCGGCCATGCTGTACGTCCTCGATCGCAGGACCGGCAAGCCGATCTTTCCGGTGGAGGAGCGGGCCGTCCCGCCCAGCACCGTCCCCGGCGAGGTCGCATCGCGCACGCAACCGTTCACGACCGTCACCCCACCCCTTTCGCCGCTTCGTTACTCAGCCGCGGACGCCTGGGGGCCCACCCCCGAGTCACAAGCGGCTTGCCGCGCGATCCTGGGCGCGCTGCGCAACGACGGGCCGTTCACCCCTCCGAGTCTCCAGGGGACGCTCGCGGTGCCAGGCAATATCGGTGGTGCCCATTGGGGCGGCGTGGCGGTGGATGAAGGGCGCGCGCTCGCGGTGGTGCCCGTGAACCGCATCCCCGCCATGGTGCAGCTCTTCGTTGCGGAAGGGTTCAACGGCGACAGCATGCGGCGGGAGGATGCGCAGCGGGGCCTGACCGACTTCGAGTACACTCGGATGCGCGGCACCCCCTACGTGATGCGCCGCCGGTTGATCTTGGGTCCCACCGGACTGCCCTGCACCCCGCCGCCCTTCGGCTCGCTCGTGGCCGTGAATCTCAAGACTGGTGGCATTGCCTGGACCGTTCCGCTCGGAACGATGGGCGGCTTTCCCGGATCGCCGCACCTCGGTGGTCCCATCGTCACGGCCGGCGGACTGGTCTTCATCGGCGCGACGCTCGATCGCGCGTTCCGCGCGTTCGACATAGAGACGGGCCGAGAGCTGTGGAAGGCGGAGATCCCGGCGGGCGCTCGCGCCACGCCGATGACCTACGAGGCCGGGGGACGGCAGTTCGTCGTGATCGCCGCGGGTGGGGGCGGACCCTTCGGTGCCGGCGACGCGATCGTTGCGTTCACGCTTAGCGCGCCCTAGCCTTCACCCGTGTCCCAACCCACGCCCAACGCCCCACGCCCCATCATCATCGACACCGACCCCGGGATCGACGACTGCTTGGCGCTCTGGCTCGCGCTGACGTCCCCTGAGCTGGACGTGCGGGGTCTGTCGGTCTCCTATGGCAATACGGTCGTCGAGAACGCGCACCGCAACGCCGTCGAGATCACACGCCGCACGGGCAAGCGCGTGCCGATCGCCGTCGGGGCGCGGCGGCCACTCAAGCGGCAGCTCGCCGTGGCGATCGAGACGCACGGCGCGTCCGGATTGGGGTACGCGGATCTGCCGGCGGCCGGGGTCATCCTCGATTGGATGAAGCCGCTCGATCGGCTGCTCGCCGCGCAGGCCGAGCCCGTCACGCTCGTGACGCTGGGCCCGGTGACGAGCCTGGCGCTGGCGTTGCGCAGCGATCCCGCCATGGTGCGCGCCAAGGTGGGCCGGCACATCGCGATGATCGGCAACATCGAGGCACGGGGCAACACGACGCCGCATTCCGAATTCAATGCCTGGTGCGACCCCGAGGCGCTCGCGATCGTGCTCGCGGCCGAGCTGCCGACGGAAATGATCGGTCTCGATGTCACGCGCAAGTTGATCGTGAAAGCGACGGAGGTCTATCGGCTGGCGCACGCGGGCAACCCGACGGCCAACTGGATGCACGACGCGTTGCGGTTCTATCTCGAGTTCCACCGCCAATACGAGAAGCTCGAAGGCGTGGTGGTGAACGACGTCCTAGCGATCGCGGCGCTGCTCCAGCCGGACGTGCTCGGCTTCCAGGACCTGCGGCTCAGCGTGGACTTGGATGACGGCGACGACCGCGGGCGCACGCGCGTCGATCCCAAGGGGTCGATGGCGCGCGTCGCGCTGCAGGTCCGGCCCGAGCCCGTGCGAAGGATGTTGTTCGAGCGCGTGCTTCCCTGGCTCGCCCCCGAGAAGGAGGACGCGACCGTATGAGCATGCCGCGCAAGGTCGCGGTCATCGGCGCCGGAGAGATCGGTGTCGGCTGGGCGGCGCTGTGCGCCTCGGCCGGATGGCCGGTCGCCATGTTCGACATGAACCCGCGCACCACGGAGCGAGCGTTCAGCGAAGTACCCCGCCGGGCGCGCGCGCTCGTGGCGCTCGAGCGCGCAACGCAGGGGATCGTGGAGCGCGGCCTGCTCGAGTTCACGCAGGCCCGCAGCCTGCTCCAGGCCGTGAAAGACGCCGACTGGGTGGTGGAGGCTACGCCCGAGGACCCGTTCTCCAAGCAAAAGCTGTTCGAGTCGATCGAGCTCGTCGCGTCGCCCGACGCCTTGCTCACCAGCTCGTCGAGCGCGCTGCCGCCCAGCGAGATCTTCGCCCGCTGCCGCCGGCTCGACCGTTGCCTCGTGACCCACCCCCTCAATCCGCCCGAGCTGATCCCCCTCGTCGAGATCGTCCCGGGTGAACGCACCGCTCCGGCCGCGGTGGAGCGTGCGCTCGACTACCTCCGCTCCCTGGGCCGCATGCCGATCCTCATCCGGAAGCCCGTGCCGGGATACGTGGTCGGGAGGATCGCCGCCGCGGTCTGGCGCGAGTGCATCGATCTGGTGCTCCAAGGCGTGATCGACGTGCCGGACCTCGACCGCGCCGTGTCGCTCGGTCCCGCCATGGGCTGGGCCGCCGCGGGGCCCCATCTGACCTACCACCTCGCCGCCGGCGATGGGGGGGTCACGGCGTTCCTGCAACACTTGCTCGCGTCATTCGAGGGGATGTGGGAGGGGGGCTTGGCGTCGTGGCAAAAGCTCGAGCCAGGTCAACAACGCCAACTGACGCAGGCAATCGAGAAAGCGTATTCAGGGAAAGTCGGGATGCTGCGGGAAGCGCGTGACCGCCGGCTCTCCGCGATCCTGCGAGCGCTCGAGCAGTCGCGGGCCGCCGGACCCAGCTAGCTACACGTCGGACCGCACCATCAGGATGGGGATGCGGGTGATGTGTCGCAATGCTGTCGCCGTACTGCCACGAACGACATCGTCGAGCAGCCGGTGTCCGTGGGTCGCGAGCGCGATGAGATCGCACTCCTCGCGCTCGGCCGCGGCCGCGATTTCCTTCGCCGGGTCCCCGGCCGCCAGCACGGCATCGACTTCCAACCCGGCCGCGCGCAGCTCCTGCGACACTCGCTCCAGGTACGCGCGGTCTTCCTTCATCTCCTCCGACTCCTTCAGGTTCAATTGCTCCATGTTGCGAGCCGCCCACCCGTCCGCGACATGCACGAGAATCACCTCGGCCTTGGACAGCTTCGCGAGCCCCGTCACGTGCGCGAGGATGGCTTTGTCGGCCGGGGAGTTCTCGAGTGGCACGAGGATCCGCTTGTACATCGCCTAGACCAGCCCGCTGAAGATCTGGACCAGGAGCCAAGTGTTGAACCCCGCGATCGCCACAGCAACCGCATACGCGAGCGCCTTGAGCCAGAACGGGTTCACGAACTCGCCCATTTTCAGACGGTCCGAAGTGAACCGCACCAGCGGGAATACCGCGAAGGAGAGCTGCAGGCTCAGGATCACTTGGCTGAGGATCAGAAGTTGAGCGGTGCCGTGGCTCCCGAAGAAGATAGCCGTCAACGCCGCCGGGACAATCGCGATCAGCCGGGTGATGAGCCGCCGCAGCCAAGGCCGGATCCGGATGTTCAGAAACCCTTCCATGACGATCTGACCAGCGAGCGTCCCCGTCAGCGTCGAGTTCTGGCCCGAGGCGAGCAGCGCGAAGGCGAACACGGCGCTCGCGCCCGTCACGCCGAGCAGCGGCGTCAGCAGCTTGTACGCATCCTGGATCTCCGCGACGCCGGTCTGGCCGGCGCGGTGGAATGTGGCCGCCGCGACAATCAGGATCGCCGCGTTGATGAACAGCGCGAACGAGAGCGCAACCGTGGAATCCAGAAAAGCGAACTGGACCGCTTCCTTTTTGCCGGCCGGGGTCTCCGCGTAACTGCGCGTCTGCACGACCGAAGAATGCAAGTAGAGGTTGTGGGGCATCACGGTGGCGCCGAGAATGCCGATTGCGATGTAGAGCTTGTCAGGATCTTGGAGAATCGACGCGCTCGGGACGAACCCCTTGAGCACGCCCATGGCGTCGGGCTTCGAGATCAGAATCTCGAACAAGAAGCAGCCGGCGATCGTCGCGATCAAGGCGATGACGAGGGCCTCGAGCATCCGGAAGCCGCGATTCTGGAGGTACAGGATGAGGAGGACGTCGAGCGCAGTGATGGCGATCCCCCAGGGCAGCGGGATGCCGAAGAGGAGGTTCAGCGCGATGGCAGAGCCGATGACCTCCGCCAGGTCGCAGGCGGCGATCGCGATTTCGCACAGCACCCAGAGCGCCAGCGACACGGGCCGCGAGTAGTGATCGCGACAGGCTTGCGCCAAGTCCCGCCCCGTCACGATCCCGAGCTTCGCCGCGAGGCCCTGGAGCAGAATCGCCATCAAGTTGGAAAGGAGAATGACGCTGAGCAGCGTGTACCCGAAGCGCGCGCCGCCCGCCAAGTCGGTGGCCCAGTTGCCCGGGTCCATGTAGCCGACGGCAACGAGATAACCGGGGCCCGCGAACGCCAGCGCCTTCCGCCACCACGCGCCCGTACTGACGGGAACGGTGCGGTAGACCTCGACCAGGCTCGGAGCGAGCCGGGCATGGCGCCATCCCGGCTCGGGGCCGCTAGCCCCCATCGATCACCCAGCACCCTGCGGCGCTCAAGGCGCCCGAGCAGGACCGGTTGACGTGAAGGGGTGCTCGAAGCTCAAATAAAGGAAGACGTCGCGGCCGTCGGGGAACGAGATTCCCGGCACGATCTGCAAACTGCCCAGGTTGTGCGCCCACCGCACTCCTGGATTGACGATCACGTCGCCGCTCCGCGCTGATCCGGTCCACACGACCTCCAGCATGAAGTTGACAGAGGGGCGCGCCAGCCAGATGACGCTCGCGCCGCCGTTGTAGACCGTTTCGTCCGCCCTCGTCAGCGTGGCGCCGGCGTTCCAGTGGCTTACCACGCCTCGCGTGAGCATCGCGCTCACGGGAAGGTTGACCTGGAGTCCCGGGCTCCCGCCGTCGGCCGTGGGGAGGAGCAGCGACAGCCGCGGGGCGAACGCCGCCCGGCCGCCGCCACCGAGGCCGGTGAGCTGATGGCGATAGTTGATCGCCACGTCACCGACGCCGCGCTCGATTGGGACCGTGAAGCTGAGCTGGTGGCGCTGCCCGCCGAGCGGCCACTCCTGCGTCAAACTGTACGACCAGGACTTCCGCGAGCGCAGCAGGGTGCTGATGTGCTGCACCACACCGCGCTCCTGATTGTAGGCCTCCTCGATCAGGAAGCTGTTGTCCTGTATGGAGATAGGGACAGCCTCCTGCGCGGTCGCCGCCACGGGCAGGGAGGCCGCCAACGCGAACCACGCCGTCGCCACCCTCATGCGGCCACGAGCAGGCCGGTCCCGTACATGATCAGCAGGCCCGCCGTCACGCCCATCGCGTTGAGCGGCGACCACACGTCTTCTGTCTCCCGTCCCAAGGCCTTGTAGAGGACTCCCACCACCTGGAGGATGGCGCCTGCCCCCACTGCCAGGCACAGCGTGCCGAGGATGGGCGAATAGGAGACGCCGCCGAGCCATGCTCCGAGGATGGTCGGGCCGCCCGCGAGGAGCCCCGCGAGGGCGAGCGTTTTGACGCGCGGCTCGTCCTGCGCGATCGGCGCCACGATGCCGAGGCCTTCGGTGGTGTTGTGAATCATGAATCCGATGACGAGGAACGCGCCCAGCGACACGGCGCCCTGCGCGTAGGCCGCGCCGATCGCCAGTCCCTCGCCGAGGTTGTGGAGGCCGATGCCGAGCGCGATGAGGAACGCGAGTCGCAACCGGGCAGGTAGCCCCGCCTCCCGGCTCGCCCCGCCGGAGAACGCCTGTAACAGGAGCCACGCACCTACCGCGCCGATCGCCACGAGTCCCGTGCCCTGGTACGCCCCGGCGACGCGCGCTGCCATTTCCAGCGCTTCGTGCAGGGCTTCGACCGCGAGGAAGATCAGCAGCCCGGCAGTGAGCGCCAGCGCGAAGTGAATCCAGCGCCGCTCGAGGCGCTTCAAGAACGGAAGCCAGAGGAGGCCGATCGCGACCGGGAGGACGCCGACGTACAGCCCGATCAGCGAGAACGTCAGAAAGTACCCGGCGTCGGGCCGGGGCGTTTCGGCGGCAATCGCGATCTCGTGGTCGAATGTGATACCGGTCGCGGTGACCAGTTTGATCTGGTGTGGCTCGCCCTCGACCCAGGGATAGGGGATCTCGATCTGGGCCCTGCCGAGGCGTGGCACGGTACGGTCAGGCGTCATCGTGTGGGTCCAGAACGCCTCGTCCACCATGACCTGCGCGACGGTAACGGGATCGGGCCCCCCGTTCACGATGTCCAGCGTGATGTGGCCCGGCGCCATGCGCACGCGGTCCACCGTGAGCTCTTCGACCGGAGGCAGGCCCCGGGCCAGGCGCGACAGGGTACCGCCCTTCACGACGACGAGGGATAGAATCGCGAGCAGCGCCAGGGGCAGCAGGAACCAGCCCCATTGAGCGCGGCTAAAGCCGCGGCTCGGCCCTGCCGCTGAAGCGGTTGGCCCGTTCACGGGCAGGTGCCGAGCCGCGAGTTCACTCGCGCCCCCCGAGCGGACCGACCCATTTCTCGTTTCACGCGATCTCTCCCGGGCTCACGTCGAACAACCCCATCCAGCCCAGCTCGGCGAACTCCGACTGGTGGGCGTGAAACATGAACTTCCCAGGCCGGTCGTAGGTGAACTCGAGCACGTGCCGCTCCCCCTGGCCCATGCTGATCGTGTCGGTGAAGTCGCTCGGGATGAGCGAGGTGCCGGTGCGGAACACGTGGAAGAAATTGGCGTGGATGTGGAGCGAGTTGATCAGATCGAACTCGAGGACATTCACGAGATAGAGGCGATTCAGCTCCCCGCGCTTCAGCACAATCGGCTGCGCTTGGTAGGCGAACGGCACGGTGTTCACGGCATAGACCTCGTTCTCACCGTCGAAGTTCACGTCGAAGCCGTTCATCACCATCACCATCTCGTGGGCCGGCGGCCGCCCCTGTTTGGGGTCGATGATCATCGCCCCGTACAGCCCCTTCGCGATGTGCCGCTTGAGCGGCAAGGTGTGGCAGTGGTACAGCTGCAAGCCGAAGGGACGGGCATCGAATTCGTAGACGTAGGAACCGCCCGGTGCCACTTGCTCGAACACCCCATCCATCCCGGGCGCGTGAAACCCGTGGAAGTGCATCGAGTGGTCGTGGCTTCCGGCATTGTGGAAGTGCACCCGAATCAAGTCGCCCTCGGTGCAGCGCAGCGTGGGCCCGGGGACCTGGCCGTTGAAAGTCCACGCGGCGTAGAACAGGCCCGGCATGACTTCGATGGTGCGGTCCACGGCCGTGATGCGGTACTCGCGGACCGTTTGGCCGTTCGCGCGCTTCGAGACGACGCCGTAGTCGAACGCCGTGAGGAACGCCGTAGGATCGAGCCCAGCGTCGGCGGGCAGGCCGCCCGTCATCATGGCGTGCGGATTGACGTGCGTACCGATAGTCGCCGCCTTGGCGATGGACGTCGCCGACGCCACGCCCGCCAGGCCAAGGAGGCTGCGCTTCAAAGCTGCGCGCCGCGAGATCGGGTTCACGGGGCCCCCTCCACCTCGGCGCACAGCAGCAGCAGGGCCAGCTCTTGGCCCACGACGCGCGTGTCGCCTGCAGCGGTACGGACGGTGATCGGTCCGTTGAACGGCTGGCGGTCCACGACGGTCATGCGAATCCCTGGGGTGAGGCCTTGCTCGGCGAGATAGCGGAGCCGTGCCGGGTTCTCGTCGCCCACCTGGCGCAGCAGGACCGTGGCTCCGATGGCGGCATCCGCCAATGTGACCAGCTCCGCTTCCTCGATCTCACCCGCGGCCGTTGGGATCGGCGCGCCGTGCGGGTCGTAGCGCGGATCACCCAACGCCGCGGCCATGCGGTCGATCAGCTTGTCAGACACCGCGTGCTCGAGCTGTTCGGCCTCGGCATGCACGTCGCCCCAATCGTAGCCGAGCTGCTGGGTGAGATAGACCTCGAGGATGCGGTGGCGACGGATCATCTGGAGCGCTGCGGTGCGACCTTGATGGGTCAGCTGCACGCCGCGATACGGGACGTGCTCTATCAATCCCGTCTCCGATAGGCGTTTCATCATGCCACTCACCGAGGGAGGCGCGACCATCAGCATCGCCGCGATGTCGCTCGTGGTCGCGAACCCGCCCTGGCTCGAAAGGTGGTAGATGGCTTTCAGATAGTCTTCGACCGACCGTGTCAGAGGCGGTGAGGGGTTTCTGACAGACGATGGCATGGCGTCGGACTCCGGAGCTATGAGCTTTCCACAAAATCAGTTAGCCGAACGACCCAATTGATGATTAGGCTACGCTAATTATCAGATATTGTCAAGCGAAGATGTGGATTTTGCTAAGCTAAGAAGTGACTAGGAAACAGCCAGAAGATTGCTCAAAATGCGCTCCGTCATGCCCCAAATCGTGTGGTTTCCCACAACATAAGCAGGCATGATCCGGGTCGCGCCACGGTGGTGGATGGTCACTTCGCGCTGCACGCCAGGAGCCGCCAAGGCGCGAAACGGTACCCAGAAGGCGTCCTGCACCTCGTCGCCGTTGAGGGTGAGGGGGGGGAGCTCGACCAGCCCGAAGACAAACGGCCGAACCACGACGGGGGGTAACACGGGCGTGCGTGGGTACATGTCGTCCAGCACGCCGAGCGGCTCGGCGGCGGTGAGATCCACACCGACTTCTTCCTGGGTTTCTCGAATCGCGGTGGCGCGGAGGTCCGAGTCGGTGGGCTCATGCCGGCCGCCGGGGAACGCGATCTGGCCGGACCAGGTGTCGCCGACGCGCTCGGCGCGGTGAATGAACAGCGCTTCGAGGCCCTCGGGACCGTCGTGTAACAGCACCGCGACCGCCGCGGGAATCATCCCCGGTTCCATGGCCACCGGCGTCGCGCGGTACTCGCGCAGCGCGCGCCGGGCATCCTGCAGCGTTATGCCGAGATCTCCTCGCCGCCGTCCACGTTGATGACGTTCCCGGTGATCCAGTCGGCGCCCGGATTGCACAGCGCCAGGATGGCGCCGCCCAAGTCCGCCGGCGTCGTGAGCCGGTGGTGCGGGTTCCGCTGCGTCGCGATCTCGACGAGCTTCTCGTTCCCCGGGATCTTACGGAGCGCCGGCGTATCGGTGACCCCACCGCGCAGCGCGTTGACGGCGATGCCCTTGGGCGCGAGCTCCAGCGCCAGCTGCCGGACGTGCGACTCGAGGGCAGCTTTGGCCGAGGAAACGGCGCCGTAGGTGGCGAACACGCGCGTCGAGCCGGAAGAGGTCATCGCGAAGATCCGCCCGCCGTTCCCCATCAGCCCCTGCTTCACGACCCCTTGCGACCAATAGACCAGCGAATGGGCCATGACGTCGAGCGTCATGTCGATGTTCGCCTTGTTCAGGACGTCGTCCCCGATGTAGGGCTTCAGCGTGCCGAACGCGAGCGAATGGAGCAGCACGGCGACGTTGAGCTTCTGCTTGGCCAGCTCCGCCAGCACTTCGTTGCGCTTCTCCTCGTCGGCGGCGTTGACGTTGAAGTACTGAGTCTTGCGGCCCATCGCTTCCAAGTCGCGCCGGATCTCGGCCACGTGGTCCATCCCAGCCTTGCGATCGAGGTGGACCCCGGCGATATCATACCCCGCCTTCGCAAGGGCCCGGGCGGCTCCTTCACCGAATCCGCTCGAGGCGCCCAGGATGAGGGCCCATCTCGGGGTCGTCGTCTGCGCGTGTGCCAAACGTTCCTCCGGCAATCGGTGTCCGGTATTATAGCGCAGGTTCGATGAGTTGGCTCCTCGCTTCTCCCTGGATCCTCGCCCTCCTCGTCATCCTGTACCGCTATGCCACCCGGCGGCCGCAACTGCGCGATTACCCGCCTGCCGCGTCGGGTCCCCTGATCTCCGTGATCATTCCGGCCCGCAACGAGGCCCGGAACATCGAGCGCTGCGTCCGGTCGATCCTCGCGACCACGTACCCTAACATCGAAGTCATCGTGGTAGACGACCGCTCGTCCGACGGTACGGGCGACCTCGCCCGTCGCCTGGGCGTGCAGCTGGTCCACGGCGCCGAGCTGCCACCGGGATGGTTCGGGAAACAGTGGGCTCTGGTGCAAGGATATCGCGTGGCGCGCGGCGAGCTGCTGCTCTTCGCCGACGCCGACACGAAACACGAGCCGGAGCTGATCGCGCGCGCCGTGGCCGCGCGCGCCGCCGAGCGAGTCGATCTGTTCACGGTGATCCCCCGACAGGAGATGGTGACGTTCTGGGAACGATTGATCCAGCCACACGTTTTCGTCGCCCTGGCGGCGCGCGTCGGCGACCTGCGGCGCGTCAATCGCACGCGGATCGACTGGAACGCTATCGCCAACGGTCAGTTCATCCTCGTCACCAGAGCCTCCTACGAGGCCGTCGGGACCCACGAGGCCGTGAAGACGTCCGTCGCGGACGACTTGATGCTTGCCCAGACCTACGTGCGACACGGGCTCGACATCTTCCTGGCACACGCGCCGTACGACATGAGCACGCGGATGTATGGGTCACTGCGGGAGATCATCGCGGGGTGGTCCAAGAACCTCGCGCTGGGCGCGCCCCTTATGGCTCCGCCCGTGCGCTGGATGCGGGCGCTCTTCCCCTACGTCATGTGGATGCCGGCGCTGTTGTGGCTGGCGCCGCCGGTCCTCTGGGCCGCGTTCGGCTGGTCCTTTGCCGCGATCGCGACGGCGGCGTCCCTCATCACCTGGATCGGTATCCACGCAGGTGAGCGCGGGCCGGTGCGTTACGCGCTGCTGTACCCGCTGGGGGTGGTCATGGTGGCCTTCATCATGGTGCGATCGGCGTGGCGGGGTGGGAAAAAAGTCGAGTGGCGAGACAGGACGTACCGGGTGGTCCGGTAACCTATATACGGTTACCCGCGGTGCGTCGGTGCGTCTAGTTTTTGCATGTCCTCACGAGCCGTTGCCTACCCGCCATGCCAGGACCATCCCCGCTACGACACTCGCCAGCGCTGATCCCACATGCAGCGCCGTCGCCCATCGCGTCCCGCGCTCGGCGGCGACCCTCACCGCCGCTCCGATCGCCACCGTTACCGTGAACATTCCCACCATCGTCCCCGCGCCAAAGGCCGCGAAGTACGCCACGCGCAGTCCCGTGCTCGGCGCCGCGGCGACGAGCAACACCGCGATCGCGCCGCTCCCCGCGAGGCCATGCGCGATGCCGAAACCGAGTGAGCGCTTCGCGTCGGCGGCGTGGACGTGCGCGTGGCCGGCATCGTGCGCGTGGCTGTGCAGATGGAGATGCGGATTCTGGTCGTGGGCGTGCACGTGCATGTGCCAGCGGCCGCGCGCGTAGCGCCACACCACCGCGCCGCCGAGCAGGACGAGCAACCCCGCGACGACGAGCTCGGCCGCGGGCCAGAGTGCCGAGGGGACTCTCACGCCGAGCGCGACCACGAGAAAGGCGATCGCGCCGACGGTCACGGTGTGGCCGATGCCCCACGCCAGTCCCAGACGAGCGGCGCTCCACAGGCTCCCCTGTCGGCTCGCCAGAGTCGAGACGGCCGCGAGGTGGTCGGGCTCGAACGCGTGCCGGAAACCGAGCAGGCCACCGACGCCGAGAACAAGTAGAATATCGGGCACCATAGCGTCCCGGAATCTAATGCGCCCTGCCGAGCAGCGTCTTCATGAGATCCATGCCCGCTACGCCCCGGTGGACGCGCGCGTGCAAGAGATCCTGAAGAACATCGAGCGCGACTGCCGCGAACTCGATCCCAAAGCCCGCAACGAAGGAAACGAGCATCAGGTCGAAGCCTTCATCACTTGGCTGACCGCACAGTATCGCGCACGCGCCTACGAAGTCACTCGAGGCTCGCGCGCCGCTCCGGTTTCTCCGGAAGACGCCCGCACCTGGGAACGGGCACGCGCGCACGCCGGCGAGCCCTGCGTCGTGATCGAGCGTCAGCGACTGTCCAAGTGGGCGGTGCGCACGACGCGCTGGAACTACCTTTTCACGGTTCCGGGCGAAAGCGAGGAGCAGGTGCTGCTCGTCGCGCATTACGACACGTGGCGCGGCCCGGGCGCCGACGACAACACCACCGGCGAGGAGATCCTCAAGCAGTACCTCCTCGCGGACCTGCGCGCGGCGGCGCGCCCCAAGCTGACCCACGTCTACTTCTTCGCGGGCTCGGAGGAGTGCGGACTCGTCGGCCTCTTCTCACAGCTGCTGCTCTCGTTTGGGTTGTTCGCGGGCAACTTCGCGCTCACGTACCGCGACTGGGGGATGCTCGCGGTCGCCATCGGCTTGCTGCCGCTCGCGAGCTACCGCTTCGGCGTGTCGGGGTCGCGTGAGTACGTGCGCACGCTCACCGCGGCGGAGCTCAGGCGCCTGCGGGCGGTCGTGTCGGTCGACTCGGTGGGCGAAGGGCGGCTCTACATCCCGCGCGAGACGATGGGCGCCGACTTCATCCGCGTGCTGATCCCATTCGGCGACTACGACTCGCTCAACGACCTGCTGGAAGAGGCCGCCCACCTCCACGGGATCAAGTACAACAACTTCCTCGCGGGCGGGACGACCGATCACGTCTCATTCCTCGAAGTGAACAACGGTCTCGTGGCGCGCCTCCGCGAGTGGGTGACTCGACCGCGCACACCGCCGCTGCGCATCCCCGCCACGGCGCTCGTCGCGATGCTCCCCGGCAAGGCCTCGCCGATCGTGTTCGGCGGCAAGATCCACACACCCAACGACACCCCCGACCGGGTCTATCCGCAGCCGCTGCGCGAGACCCTGCTCGTGCTCGACTACTCCTTCTACCGGATGGAGGGCGGGCCGCGGCTCACGCATCCGCGCGAGCTCGACGCGTTCCACTATGCGCGCCTGTACCGCGCCGGCGCCGGTCACCTCGTGGCGTTCAAGGACGCGGTCGAGCCGAATCGGCGCAACCTGAATGCGGTGTACCGCGCCACCGTCGAGCGGCGCGGTGGACGCGCCGTCGCCCACTTGGGCGACATCGTTGATTGGGGCGTCGAGACCCGGCTGTCGCAGCAGGTCGCCGAAGCGTGCGCTGCCAGGTTGGAGTCGTGGACGCCCGAGCCGGTGGACGAGCTGGAAGTCGTGGGCGACGGGGTGCGACTGCACTTCGCGGGGCGCCGTTCGCTGTTCGATCGGTTGCGCCAAGGCTTTCACAACGCCATGTCGGCGGCCCAAGCCGTCGTACGCCGCTTCCTATTCATCAGCTTCTTTGCGTTCGCGTACATCCTCGCCAACGTCGTGAGCTGGCTGCTCGACCGGGCTTTCGACCTGTGGCCGGGGTTCGCCCTATGGGTCGCAGATCACATAGGCATCACGCTGACCGCCATCGTGCTGCTCGAGGTGGCTATCCTGCTGCACCTGATGGCGCGGCGCGTCCCGGCTTGGATCGACAACGCCTACAGGCACCAGAACAAGGCCGATAACCTGGGTAGCTTGAGGCGGATAGGGGCCTAGGCTCTAGGCCTACAACCTTATGGCCTGTCGGGATATCCAACTCCGTGCATGAGCGACAAGGTGCTCGAGGACACTCTGACCGCTGACTCGATAGGAGCCGACGCGGCGCTCGCGGCAAGCGGGGATGCCAGTGCGTTCGAGCGCTTGTATCGCACGCACGTCAACCGCGTGCACAGCCTCGTGCGCCGCATGCTCGACGCCGATGAAGCGGACGACCTCACCCAGGACGTCTTTGTCCGGGCGTGGCAGAAGCTGTCCACCTTCCGGGGCGAGTCGGCATTCGGGACCTGGCTGCACCGCCTGGCGGTGAACGTGGTCCTGGCGCGGCGCAAGACGCTGGGCGTCGAGCGGGGACGGTTCCAAGGCGGCGAAGACCCGCTCGCAGGCGTTTCGGCTCGGCGGGAGACGCCGGAGATCTCGATGGACTTCGAGGAGGCGCTCGCCAACCTCCCCGACGGAGCCCGGCAAGTGTTCGTGTTGCATGACGTGGAGGGGTATCGCCACGAAGAGATCGCGCGCATGCTCGGCGTCGTGCCGGGCACATCGAAATCGCAGCTGCATCACGCGCGGATGGCGCTGCGGAGGTACTTGGACCGATGAACGACCAATGGACTGACCGGCTCTCGGAGTATGTGGACGGCGAGCTCGCCAACGGCGAGCGCACCGCCCTCGAGGCGCATCTCGCGACCTGCGCGGACTGCCGCGCGACGCTCGGCGAGCTGCGCAGCGTCGTGGCGCGCGCTCGCGCGCTCGACGACCGCGCCCCCAAAGCCGATCTGTGGGCCGGTGTGGCGAAGCGGATCGGCGCGGGTACGGTCGTCGACATTCGCTCACGGCGCTTCAGCTTCAGCGTGCCGCAGCTGATCGCGGCGAGCATCGCGCTCATCCTGCTGTCGGGAGGCGGCGCGTGGCTGGCGCTCAAGCCGCGGCAAACGGTCGCTGTCACGCCAAGGCCCGACATCGGGTTCAAGACGCTTTCGGTGTCGACGGGCCGCACCGACGCCGCCATCGCCGATCTCCAGGATGTCTTCGAGCGCAACAAGAGCAAGCTCGACACGTCGACGGTGCGGGTGGTGCAACAGGCCTTCACCACGATCGATCGGGCCATCGCCGAGGCGCGCACTGCGCTCGAGGCCGATCCCGGGAACGCCTACTTGAATCTCCATCTGGCCGATACTATGCGGCGCAAGCTGGAGCTGCTGCGACGCGTCAACGCGATCGCCACAGCGCAGTCCTAGAGAGGATACACATACATGTTGACGATTCTCACAGCCGCCGTCCTGGCCTCGCTGGCCCCCCTCCAAGGGGTCACCGACACGACGTTCGCCGTGCCGGCGGGAGCGAGCCTGTCGGTCAACAATTTCGGTGGCTCGATCATCGTCCATGGGTGGACGCAGAACCGAGTCAAGGTGCACGCGGAGCACGGCAGCCGCGGCGCCATCGAAGCGTCGCTGGTGGGCACCACCGTGACGCTGAAGGCGAGCAGCCGGCACGGCGCGCCGTCGGTGGTCGATTTCGAGGTCACGGTGCCGCAGGACATGGCGCTGACGTTGTCCGGCACGTACACGGAAATCACGGTGGACGGCGTGCGCGGCGCGATCAGCGCCGAGACCGTGGACGGGTCGGTGGACG
>Ga0070705_100001010_pt1 | contig 15666 bp, 18 predicted proteins | sample KBSK5253metaG_FD_65455 | JGI IMG/M metagenome (GOLD analysis project Ga0070705, IMG submission 65455) | Corn, switchgrass and miscanthus rhizosphere microbial communities from Kellogg Biological Station, Michigan, USA - KBS K5-25-3 metaG | ecosystem: Host-associated > Plants > Roots >... | reverse complement strand
GCCTCCGTCCAGCTCGAGACGTTGCCACCGCTGTTCAGGACCATGTCCCCGTTCGTCACGATGTTCAGGTCGAAGGTCAGCGTGGGGTCCGCGGTGAGGGAGCCAAAGCGAAAGGCGCTCGAGGGGATCCGGTCCTTCAAGGCCGCGACCGCGAAGTTGGTGTCGGCCGCTGGGCTCGGCGTCGGTGCAGTGATGCTCCGCTCAAGGGCGTTCGCCAGGTCCCCGACCACCACGAGCATGTTCATCACAACCCCCAGACTGCGATTTCCTCGTCCGGCATCGCGTACGGCCGCAGCTCGATCAGTTCATACGTGGCAAACATGTCCTCGGCAAGGGCCACTGATGGAATCGCGAGAACGTTCCCGGTCTCGATGTCGACAAGGGTGGATGTAGAGTCTGTGCCCTTGACACCATCCAGGAAGATACTGCTGGTGTACTGAGGTAGGCCCAGTTCCCCGGCCGTTCCAGTCCAGCGAATCGCAATGCGGAAGCTCTGCCCAGCCCCGGTGACCGCGGTGAAAGCTATCTGCGCCGCAGTCCCAGTCCCGGGGTGATGCTTCAGGAAGCCTGCCGCGGAAGCGTTTCCAATGACGCCGAGCCACCGACTACCGGCCACCCGCCCACCAAGACCGACGGAAAGGATGACTTTCTCTGCGGTGTCGTCTAGTTCGCTTTGGATCCACAGTGGCGTCAGCCTGAGCAGCAGGGTTCCGTGCAAGTTGCCGACGCCGACATTGCGAATGGTCAATCGCGCCTGTGCCCGCACCACATCCGCCACGGCATTTGTGACGATCCGACTCGAGTCGCTCGGCACCATGAGAAACGTGAGGTCCCGGCTGAAGAGCTGGACGTGGTATACCGTGTTGCGCCGGCTGACCGTTCCTCCCGCGGTGAGTACCAAGCTGAGTGTCAGCGCGCCACCACCGGCTCCGACGCTGATGACACTCGAGTGGTGGCGTTCGATCGTGGTCGTTGACGCGGTGGTCGGAAAGGAGTTATCAGTCTGTGCCACCTGCCAAGTCTGATCCGAATCCCTCCACCACTTCAGGTCGAAGGCGCGCTGGATTCGATAGACGATGGCCGTACCGTCCCTGTCGACGTGATCGACCCAAAGGCGCGTCATCGCGTTCGCAATGAAACCGGTCGTTGCCGGCCACGTGACGCGCGTCTCCGTCACGTGCGGGTTTCCGGCGGTCAACCGCAGTCCCTGCGTCGTGACGCTCGTGTCGAACAGAAGGGGCGTTGCGCTGTCCACCGCGATCGTGCCCGACCCAACCGACAGTGTCAGGCCTGTGGTACCGGAGACGAGGCTGGAACGTAGTAGGCGATTCTTGTCATTGTGCTCGAGCAAGATCCCGGCGGCCGTGAGCGCCTCCATGTCGGGGCTGATTTGGACGATTCGCCCGTCTCCAGCGTCAGGTGCCCACGCATTTGTTTCACGTTCGAAGGTCCGAATCGCGCCAGCAGAGATCACGGCGTCGCCTTGGCGTAACGCCGAGAGCTGCTTCACCGCTCGCCCCGTCTCGCGATAGGCGGCCGCCTTTCGCATGTCCGCGAGGTCCAACTCCACCGTCAGGTTGTCCAGGTCCAGGGTCGAACCCATGACGCGCGTCAAGGCCCGCGCCCAGTCCGCATTGCCGGCTCCGTCACCCGACGGGTGCGGCCAGTCCGGGTGCGACAGCGCGACCAGGTCCAGCAGCTCGGCGTCGCCGGCGACGAGCGGCGCGATCACGCGCGCCGTGGTCCTCACCGACGAGAACGCCCACAGCCTCCGCGACGCGATGTCACGCCCCTGTTCCGTCGGGTCGCCGCGGATGATGGTGCAGATGTTCGACGCGATCGATGGGGAGAAGTACTTGTTCGCCAGGTAGTTCATCGTGTGCTGCTTGTCGTCGGCGGCCGCGTCCTCCGCGTTGACTGCCAGGACCGCGGGGATGTAGCCGGTGAACCGGGCGGAGGCGTTCCAGTTTTCCCCGATCTTTCCCGCTGTCGCGAGCGCGGCGACGCCGGCGGCCATCGCCGTGCTCACTGGGTTGTATGGGTCGTCGATGATGTTTCGCAGGGTGCTGAGGTAGGAGTGAACAAAGATGTACCAGCCGTTCGGTCCAGCGAAGACCTTGAGGGCGCTCTTCTGGTTCGTCCCATCGTGCGCCCACGTGTAGTAGGTATAGACGCTTGCGTTGTTGCGCAGCGTCATCCCCAGCGAATTGGTGACAGACCCACCGAACAGGCCGTCGTTCAGGGCCGGCGTGGCGCTGTTCGCGGTGATGGCGGTCGGCTTCGCCAGGACGTAGATCGTGCCGCCGCCCACGGCGGTGAGGAACGTGCTCAGCAACGGCCCGGTGTAGAGGTCGTTGACGCCATCGAAGAGGAACGCGGGGCGTCCGTTGAGGATGTTTGTCTTGAAGACGGGCGTATTGGCCAACGTACCTTGGGTGAAGTCGTTGTTGTTTCCAGAGATGTCCGGCCACGTTGCTGGTTGGTCGCCATCGGCGAGGTATGTGAGGGTGTCGGCCTCGAGCCAAAGCTTCAGGTTTGTCTTGCGATCGAGGAACGCCATCTACTCCCCCGCAGGGCCCCAGATCGGAGAGAACGTCTCGCTCTTCCCGATCGCGGGGAGCGGGTCGAAGACTTCGATCTGCTGCATGTATCGGTCGAGGGCCACAATCTTTGATGTCTGAACAATCACGGAGTCGAGCAGGTCCGACGAGTCGAACTCGAGCGCCAGCCGCTGGTCCTCGTAGTCCTGCGGGTACCGCAGCCACGGGTCGCTTACGTAGACAGTCGAGCCCGTTGGCGACGGATCGTCCATCCCCACCGCCAGCGCCCCATTGTTCCTCCAGAACAGCTTGCACTCGTTGTCGGCGCCCCACTGGTTCAGGACGTCTTGCACAACGATCTTGTCCCCAACGTAGAGGGCACCGATGTACGCGGCGCCGCCGGCTGCAGCAGACAGCCGCGTGTTCAGTGACGCGAAGCGCGAGACAGAGCACACCGAGGTCACCGTTGGCCAGACGCCGGTCCAGCTGCGCCCGGTGCTGTCGTTGAAGACGAAGTGATCGAGCCAGTGCTTGAGGATGTCGACGCTCGATAGGATGTAGGTCCCCGTGCCGTCGCCGATGGTCTCGTAACCGTAGGCATCCACCGTGATCACGCCCGTGGTCTGGTCGGCCACGAAGTCGATCAGGGTATAGGGCCGACCGTTCACCGTGACGTGGGTGACGGCGTAGCCAGCGACCGCCACGAGCGCGCCGTTCTTGTACACGCGCAGCGGGGCCGTGTAGCCGATGGAGACCAGGTAGCGGAACCCGACGGTGTCCACGTAGAACGTGGGAAGCGCGCCGTCGCTGGTGCCGGCCGCCTTCGAGCTCGTGCTGTCGTGGAGCCCGTAGAAGTGCGGGACCGGCTGGCCAAGGGCGTCCTTGTGGGAGTTGGGCCAGTCGGCCTCGGTGATGAAGACGCGCGGGAGCTCTGCCAGCAAGGGCTGATCATTGCCCGTGCAATTCAGCGTCCACTCGAAGTTCTCGCCCTGGGCGAAGTCGGAGAGCCTCCCAGTGAAGGCGAGGAACCAGTCGGCGAAGGCCAGGTTGCTCGTGGTCAGGTAGCAGCGCACGGCCGCACCGTAGATCCGTTCACCAGAGGCGATGATCGTGCGGAACATCTGGTCGGTGTCATCGAGCACAAGCGAGAAGACCATCGCCTGGATGGCGTTACGCCGGTCCGCCACGGCTCGCGGGACCTTACCCCACTTCTTCACCCGTCCCTCGTAGTACCCGCGCGAGGCGCTCGACACTCCACCGACATCCACCGAACTCCACCGCTTCGTTCCGCTCGAGGGGAAGTCCACTTCCATGAGGCAATGGACCGTGGCGCGCCCGGTCCGGAGCTCGGCCAGGAAGTTCGCCGAGTAGAGACCCACCTACCGGCCTCCGCGCTTGACCCGCGTGGTGGCGCCCCCGCGGTTGTAGCGCAGGGCGTAGTTCTGGGCCTGGATGAAGCCGGCGTCCGGGCGGATTCCGTTGAAGATCACGTTGGACACGAGACCGCCGGCGCCGGGCGCGCCCGCGGCGCGCATCGCGGCCGCGACGATTTTCGGGAACTGCGGAAGCGGGATGACCGCCTCTGGCACCCCGGCCTCGGCCAGCCGGTACGTCGTGCCGCCGCGGCGATGGGGCACGATTCCGCCGGCGGCCATCGGCGGGGGCGGGGGCGGCGACGTCGTCGTGGTCGTCGTCGACGGGGGCGGCGTGACGCCGCTCAGTGCAGTACCGGCGTCCGACGCTGCCTTCGGGATGTCCCGCAGGCCGCCGAGAATCGCTTGAATGCTCTGCCGAACCCCCGAAAGGGCCGGGTCGGCGGCGGCGCCGAGATCGTTGAATCCCTGTTCCAGGTCGGGCGCCATCTGGTTGAGCTGGATCGGGAGCTCTGCAAAATTCGAGACCCACGCGCTCTCTGACGCCTGGGCGGCGAGGTCGTTCGTCTCTTGGAACGCCTCGAGGGCCGTCGCGGAGCTGTTCATGGAGTCAGTCACCGCGGCCGCGGTCTGTTGGCCGGAGTCCATCCACGCCGCCGAGCTCGAGGCGGCGGCCGCTGCCGTGGTGGTGGCGGTCGTGCTCGCCGCGGCTGCGGCCGCCTGGGCGGCGCCGGCCGCGGCCTGGCCGGCCTGGTCCATCGCACCGGCGGCCTTCGTCGCCGACGCCGGCAGCGCGAACCCCATACCCTCGACGAGCGTCTTCATCAGGTCGACCAGCTGGATGATCGGCTCGGGGTTGAACGTGTACCCCATGGCCTCGGCCTGGTCCTTGAGCTTCTGCGTGTTCTCGTCGAGCGGAACCCCGAGCTGCTGCGACGCGTCCACGGCGGCCTTGAGCTCCGGGAGGATCCCCTGCATGGCCGTCTTGCCGTCGACCCCGGCGGCCACGAGGGCGTCGCGGGTCTGCATCATCGAATCGCCGAAGGCCTTCTGCATCGCCGGGTCCAACATCCCCTGGTTCGCGGCGCCCTTGAAGACCTCGCCCATGCCCTCGAGGGTCGTGACCATTCCCTTCAGCTGGTCGTTCTCCCCGATCTGGGTCTGAAGGGCGGCGAACGGCTCGAGGAGGGCAGCGCCGGCGGTGTCGCCGTCGGCCACCATCTTGTCGAACATCTCCTTCGCCTGGGCACCGAGTGAGTCGAGGGCGCCCATAAGGCCCTCCTCCTCGATGGCGCCGGCGAAGCCGGCGGCGAAGAATGTCGCTGCGTTCTTCCCGAAGTCCCCCATGTCCTTGAGGTCCATCTTGGCCATGCCCTCGCCGATCTTCGCGGCGCCGCCGGCCATCGCCTGGTTCTGCTCGGACACAAACGCCTTCATCCCGTCGGTCATCTGCCCCGACGCCTTGGCGGTCTTCAGCATCGCGACCGTCATCGCGTCCCCGACACTTCCCGCCTTCCGCGCGCTGTCGATCACGGCCCCGAATGCCTGGTTGATCTGGTCGAGGCCTTCCTTCGCGGGGATCGAGCCGCTCTTCACGCCGGCCATGAGCGCGAAGACCTGGGAGGACATCTCGCCGGCGCTCTTGCCGCTCTCGGCCATCGCCTCGTTGAGATGCAGCAGCGTGGCCGCCTCGGTGGAGACGCCGAGCTTCTTCTTCGTGGCGTCGATGGCCTTGGCCAGCTCGTCGCTGACCGCGAAGCCGAGGATCTTGCCCGCGTCCTTGCCGACCTTTACCCAGCTCGGCTTGTGGAAGGCCCCGATGATGCCGCCGATGATAGCGCCGGCCGCCATGCCCCACGGGCCGGCGATGGCGCCGATCTGCGCACCCATCGCGGCGCCGGCCATCGCCCGGCCGGCCGTCGTCTTCTGGCCACCCAGAGCACCGCTTGCGGCGCCGAGGACCTGGCCGGCGGCCCCGCCCATCGCCATGTTCTTCTCGAAGCCGGCCTTCATCTTCGTGGCTTTGTAGAACGACTCGATGCCAGGCATCGCGGCCGACGCACCGGAAAGCACGCGACCAAACGACGACTCGGCGGAAAAGCCCATCATCGCGAATGCGTCGACCAGGCCGTTGAGCATGTTGCCGATCGACGCCATTTTTTGGAGCACGTCTTGTTGCTTCGCGTACTCCTGCTCGGCCGCGCGGACTTTTTCCCAGGCGTCGATAGAAGCCTTCGCGGCAGCTTCCGTGATCTGCTCGGCCTTCAACTTTGTTGCGATCTCGGCCTCATGCGCATTGATGCCAGCGTTGATGGCGGCGATCTCAACGTCGAGGCTCTGCTTTCCACGGGCCCGGGCAACAGCAAGCGCCTCCTCGGCCTGCGCCACAACCTTGGTCGATTCCTCTTCACGCTTGAGCTTGTCGAGGTAGTCCTTCATGAACGCCGCGCCTATCGCGTTCCCCTCGGCCTTGCCGCGCTTGAGGGCGTGTTGCTCCATGAGGTGCGCAGCCTCGGCGCCGTGCTCGTCCTGCTCGGAGTAGAACTTGTCCCACGCCTTCCGCGCTTCCTCGGCAGCCTTCTGCCAGGCGGCCCGCACCTTCTCGGCTGCATCGATCTCGCCCTGAGATCGGAATGTCGGCGCCGTCACCTTGGCGGATCCACCCTTGATGGCCGACCCCTCGAAGGGCTGCTGCCGCGCCTTTGCAATTTCAGCCCGTACGGCGTCGTCGTTCATGCCTTTCGCGGTCGTCCCGAGTTTCAGTCCACGGCTGACGTCCATCGCCGCCGCGGCGACCTTGTCGAACACTGACGACATTTCACGCAGGAGCGCGATGTCGACACTGAGCAGTGTCTTGGTGAGCGACAGCGCCTTGCTTGCCGCTTCGCCAATGACCGTAAAAACCCCGGCGATGTCTGAGCGATGGTCCGTCGTCCACTGGGACAGCTCGCCCAGGGTCTTGGTGAGCTCTGCGACCACCGGCTGCATCGCACCGCTCGAAATGGCGGCGGCGCCGAACTGGTTGATCACGCCTTCCCACGCCATCGCGAGGGTGTCCGTCTGGTCCTTGAGGTCCGCGGCGGCCTTGACGTCGGCGCCGGATAGAACGATGCCCAGCTCGCGGGCCTTGGCCGCCGCATCGTCGAAGCCGGCGAGGATGGCCGGGAGCATCGTGGCCCCCGCCTTCCCGAACGCCTCCATGGCGGCGGCCGACTGCTGCGCCGCGGTCGGCAGGTTCCTGATCGCCTCGGCCACGTCCTTGAACGCCTGGTCGGGAGACTCGGCCTTGAGCTTCGCGGCGGACAGCCCGAGGCGCTCGAAGACGGTGTTGCCCTCGATGAGCGCCTTTTGCATCTTGTTCGTCGCCCCGGCCACCGCCTCGAGCGAGGAGCCGGACAGCTTCGCCGCGAACGCCAGCTCCTGGAGGCCCTCGGCGGACATGCCGGTCTGCGAGCTCAGCTCGTCCAGGTGGTCCGCCATGTCCATCACATGGCTCACGGCGGCGGCTACTGCGGCTCCGGCGGCGGTGCCGGCCGCGGCCAGGGCGCCCACCCCCGCGGCCGCGGCCGCGCCGTACGGGCCCATGGCGCTGAGAATCGAGCCGGCCGGGCCCAGCTGGCTGGCGAAGGAGCCCGAGAACTTCTGCAGCTCGCTGCCGGCCCTCTTCAGCCCGTCCTCGAGGGGCTTCGCGTCGAGCGTCAGCCTGAAGCGGACCTCGCCTCGTGCCATGGCCTACGCTGCCCCTCCGGCCTCGCTGGTGGCGTTGCAACGCATGGTTCTCGTCAGCCCTTGGCGTCTGGCGGTTCGTACCCGTACAGGCACTTCAGAAGCTCCTTGGTGCGAACGGGGTCTTCCACGAACGGGATGCGGTTCGCGATGACGACGACGCCCAGCATGAAGGCCTCGAGGTCCCGGCTGCGGGTGAACATCGCCTCCTTCTCCATGGCGTAGATTTCCGCCGGGGAGTACTCCTCCCATTCCCGGGGCCGCAGGCCGAGGCGTAGGGCACGCTGCTCGAGCTCCTCGTGGAACTCCTCCTCGGTTATTCCTGGTCCGTCTCCGGGGTCTGGCCTTTTCCCTCGTCGTCCTCGGCGTCCAGGTCCTCGACCTTGCCCGTGACGACTCCGTGGGCGTAGGCGGCCTTGCGCGCCACCGTGACCCAGCCGTCCGGGCCCTTCTCGGCGTCGCCGTGGTTGTCGGCGCGCATCTCGCCGCCGCCCTTCACGTACTCGTCGATCCAGCCCGGCTTCCGGTCCGTACCCAGGAAGTCGTCGTCGAGGACCTTCGGCGCCTTGTGGCGCGCGCCGATGGCCAGAACCGCCGCCTGCACCTCCTGGTCGTGGAGAAGGTCCACGTTGAACAGCACGAACGCGGCCTTGCCGAACCGCTTCTTGAGCTGGATCGCGTCCAGGCTGGTGTAGATGAGCTCGAGCTCGCGGGCCCCCACCTTGATTGAGAACTTCTTCATTCCCCCCCCTATGACCTGAGTCAGCCGGCCCGGCCTACGTCGAGGTCGACCTCGTCAGCGTGCAGGCGCTCGAAGCCTTGATGTCCACCTTCTGCTCGAGGGCGTCGCCCCACTTCCCGTCGAGCGGCGAGCTGGTGAAGAACCGCATCTTCCCGAAGATGTAGCTCGGGTTCGGGCCGCTGACGGCGGCGTCCACCGGGCGCACCTTGAGCCGGACCGCGGTCCTGTTGATGAGCCGCAGATAGATGAGCTTGTCCGCGCCGGACGTCGCCGCGATGGTGGTCGAAAAGTCCTGGCGCATCGTCACGCTGACTGCGACGGACAGCACGCCGGGGAACTTGGCCTCGATCGTGTCGCCCATCACCGAGTCGTCGAGCTCGGCGCGGGTGAACGGCATCGTGATCGACTTCACACCGGGCAGCTCGACGTAGACCGCGGACGCGGTGCTCGTGGACACGGCCACGTATGCGTTCTCGAAGACCACAGGATCGGCCATGGCTCTTGCTCCTTTACACGATTCCCAGGGCGACGGCTGCGACGCAGCTCGTGCCTCCGGTCTTGGTCAGAACTGCCCGCCAGAACGTGTCGGTGGCCACGGGCCCCTGCAGGATGACCGCCTGCCGCGTGATGGCGGTCGCGGCGGTGAACGTCTGGCGAACGACCGGCGACGCGAAGGGGGCGTTGTCGTCGGACTCGATGGTCAGGACCCAGGAGCCGCCGGTGACCGCGAAGACGTGGAGCACGCCGACCAGGACCTGGGTCGCACCGAGAAGGCCCAGCGTCTGGACGGACCCGGTGGTGGTCGCCGCGTAGGTCGCCTTGGGCAGCATGATGACCTGCCGGGCGACGGCGCCGCCCGAGCCCTGCGACCGCGGCAGCGTCTTCAGGCTGTAGGGAAGCGAGTCGCCGTGCTTCCCGCCGATGTCGTACATGGACTGCGCGCCGAGGATCGAGTAGCACACGTTCCCGTCGGCGCCCGGCGCCGCAGCGGGGCCATACGGCGGGCAGATCGTGATGGGCCACGAGGTACGGCTGCCGGCGAGGACGCGGGCGTTGCCGATGGCCTCGTCGGGGCTCCCGGCACCCGGGACTCCGGACTCGTAGAAGCCCTTGTGGTCGAGCGTTGGGATCAGCCGGCCGGGGAACTTGGCCTCGATGGTGTCGCCGAAGCGGCTGTCGTCGTTCTCGGCCCGGGCGAGAGTGAAGTGATTCTCGTTCAGCGAGCCGGTGATGTCGTAGCCGCCCAACCAGACCGCCATGTTCTCGAGGACGATCGGATCAGCCACTGGCCACCTCCTGCTTGAACGACTTCCGGCACTGGAGACACGTCATCCGCGGATCGCCCATGGTCGAGGTGTTCATGAACCGCTCGGGGTCGACGTTGCCGCAGTGCGGGCATAGGACGCTCGGCTCGTCGCCCCGCAGCTGCGCGAGGATCGCCCGCAGTAGGGCGTCCTGCTGCTTGAGCTGGAGCAGGACCGCGTCGCACTTGCAGGTCGTCACATCAGCCCCTGTGCTTCCGCGCGCGATAGTTCCCCACGAACCGCCACCGCGGCGGCGAGCTCTCGTCCTGGCCCAGGTTGAACGGCGGGCCTTCGCTGTGGATGCTGAAGTACGTCCGGCCGGTGCCGGCGAAGTTGGTGGTGACGCCCAGACCGTCGAGGAACGCGTGGACCGCTCGGGCCTTCGTCTCCGCGTTGGCCTTCAAGGCGTCCCGGCACATCACCTGGAAGTGCTCGTACTCGAAGCCCGGCGCGGTGAGGCTCGGCGACATCACGCGCTCGTCGCTTTCCTCCGAGGTGGTGTGGGCCACCGCGACGCACGTGTCCGGCTCCTCCGGGGCGGGGCCCTCGAACAGATCCGTGCCCGCGGTCAGGCTCAGGCTCCCCTGAGCCGCGAGGTACGTGACCACGTCGGCCTCGAGCATCAGCCCTTGCGCTCCTCGTTGGACACCCCCACGTCCCAGCCGCACGCCGAGAGATCGTCATTGGCGCGGTCCAATGGAGCCCGGCAGGCGGCGCAGACGGCGATCACACCTTCGGCCACGAGCTCGAACGAACGGACCTTGATCTCGGCGTGGGCCAGCTCGCCCACGCGGTGATGGATCGAGATCTCGAAGACGCCCTCGAGGGGCGCGCCAGTCTCAGCATCGAAGACCTTGGTATCGCTTGGGCCCTGGCCGATCACGATCCGCACGCTCTTCATCACTCCACGCGCTCCGGCCAGTGCCAAGTCCCGGGGAGGTGCTTCTCCTCGTCCTGCGGGATGGTCCGGTTGAAGTACTGCCCCGTGGGGTTGAGGACGCAGAGCCCGACCGCGGACGTGGCCGTGTCGCACTCGGTGATCAGCGCAGCGCGGCAGATGCCGGCCGGGAACTCTCCGCCCGGGGTGCCGTACGCCACGTAGTGAACGACGCGTCCGACGCTAGGCTTTGCCATCGCTCTCCTCTCCGCGCCCCACCGCCTCCGCTACGCCGGACGTAATGAGCCGGTCCGCGGTAGCGCGCGGAAACACGACTTCCTGCCCGGCCTCGAAGGGCGCGTCCCGTACCAGGAACCGCACCGTGGTCAGCGCCGGGACGCCGTCCTTGTGGGAGGGCTTCTTCGTGATGGTTTCCTTCAGCGCGGCCTTCTTCATGGCTTCACCTTCTCCAGGGCCGCGAGCATCGCGTCGGGAACCTCCGGCGCCACGGCGAACGCCGGCCGCTCGAGGAACTTCGGGCCACCGACCGTGTGCTTCAGCGTCAGGTCCTCATGCTGCCTGATCGCGTACACGTTCTCGTGGTGGTGGCCGGCGGCGAGGCTGGCCTCGAGGGCGGTGCCACCGAAGAGGACGCCGCAGCTGACCCGGCCCGCGGCGGTCACGGTCGGCCGTGTCACCCGGCCGGAGTCGCGCAGGGCGCCACCACCGGCCTCGGGGCCAACGGGCGTCAGCGGCCGCGCACGGCCGAGGATCTTCTCGCACTTCTCCTTCAGGACCTTCTTGCCCTCATCGCGGCCCGCCTTGCCGAGGCGCGCCATCGTCTCGAGGACCTCCGGCAGTCCCGATACCTCGAGTCGGACGCTCAAAAGAGCAGCTCCACGTAGTCCATGTTCAGGTTGTTGGCCGGGCCAGGCTGCACGGCGCGGATAGGGGGCGACCGCGTCCCGGCGATGAGAACGTCGGACGGCAGCGTGACCCGGCTTCGGGGGTCGATCGAGATCCGGCCCTCGAGGATCACGCGCGCCTGCGGCACGAACTCCTTGCCGCCGGGCCCCATGATCGATCGACCTGTCCAGGGGAGGACCTGGGCGTTGTACGTCGCGGCCGGTCCGTACGTCGGAGCCTGCGACTGGCTCTGGCCGGTGTATGGCTCCACCGTGATGGTGTCATTCATCAGGGAGACCAGCGTGGGGTCGAGCGTCATGCGGCCCTCGCGGATCGGACCCAGGGCCGGAGCAGGCCCACGCAGATGGAGGGCAGCCCGCGGTTCTGGGCGAGCTCGGACTCCGAGAGCCGGACGCGCATCGGGCCCACCTGTTTCTCGATCACGTTCGCGTTGTCCCGGCGCTCGGCGTACCACGTCTTGACGGCCTCGAGGGCGGCCTTCTCGACGTCCTCGGGGAGCGACTGGACGAGGACCGTGCGACCGGGGCCGGCGAGCTCGAGGGTGAGGGCCGTGGTGACCTGGATCTTGGCCGTCGTCGGCGTGCCCGTGACCACGTGGCGGGAGTTGTTCACCGCCGCGGTGAAACCGCTGGTCTCGATGATGTCGCCCGACTTCAGGGTCGCGGGGAACCCGCTCCCGCTGTCGTTGAAGCTGTTGTCGGCCGCCGCCACGGACACGGTTCCGGCGCTCAGCAGGTTCTGGGCCGGGAGCACATAGCCGCCGGTGTAGTCGACGCTGACGAGGGGCTCCTCCTGGCCCGGGAGCGGGGTGCCCATCATGAACATCCCGCCATCTCCGAACGGGTCGGCGGCGCTCAGGCCCGGGTAGACCTGGTCAGTCCACTGCCAGCCGCGGCGCCGATAGAGCAGGCCCCGCTCTCGGTTCGCGATGCTGTAGTCGGTGACCGGGACGACGGTGCTGTCGAACGTGACCGCCGTGACCTCGACGAGCGGGGTCCGGCTCAGCATCAGGTGGATGTCGCCGTACGCCGGGACCGTCTCGGTGACGGTCTCCCGCGCGAAGGGCCGGCCGCAGTACGTGACGATCGCAGCCGAGGCCTCGCGGATCAGCCGGTCCACGAAGGCGACGTCAGCCGCCGGCAGGGTGCCGAGGTCCTCCGTCACCCTGGCCCGGGTGGTCAGGAGCAGGCTCGGCGCGATCGCCGTGATGGTGATGCCCATCGGTCACTTCGTGACGACTGCCTTGGCTTCCTTGCGCGGGGGCGCGCCCGGCTTGTCCCCGTGCTTCTTCTCGTCGAAGGGCTCGAGCTTGCCGTCAGCCACGAGGACCGCGGCCTTGTGGACGGCGAACCGCTCCACCGAATCGTTCGGGACACCGTAGAGGTCGGCGCCGCGCTTCACGTAGTAGTACTGCATCATGCTCAGATCCTTCCCCCGCGTTCCCACGCCTCGATGCGCTCGATCTGTTCCCGGACCGTCTGCAGCGCGCCGTGATCGACGAGTGACTGGCCGCGCGCCTTCTCGACCGCCTTCTCGAGGCCCTCGGCCTGCTTCAGCAGCGCCTTGAGCAGCTCGGTGGCCAGCGGGTTCGCGGCCTCGTATCCGTACCGGTGGCGCTGCCGGAGAATGGCTGAGTTCGGGTGCGTCGTGACCTTGACGCCGGCGCCCTCGAGGCGGCCGCACCAGTACTCGGCGCACGGCCGCTGGTCGGCGTACTCGGTGTCGTGCACCAGGTCGATGCCCCAGAGGCCGACCTCCTGCACCTGGCCGTCCAGCGCCAGCGCCAGGACGGAGGCGAGGGCGTAGGCGACCGTGGAGGTGAAGTAGTCGCGGCCGACCTTCGCGATCAGGTCCTCGATGGGGAAACGCAGCACTGACGGGAAGGCCTCGCACTCCTCGAGCATGTAGACCGGGAACGGGTGCTCCTCCTCGAGCCACCGTTCCTGCTGGTCGCCGAAGCCGGCCTTCTTGCCGTAGGCGCGGGTGTACTCCACGCTGTGGAGGTCGAGCCACAGCTTGTACCGCTCCTCCGGCGCCTTGATGCCGAAGTCGGGTTCGGCCGCGCGCCAGAAGCCGTTCATGCCCCAGAGCTCCCACGTCGGGTCCTCCCAGGGGCAGTCCTTGACGGTCCGGCCGAAGCCGAGGATCGCGACCTTCCGGGGCAGAGTCAGCACGGTGGACGAGGCTTCGGGTTCGCTCCGGGCCTCGTCCACCGGCACCACTGCGGCCGGCGCGGCGCTGAACGTGTCGTTGGACGAGAAATCGAAGACGCCCCCCGCGCCTTCCATCGACCCGCCCTACACCGCGCCGGGGACGGAGACCTGCGGCATGTCGCCGCCGTAGAACTCCAGCACCGGGCTGTTCGCGATGAGTTCCGAGTTGGTCGTGGTGTCCTTCGCCGAGGTCGAGCTGGCCTTGCGGAAGGCGTAGGTGATGTTCGCCTTGTAGAAGCGGGCCACCGCCTGCAGGTTCGCCGAGGACTCGACGCCGACGTGGAACGTGGCGTCGGTGTCGGTGCCCATCTTGAACCGGCGGACGTCGGTCTTCAGCGTCTGCCACGTGCTGCCCGCCCCAGAGCTGGCCGCACGGTGCTTGTGCGCGACGGTGACGAACACGTTTTGCCCGGAGGTGTGGAAGACGAGCTCGAGCGGGACCGACACCTTGACGGCCTTCCACCGCGGCGGCCCGGCGGACCGCCGGTGGATGGTCGCATCGAGGGGCTTACCGCCCGTGACGCCCAGGTGCAGCGACCTGCTGAGGTCGACGGTGCGGCTCGTCGAGACGACGGTCCCGGTGTCGGAGGTTCGGATGTAGGCGATCGCCGTCGACGTCGAGAACGCGAGGACCGCGGAGACCGAGAACGCCGGATCGCCGAGGATCGAAGGGCTGGACATGGCTTTCTCTCCTTGCCTTTCCTGGACTTCCTACGTCGCGTACCCGGTCACGATGGCCGCGGCCGTGTCGTACACCTGGAGGAAGTCGTGCTCGGCGATGCAGGTGATCACCGTCTCGTCGTTGCTGATGCCCGATGCCACCGCAGCGAGCGCGGGGTCGTAGTACGCGCCGCCAACGTAGGTCTGTACCGTGCGCTGCAGGGAGTCGTGGATCTCGAGGGCGGGCGCGTAGCAGAAGATGATCATTCCGGCGTTCGCGCCGATGAAGGTGTTGCTCGTCTCGAGCTGGGTCGTGAGCAGCACCGGGAACCCGAACAGCCGGGGCTGCGCGCCCGCGAGCATTCCGGCGAAGATCATGTCGCCCGTGGTCGTGGCCAGCGCGTAGATGGTCCAGAACGTCGAGGGCGACATCAGGAAGTAGCTGTTGTCGGGCTTCGCCGGGACGTTCGAGGCCTGAACGAGTCGGATGGCCTTCGTGAGGTCCGCCTGGAAGTTGGCCAGCGATGCGCCGGCGGTCGCGAAGACGTTCGCTGCGGCCGTCTGGTAGCGGATCCCCTGCGGGGAGCCGGCGTCGATGGGCGGGTTGCCGACCAGGAACGCGCGGTCCTCGCGGAGTGCGGTCACCGCGAGCAGGTCCTCCTGGACGATGCGGTCCGCCTCGCCGCCCGAGAACCGGATGAGGTCGTTGCCGACCACCATCAGGGACGTCAGCTTCTTGTAGCTGAGCGACACTCGGCCCACGGTCAGGTTCGACGGGGTGATCTTGTCCGTCTCCCCCTGGTAGTAGGCCGTGCCCGAGCCGGTCTGCTTGCGCCGCGAGGTCGCGCCCCGAGGCATGGGCACCGTCCTGGCGATGCCGCGCACGACCGCGTTGTTGCGCAGCAGCTCGATCCACTCGGTGTCGTACTGCGGCAGGACCATGTCGCCGGCGACGGCGGCGTTTCCAGCGAGCAGCGTGGTCTTCACGTGCTGCAACCACTTCACGGTGGGCTCGACCTCGCTGGGCGCCCAGCCCTTGGCGTTCTTGATGGCGTGAACCGCGACGTCGGGGTCCTGGCCCTTGCCCTCGAGGGTCGCCATGGCCAGGGCTCGGACCTTGCGGCCGATGGGGTACTTGCCCAGTGTCTTGTCGTCGAAGCCGGCTGCCGGCCCCGTGGCCTCGATGCGGCCCGCGAGCAGCTTCTCGGAGAGGTCCGTCTGCGACTTGATGAGGGGCGCGATGGCCGCGACGAGGGCCGGGCTGATCGCCTCTGCGGCGGTGGCCTTGATCAGGTCCACCAGTT
>Ga0070705_100001007_pt1 | contig 15693 bp, 15 predicted proteins | sample KBSK5253metaG_FD_65455 | JGI IMG/M metagenome (GOLD analysis project Ga0070705, IMG submission 65455) | Corn, switchgrass and miscanthus rhizosphere microbial communities from Kellogg Biological Station, Michigan, USA - KBS K5-25-3 metaG | ecosystem: Host-associated > Plants > Roots >... | reverse complement strand
CCGGTGGACTGGCCCAGCACGGCTCGCGTCGCGAGGCCGGCTGACATCAAGGCGTTGCGCACGACAGGCTCGGGGTGGTGGCGCTGGACATGGCGGCTGATCGCGCCCGAACGAGCGTCGTCGAGCTCGATCGCGGCCATGCAGAGCGCGCCAGGCGAGATCGGCGCGGCTGTCTCGCCGCGCCAGACCGCACCGGCGAGTGGACGCTCGAAGACGGCGCCTTCGGCGAAACCGGCGCGATAGGTCGCCAGCGTGTTGGTGTCGAACAGGTAGACCCCGTTCGGGGTCAACAGACGGGCGACGCTCGCGAAGGCTGCGACCAGCTCCTCGACGCTCAGGAGGTAGTTGACGGCGTCATCGAGGCAGGTGACGAGTTCAAACGCGCCAAGTTGCGGCAAGTCCCGCATGTCGGCGACGAGCACTCGCTCGGGGTCCACATCCCCGCGATGCCGTGCCCGCTCCACCATCGCCGGCGAGATGTCACAGGCCGACACGTCGTAGCCGCGCTCCAGCAGCGGCGCGAAGCTCTTGCCCGTCCCGCACGCCACGTCCAGCGCGCGCGCGCCTTTTGCCCCGTGGCTGCGGGCAATTTGCTCGAGCCGGCCGACCCATGCGTCGTGGTCGTAGCCGTCGGTGAAGTCGTCGTAGACCGGCGCGAGTCGCTCGTAGGCGAGGAGCGCCGGAGTCGCGGTCATGGTCGCCATGACCACTAAGACCCTTCAAACGCTCACGAACGTTTCACATACTTCGTGAACTTCTACGCAACCTAGGCGATGCTGCGCGGGTGGCTGTTGCAAGCGAGGGGGACCGCTCGCACCTGCCGAGCGGTGAGTGGAACTGGAAGCTGATGCGGGGCATCGCCGTGCGGGAGGCGCGTCGCTACTTCGGCACGGCCCATGACGTCGACGAAGTCGTGCAGGAGGCGCTCGTGCGGGCGTGGCGCCGCCGCGGGACGTGCCACGGCGACGACCGCATGCCGTGGATGCGCCAGATTGCCCGCAATGAGGCGCTGCGGCTGCTCGAGCGCCGCAGACGGCGCTCGGAGTTCGAGCTGCTTGACGACGAGACGCTGCTGGCGGCCGTGGCCGACGAGGACGCGCTCCAACAGCAGGAGGGGACGCTGCTCCGGATGGAGGTTGAACAAGTCGTCGGCGGCCTCAGCGTTGCCGACCGACAGCTCCTTGCACTACGCTATGAGCGCGATCTGACCCAGCCGGAGGTGGCTCGCATGCTCGGAATTCCGGAAGGAACCGTCAAGATCCGACTTCATCGGCTCCGTGGGCGGTTGCGTAAGGCATTGGACGCTGCTGCATGAAGCCCTACAGCGATATCAACGATCCGCGCCTCATCAAGGCACTCGCCCACCCGCTGCGCGTTCGGATCCTCTCGATCCTTGAGACGCGCGACCTGGCGAGCCCGAACGAGATGGCCGATGAGCTTGGCGTCTCGCTCGGCGTCATGAGCTACCACGTCCGTCGTCTGCACGCGCTCGGTTTCCTCGAGCTCGTCAAGCGCACGCCGCGCCGCGGCGCGATAGAGCACCACTACCGCGCGAAGGCGCGCCCGCACGTCACTGACGAGGGGTGGGCGGAGACGCCGTCGATCGTCAAGCGCGCGATGGTCGGTGCCTCGCTGCAGCAGATCACGGGCTTCATCAACGCGGCCGCCGCGCAGGGTGGCTTCGACCGTGGCGACGCGCATCTCAGTCGAACGGTCGTCGCGCTCGACGAGGACGGCTGGAAGGAGCTCGCCGGCGAGCTGGCCAGACTGATGGAACGCGTCGACCAGCTGCAGGACGAGGCGCTCGAGCGCGTGAAGACCTCTGGCCAGGACAGCGAGGCCGCGCTCAGACGCAGCGCTGCGGTGCTGATGCTGTTCGACGCCGAGGGCGTGCCCGAGCACGATCCCGCGCGCGACGCGAACGGCGGGGAAGAGCGCCTCGGCCGCCGCTCCTCGCGACGCCCGCGTCCGCTGCGCGCGGCCATCAGCGACTGATCCAGGGGCCCGTGCGGCGCATCGAGCAGAAGGCCGGAGGAGCTATACTGCCGGCCCTCTGCGGATGTAGCTCAGTTGGCTAGAGCGTCTGCTTGCCATGCAGAAGGTCGTGGGTTCGAGTCCCATCATCCGCTTCGAATGACGGCTGCAGACTCCAAGTGGGGCGAGGGCGCGAACGCCGAGGCAATCACGGCGTGGGATGGGCCGCTGTTCGACCGCTTCGTGCGCTTCCGGCACATCGTCACGACGGGGCTCGGCGCGCACGGCGAGAAGGCGCTGGAGCTGTTCCCGCCACAGCCTGGCGAGCGGGTGCTCGACGTCGGCTGCGGCTTCGGCGACACGACGCAGCGGATCGCCGGCTTGGTCGGGCCGCAAGGCGAGGCGGTCGGCGTCGATGCCGCCGCCAACTTCATCGAGGCGGCGCGGCAGGAGGCGCAGGAGGCCGGTGTCGAGAACGCCCGCTTCGAGGTGGCCGACATCGAGATCACGAGATTTGCGGAGCGCTTCGACCGCGCCTTCTCGCGCATGGGGACGATGTTCTTTGCCAACCCGGTGTGGGCGCTGCGCAACGTGCGTGAGGCGCTTGAGCCGGGTGCGGCGCTCGCGATGGTCGTCTGGCGCCGCCGCATCGACAACGACTGGCTCTACCGCGCGCAGACGATCGTCGAGGGGATCGTCGAGCGCCCGCAGGAGTTCGACGAGCCGACCTGCGGGCCGGGCCCGTTCTCGATGGCGGACGCCGACACGACGAGCGACGTGCTGCAGCGGGCGGGCTTCCGGGACGTATCGCTGTACCGCTGCGAGATCCCGATCCTGATCGGCAACAACGTCGACGAGGCGATCGAGCTCGTTATGAGCCTTGGCCCGGCGGGTGAGATCCTGCGCCTCGCCGGCGAGGGCGCGGCGCACCTGCACGGCGAGGTGAACGCCGCGCTGCGCGAGGGCCTGTCCGAGTTCGCCGAGGCGGACGGCAGAGTGGTCGCGCCTGCCTCCACGTGGATCGTCTCGGCGACCGCGCCCTGACGGTCGCCCGGCCGCTGCGCCTGCTGCTGCTTGCCGCGCTCGCCGGTGCGTGCGCGGTGGCGCTTGTGGTCACGTACGTCGTGTTCGTGCGCACGCACGCCGGACAGCGGATCGACGAGGCGGCGTTGAGCGGGCGGCTCGCGTCGGCGCACGCGCGCGAGGCCGCGGATCAGCTGCTGACGACGATCAGCATCGGCTCGCTTGCGCTGGCGCTCGTGCTGCTGGCCGGGCAGGCACTGCTGCGCCGCCGCGTCGCGCAGGCGGTCGTCGCGGTCGCGGTCGTGCTCGGGGCGGTCGGCGTGACGGAGGTGCTCAAGCATCTCGTGCTGCCGCGGCCGGAGCTTGTGCCGACTGCGATCGATCACAACAGCTTCCCGAGCGGACACACAACGACCGCGTTCGCAGTCGGGATCGCGGCCGTACTGGCCGCTCCGCCGCGCTGGCGCCGCGTGGCGGCCGCGGGCGCGCTCTTGTACGGGACGGCGATCGGCGTGGCGACGATCGCGGCGGGCTGGCACCGGCCGAGCGACGTGGCGGGCGCGCTGCTTGTCGTGACCGGCTGGGCGGCCGCCGTCGTGCTCGTGGTCGCGCTCGCGGATCCGGACGCGTTCGGCGGCGAGCACGTCGACGATCCTGATGCCACAGGTTCATCGTGGGCGCGAACGCGCGACCTGGAGGGGTATGTGCTGCTGGCCGCGGCGGCGCTCGCGGCCGGTTGGCTGCTGACGGTCGCGATCGTCGGCGGCAGCCGCGTCGGAACGATCGAGCTGACGACCCTCAACGCCGCGTTCGTCGCTGCATGCGCCTGCATCGCCGCGTTGGCTGCGGTGCTGCTCGCGCTGCTGCTGACGGTGCTGCGCGAGTCGCTGCCGGCGGCGTAGAGGCGACGACCGGAATCGAACCGGTGTACACGGCTTTGCAGGCCGCTGCGTAGCCACTCCGCCACGTCGCCCTAGGGCCGCATAGGGTAGTGGACCGCCGCGTCTCACAGCCCGCCATCGCCATGTCGCCACCGCCGTCGGAGCGTTGCTAGGCTTGCGTCTCCCAGGGCGATTAGCTCAGCTGGGAGAGCGCCGCCTCGACAAGGCGGAGGTCACTGGTTCGAGCCCAGTATCGCCCATCTCAAGAAAGCCCCGGGCCGCGGGGGCTTTCTGCGTTTCAGGACGATGGGTGGGCCCAACGTGGGCCTATTTCTCTCATCGCCTCGCATCCGAACGCCGACTCGGCATGCCTGGCGCCCTGCCGTTTCGATGGCTTGCTGACGAGGGACCGCGCATGGCTGGACGGGAGGGGCCATACAGAGGTATGGGGTGGGTCTGCTTGCCGGCATCGGTTCGACCGACTTCGGTGCCCGCCGCAGGAAGACCGCCTACATCAGGTTGCCGATCGTCCCGAACAGGAGGCCGATGAGCACGCAGACGGGGCCGAGCGCTTGGCGCCAGAGCGCCGTCAGGCGCTCTCGTATCACCGTCGACTCGCGGTCCGCGACTCTGGCCGTGCGTCCTTCGAGCACGTCGATATCCGCTTCGATGCCGATTAGCCGAGCTTCGAGGTGTGCGAGTCGCTGGCTCGTTGTGGCGTCAGGAGGAAGCGCCTCCGGGCGCTTCTTCTCAAGGCGCTCCAACTGAATGGGTGGTTTGTAGAACATCGAAATTCCGGCCACGAGCATGGTGCCGCCGACGTAGTGATACAGCGCCGCAAGCGTCGCCCCAATGCCTTTCTGTTTACGCACGGCGCCCATCCAGCCCGGGTCACCGACATACGCTCCTACATCGCGGTTGACGACGTTCGCCAGTTCGGCGAACAGCAGCACGATGCCGATGAACTCGAACACGGCTCCCGCGATGATGAAAGCCGTCTTCATCAGGTCACGTTGCCGACTGTGCCGACGACCAGCCCGAGGACCGCGAACGCGAGGCCGAGCGCCAGTCGCCGGACGGACGGCCTGAGTTCTGCCTTGCGCTCGCCTCCCGGCGGGCGAACTCGGATTCCACCGCGGCCGTTCGCTGCTCTCGTCGCGTCCCACTGCGCGAAGTCGCTGACGAAGTGCGGGCGCATGTGCGGAGGCGTCCGCGTGGCCGGTCGTGGCCGGTCCTGCTCACGTTCGAGCTGCACGGCCCCACTCGCGGTTGTACTGCACCAGCAGCTCCGGCCCATGGAGCCGAGGCCGACGACCTCCAGGCACGCTCCCGCGATCATCAGGCCGGTGGACATCGGCCGGGGAGTATCGCGCCCGCGCGGAGCCTGCTGCGCTGGGTGCGTGGGGTCAACTTCAACAACTTCGGGGAGGTAGCCGGTCTGTCTGGGTGAGCCGTTGGGCGGAATCGACGTTCTGTGGATCTAGCCGGCGTCGATTCTCAACGCCAGATGCGCCTCACAACCCACCTCGCCAAGACCCTCCCTGGTCTCGCACAGCGCGCCGCTCAACGCCTCCTCGCGCTCACCCTCGGCATCTACGTCAACGTCCTCACCGGCCAACCCGCCTGCGCTCTCGCCACCTACAACGGACACTGACCCACATCAAGCCTCTAGTCGGCATTCAGTGGGTTGGCAGCAGCGAAGGAGCGCGGTTGAGGGCCTCTTGGATGGCATGCTGCGCGTCGCCGGAAAGCAGCTGGGCGCCGATCACGTACGCGGCGCCGGCGATCGGAGCGAGATAGCCAAGCGCTATGCGGGTCTGGCCCGCACTGTAGAGCGCGATAAGTCCATCCCAGCCTTTGGCGCCGACAGTGCGCAGGTCGAGCAGCAGGCCAAGCAGCCCGAGAAACATCAGTAGCTCAAAGAAACGGAAGCTGGGATCGACGCGGTCTCCGCTGGTGGTCGCGAGGCTGCCTGCGAGCACCGCGGTGGCCCAGACGACCGCGAGCGTTGCCCCCTTGAGCACTCCATTACGGAACGGCAGGTAGGGAAGGAGCGCGCCGAGCGTGAACGCGGCCGTAGTCCAGAAGGCCGTCTCGGTCAGGATGGCTCCCGCGACGTCGATGACAGACACGTAGCTCGTTGAGCTGTGAAGGCTCTTCGTGAGGGTGACGTAGAGGGCATAGCCGATCGGGAGCGCGGCGAGATAGATCCCGTAGCGGACCGCGCATACACCGTTCTGCCACCAGGTGTCCTCGGGGCCGAGCGAGAGTGCGAGGTTGCGCGGGTCGGTGCTGCTGGGCAGTGGGATCGTGATGGCGTTGCTCCTATTGGGATCGAGCGCGGCCTCGAGCAGCTCTGCACGGTGTGCAGGAAGCACGTCAGAGCGCGTGAGCGCGGGTGTGATTGGCGCCAGGCCACGCTCGATTTGCTCGCGGTCGGAACGCAGCACCAGTCGTAGGATCAGCAGACCCGCGAGAAACGCAACGGGGATGGCGACGCCCCCGCGTGCACCACCAAGGCCGATAACGAAGCCGCAAAACGTCAGGGCGATCAGCGAGCGGGTCTTCGGGTGCGCAAGGAAGAAGACGCGCGGATGGACAGTGTCCTCGCGATTCGCGAAGACTCCGGCGATGATGGCGAGCGCGACCATCGGGATCAGCACAACGGTTATCTGCTGGAGCGCGTTGAGTGGGTAGAACTGAAGCGAGACCTCAATCTGGCGCGCCATGTCCTTGCCAAGAGCCAGCCGCTCTCCGAACCAGATTCCGGCGTGCCCGCTGGGTATATAGCGGCGGAGTTGGTCGACCGATTGCACCATCGAGGCGGTGGCGGCCGTGAGCAGGAGCACACCCACGGCTGCTCGCCAGCGCAAGCGCGAAGGCCACGCCAAGCCAGGCCACCACCGCACGAACCACCGTGACAGGGCAAGTAGACCAGTGGCCGTCAATGCCACTCCGAGGACGACCGCGACGATGGTTCCATCGGTGCGTCCGTCTCCAAAGGCGACGACCTCGAGCAACCACCCGATCCCGATTGCACCTACCGCGATCGCGGTGGCGATCCGTCGCCGGAGCGTGGCGAGTGGTCTCAGCGCGTAGAGCGACAACACGAGGAACGCGAACAAGACGACCAGTTGCTCTACTGCGACCCACGCCGCGAAGGGATTGTCGAAGGGGGCAGGGAGCGAAGGCGGATGTCGCTCCAGCCATATCGCCAGAACGCGTGCGGTGACGAGCAGGGCGACCAATGCGATCAGAACACTCAGCGAGCGGCGTGCCGCCGCGACAGTCGCGTTGTCCTCCTCGACCTGCACCCGCCGGCGGATGAGAACGAGCAGCGCCAGCAGGGACACGTACAGCGCCGCGAAATGAACAGCCGAGAGAACATCCTCGCTTGTCTCGCGCAGCAAGAGGATCGTCTCGATGCGCGGGGCCAGAAGCACGGAGATATCCGGCGCATCGCGGCCGCTTGGAGCCAGCCTCCAAGTGAGTGTTCCCGCTCGGTAACTACTCGGCAACCGGCTCGTGTGCATCAGGCGCATGCCGCGCATATGCACGATGAGGATGCGCATGGATCCGTCGTACACGCCGGCGCCACGGGCACGAAAGCGCAGATCGTCGCCAACCGGCTCCACGATCCAAGCGCCGAGATGCATACGTTCACGCTGCACAATGCTGCCCTTGGCGGTGACCGTCACGCGTGCGGTGTCGCGGTCGATAGTGAGATTGAGCTGTGCCGCGTTCGCGCCCTGAGCAGAGAACCCGTAGGTGAAGAGCAGGAGATCGGTGTCCGCGGCGCCGAGCACGCCTCTCGGCGTCAGCGCGGATCGGCGCAACAGCTCAGTGCGGGCGCAGCGATATCCCTCCGGAGTGCGCTCGCGCTCAAGGAGCAGACGTACGAGCCGGCCGTCACCGAGGCCGCGCACATTCAAGGTGCCACGCTTGCAACGCTCGGCCAGCGCAGCGACGCTCGCGCGGCGATCTTCAGGACGAATCGGAATCTGCGACGTGATCGTGGTCGTGAGAGCAGGAACGTCTGAGTTCCCGTCGACCCACAACTCCGATGTGACCGCCGGCCCGGCAGTTGCTGACGCTGCCTCTGTACACCCCACCAAACAGAGGCATGTGAACATCAAGCACGTCAGCCGAGCTCGCCCGCCATTGACCCAACGGCCTCGGCTAGCCACGTTGGGTTGCCGGCGGCCCATATGGCCAGAACATAGTCACACGGCTGCGGCCACGCGCCAGGCTGGAGAGAGCCATAGTCAAAGTGGGCTCCGAGGTTCGTTCCTGGAATTCGGAGCGTCAGTCGATCGGCAGCGGATAGTCCGTGCAGGCGACGGACGCGACGGCGATCTCGCCCACGCGGTACAGCCTGTTCTCTTATTGCACAAGCCAGCTGGCGCCGGGCGGTCGCAAAGATGGTCGTGCACCCGATCTGCTCGATCGGCTGCTGCTCGGCGAGTCGCCCGTACGCTCGGCGTCAGTGACTGCGAATCAGCAGCTGGTAGGCGAGCGCAGCTCGGCGTACCGTTTCGGGATCGAGCGTGCTGGGCGCCTCCGGGTTCAAGCGCTGGCCAGCGGCTCGGAGCCAGTTGCGCTCGGTCTTGCGCAGCTCGGTGGCTGTCTGGCGGGGGTCGTCGAGGAGGGCGAGCAGCCGCAGGAGGTCTTCGCGTTGAGTCTCCGGGTCGCTGTGAACCATGAGGGAGCGGGCCTTGATCAGCACCGCGCCGAGCAGTGTCGGACGGCGCAGCTCGAACGAGCGTCCTCGCACCGTGACCGTCACGGTCTGCGAGCGGCTGAGTGCCTGGGAGCCGCCCGGGACGCCGACGGCTTTGCGGCCGCTGCCGAGGCGTGCCGGCGGCTTGATGCCGTCGGGTGCCAGCACGTCCACGATGAGCCCGTCGCGTTGGTAGCGGTGGGCGTACCCGTCGAGGTCGGGGCCGACCAGCTCGAAACCTTCGCGCTCGAGCGCGGCGTCGATCGCGCTCAGGGCACCTTGTGGGCGTGCTTGGCCGAGGATGTCGATGTCGATGGTCGCTCGCACGTCTGTGATGCCGTGCTCGACGGCGTGCAGTTGGACCATCAGGCCGCCGATGAGCGTCCACGCGCCTGGCAGCCGCTCCGCGAGCTCGCCGAGCGCCGTCCACAAGGTCAGCGTCTCCGCGTCGTCGAGATCGAGGTCGATCGTGCTCATCACGCCAGTGCGCGTGCCGCCTCACGGCGTGCGCGCGGCTCGTCGCTCTCAAGCAGGTCCAGGAGGACCGCGACCCGCGGGGCGCGGTGATCGTCGTGGCCGAGCAGATGCGGCCACAGGTCATCTGGCACCCAGCGGATGAGGACCGGTCCGGGGCCGGACATGAGCGCGTGCTCGCCGACGATCGCATCGCGACGGCCGGCGGGCGCGTAGACCTCGATCTCCGACGCGGACCCCACGAGCCCGATCGCGTCGGCGGCGGACGTTCCGGTGGCGATCACGTCCGGCCGCTCGAGGATGCGCTTGAGCTCGGATGGGTGCGCGTCGAACTGCTCGATCTGTGCCCGGGCGCGCAGACGCGGCGCATACTCAACGAGTGGGTGCTCGCGCACCCACGCCCGTGTCCGCGACCAGTAGCGGTCCCGGCCAGCGACCTCCCTGGCCGCTTGCTCCTCGCCTGAGGCGAGCAGGAGCACGGCCCAGGCCATCGCCGAGGACAGTGGTCGTCCGCCCCCAGGCGGTTGGCGCGCCATCCGCTCGACCGCGTGTGCGTCCAGCCACCAGTCGCGCCCGCGCTTGACCGCAGCAAGTCGCCCGGAGGCGATGTGCTGGCGCACCGCCAGCGGGCTGATGCCAAGGCGCTCAGCGGCCTCGCGGACGCTCATGGGCAACATAGAACCCAGCATGGACAGAATCCTATCGTGAACAAAAGGATTCTGTCCACCCAGGGGACGTGCGTGTACGCCGCTCGGCGCTCGCAGCAGCTGCACCCACATCGACTGCCACGGTAGCGGCGCCGCAGGAGGCCGAGCGGCAGGCCGCGCACGCCGATGCCGAGCGTCGAGCAGCGGCGAGAGCGAGATTCTTCTCTCGGATGCCTTCGACCGACTCGCGCGCTACCGCGAAGGCGTGATCTTGCCGGTGTCGGTACAGAGGTACGTTCGCGAGTCCGTCTTACGCGACGTCATGTCAGAGGCTGAGGAAGCGAGTGCTCCCCAACCCCGCGATGATCTATGCGCGCCCTACCGCCAGCAGCACCAGGTTGGAGAACTTGACGGTGCCGGCGTCCGAGGCCCTCTCCTCGACGGCCTCCAGGATCGCCTTCCACACCGCATCCGGGTTATCCGGCGCGTTCTTGTCGATCATGGCTACGAGAGGCGGAACCGTGTCCTTGACCATCTCGACGAACTCGGCGGCGGACTCCCACTCGAAGGAGACCTCTGTCTCCTCTACCTCGACGTCGGAGAAGCCACCGCCCTCAAGCAGTCCGCCAAGGGCCTCCGGCGTCGGGCGCGACAGCGGCCCGGGCGTTCCAGGCGGTGGGGGATCCACCCCGAGCGTGCGCATCGCCGTGCCCATCGGAATCCCGATGAACGGCACGCGCTCCGGCGGCCCCCACGAACTGATCACCATCCTCGAACCCGGGACGAGGAAGCCCCGCACCCGGCCAGCCGTGGCCTCAGCCTCCGGCTCGAAGATGATCCCGAAGCGGGACAGCGCAGCATCGAAGCTCTCGGCCGGGAAGTCGAGGCTGGCCGCCTCGGACTCCACGAACGCGATGTTCTCCAGGCCGGCCGCCGCTGCGCGCTCACTGCCGTAGAGCAGCATCTCGGGAGAGATGTCGGTGGCCACGACCCTGCCCTCGGGTCCCGCCGCAACCGCCGCTCTGAGCGACGGCTCGCCGTAGCCCGCAGCCACGTCGAGCACGCGGCTCCCGGGCCCGACGTGCGCCAGCTCCACCATGCGCCTGCTGACGGGAGCGGTCGCGGCGTCGATGAAATCCGACCACTTGCGCCAGCCGGCGGCGCCCTTCTGCCACTGCTGCCGTTGCCCGGCGCGGAACTCAACGGCCTTTCCTGCCTGCGAATCCATCCTGACCTCCTGGTGGGCCGGCACCAACCCTATGCGATTCCCAATGCCGGGGGAACGGCTTCGCGGAGCGATCACGCCGGCGACGAACCGTGATGTCGGTCTCGTACGCAGGACGGCCCGCTCGCCGAGCGGGCCGTCCATTGCGTCTGACGCCGTTGCGATGCGGGCGTGGGTTACGTGCCCGCCGTCCACACGGCGATCGCCGCGTCGTCCTTGCCGACGGTCCCAGTCGCCGCGCGGCAGTCGAGGCTGACGGTGTATGTGCCGGCCGCCAGCGTGCGCGCGAACGTCACTGCGATCGTCATCTGGTTGTCGGTGCCGATGTCGTCCGGGTCGCCCTCGTAGGCGGCGCTACTGGTCCCGTCGATCGTGATTCGGCACTGCCCGGTCTCGTCGGCGTTGGCGCCGAACAGCTCGGCCGACCCCGTCGCCATCACCATCGCGTCCGCGCCGGTCGCGATCGTCGTCGCCGCGACCGGCGTGAAGCCGGTGCCGAGGCTGGCGACGACGGCGGTGCTCTGGTCGAACGCGGACCTGCTCTGCACCTGTGCGAGCGACTTGCCGCCGAGCTTGTCGGCGTTCGCGGCGTTCGCGGCGTTGGTTGCGTTCGTTGCGCTGGTCGCGTTCGTTGCGCTGGTCGCATTGGTCGCGCTGTCAGCCGCCGCGGCGCTCGGCACCTTGCCGAGCGTGCTCTCGTTGACGTCGGAGCCCGTCAGGCTGTCGTCCTTGACGTCGGCGCCGGTCAGGCTGCCGTTGCGCACGTCGGCGCCTCGGATCGTGTTGTTTCTGATGTCGCCCGAGTCGACGGTGTTCTTGCCAGGCAGCGCCACGGCGCTCCCCGACAATGCCGCGATGAGCGCGATCAACGCTACGACCGTTCCCGGCGAGGGACGCCGGAGGGGGATGCGGTGCACGAGCACTCCTTCCTGTATGGATCGCCATGCGGGAGGCGCGATCCTTTCAGAAGACGCAAGCGATGTACCAGCTTCAAGTGGACCGTTGATGGACAGCGGCGTCCTGTAGTGCCGCGCGCGGACGAGCCTTCAGGGTCGCAATCCATCGACCGGGTACGGTGATGCCATGCCGACCGACGAGCAGATCCAGGAGCAGATCGAGGCGCTGGAGCAGGAGCGGCTTGCCTTGCGCGAGCGCGAGGGGGAGGGCGACCCGACCCAGGCGCAGGACGTCGCGCGCCTGGAGGAGATCCGCGTCGAGCTCGACCGGCTGTGGGACCTGCAGCGTCAGCGCAACGCCCTGCGCGAGGCGGGACGCGACCCGGAGGAGGCCAGCGAGCGCTCCGCCGACGTCGTCGAGAAGTACTGGCAGTAGCGCGCGCGTACGGCGTGCTGGCTGCATCGCCGGAGGACACGGCAGATGGCTGGCGATAGAATCTTACGTTGACGTAAGGATTCGAATCATCGCCGCTGCAGCCGACACAACCGCCGCCGCCACGCGCCCGCGCCGCCGACCCGGCGTCGCCGCCGACCACGAGCACTACAAGTGGTGGGCGTTGTCGTGCACGAGCCTCGGGATGCTGCTCGCGACGACGAACTCCGGCACGCTGATCATCGCCCTGCCCGAGCTCGAGCGGGAGCTGCACACCGGCCTGCTCGCGCTCGTATGGGTGATCCTCGCCTACCTGATCACCTCGACCGTCCTGCTGCTCACCTGCGGCCGCCTTGCGGACCTGTTCGGCCGCAAGCGCGCCTACGTCGCCGGCTTCGTCGTGTTCGCGCTCGCCTCGCTCGGCGCCGGCTTCGCGGCCGACGGCACGCAGCTGATCCTGTGGCGGATCGTGCAGGGCGTCGGCGCCGCCTTCCTGTTCGCGAACGCCTCGGCGCTCGTCACGGACGCGTTCCCGCGCGAGCAGCTCGGTGTCGCGCTCGGCACCAACGTGATGGTCGCCGCGATCGGGCTCGTGCTCGGCCCGGTGCTCGGCGGCGCGCTGATCGAGATCAGCTGGGAGTGGGTCTTCTGGTTCAACGTCCCGCTTGCGCTGGGCGGCGCGCTGTGGGGCGCGCTGGTGCTGCACGAGCTGGCGAAGCCCGACGAGCGCCGCGGCCTCGACCCGCTCGGCGCACTCACCTTCGTGGCGGGCCTGACCGGCCTCGTGCTCGGGATCTCGCGCGGCGGCCTGTCCGGCTGGGACGACCCGGTCGTCCTCGCAGGTCTCGCCGGCTCGGCGGTCCTGCTGCCGCTGTTCGTCTGGATCGAGGCCCGCGCCCGCGCGCCGATGCTCGACCTGACGATGTTCCGCGACCGCATGTTCGCGGCGGCGACCGCGGCCGCCTTCATCAACGGCCTCTCGCGCTTCGCGCTCATGTTCGTGTTCGTCTTCTACTTCCAAGGTGCGCAGGGCGACGACCCGATCACGGCGGGCATCAAGCTCGCGCCGCTCGCGCTCGGGATGCTGATCAGCTCGCCGCTCGCCGGCTGGTGGGCGGACCGCCGCGGCTCGCGCACGCTCGCTGCGCTCGGGATGGTCGTCACCGCCGCCGGGCTTGCCGGCATGACCGTCCTGCAGGCGGAATCCGCCTACTGGGTCTCGAGCCTCTGGCTGTTCGTCGTGGGGATCGGCTCGGGCATGTTCAACTCGCCGAACACCGCGGCGATGATGGGCACCGTGCCGCCGCACCGCCGCGGGATCGCCGCGGGCGCGCGCATGATGCTGCAGAACACCGGCGCGATCCTGTCGATCGCGTTCGTCTTTGCCGTCATCACGGCCGCGGTGCCGAGAGACGTCCTGTTCGCGATCTTCTCCGGCATCGCGTCCGGCCTGTCGCCCGAGCAGCTCATGCCGTTCATCCACAACATGCACACCGCGCTGTGGGTGCTGGCGGCCGTGTCCATGCTGGGCGCCGTCGTGTCGCTGCTGCGTCCGCATCAGAGGACGGGGACGTGAGCGCGACCGGAACAAAGCCGGCGCTGTTGCGGATCGGCGACGTCGCCAGACTCGTCGGCACGACGCCGCGCACGATCCGCTACTACGAGGAGAAGGGGTTGCTGCCGCCGGCCGAAGGCCGCGCCGCCGGGCAGCATCGCCTCTATGACGACCAGGACGTCGAGCGGCTGCGAGAGCTGCTGCGGATGCGCAACCTGCTCGGCGTGCCGCTGGAGGAGCTGCGCGAGCTGATCTCCGTCGACGACGAGCGCGCCCTCCTGCGCAGCGAGCTGCGCCGCACCGATGCACCCACGGAGCGCACGCGCATCCTGCGGCGGCTCGACAAGCTGGCGCAGCGCCAGCTGGCTGCGGTCGAGCGGCGCACAGCGGAGCTCGACGTGCTGCGCGAGGAGATCGCGGCACGGCGACAGCGCATCGCAGAGCTGCTGGCCGAGGCCAAGCAGACCAGCTGAGCGCCTGCGCGGTACGCGCGCACTGCGAGTGGGAAAGCAGTGCTTCGTGGCACAGACGCTCGCTGCCCGCCTCGCGCCCGCGCTCGATCGCCTCGCGGACGGCGCGTTGATGCAGCGGCCATTCGCGCTCGAGCTGTGGGACGGCAGCGAGCTGCCGGCGACGGCGCCGCTGGCGAACGACAGGCCGCCCCCGCGTCTGCGCGTGCGCGACCCGCGCGCGCTCACGACGATCGCGCGCCATCCCGACCAGCTCGGGCTCGGCCGCGCGTGGGTCGCCGGCGCGCTCGAGCTCGACGGCGACATGGAAGCGGCGCTGGCGGCCTGCGAGGGGATGCGCGGAATGCAGCTGTCCTGGCGCGACCGCGTGCGGGCGCTGCGCGTCGCTCGCCGCGCCGGCGTACCGCTGCTGCGCCCGCTGCCGCCGCCGGCGGCGGAAGCGCGCCTGCACGGCCGGCGCCACAGCGTGCGCCGCGACCGTGTCGCCGTGCGTCACCACTACGACGTGCCGACGGGCTTCTACCGGCTCGTCCTCGGTCCGTCGCTCGTCTACTCGTGCGCCTGCTTCGCCGATCCGCAGGAATCGCTCGAGGCCGCCCAGGAGCGCAAGCTCGAGCGTGTCTGCCGCAAGCTCGGGTTGGAGCCCGGCCAGCGGCTGCTCGACGTCGGCTGCGGCTGGGGATCGCTGCTGCTGCACGCGGCGCGGCGGTACGGCGTGCGGGCGCTTGGCATCACGCTGTCGGAGCCGCAGGCGGCCGTGGCGTGCAGCCGCATCGCGGACGTCGGCCTCGCCGATCGGGTCGAGGTGCGCGTCGCCGACTATCGCGAGCTGCGCGCGGAGGCGCCGTTCGACGCGGTCGCCTCGATCGGGATGGTCGAGCACGTCGGCGTCGAGCTGTTGGGCACGTATGCACGCCGGCTCGCTGCGCTCGTACGACCCGGCGGGCGCATCCTCAACCACGGGATCGTGCGGCTGAGACCGGCGCAGCGCGCGGAGCGCACGTTCATCGCCCGCTACGTCTTCCCCGACGGCGAGCTGCACCCGCTGAGTGCCGTCGCAACGGCGTTCGAGCGGGCTGGCTTGGAGCTGCGCGACGTCGAGGCGCTGCGCGAGCATTACCCGCTCACGCTGCGCGCCTGGAGCCGCAACCTCGCGCGCCACCGCGAGGCTGCGATCGCCCAGGCGGACCCGGAGCGCGAGCGGGTGTGGCGGCTCTACATGGCCGGCGCCGCGCTCGCGTTCGAGCGCGGCGAGCTCGGCGTCTTCCAGACGCTGGCGGTGCGGCCGGGCGCGCCGCACCGCCTGCCGCTGCTGCGCGACCAGCTCACGAGCGCAGCAGCTCCGGCGCCGGCTCGCGACGCCCGCCGAGCGCGGCCGCGGCGGGCGCAGCCGCA
>Ga0070705_100001000_pt1 | contig 15739 bp, 18 predicted proteins | sample KBSK5253metaG_FD_65455 | JGI IMG/M metagenome (GOLD analysis project Ga0070705, IMG submission 65455) | Corn, switchgrass and miscanthus rhizosphere microbial communities from Kellogg Biological Station, Michigan, USA - KBS K5-25-3 metaG | ecosystem: Host-associated > Plants > Roots >... | reverse complement strand
ACCGAGGTGCCGCCGTGCGCCACCATGTCGATCTCGCAGAAGCCGGGCGGCGGGTCCTTCCAGTCGTTGAAGGTGCGGATCGGTACCTCGCGTCGGATCGCCGAATAGAACCCGACCCGACGCCGCCGGCCGCCCGCCGCTGCGACCTTCGTAGGGCCGAGCATCCGGTCGATCGTCGCGGCACCGATGGCGAGAACCCGTTCGCGGTCCGCTGCCTCGAGCTTCAGTCGGCCGTGCCGCTCCAGCGCCGGCAACAAGGTCGGGATCATCACCACCAGCCGCTTGCCACAGAGGCGGTCCGACGCCTCCCACAACGCCGTCACGGCATCTTGGGTGATCGCATCGTACTTGCGCTTGCGTGGGCACCGCTCCTCGGCGCCGGTCGGCTCGGCCGTCCCGTGGCGGCGAAGAGCGCGCACCGCATGCTTGCGATGCCAACCCGTTGTCGCGCACAACTCATCAAGGATACGCCCTTTGTCGGCCCGCTTCGCCGACCGGTAGCGCCCCGCCACCACCGACAGCACCTCGCGACGCGCGCCATGCTGATCCGTCCCGCCATCGCCGCCACCCACCCGATTCGGTGACGACGCCCCAGTCATCGGCGCGACTACTCCGGTAACATTCCTCGTGAGGCAATGCGCCCCGTTTTCGGGGTGATCGGCGTGCAATTCTGACCCCACCCCGCTTGGTTCAGAATGCCCTCATTCGTGCGCGCGTTGCGAACGAGGGCGAGCGGGGGATGCTGACGGTGGAGAGGATCGGACGGGTTCGGCGGGAGTTCCATGTAAAGGGCAAGAAGATCAAGACCATCGCGCGGGAGCTCCGGCGGCTACGATGCGGTTCGCCGCTACGCACGGGCCTGGGAGCGGCAGCAGGGTGCGAGAGCAGCCGAGGCCTACGTTCCACTCTCCTTCGCGCCGGGCGAAGCCTACCAGTTCGACTGGAGCCACGAGGTCGTCGTGCTCGATGGCGTGACGAACGTGGTGAAGGTGGCGCAGGTCCGCCTCTGCCACAGCCGCATGCTGTTCGTGCGCGCCTATCCGCGCGAGGCGCAGGAGATGGTGTTCGACGCCCACGAGCGGGCATTCGCCTTCTTCCGCGGTACCTGTGCGCGCGGCATCTACGACAACATGCGCACGGCCGTGGATGCAGTGTTCGTCGGCAAGGAGCGTACCTTCAACCGCCGCTTCCAGCAGATGGTGAGCCACTACCTGGTCGAGCCGACGGCCTGCACACCGTCGGCCGGCTGGGAGAAGGGGCAGGTGGAGAACCAGGTCGGGACGGTGCGCGCACGCCTCTTCACGCCGCGCCTCAAGTTCAAGAGCTACGACGAGCTCAATGCCTATCTGCTCGACCGCTGCGTCGCGTTCGCCAAGGCGCAGCCCCATCCCGAACAGAAGGAGCGGTCGGTCTTCGCAGTGTTCGAGGACGAGCGAGCAGTGCTGATCCCCTATCCGGGCCCCTTCGATGGCTTCCGCGCGACGACGGTGGCGGTGTCCAAGACCTGCCTCGTGTGCTTCGACAGCAACCGCTACTCGGTGATGGCCAGCGCCGTCGGTCGCCCGGTGGATGTGCATGCCTATGCCGATCGCATCGTTATCAAGCAGGACGGACGCATCGTCGGCGAGCACCACCGGCGGTTCGGCCGCAACCAGACCGCTTATGACCCGTGGCACTACGTTCCGGTGCTGGCGAGGAAGCCCGGCGCCCTGCGCAACGGCGCTCCCTTCAAGGATTGGCCGCTGCCGGCCTCCATCGAGCGCGTGCGGCGCAAGCTGAAGGCCACCGATGACGGCGACCGGCAGATGGTGAAGGTCCTCGCCGCCGTGCTCAGCGACGGGCTGCAGGCCGTCGAGGCGGCCTGTGCCGAGGCGATCGAGGCTGGCATCGCCAGCGCCGACGTGATCCTCAACATCCTGGCGCGGCAGCAGCCGCAACCAGTATCGGCGCCGATCGAGACCCCGGCGCGCCTCTCCCTGAAGATCACGCCGCAGGCCGACTGCGCCCGCTACGACCGCCTCAGGAGCGTCGGAGCCGTGCATGGAACGGCATGAGATCCTGGAGATGATGGGGACGCTGCAGCTCGCCGGCATGCGTGCTGCCTACGACGAGATCGTCGCCGCCGGCGTGAAGTGAACGCGCTCGTCGTGGAGCACGTGCTGGTGAACCGCGCTCCGACCAGCATGCACCCGCCTGCCATCGCCGCCCCCGACCCGGCTGTTGGAGATCGCCCGCGAGCGACTGGTGAAGCGTGAAGGGAAACCCAAAGCGCTTCGCATTGCGAAGGAGAGAAACAGATGGGACGACTTCTTGCCCTCGCCTACGGCGCCGCCGCCTATGTCGCGTTCCTCGGCACCATTCTCTATGCCATCGGCTTCGTCACCGCCATTGCGGTGCCGAAGACCATCGACACCGGCCCGATCGCGCCGATTGGTGAAGCGCTCGCTATCAATGCCCTGCTGCTATCGCTGTTCGCTGTGCAGCACAGCGCGATGGCGAGAAAGTCCTTCAAGCGCTGGTGGACGCAGATCGTCCCCGCCGCGATCGAACGCAGCACCTACGTGCTTCTGGCCAGCCTCGCGCTCTTCCTGCTGTTCTGGCAGTGGCGGCCGATCCAGGCGATTGTCTGGCAGGTCAGCGAGCCCACGCTGGCGGCGATGCAATTGGGGCTGTCGCTGCTTGGATGGTTCCTCGTGTTCTTCAGCACTTTCCTGATCAACCACTTCGAGCTGTTTGGGCTGCAGCAGGTGATACTCAATCTGTTCGGGCGGAGCGCAGCCGAGCCGCGCTTCAAGACGCCGCTGCTGTACAGAGTGATCCGCCACCCGCTCTATCTCGGCTTCCTCATCGCCTTCTGGGCGACGCCGGCGATGGCCGCCGGTCACCTGCTCTTCGCGGCCGTCACCACCGCATAAATCCTGCTCGCTATCGCGCTCGAGGTGCGCGATCTGATCGGGCTCTTCGGTGACTCGTACAGGGATTACCGTCGTCGCGTCCCGATGCTGGTGCCGTTCCGGCGGAAGTCGTCGTAATCCGCCAACGCAACGTCGTGGACTCGACCTGGTGCGACCGCCCGTTGTTCACCAGAGACGCAAGTGCCCATCCCGGATTTCAACGCAAGAAGATGAGCATGCCGAACCGTATCTCCACCGTCGCCACGGCGAGCCTCGCATCCGCGCTGATCCTGCTGCTCCCAGGAGCTCGAGGCAGTGCGGCGCCCAAGAAGACGGGCGAGGAGTGCGAGATCGACTACAAGGTCTGCCTCAAGGGCTGCAATGGCCCGGCCGGCGACATGGGAGAACGCTGCCGCGCCGCATGCGATCTCACGTTGATGAAATGCCACCAACAGGCGCCGAAGAAGGCCAAGCCCAATAACGAGGCGAAGCCGAAAAAAGGCATCGACGGCACGCCCTCCGGCCAATGGGATCCGAATTCGCCGGCCAAGGGCAAGGGCGTGCCGAGCGTACCGGCCGGCGGGACCTGGAATCCGTCGCCGAGTTCCGGCGCAAAGGGACCAACCCTCAGATCCAGTGGCGGACGGCGATGACGCTCCGTGATTCTCAACAGCCAAAGCCGTCCATCGGCAGGCAAATGCAGGAGGCGGCCATGAAGTCCATTTCGACCTTTCCGACTTTCTCCCCTGTGGCCCTGTCGTTCGCTGGCATGGCACTCTTTGCCGTGATCGATCAGGCCGAGGCGGGAAAGGGAATCACAGCGAATGGCTCGGGAACGTACAAGGCGAGCCCCATCGTCCGTGGCGGTGTGAGCAAGCCCCCGACGACGGGGACGGCCAAAGCCAATCCACCGCGTATCGTCCGCGAGCACGGAGAGGAGAAAGTGTTTTCTCCGCCCCGGCCGGGCTACTGCCGCTATCCTCACAGGGGTTGTTACAACGCGGGGAACGCAATTGTTCGCGACCACCGCAAACACCCTGCCTCTGCCCACCCTCGCGTCGTGCCCAAGGAGGACCCTCCGCAGAAATGGTAGGTGCCGGCCCGGGTACGAACCGGCGCAACGACGCGCTGCTTCAATGTCGATGCACAGATGGCAGAGCAAAACAGTGACCCTCATACCGTGGGATTGGTGGCCTTTTCCGTCGTCAAAAGGCCGCGACCACCGGGCAAATAGCGCCGGGGGCGAAGATTGGGTCGAGCGAACGATGGTCCCGCACACATCGCAAAGCGCGGGCAAGAGCCCGCGCGTCGCTCGACCCAACTCGACGCGTCAGTCGCGCCCCTGCCGCGCTCGACCTGGTGGTGGAGTGAACCATCGTCGGTTGAGTTCCAAGAGCGACCGCGGGCCAAAAGGTTAGATCTCAGAGAGGAATATACCCATGACAACCTGGACTCCCGATCCTAGCTTCTATCCTTCGCCGCGCATGGCCATGAAGGCGGCGCCGGAGACGCTCGCGTACGTCGCGGCCTTCGATCCGAACCGGAACACGCCCGATGCCATTGCCGTGGTCGATGTCGATCCCAAGTCGAGGACCTATTCGCAGATCGTGGGCACCACGCCCATGCCCAACCCTGGCGACGAGCTGCACCACTTCGGCTGGAACGCCTGCTCCTCGTGCCTGTGCCCCAACGCGCCGCACGCCCACGCGGAGCGCCGCTACCTGGTGGTGCCGGGCCTGAGGTCGTCGCGCATCCACATCCTCGACACCAAGCCCGACCCCAGGAAGCCGAAGCTCGTCAAGGTGATCGAGCCAGAGACCGTGGCCGAGCGAGCCGGCTACAGCCGGCCGCACACTGTCCACTGCGGCCCCGAAGGCATTTATGTCGCCGCGCTCGGCAATCGCGAGGGCAAGGGGCCGGGCGGCGTTTTCCTGATGGACCAACGAGACCTTCGATGTGCGGGGACAGTGGGAGATGGACCGCGGGCCGCAGTATTTCGCCTACGACGCCTGGTGGCATCTCGGTCATGACACGATGGTAACCAGCGAATGGGGCACGCCGGACATGTTCGAGAATGGGCTGATCCCTGAACTGCTGCTCGGCGCCAAGTATGGCCGGCGGCTGCATTTCTGGGATCTGCACAGACGTAAGCACCTGCAGACCATCGACTTCGGCGACAAATACCAGCTGGTATTCGAGCTGAGGCCCGCGCACGATCCCACCAAAGCCCACGGGTTCGCCAGCTGTGTGCTCAGCCTGGAGAACCTCTCGTCGTCGATCTGGACCCGGTACAAGGACGGCGATAAGTGGGCGGCCAAGAAGGTGATCGAGATCCCGGCTGAGCCGGCGGGGGAAGACCAGCTGCCGCCGATGTTGAAAGCGTTCAAGGCGGTCCCGCGGCTGGTCACCGACATCGATCTCTCGATGGATGACAAGTTCCTCTACGTGTCCTGCTGGGGCACAGGCGATCTGCAGCAGTACGATGTGTCCGACCCGCTCAATCCCAAGCTGACCGGCAAGGTGCGTATCGGCGGTATCGTGTCGAGGGCCACGCATCCCGGCGCCAAGAACGGCGCTCTCAACGGCGGCCCGCAGATGGTGGAGATCAGCCGGAGGCATCGCTTTCGATCCCAAGTTCTTCGTGCGGTGGCCAGCGCCGCACCGCCCCCATCAGGTACGCCCGGAAGGCGGTGACTGCTCATCGGACTCGTACTGCTATCCGTGAGCGCCACAAAGTTGGTCTGCGCTTCCATTTGACTGTGTGCTCATGACCGACGCTTGGCCATGGCTGACATATGCGGGGCTCGGCGCTTTTCACGGGCTGAACCCCGCCATGGGCTGGCTGTTTGCGGTCGGACTCGGCCTGCACCAGCAGAGCCGCGCGATTGTGATGGCGTCGCTCGTTCCTATCGCGATTGGCCATGCGGCGTCCATCACGGTTGTCGCGGGCCTGCTTGTCATTGCTGGCATCCTCATCCCCCACAACTTGGTGCGGATCGGCTCAGGTCTTCTGCTTCTGGCGTGGGCCGCCTATCACTGGTACCTCGCTCATCGCCATCGCGTCCGTTTCGGCATGCAGGTGGGGCTGTGGGGACTGGCGGCTTGGTCGTTCCTCATGGCGACCGCACACGGTGCCGGTCTTATGCTTTGGCCAGTCATCATGGCAACTTGCATTTCAACGACTTCGAACGAAGTGGCCTTCTCTGCCCCGTTCTCGACAGCCCTTGCAGGCGTTGGGCTCCCCACCTCTGCGATGCTCGTCACCACCGCCCTCGTTGCCCTGCCTGTCTATGAATGGCTCGGGCTGTCCATTCTTCGAAGAGCCTGGCTGAACGTCGATCTGCTTTGGGTGTTGGCCCTGCTCGCAACCGGCGGATTCCTGATTTCCGGCGCGATCGGATGGTAGGAGCAGAATCGAGGACGGCAACTGCTTGGTCGACGAAGTGATGCGAGACTGTCGTGAAGTCAGCCGCTTGTGGGCGGTGCATGAGCCCGACGCTATTACCCCACGAACGGACCTGATCGGCGGCGGTCCCGCGTCGCCAATCGCAGGTCGGCCGATGACGGCTTTTGTATAGCTGGGTCAGGAGCTGTGCCAGCCACGCTTCGGGCAACCGTCGAACTGATCCAAAAGCACAGATCAGCTGCCTCTCGCGAGGTGCCAAAACCGGAATAGGGGAATTGCGGACGGTCTGGGTTCAGGTGGCAGAATTACAACCTGCGGAGCCGCATCAGACTGTCAGCACCGCGTGGAGTACGGCCGCCATCAGGGCCAAGATCGCCAGTAGCGAGATGGAAAAAGCAATGGATCGCCAGGGTTGCATGGCGTTCAGATAGACGATCGAATGTGCGATCCGGGCGGCAATGAAAATCGCGAAAATTGGAACGGCAATCCCAACCCCACCTCCCGCTAGAACGTACAGCAGCCCCAGTATTAGGAATGGATAGATGGTGGCCTCGGCGTTGCGATGCGCGCGCAGGAGTCGTGCAACGGCTGGCGGTTCCAATTCGGATACGGGTGCACCATAGCGGGCGCCATCCTCGGCGTTGATTGCCACGCCGCCCTTCGCGCGGATCGCCCCACTGGAAACCCAAAGGATAAGAAGATTGAGGCTGAGAACAAGAGACGTGAGGACGTAGGCCAGGAAGGAAGGATTTTGGGCGGTCACGAGTGATTGTTGCATTGGTCCCCTCAATGGTTGGCACAATTCTGGACGCGTGCCCGGGCTCAACGTTCACCGCCGCATCGCGCTGACATATGCGACGAGGTTATCCAAAGTCTTGGCCGTCCCGGCATCAATACCCATTTTCAGGAACTGTTCGAGCTTGGCCGCCGAGCCGCATTCGATCCTTACGCTCAGGCGCGTCTTGCCATCAGTCTGTTCCAGAACAATGCGGCCGACCGTACCCATCGCTTCGAAGACAAGGTAATGTGGTGGTGCGATCTCGCGATAAACACCCGCGAACTGGTGAGCACCGGAAGAGTGCCGGTTGACAAATCTGAAGGCTCCGCCCGGCCGCAAGTCGATCTCGCATTCCGCCAACGGCTGGCCCGCTGGGTCCCACCAGCAGGCCACATGTTCGGGCCGCGTCCATGCTTCAAAGACCTGTTCGCATGGCGCAGCAAACATGCGCACCAGAACGATCGTGTGCGTGTCCCGGTCAACCACGACCTTGGTGTCGGCGACTGCTCGCGCCATGTTGCTTCTCCTTCTTGCTCATTCTGGCAAGGTGGCGATCCAGATTGTCGAACCTGCCCTCCCATTGCCTCCGAAACGGCTCCAGCCAGTCGGCGACGTCTTTGAGAGCGATCGCCACCAGCTTGCGTGGTCGTCGCTGCGCATCTCGCCCGCGTTCGATAAAGCCCGCATCCTCCAGCACCCTGAGATGCTGAGAGATTGTTGGTTGGCTGAGCTCGAATGGCGTCACGAGTTCCGACACCGTTGCCTCGCTCACGAGAAGACGCGCCAGGATTGCGCGCCGCGTTGGGTCAGCTAGGGCTGAGAATGCCTTGCTCAATTGGTCGGCACGGAGCTCATTTATCGTCATATGCCTATATAGGTACTAAGCAATTTATGAGTCAAGACCTGATCGCAATTCGGCGATCGTCGCACCTGGAGCGGATCGGTCACCGCCGCACGAACCCTTGCAAGTGTTGCGTCCGACCATCCCGCGTAGCCGCGCAGCAACTTCGGCCGAGTCGGGTCACAATCGACAGGCGGCACCGCTCGATGGACGAAGTGGCCCGAAACCTGTCGTGAGATCAGCCGTTTGAGCGGTACATGGTATCTTGCCTCTCAACCGAGCGACGATCTGAGGCCTGACGCGATACCCCAATTAGCGGACCTAGCCTGCGACAGGTTCCGCGTCGCCGATCGCAGATAGGACGAAGTCCGCTTCTGTAAACTGGGTGCGGCGCTGCGCCACCACGGCCCCGACGACCGTCGGAACGATCCGATAGCGTCCGTCATGTGCCTGTCGCGACGTGCCAATTTCGGAAAGTCGCTTTACCTTGCGGCCGGATGATCCTCATGCCTTAGATCGGCTACCACTAGCGTCGAACAGCAGGATGCCATGAGTGGGCTGCGCACGGTTGATATCCAAGAGATTGTCGCAAGAGCCGCTGAAGCACTGTCCAAAGCCTCCGGCGGGACCGTGGCGCTCGACGCTGTGGAGGTTCTGAGCAACGAAGAGAGACGAAACGTTATCGCGCGGGCTGCTGCCAGCTACGCCGACGGCAACACTCGGTCAGTGATTTTGAAGGCGACACGCTCGCCGAACTACAACCCCAAGAACGAGAACCTGCTTCGGGTCTCGGGCCTGGCAAGGGAGTGGACAGCCTGCGCCTTCCTCGCCGCACGCGCTTCCGGCCGTGGCCATGGCTCTGCCCTGCTGGCCGGAGACGTTGCCGGCGGCGTCATCGTTTTCGAAGACCTTGGCACACATCTCACCTCGCTTGTCGATCCCCTCCTCAAAGGAACAGCCCAGGAGGCCGAGCATGCCCTGAAGCTCTATGCGGCAGCGCTTGCCCACCTGCACGCTGACGCCGTCGACTGTCTCGACGCCCACCATCAGACGTTCCAATTCGTTTTCGGTGCCCGGCCGCACCGGCTTCCGGGATGGTGCATCGAGAAGGATGCGGAGCTGGTCACCGGCAGGATTGGCGGCACTCCGCCCGCGAGCGAGCTGGAACTCTTGTCGTCGCGGCTCAAAGACCCCGGACCGTGGCTTTCGCTCATTCACGGCGATCCATGCCCCGACAATTCGCTGATCGTGCACGGGAGCGTGCGCCTGATCGACTACGAGTTCGCACAGCCGTCCCATGCTCTGCGCGACGCCGCCTACTGGCGGATGGGATTTCCAACCTGCTGGTGCGCCGGGCGCATCCCGGCCGATATCGCCGACGGCGTCGAAGCTGTCTATCGGACCGGGCTGGGCACTGCGATTCCTGCAGCGCTCGATGATGCCGCCTATCGCACCGAGCTGACCTACATGTCGGCGGTCTGGCTTCTCGACTGTTTGTCCTCGCGCTTGGACCAGGCTCTCGATCGTGATGAGAAATGGGGTACCGGGCTGATCCGTGAACGGTTACTTTGGTACCTCGAAGCGGTCATTGAGATGACCGAGACGGCCCGCGTATTGCCCGGCATCAGCAAGGCCACGCAGGGCTGGCTGTTGGAACTACGGCGTCGCTGGCCCGATGCATACCCCATCGGCCTGTACCCTGCGTTCGCAACAAAGAAGCAGTGAACTCCTCGATGAGAGCCGCGCCATTGCAGCCGAGATGCGGCATGTGTGTGGCTATCATTTCGTGCCGTCGTTTCACCGCGAGCTGGTGAAAGGCGTTGCCACCTACGCGCGTGAGCTCTTTGCAAGTCGCGCCGACCTTGATGCTGTCTTCGTTCCCATCGGAATGGGGTCCGGGATTTGCGGTCTGGTCACCGTGCGCGACCTTCTCGGACTGAAGACGGAGATCGTCGGCGTTGTGGCCGAGAACGCCCCGGCCTTCGCCCTGTCGCTCGAAGCCGGTCGACCCCTTCAAACCAATGCGGCGCGGACGTTCGCCGACGGACTGGCCTGCCGCGACCCGCAGGCCGAGGCGTTCGAGATCATCAAGAATGGCGCTGCCCGCATCGTTCTGGTTAGCGAGGAGGAAATCGCCGAGGCTATCCGCATCTACTACACGACGACACACAATCTGGCCGAGGGCGCCGGTGCTGCACCGCTCGCGGCTCTGCTCAAGGAGAACCACCGATATGCCGGCAAGCGTGTGGGCCTGATCCTCTCGGGCGGCAACATCGACATGCCAGTATTTGCACAAATCCTACGTGGCCTGACGCCTGCCGTCTGACGAGGGGCGGATACACCTCGCCGTTGACGGTCAGTAGCGATCAGCGTATTCCTTCGCCGTTCACTCTGACCGGAGGAGGCATTTCATGGTGCAGATTGCAAGCTCGCTGCTCTTCCTCCGTGATGACGCCGTGCTCTGAGGCCCTTTTCTATCGAGCACGCCTCTATTCAACGCTGAGCCAGAGCGCTTCGGACGCGGTCGGCAGCTGCTGCCGTCCGACGTTGTTCGTCACCGGACAAGGTTCACATGACCGAGACATCTCTTGGGGCGTCGCCCCGTGTTGTCACGCGTGCGTTTTCTCCCAAGTCTGCAACAGGGGAGGAATGGCAGGCGTTCCACTCCTACATGCGTCTGCGCGCTGCTGAGGAAGACCCGGGCGAGCCCGTAGTCAATGACGAGGTGCGCCAGCGTGATATGCAGATCGACTGGCCACTGTTCGAGGCGCACCGTGTGCTCGCGTTTGTCGACGGCAAGATCGTCGGATCCCTTGCGATGTGGACACGCCGGCCGGGCACACCTGACTACGAGGCACATGCGCAGCACATGGGTGCCGACGCGGGTGTGCGCAAGACAAGGCGGCGGCAGGGTGTCGGAACGGCCCTGCTTGGCGAACTGTCGGCGTTCATGCGCGAACGCGGACTTGTGACAGCGACACTATCGGCACGCGTTGGAGACGGGACTGCTTTCCTCAGCTCGATCGGCGCTGTCGAGAAGCATCGCATGATGGAAAACCGGCTCGATCTGTCTCGCGTCGATCGGGGGCTATTGCAAGCGTGGGAGGCTCGGGGCGACCAGGAGGGTCTGACTTGGGAAAACCACGCGGGGCGCATTCCGCTCGATCGCTACGAGATTCTTATTCCGCAGTTGACCGTGATGCTCAACAGCATGCCACTCGGCGACCTCGAGATCCCTCCCCTGCGCTTCAACCTCGTTCAGATCAAAGCATGGTACGCCGATATGGATGCACGCGGCGGCGACCACATGATGGTATTGTTGAATGCAGGAGCGGAGGTCGTTGCCGTCAGTGAGGCCGTGTGGGCATCGGAATTTCCGGACCGCGTGTTCCAGAACCTTACTGCAGTCGCACCTGCCTGGCGCGGCAAGGGCCTCGCGAAGGCGGTGAAAGCACGACTGCTGCGAGCCGTGTGTGAACGGCGATCCTCCGTACGACTAGCCGTCACGTCCAACGCGAATGTCAATGCCGCGATACTGGCGATAAACACACAATTGGGCTTTGTGCAGCGTCGCGACGTGCGCACATTCCAAATGACTCGAGAGGCAATCGAGGCGGCGCTGGCGCGGTTACCAAAGCCTTGATGTTCTGGATTGGGTCAAGGGCTGTCCTGCTGGTTTGCCGGCTGGCACGGAGTAAGTGCTTCTGTTTCCGGACGGATTTGCTGCAGCGCCGAAGACTTCGGGGCTTGTACATAGACGCTGCCGTCCAGTCTGCTGAGATCATGTCCCAAGCTCACCAGAGAGCAGACTACTCGCACGATGCGATGATCGCCTTCAGTGCCCGATCCCCGAACGTCCGCTTGTGTATACAGAGCCTGATGGATGGCGGGTGGGCAGTGTCCGAGCCTCTGGACTGCACCTCGAAGGGCCATGGACGGTAAGATTGCTCTGAAATTTTCCCGTCAGCCGACTGGCGCAAGAGTGCCAGAAACGGACATGCATCGTTTTGCTTGTTGTGCTTCGCGAACTACCCGCGGCTATGCACGCTGCCGCTTTGACCTCGACACCGCCTACCTCGTCGGGTCAGCCGCAACGGGTTCACTTTTTCGCTTGGTACACGCCGGTCCGTGCCGCGTCGCCGCCCCAGGTCGCCCACCCGGTGAACTCGGGGTTCTTCGTGTCGATGCCGACCAGGCGGCCGTTTTCGGTGCCAACATAGATCCAGCCGCCCTCGATCACCGGCTGCGAGCGCACCGGGCCGCCGACCGTCCAGCGCTGCGCGACCTCGCCGGACTTGGGGTCCAGGCGCCAGACCTCGCCCGCCGTAGTGCCGACGAAGATCGCGTCGCCTGCGGCCGCCGGCGCGGTCACCAGCGCGCCGCCAAGCTTGGCCATGTCGCCCTCGATCTTGCGCTTCCAGCGGGTTTTGCCGGTCTTGTTGTCGGTGCTCACGATCTCGTCGCCCATCGCCGCGACCAGGTCCTCCTCGTACAACAGCACGCGCGACCCCTGGTGCGACTGCATGCTCGAGACGCTCCCCTTGCCGATATTGCCCTGCGCCGCGGTGGCGTTGGCGGAGACCGGAGCGCCGCTCCCGAACCCATTCATCGCGTCGAGCGATTTGGCTTGCTCGGCGTAGGCGGCTTTCTGCTGGATTTCCTCGTCGAGATACTTCGCTTCCGTTTCCTGGAGCTTGCGCTCGGCCTGCCCCTTTCGGGTCGCCAGGGCTTCCCGGGCACGGCCTCCGGCCTTGTCAGCGCGCGCGCTGTAGTGGATCTCGCCGCCGGCGATGGTGGGAGCCGAGGTGGCGCGGGACTTGCGCGCCGAGAGAAATTCACCCGTCTTCGGATCGAGCTGATAGACCGAGCCGCCAAACGTGGAGGCGTGGACCTTCCCCTCGGCCACGACGGGTGCGGACTGGACGTCGCTGTCGATCCACCGCTGCCACAAGATTTTTCCGGTCTGCAGGTCAAAGGCCGCCAGCACGTGGCTGGCCGACGGGTGGCCGCCGGCGGGGTACGACGTGTAAACGCGGCCGTCGGCGATGGCGGGCGCGCTCGTCAGAGGGTCGCCGAGCCAGAGCGACCACACCTGCTTGCCGGTGTTTGCGTCGACCACGAAGAGCGTGCACGACTCGGTGTTGAAGGCGCAGCGGCCCGCATGGCAGGCGGCCGAGGACGGTCCGTCGTCGTCCAGGTCGAGGCCCCAGACGACCTGGCCGGTCTTGGCGTCAACCGCATAGAACTCCTTGGAATGGAAGCCTCCCGAGCTGAAGACCTTGCCGTCGTAGACGGTCGGCGTGGTGAGCGGCGCACCGCTCGGCAGGGTCACCTCGAAGCCGCCGGGCTTGGCCTGGAGGGCATTCTTACCCAGCTTGCGCGGGGTCACGTGGCCGGCGCGGAACTCGGTCGGCGGTTTGGGGTTGGAAGCGGCTTGCCAGTCCCGGGCCTTCTGGAGGATGTTCTCACCCAGTGGCGCGGGTGTGAATGGGGACTGCGCGTGGGCCGGGGAGAGCAGGATGGAGCTCAAAACGGCTGCGGCATAGAGGAGGCGTGACATGAGACCTCGGGGGTGGGAAGTATTTTTGCGTTCGGCGGCAATAGCAGTTCGTACCTGACGCCATCGATGTTGAGCACGTGGACCGTCAGGTCGGTCGGATCAACGGAGCCAGTTACCTGCGCGCGAGCGTGGCTGTCGGCCAGCAATAGCAAGGTCAGGAGACTGACCATGGTTGGGCGCATGGCGAATTCCCATGCCAGCGAATGAACCTTAGCTCGTCGGTGCAATACGGGTGAACCGGCCCAATGGCGCATTTGTGACGGCGCCCAAAACGAGCCCGTCTACTGGATGGCATTCTGACCTGCAGCAATTTTGTGCGAGATCGTGCTTCGCTCAGCCTAAGCCGTCAGCCGTCGTGGGTCGCATGATCAACCGGTTGGCACACCCCTCATTGTTGATCTCGATCTGGAAGATTTCGGACAAGCCCGCCCTTCCAGACGACGTTAGTCGGAGGGCACGGCTGCCCGACGCACATTTGAGCCACTCAAGCTCCAATAGACGATCCAGAATCCGAGTTCCGACGAGTCCCTTGAGGTGATAACGACGCTCGCTCCAGTCGAGACAAGGTTGGCAGAAAATCCGCCGAGCCCGCGGCCTCAGATCAGCGCCGAACGCGGAAAAGAAACGCTCGCCCGAAGACGTGACCTCACCGCCTTCATCGGTGAGGACGATGTGCCCCATGGCCACAAGTGCATCGGTAACAGCGACTCCTACCTGGCCAGCCAGGTGATCGTAGCAACTTCGGGCAAAACGCAGCGCATCGTCGCTTGCCGACCGCGGTTGACGGCGGGGCGGCACCTCTATGGCCGCGACGACCTTGATGCTCTCCAGCATTGTCGCGACCAGCGGGGACGCGATCCGATAATAGCTGAAACGGCGCTCGCGAATAACAGTCAAAAGCCGCGCGGCAACCAGCTTGCTCAGGTGGCCGCTCGCCGTCGAGCGAGAGACATTGGCGCAGTAAGCAAGCTCAGAAGCCGTCAGCGACTGGCCGCTCATAAGGGCGTTGAGCATCGTCGCTCGCGCAGTGTCACCAACGAGAGCCGCCACTTCCACCAGATTTGCCGCCGCGACCATGCTCAAACCCTATCGCCGATGCCGGAAGCAGACCAATCGAAAACAGTTCGGCATGGGCCGAACTGTTCGCGTGAGACAATTGCGAACCTCGCAGCAAGAATGCGCTGGAGCCCTAGTCTAGCAAGGGCGCTCACGGTTGGCACGGAGGATGAGATGGTCGCCTATTGGGTCGCGCGCGCGAAGGTCAACGATCCCGATCAGTACAAGAAGTACGCTGACCTGGCACCCGGCATCCTCCAGAAGTTCGGTGGCAAGTTCCTGGCGCGCGGCGGCAAGTTCAAGATCCTCGAGGGCCCGGAGAAATTCCACCGCTTCATCGTCATCGAGTTCCCGAGCTTCGAGAAGGCGGTCGCCTGCCACGAGTCGCCCGAATACCTTGAGGCCGCGGCGCACCGCAAGAAGGATGGCGCGGGCGAGTTAGAGATCGTCATCGTCGAGAGCATCTGAGACCCACCGACACGCCCTCTAGGGCTTCCAATAGGGGGATCGACGGCCTCCGAAGCGTGCGCCCATAGCTGCACATGAAGTGCGTGCTGTGGTGCGCCTTAAGCTACAGGCCCCTCGAACCGATCTAGCTGGTCATCGACGCTAGTGCGCTTTGCCAACCAGTACCGCGCCGACGCCTTCGCGTCCTCGCTGAGTTCGTTCTGGTCGCTCACGATCCACTCCAGAAGGCGTGCTTGGTGATCTCCATGAACACCGCGGCGGTGACGATCGCGTCGGACAGCGCACGGTGTGGACTCAGGGTGTGCCTATCGATGCCGAAGGGGTTCACGAAGCCCAGGCGATAGCGGAGGGCCTGGTTGTTGTGCGCCGGCAGGTCCGGCCAGATCCGCAGAGCGCACTTGTACGTGCAGACCCAGGTCGCCTCGCCGAGCAGCGGCCCAAGGAAGGACTGCTCGAAGTCGGCGTTGTGGGCGACGTAGGCGTCCGCGCCCCGAAAGAGATGGATGGCGTTCATCAGCGGCGGCGCGTCCGCGAGGTCCTCGTCGATGAGATGGTGCACCGCGCTCGCCTCGGGCGGGATCGGCATGCCCGGCCTGACCAGCGTGCTCTGTCTATTGGGAACCTCGAAGAATAGGTCGATCTGAGAGTTTTGGGCTCGGCCTGAGCGGGCGAGCCACACGGTCGTGTTGGGGTGGGGCCGCTTTCGGCCCATTTTTTTCGCTCCCCGCGCCACTGC
>Ga0070705_100000999_pt1 | contig 15740 bp, 8 predicted proteins | sample KBSK5253metaG_FD_65455 | JGI IMG/M metagenome (GOLD analysis project Ga0070705, IMG submission 65455) | Corn, switchgrass and miscanthus rhizosphere microbial communities from Kellogg Biological Station, Michigan, USA - KBS K5-25-3 metaG | ecosystem: Host-associated > Plants > Roots >... | reverse complement strand
TCGTGCTCGTCGGCGCGGGGCTGCGCGGCGACAAGCAGCCGCCGGACAAGGACGCGATGAAGGCCTACGAGGCTGCGAGCAAGGGCATCGCCAAAGAGTTCGTGAACGTGACGATGAAGTCGGGGCTCTACGCGGCGGTCCGCGAGGGTACACCGGCGTACGCGCGCCTGCGGCAGATGATGCTCGAGAACTTCAAGGCGGTCTCAACCTTCGCCCCGGGCTTACTGAAGTACCCAGAGCCGGCGACCATCGAGCGGCTCGGCCAGATCAAAGCGCCTACGCTCGTCGTCATCGGCGGCGAGGACGCGCAAATTCTGAAGAACGTCGCCGACACGCTCGCGGGCGGGATTCCCGGCGCGCGCAAAGTCGTCATCCCCGGCGCGAGCCACCACCCACCCCTGGAAAGACCGAAGGAATTTAACAAGGCCGTGCTGAACTTCTTGAAGGAGAAATAAATCGCCCCGAACGATCATGCCGGGCCCAATGATTGGAGCGACGCGCCGAACAAATCGTTGGACGCGAGGCGCGATAGCGTGTTTCTCAAGAATCTTTATTGATTCAAAGTTGTCGCTGGCGCGCACACGCGTCTACTCAAACTTTCGGCGTTGGCATGCTGCCTATGAAATACAACCATCGTGTTTTTCTTTTCGTAACGCTGCTGTTGATTGCGCCCGGTGTATGCGCGCAGGGGTCAATGCATCCGCCAATAGGTAAAGTACCGCGGGAGCAGCGGACTGAGTGGTTGAAGATCGTCAAATGGCCTGATGATTGTGAGGAGGCTTTCCAGAAAACGTATGGGGAACGAGGCACACGGGACTTCGGCGGTCTTGAATTCTACCGTTTGCAGAAACAACAGTATTTGGTTGAAATCGCCTGCTCTCCCGGTGCATACCAACCAGGAAGCATCTTCGCGTGGTACGACTCAATAACCTCTTCGGCTACACTGCTCAAGTTCAAAGGACTAGAATCACAGGACGATCAAGGGAAAGACCTCCCTTACTCCGAGGTATTCGGATTCGCAACGTATCGCCCAAAGGCTCGAACCCTGACAATCTTTTCAAAGTATCGTGGACTTGGCGATTGCGGATTCAATGGCCTCTATAGATTTGTTGGTAAACAGCCGGTGTTAATCGAGGCTCGTGAACAAGACTGTGATGACAATCATTCGCGTAGACATATTGACCCCAGGCGTTGGCCGAAAAAGAGGCTGTGAAGTATCGTGTTTCTTGCGAACACGCCGAACTCGGGCGTGCAGCGGAGCGCGCGCCCATCGCCGTCCGCGTTAGAGCTCCTGGAGGGTCTTAGAGCTCCTGTAGGGTCTTAGAGCTCCTGGAGGGTCTGGCTTGAGTTTGTTGACTTTTTCGCGCGACTGCAATAAGTACGATTACAATGCCCTGGAAACCAAGAATCGAAATTCCGCGGCTCCTCCTTATCGCGCTGTGTGTAGCAGCAAATACCCAGGTGAGGGCTCAGGGAACATGTGAGACAAGCGGGAACTGCTATTGCGGAGCATGTGAATACAGCGATCTGTACTGCAATAACCGAACGTGTTCCGAATGTCCATCTCCCCCGTGCTGCACTCAGATGGTTGGGTCGTGCTCCGACGTCGATACCTGCATCGCATTTTGCTATACCGGAACATGCACGTGGATACCCGGGTTTTGCAATTAGAGGAAACCCTACGAAATAACGCGAAACAAGTGAGGTGAAAGATGAAAGTATTAAGGATCATCACAGCGGCTGTTGTTCTAGCATCGGTTGGTTTGGTTGTGAGCGCCCGGCTTCGCGGTTCACCGGAGCCCTTTCAGGCGAGGTCGATGCGAATTGTGTCTCTCGAAAAACTCGTGAACGCCGATGGCTCCTCTATCATCCGTTCAGTAAACATTCGGTTGGTCACGGACACTGGCGCGTGGAAGCTCATCAAAATTGACCCGTACGGGCGTCCGGGCTCCGCGATTTATTCTGACAATGAGGGAGTGTTCGCTCAGTCAAAGGACAACACCCTTTATGAAGTATCCAAACATGCGGACGGAAAGCCCCATCTGGGCCACCCATCAGCGAACGGGTTTCGCCAGAGTAAACAATTCTTGCGCGAAGATACGATATGCAATTATCGCGCTTTTGTGCTCGGCGATGTGAACACCGAGGTTTGGTACGCCACCGAAGTTGGAACGATTCCCCTGAAAACGATTATGCGCGGAGGTGGCGGAGCGGGGTCTGACCTTGTGGATGAGGCCGTCAGCGTAGAGTTTGTGCCAGTGTCGGCTGACGAGATCAAGAAGCCATCGGTTCCCACCGCTGGACCGTTGATACGAAAGTAGGCAGGCTTGGAAGGAGGTCACCTTCCCTTCTTTCATCTAACGACGTCCCCGAAGGGGTCTGGCGGCGTACCAAAGGGGTATGTCTTGAGTTCGTTGACATTCGACGCGTGACTACAAACAGAAAAGCGTCGCGGAGGTCTGGCTTGAGTTCGTTGACATTTGACGCGCGATTACAATAAGTACGTCCACAATGCCCTGGAAACCAAGAATCGAAATTTCGCGAAGCGCTCTATCACTTCATCTCGCGCGCAAATCAGCCACCCACCCGAGCATCTGAAGCGCGATTGACGCCTCCTTCCGGACGCCCCCTTCCTCGTCGCAAATAATCGCCTAATCTGCTAACTTCTAGCCTGCAATCTTGGCGTCAATCGCGATGACGAAGCTGATAATCCAGATCCCCTGCTACAACGAAGAAGAATCGCTGGGCATCACGCTGTCCGCATTGCCGCGGCAACTCCTCGGCATCGACCACGTTGAATGGCTGATCATCAATGACGGCAGCAGCGATTCTGCCGTCGATGTAGCGCGCAGATTCGGCGTCGATCACATCGTGAGCTTTCCTCATAATCAGGGACTCGCGAGAGCTTTCATGGCCGGGCTTGAAGCGAGCCTTCGCGCCGGCGCCGACATCATCGTCAACACCGATGCTGTCATCATCAGATAGATGGGCTCAGATAGATGGGCGGGTCTCTCAGATAGATGGGCGGGTCAGGCTTGAGTTTGTTGACATTTCAGATCGCGTCGGAGTCCTTCGCCGAATCTCAAGGAACGCAAGCCGGCCCCTCATCTCGTGGGCCGCTCACTACAAACCAGGAGGAATATCGTGACACAATCTTTGCTGTCACAGGTGCACAACATCGTTTTTCTCATGCTGGAAAACCGCTCTCTCGACAACTTGCTTGGATGGCTTTATACGAAGAGTCCGGGCTGGAACCCTCCCCCGGCTCCTCTGAACGTGTATCCAAAGGGGAGTTCGACGAAATATGACGGCCTCAAGTCGGGAATGTACTCAAACCCTGATCCCGACACCGGTAATCCTGTCACCGTAATTCCAGTATCGGATTCGCACTGGCAGTCCGGTTATGCGATTCCGTATAGAGATCCGTACGAAGCCCTAAGAGCCTACCCGTCGGATCCAAGGGCGCCTCAAGGTTGGAACGGCGTGATGAATCAGCTCTTCGGCAATAAGAATATCATCACGAGCCTCCCGTCCAAGAGCGGCGGTCCCCCTCAGATGAAGGGCTTTCTTCAAGACTACAGGTCCTGGGAAGATGGGTCGTGGAAAGGCCAGGACGTCCTCTGGACCTATACTCCCACTCAGGCGAATATCATCAACAGTCTCGCGCTTCAATATGGCGTCAGCGACCGCTGGTTCTGCTCGGCGCCGACTGAGACGACTCCAAACCGAGCCTATTCGCTTTGCGGTACGTCGCTTGGTCACGAGAGCGATGCAGCCTCTACTTACAATCACACTACTATCTTTAATGCCATTGCATCGAAGAAGACCTGGGGGATTTATGCGTACGATCGAAATTATGGTGGTACGGGAAAGACATACACTGAAGGCGCGTTCCCATTAATCTCTAAGGCAAAAAACGGTGAGATCGCCAGCATTCTGAAATTCAGCGATCGAGCGCGCGCGGGAACGCTGCCTGCCTTCACTTACCTCGAGCCAAATTGGACTGATTGGGACACGACAGGTAATGATTATCACCCGAACTCCATCATACCCCCGGGCGAGCAATTCCTCAGCAACGTGTATCAGGCCGTGCGCAACGGCAAACAATGGAAGAACACTTTGCTCATCATCACATTTGATGAGCACGGCGGCACATACGATCATGTTCAGCCCCCATGGGGTGCGCAGAATCCGGACGAGCTGAATGGGGACGAAACGGGATTCAAATTCGATCTGTTCGGCGTGCGCGTACCGACAATCCTCGTGTCGCCCTTTGTGCCGCCGTCAACAGTATTTCGCGCACCTGAGGACATCAAAAACCAGAAGTACCCGTTTGATCACACTTCATTCATTAAGACTCTACTCAAGTGGGCCGGTGTATACGATGCCAAAGCGCCCAGCTTCGGCAAACGCATGCTGGCCGCGCCAACCTTTGAAGGTGTGCTTGCCAATCATTCCGTGAACGACGGGAATGTGAATTTCATCAAGGAGCAAACAATGGCGCCGACAGCTTTCGCGGCGCCCAACCTGCTCCACCCGGCCGGCGCGCCGGAGGTGCTGAGGCGCCTGCTGAAGGGGATCCCGATTCGGTCGGCACGGGAAATCCTCGCGACTTCAAAGACATTGGACGAAGTCAAGGTGAAGGTCGAACGCTACCGGAAGCGCCCGAAGCGGAGGTCTTGAAGGCCTTACTTTTCAAGCGATCTTACAGCAGGCAGTAGCGAATGCTGCCGGCAAGCCAACTGGTGACTGATAGGTTTGGATCTTATTCCCTGGTTGCAGCTCTTTGCTGCTTCAAAGTCAATTATCGAAGTCATCATTCTTCGAACCTAAGGCATTCTCAATGCGCTGGCATGCTTGCAGTTAATCCTTGCAGTTTACCTTACACTGTGTAAGAATCGGCGCGCTTTTGATTCGCAACTGGCTTTCTCCGGTCCGATAGTTCCTCAGCTTGATACTTTTTGCGGCGTGTAAAGAAACCAATTCCGGTGAGGTTAAGATGAACAACAAAGTTTCCTTTTACCTTAATGGCAAAGTCGTAACGATCGAGAACCCATCGCCCGATCTACTGCTGATCGATTACCTGCGCTCGCCGGACGTGGCGCTATCGGGCCCCAAGAAGCCGTGCGGCCAGGGAGGCTGCGGCGGCTGCACAGTCATACTTTCAAGGTGGGACGAAAAGGAAAACAAGCCCGAGCATCGCGCGATCAACTCATGCCTGCGGCCGGTATGCGCGCTGGGCGGACTCGTAGTCACGACGGTCGAAGGCACCGGCGCGGTGCGCAAACCCGATCCGCTGTTTTTGCAGCACACGCTTACGGCATCGCGTTCCGCCGCTCCGATCGGCGAGCAGCACTCGCCCGTGTTCACCGAAGCGAGTGATGCTGCCGAAAAGAAACGCACGTCCGTTCTTGAAGCCGTATCGGAGAAGCTTGCAAGTATGGCGAAGCCGGGGAAAATGGCGAAGCTTAAAGGCAAAGACGATTCCGCGCTCTTGAAGATCGTCGAGAAAGTCGCCGCTACTCCGTCGGAACACAAGCACAAGGGTATGAATCCCGTCGCCCACCAGCTCGCGTTGTACAACGGGAGCCAGTGTGGTTACTGCAGCGTTGGCTTCGTGATGAACATGTCCGAATTCATCATCAACCATCCCAGAGCCACGAAAAAGGAAATCGAGGATGCCTTCGACGGCAATCTCTGCCGCTGCACCGGCTATCGGGCGATCCTCACTGGCATGAAGACATTCGCATGGGATTGGAAAGAAGCTGACGTGAAGAACCAGATCAAGTGCATCGAAGACCACGTTGCCGAAGCGCAGCTCCCGGGCAATGTCGCGATTCCTTTTCCAAGGGCCGCGCGAGGCCCCGCCGAACCCGTTTCCACCAACGCCGGCCGCCAGCAATGGCGCACGCCGACCTCGCTAAACGAACTTGCGGAGATTCTGCATAACGAACGCAACCAAAAGATCAGGCTCGTCCACGGCAACACTTCGTATGGCGTTTACAAGCCCGAGTACCTCGACACGACACTCTTCGTCGACATCCGTTTGATACCCGAACTGAACTACCCCATAGGAGCGCGCGGAAAGAGGGACAAAGAAATCGTTGTCGCGGCAGGCACGACTTACAACGACCTCATCGAACTGATCGCCGTGGAGAAGAAACGGGGTCCCGAGACTGCGGCGCTTGATGCCCTGGACCTTATGGCGCGCCGCACCGCCGGCCGCATTGTCCGCAACGCCGCGTCGCTTGGCGGCAACACGATGCTCGTACTGAAGCATATCCCCATCGGTACCGGCGAACCATTCCCGTCGGATATGTTCACCGCCTTAGTCGCGGTCGAGGCTAAGATTACTTATCTTGTGCTCGAGGAGAGCGGCGCATTCGAAAAGCGCACCGAGACAGCCGGTGACCTCGTCGCCGCGGTGCTGGATGACCCGGCCCTGGTTAACCGAATTGTGATTACCGGCTATGCCTTGCCGTTGGGCGATCCGAAGGACGCGGTATTCGCGCAGAAGGTAGCGCTCCGTGAAGTCAACTCGCACAGCATCGTCAACGCGACGACGCGCTTCACGTTCGTTGATAAGCTCACTGTAGATACCGCCGCGCTGGTGTTCGGAGGAATCGCGCCCTATCCGTGGCACGCGAGCAAGACCGAGGCTGCGATGGCCGGAAAGAAACTGTCGCTCGACAGCGTCGGCGAACTCTCGAAGATCCTCGCGAGTGAAGTCGAGGCCGAACTGCACTATTGGGCAAAACGAATGGCGGAAGTGCCCGAAGACGGCTTCACCGAGGAATACCGCACACAGCTCGCAGTTTCGTTCTTCTACAAGGCGATCGTCAACGCGCTGGTGGGCAAGGGCGTTGCGGTGCCTGCCAATGTGAAGTCGATCGGCGAGGACATGTGGGGCAACTGGCCGGAGAGCACGGGCATTCAGGAATACCAAACCCAGGACTTCAAGGCGCCGGTCGCGCAACCCTACATGAAGGACGGTGCAATGTATCAGACGTCGGGTCAGCTCCACTATACGCAAGAACTCGCGGTGCCTCCTCTCACTGCGAACGGTGCGTTCGTGCAGAGCCGTCGCGCGCTCGCGAACTACCACTTCGTGATTCCGGGCAGCGATAAGGCCGTTACGGCGTTGGCCCTGCGCAAGCATCTGAACACCTACTCGCCTTCGTTCATCGACATCATCACGCACGAGAACATTAAGAATGGCGGCATCAATCTGCAGGGCATGGCTCTGGACCAGCCCCTCTTCGCCGTGGACCTGGTCAGCTACGTCGGCCAGTCGATCGCTATGGTGCTCGCCACCAGCGAACAGGAGGCGATCGGGATTGCGGATTACGTGTCGACGCACTGCGTCGCATACACAAAGCCCGGGAAGCCGTGGATCGGAAAGTGGAGCAAACCAATAGTCAATCTCCTCGACGCGGTCGAGATGGACAGCATTTTTCCGGATGTACCAGCGTCGGCCCCCTGGGTATCACACATCTGGAAGATCATTCGGCCCGGCAGCCAGTTCGATTGGGTTGCGAATAAAAAGCCGATTGACCGGGGGATCCGCGCGCGCGAAGCAACCGTTGGTTCCGCTTCGTGCCTCGTCGTCGAGTCCTCGCAACTCAACGGTGGACAGGCGCACTTCTACATGGAGACGCAAGCGTGTATTGCCATTCCCCACGACGATGGCCGGATCACTGTGCGGCCTTCAACGCAGAGCCCGATGGAGATGCACCAGACGATCGCGATGGCGCTTGCCCTGCAATACAATCAGGTGGAGGTAGATGTGGCTCCCGTAGGTGGAGGCTTTGGGGGCAAGACCGAACAGGCGCGCTTCATCGCCGGCCCGGCCGCCGTCGCCGCGAAAGCCATCAAGGGTCCCGTGCGCATCGCTGTTCCGCGCGACGAGGACACCGCGATGATCGGCAAGCGCCATGCCTACTACGGCCAATACCAAATCGCGGTTGATACCGGCGCTAATCGGAAGGAAGACAGGGGAATCATCCACGGCTTCCACGCAAAAATGTGGGGCGAGGGCGGAGCGTTCTACGACTGCTCGTTCATCGTCTCGAACTGCATCCAGTTGCGGACGGACAACGCATATAACGTCGCAAACTTCCAGACCCAGATCGACGTGTGCCGTACCAACACCGCACCGAGCACGGCTATGCGCGCGTTCGGCGACGTTCAGGGGAAGAACATTGTCGAGAACGCAATCGACGACGCCGCGGTTGCGCTCGAGATGCGGCCCGAGGACTTGCGCGAGAAAAATCTCTATGACCGTGGCGACGTTACTCCGTTTGGCCAGGCACTGTCCTACTGCTACATGAAGCAGGTCTGGGATTATGTGAAGGACGTTTCCAAGTTCGAAGAGAAGTGTAAGGAAGTAGAAAAATTCAATAGGGAAAACAAGTGGCGCAAGCGAGGGGTCTCCATTATCCCGGTGAAATACGGCTCGGGCTACAATCTGCTTCAGCTCGAGCAGTCCGCGGCGATCGTCGTCGTCAATCAGGCCGACGGTACCATCGTCATCCATCAGAGTGGCGTCGAGATGGGCCAAGGCCTCAAAACGCAGGCGCAGCAGGTTGCCGCGTATGTCATGGGATTGCCGATGGAAATGATCTTCATCGACAACGTAAAGACGGGCATCACACCAAATCCTACAAGCACCGGCGGATCAACCGGCACACCATATTCCTGCGAGGCAGTGAAGCAGACATGCCAGGTGCTGCGTGCGCGGCTGATGGAGTTCGGCTACGAGATACTGAAGGACATGGGAGACGATTGGTGCAAGGAGCAAGGCATCGACTTCTGGAACTACAACGCGGCTCAGGGTGGCTGGGCTGCGAAGGTGACGCCCCCCAACAAGCCCCCGGGAATGATCTGGCAGTTCCTGGTTCAGTTGGCTTACCAGAAGCGCGTCAACCTGGTCGCCTCATACACCGCGAAAATCAGAGGTGGGGAGGTTCAGGTGCCGGCGATGACGTTCAAAGAGGAGGCGGACGAGCCGAACATTCCCGGCATCGAGCGAATCCCGCTTAAGGAGGGCCAACTCAGTGGCGGCGTGGATTCGTTCGTTGGATTCACTTATTCCGCGGCATGCTCGGTCGCGGAGATCGACGTATTGACCGGCGAGGTGAAGGTCCTCAGTTCCGACATCATCTACGACATGGGTTGGAGCATGAATCCCGCACTCGACATTGGGCAAGTAGAGGGGGCATTCGTCCAGGGCCTCGGCTACCTTTTCACCGAGAAGCTGGTGTTCCAACCCGGCGGCGAAGCTACGGGCCGGCTCAATACCACAAACACGTGGACCTATAAGATCCCAGCGATTACCACCATTCCACTGAGGATGAACACCTATCTCTTCCCGCGGAATGAAAAGGCGGTGGAGAATATCCCCGAAGATCCGAACGATATCTTCTCCGCGAAGGAAGTGGGTGAGCCGCCGCTCGTGCTCGCAAACAGTGTTTTCTTCGCCGTCAAGTCGGCCATTCGCGCATCGCGGATCGAGCGTGGGCTCGCTCGGCTCTTTCACTTCGACGCGCCGGCAACTGTTCAGGAGGTGCAACGCGCCTGTGAGGTGACCGAGGATCATCTGGACAACGGCTCATTCGGCGCGAAAGGTAAAGATGAATAGTCAGAGAACGCTTACGCACAAGGAATAGAGAGGCACACACAACTGGAGGAATGCACATGAAAAAGAATCTTGCCCTGTTAGCTCTTATGGTCTACGTCCTGTCGGCCCTTTTGATTTATTCGGGCGCGGGGGACCGTTCGGTTTCGGCGCAGGAGGTCCACAAACAAAACTTCGAGAAGAACGGCTTCCCGGATTTTGGATTCATGGTGAGTTCCTCGGATTACGTTACAACGTATTCCGATCAGCCGATCTTTCGTTTGAAAGCGAACTTCCCAACCGAAAAGCCGACAACTTTGCCAGCCTTCCTCAACATCGACTTCAAGAAAGAACCTTTGAAGTATATCGAGGCGGTTCGTGAATACGCCTTCGAAGGGAATCTGCCGGACTGGGATCCGTACAAGAACAAGATTCGCGAGTGGTATCACATTCCCTGGCTGCACCCCACGGCGGCCGGGGCGAACGCTTATCCTCCGAACGGCGGAACCGAAGGCTTTCACGGTCTCATCAAGGAGGCGCCGATTTCGGCCGGCCAGTTGGGGCCGAATCTTTTGGGAATCTCGGGCGATTACTCCGTCTATGCAATTACTCTGGTCAACGATATGGCCGGTTACGCGATGGGCAGGATGTGGAAGGATCCCAGGAATCCAGATCCCAGAGTCCTGGACAAACGCTATCCCGATGGTGGCTTTCCAAAAGGAACCGTCTTCGCGAAATTGTTGTTCACTGACGCGCCGCAAGGGATTGATAAAGTGGAGTACCTCGAGAACCCTCTGCAATGGAAGGCCTACATCACGGAAAACTTCTGGCTTTCTTCGACGCGTGTCGTAAGCACCGTGAACTTATTGCAAATGGACATTGCCGTGCGCGATCCGCGGGCGGACCGAAGTCCCTCGAACCCGCTGGGAACCGGTTGGGTATTTGGAACCTTTTGCTATAACGGCAAGGTGAATAACAAGAACAAATTCATGAACCTCGTCGCGGTCGGACTCACGTGGGGCAATGATCCCGATAACAGGGTAAACAAGACAAACCCTTTCCCGCCTACTAAGACCATCGTGAACAAGGACCTCAAGGAGAGCGTGATTTTTAGCGACAACAAGATGCTGCCGCCGCAACATCTTGGCTGGAATGGGAGGTTGAACGGCCCGGCCGACCTGAACACGGTCTCTTGCATGTCGTGTCATATCACTGCGCAATATCCGCAGGCAACGTCCCTTGTTCCTGATGGTTCGGTTCCGGATGGCGGCCTGTTGCCCCCAGCCCAGGGAGGCACGGACACCTGGATGCAGTGGTTCCAGAACATTGAATGCGCGACGTCAATGAACCCACAAACCTACTCGACGGATTTTTCATTTCAGGTGGCAATCGCCTTGCAGAACTTTTTCAATGTAAAAAATGTGAACCAGCAAGGCAGTTGGGCGAGCGAGTATAAGGTTGCGGTGAAACCCGTTGCACGGGGTCGAACTGCGCCGCCAAAGTAAACCTGTTTTGCGGGCGCGATCGGTTCAGGTCATCCAATGCTGAAGTTCTAAGCGTTGTAGCGAAGCGTTTCGCACAACAATCCGTCGCATTGGCGCGGCTGCGTACGAAACATTGTTCTTCACCATGATGGAGGTGCAAACATGAACACTTTTTCGTCGAATCAATCCGAAGGGGCAGACCGCGATCTGCTTCTCTTGCTGCAAGAATTGCTTGTGCAGGCGCGCAGCCAGACCAAACTCCTCTCCGAGATTCAGATCGGTATCGAGCTTGATGCCTGTCTTCTCGACAAGGTCGGACGTATCGCCTGCATGACCGCAAACGAATCCCACCGAAATACACAAGTGCTAGTTATCATTCGGGACTCGTTGAACTCGCTCCTTGAAATGTACCGGGCCGTTCATCCCGAACAGGCATTGCAGATAGAAAAGATCGCCAAATTACAGGCTGAACTGCAAAAGTGTTGCCAGCCGGACGAGAAACCGGACTTGATCTGCCATTACGAACCGTGCGAACTCCACGGTGGCATCAACCGTGGAAATGGTTATTCGATGAAGTCCAACGGATACGTTGCCCCCGTGCCGTTCAGCGAGCACCCGCATGAGCCGTGGGAAATCTTGATCAGGGTTTTGAACGAAGAAGAAGATGACCTCCTACCTATCGTTCAGCAAGGGGCGATTTTCGGACAGCTCGTACCTTCGGCTCCAACCCCGCAGGTGATGGACTTCCGGAGCGGCGGCCGCAGCAGCGGCACGCCTGGCGCACAGCAGCCGGTTACTTTCCGAACGTTTTCCAGCACGCAGCTCTCCGCTAATTGGCCTCCTGACATGAGCGGGGCAAGGGGCGGAGATGTCGTCCTGATGTCCGGCAACCTCTGGCTGAAGCTCTCCATAGATGGCGGCAAGACCTTCACCGATCTCGATTTCACCAAAATCTTCGCTAAGGACAACACATACGGCGGCTGGGCTGGTGATCAAGTGATCCACTACGTCCCGGCCATCGATTGCTTCGTTTTGTACGTGCAGTCGTTCACGCCGGTGACGGGTGCGAACATGAACAAGAACATCGTGAAAGTGGCCTTAGCCAGCCAGGCCGACTTGAAGAAATTCGCCGGCGACCTGCGAGCATGGTCGAGGCAATGGGACTTCACCTCGGATACCTTTAGCCTGGGTGCCAGTTGGATGGACTTCCCCGACATAAGCTATGGCGAGAAGTTTCTTTACATCAACACGAACGTGTTCGCGGGTCGGCAAGGAAAGTTGTTCTTCGAACTGCCGCTCGCAGACCTGCAAGCCGGACGAGGCTTCAACTTCCAGTATGCGTTCATCGACGATGAGAAGAAGCTGAATTTCGGTTCGCCGACCCAGAACATCGTTGGGGACGAAAACTACTGGGCAGCACACGTGGACAATTCCACGATGCGTATCTACTCATCCAAGGGCACGGAGGCGAACTACTCCTGGCGAGACATAAAGGTAAGAAACTGGCCGCAAAGTATTGTTAAGAAAAGCGACGGCACGAGTGAGATAAATATCGTCTCAGCCGCCCCGGACTCCCCGGACTGGCTCAGCGAGGATCATCGAATCATCGGCGCTACTCGTGTTAATAATCAACTCTGGTTTGCCTGGACCGCAGGGGTCGGAGATGGCGGCGGCGGCGGATTCAAGTTCCCGCAGCCACACATCCAGATCGCCAAATTCGATCTCACGCAGGATTTCAAGCTGATCGAGCAAACGCAGGTGTGGAATGCCAACACCGCATTCGCCTACCCCAGCCTCACGACTAATTCGAACAACGAAGTCGGCATCTCGTTGGCCTGGGGCGGCGGTAAGGATTACGGAAACCACGCAGTCGGAATCTTCGGAGACTTTGTCGTTTGGTTTGGGGAGGCTAGTGATGTCACAATCCTGAGACAAAAAACTGATGCAAGTGGCAATCTCGTGGTTGATAGCGCAGGTAAGCCGGTTATGGCAGAGACCCGCTGGGGAGATTATGTCCACGTACGTTTAGCGCACCCGGATACGAGATTCTTCGCTGCCTTTGGTTACGCGGTGCGAGACGATCCGGCTGTGACTAAACCCAATCGAGGCCGTCTCGACTATTTCTATGTTGAATTCGGGCGAGAAGCACTTGCTCCCACGCCGGTCAGGTAACGGCAGTTGAGCAGTAGACCTGCCTGACAACCGCTTCGAGAGGTAAACGCCGTTGGCGAGGGTCACGCATCAGAAGGTAATTGTCAATACCCCATCATTATTAATTGCGCTGCCCCCAACGAGCTTGGAGTAGTTCGAGGGCGTGACTTTTCCTGTCGCGCCCTCTCGAACCTTAGGCTCATCGGTTGGATGAGTTTTCTTATGCCTCAGAAAACTCATGCTTGCCCTTCAAACACCATCGCGCCGATCCGCAACATCCGACTATTCCTTCTGGATGATTATCAGGCTTGCGTTTCTTGACATTTCGATCCAGAGCGTCGCAGCGGCTGCGAGGGTAACCACAAGCCCGATGCGTGCCCTCTCTTCCGGCGATCTCGAATCATACCTCAGTCCTTCGAATCTGGGCGTCGCGCTTTGTTCAACTTACCGGTTCACTCAGCGCGACAGGTACTTTCGTTTCATCGAGTGGGCGAACGTGGTGCCGGTGTTGAAAAAAGCGTCACGGAGGGGTCTGGCTTGAGTTTGTTGACATTTGACGCGCGACTGCAACAGGTCAGGCCACAATGCGCCGAAAACCAAGAATCGAAATTCCGCGGAAGGCTCTATCACATCATCTCTATCACATCATCTCTCGCGCGCAGATTACCCATCCACGCGAGCATCTGAAGCGCGATCGACGCATCCTTCCAGACGACTCCTTCCTCGTCGCAAATAATCGCCTAATCTGCTAACTTCTAGCCTGCAATCTCGGCGTATCAATCACGATGACGAAGCTGATAATTCAGATTCCCTGCTACAACGAAGAAGAATCGCTGGGCATCACGCTGTCCGCGTTGCCGCGGCAACTCCTCGGCATCGATCAGGTCGAATGGCTGATCATCAACGACGGCAGCACAGATTCCACCATCGATGTCGCGCGCAGATTCGGCGTCGATCACATCGTGAGCTTTCCTCACAATCAGGGACTCGCGAAAGCTTTCATGGCTGGGCTTGAAGCAAGTCTCCGAGCCGGCGCCGACATCATCGTCAACACCGATGCCGACAATCAGTATTGCGCCGGCGACATTCCCTTGTTGATCGAACCAATCCTCGCGGGAAAAGCGGAGATCGTGATCGGCGCCCGATCCATCAGTGAGATCAAACACTTTTCCGGATTAAAAAAAGCGTTGCAAAAGCTCGGCAGCCGCGTCGTGCGAATGGCCAGCAACACCTCGGTTGACGATGCGCCAAGCGGGTTTCGCGCGATCAGCCGCGACGCCGCGATGCGGCTGAACGTCTTCAACGAATACACCTACACGCTCGAAACGATCATTCAAGCGGGACAAAACGGATTGGCGATCACGTCTGTGCCGGTAAGAACCAATCCTTACCTGCGGCCTTCGCGATTGATCAAAGGCACGCCGTCCTACGTGAAGTCATCGTTGTTCACCATTCTCAGAATTTTCATGACTTATCAGCCGTTGAGATTCTTCATGATTTTGGGAAGCGCGCCGTTCACCGCTGGTTTTCTGTTAGGAGTTCGGTGGCTGGTTTTGTATCTGGGCGGGACTCCGCGGACTCACGTGCCGAGCTTGATACTCGCTTCGCTGTTGATGCTGGTCGGCGTGCAGTTATGGATCTTCGGCCTGGTTGCCGACTTACTTTCGGTGAATCGCAAGATGCTCGAAGATGTACAGCTTCGAATTCGACGCATTGAATTTGAAGAGCGCAAAGAGAACGAGTATTCCGCCAGCTATTCGGGCGTGGATCTTTCGGGAAAGAAGAATGCTTAAGAGAATCGCCACAAAGACACTGAGTCGCGAAGGAGCACGAAGGCTGCCTTTGTGAAGCTTTGTGGCTTGGTGGCAAGTACTGGAGCCGATGAGCAGAGAGCTATTTGCAGATGCGGCGCTTCGGCAGATACCAAAGATACTCACCCTGCTCGACCGCAATCCTCACAGCCCGGCGTACGGGTGCTTTGATAGAAACTACTGGCATTATCGAATGATCGATTTCCCGAGCGGCATGGCTCAGGAGTTTGTGTTACCGCTCGCGCTCGCCTATGAGTTGAACATCCCAGACAATCCATATCATCATCAGCCGGCGATCAAGAACTGGGTGGAGGCAGGAATCCTGTTTGCCGCTCGGAGCGCGCATCGCGACGGTTCGTGCGACGATTACTTTCCTTACGAGCGAGCAGGCGGCGCTGCTGCGTTCTCGCTGCTCGCGTGCGTAGACAGCTATTCGCTGCTTGGGCTTGAGAATGAAGAAGCACTGCGCTTTTTCAAACGGCGAGCGGATTGGCTCGCGCATCACCACGAGAGCGGCCGCTTGAGTAATCATCAGGCGTTGATCGCGCTTTGTCTGGAATTGTTGGGACGTCTGCTGAACACAGGCGAATGGAATCAAGCGCGCGATGAACGCATCGAGCGCGTGCTCTCGTGGCAAAGCGCTGAAGGCTGGTTTCAGGAATACGAAGGCTGCGATCC
>Ga0070705_100000994_pt1 | contig 15819 bp, 18 predicted proteins | sample KBSK5253metaG_FD_65455 | JGI IMG/M metagenome (GOLD analysis project Ga0070705, IMG submission 65455) | Corn, switchgrass and miscanthus rhizosphere microbial communities from Kellogg Biological Station, Michigan, USA - KBS K5-25-3 metaG | ecosystem: Host-associated > Plants > Roots >... | reverse complement strand
CGGGCTCGGCAGCGTGCTCACCGCGGGCGGCGGATGAGCGGGCCGCTGCCGTGGGCGCTCGTCGTGCTGGGGTTCGCGATCGTCGTCGCGCGGCGCCGCTCGGCCGCCGTCGCGCTGCTGGCGGCGCAGTCGCTGCTGCTCGGCGCGCTCGCGCTGCACGAAGCCCGCACGGCCGGCGCGCTCCTGCTGCCCGCGGTCGTGCTGCTCGCCCGCGCGATCGCGCTGCCGCTCGTGCTCGCGCGCGTGACCGCGCTCACGCGCGAGCCGCAGCGGCTGGCCGCCGAGCGGTTCGCGCTCGGCCGGCTCGTCGCGGCGGTCGCGCTCGTGCTCGGCACGGTCGCGCTCGCGCCGCCGCTCGGGCTCGAGCCGGCCGGGACCGCGCGCGCCGCGGTCGCACTCGTCGTGCTCGGGCTCGCCGTCGCGGCGCTGCGGCGGCCGGTCGTCTTCCAGGCGATCGGCGTCCTCGTCGCCGAGAATGGCGTCTACCTCGCGAGCCTCGCGATCGCCGGCGGTATGCCCGGAGCGATCGAGCTCGGGCTCTGCTGCGACCTCGTCGTGACCGTCGCGGTCGTCGCGCTGCTCGGGACGAAGATCCACGCGCGACTCGGCAGCGGTGACACGGGCCTGCTGGAGACGCTGCGTGACTGAGGCGCTCGCACTCGCGACGCTCGGCGTTCCGCTCGCCGGCGCGCTGCTGTGCGCGTTGCCGGCCGCGCCGCGCACGACCGCGCGTCTCAGCACGGCGGCGGCGGTCGTCACGGCCGGCGTCGCGACTGCGCTCGCGCTGGGGATCCTGATCGATCCGGTCGCTTCGGTGCCGGGCGCCTGGTACCTGGCGGATGCAGCGGCCGGCGTCTTCCTGCTCGTGATCGCCGTGATCGGACTGCTGAGCGCACTGACGCTGCCGGTCTACCTGCGCGACGCGCGTCCGGACCTGCTCGCCGGCGGCGGCGACGATCGCTCGCGGCGCATCGTCCATGTCGCGTTCCTGCTGTTCTGGAGCGCGCTGCTGCTCGTGCCGCTCGCCGCCAACCTCGCGGTCGCGTGGCTGCTCGTCGAGTCCACGACCGCTGCCTCGGCACTTCTGGTCGCATCGAGCGGCAGACGCAGCGCACTGGAGGCCGGCTGGAAGTACCTGATCCTGACGACCTTCGGACTGACGTTCGCGCTGCTCGGGATCGTCGTGCTCTACGCCGCGCTCGGCGATGGGAGCGGCTCGCTGCACACGCTCGACTGGGCGGCGATCCACGCCGGCGCGCACGCGCTCGACTCCTCGACGGCGACGGTCGTGGCGGTCCTGCTGCTCGCCGGCCTTGCCGCGAAGGCCGGCTGGGCACCGGTGCACAACTGGCTGCCCGACGCGCACAGCGAGGCGCCCCCGCCGGTCAGCGCCCTGCTCTCCGCGGCACTCCTCCCAACCGTCGTGCTCGTCGCCTGGCGCGTGCAGACCGCGCTCGCACCGAGCAGCGCCGCCGGCCTCGTGCACGCGCTGCTGCTTGGGTTCGGGCTCGTCTCGCTCGCGGTCGCAGTGCCGTTCCTGTGGCGGCCGATGGCGCTCAAGCGACTGCTCGCCTACTCGAGCCTGGAGCACATGGGCGTGCTCGCGCTCGGAATCGGGTTCGGTGGCCCGCTTGCGATCGCGGGCGTGATCGTCCACCTTGTCGGCCACGCGCTCGCGAAGGCGCTCGGCTTCACCGCGACGATCCCGTTGCTCGCCGTCGACCCCGTCCTCGCACGCCGCCCCGCAGCCGGCCTGCCCGCCACCAGCCCGGCCGCCGCCGGAGCGGTCGGTCTCAGCCTCGCCACACTCGGCGGGATGCCGCCCGGGCCGCTGTTCTTCAGCGAGCTGCTGATCCTCGCCGGCGGGATCGCGACCGACCACCTCGCCGTCACGATCGCCGCCGGCGCCCTGCTCGCGCTCGGCTTCCTCGGACTGGCGCACGCGCTGATCGAAGCGCTCGCCGCCGACCCGCCGACCGGCCGCGACACGACCATCGTGCGACGCCGCTCGCCGCGGCTGGTCGCGCTGACGGCCGGCGTCGCCGTCGCGCTCGCCGCACTGTCGGCCGGCGCGCTCGCGCTTCCGCACGCGCAGCTCGTCACGCGACTCGCCCGAGGGCTCTCATGACGGCGACGGGACGCGCATGCGAGCTGACCGCCGAGACGCTTCCGTCCACGGCAGCCTGGGAGCGCCGCGTCGCCGAGGCGCTCGCGGACGGCTGGCGCTTCGCCGGCCTCGACGCCCGCCCGGTCGGCGATGGCGACGGCGCGCGCGCTCGACTGGTCCTCGTGCGCGAGGACCGGCTGCTGCTGCTCGACTGCCGCCAGCGCTTCGGACCGCTCCCGTCGCTGCTCACGCGGATTCCCGCAGCGCAATGGGACGAGCGCGAGGCGCACGACCGCCACAGCATCGGCTTCGCCGGCCACGACCCGCTGCGCCCACTCCTGTGCCACCCCGAGCAGCTCGCCGACTGGACCACGCCCGTGCACGGTCGCGACACCCACCAGGTCGCCGTCGGCCCAATTCACGCCGGCGTCATCGAGTCCGGCCACTTCCGCTTCCACGTCGTCGGCGAGCGCATCCTCCAGCTCGACCCGCAGCTGTTCTACAAGCACCGCGGACTCGAACAGGCAGCCGAGGGCGAGCCGTCCAGCACGGCGCTCGCGCAGGTCGCACGGGCGTGCGGAGCGTGCACGGTCGCGAACAGCGTCGCCTTCGCACAAGCCTGGGAATGCGCCGCCGGCCTCTGGCCTGACGACGACCTGCGCCGCGCGCGCACGCTGCTGCTCGAGCTCGAGCGCCTCTACAACCACCTCGGCGACATCGCCGCGATCTGCGCCGGCGTCGGTCTCGGTGCCGGCACGATGGCCTTCGCCGCGCTCAAGGAGCGTGCGCATCGACTCAACGAGACACTCACCGGCCACCGCTTCCTGTTCGACGCGATCGCGATCGCCCGCAGCGACTTGACGATCGACCGCACCGGCGCGCAAACGGCCATCGCCGCGCTTGGGCAGCTCCGCGACGAGTTCCGCCGCGCCTGGCGCCAGCTCCAGTTCTCCCATTCCGCGCAGGAGCGCTTCAGCGGCTGCGGCGTCGTCACGCCGTCGATCGCCTCCGAGCTCGGTGCCGTCGGCCCGGTCGCGCGCGCGACCGGGATTGCCGAGGACGTGCGCTGCCACAGTCCGCGCCTCCACTACGACGGGTTCGTGCCGGCGCTCCCGGAGGCCGCGGCCGGTGACGCCGGCGCCCGCCTCGAGGTCCGCGGCGCCGAGCTGACGGCGAGCTTCGGCATGGTCGCCGACCTCCTGAGCCAGCCGCTCCGACCCGCCGCGGCGGCACCCGCTGGCTGCCGTTCCGGCATCGGCGCGAGCCGCGTCGAGAGCCCCCGCGGCGCGACGCTCTGCCTGCTCGAGATCGATGCGGACACCGACTGCCTCGCCACGTTGCTCCTGCGGACCGGCTCCTACGCGAACTGGCCCGTCCTCGCCCGCACCGTCGTGGGCGAGCTGCTGCCCGACTTCCCGCTCATCAACAAGAGCTTCGAGCTCTGCTACGCCTGCGTCGACCGCTGACCGCGCCCGCGTGTTCGTCCTCCTGCACCAGCTCCAACGGCAGCGCCGCCGCATAGCCCTCCCGGCACCCACGTGCCGCGGCTCGCTCGCGCTGCGCCACGTCGACGCCGGCTCCTGCAACGCCTGCGAGCACGAGCTGACCGCGACCGCCGGCCCCCACTACGACCTCGAACGCCGCGGCCTCCAGATCGTCGCCTCACCCCGCCACGCCGACGTCCTGCTCGTCACCGGCACCATCACCACCCGCATGGCCGGCGCGCTGCGGGCCGCCTACGACGCGATGCCCGAACCGCGCCTCGTCGCCGCGCTCGGCGACTGCGCGCTCGGCCACAACCGGATCGGCAGCCCAGCCGAGCACGCGCCGCCGCTCGACCAGATCCTGCCCGTCCACCTCCGCATCCCCGGCTGCCCACCGACGCCCGCGATCATCGCCGAGCAGCTCCTCAGCCTGTTGGATCGACTGGCAGAGGCACGGTAGCGCGCCGGCCGGGGTCAGTCAGGAGACGCGGCTGCGTCAACAGCTCGGCACGCTCAAGGAGGCGCCGGCGTCCGCGGGGACCGGCCGCGGCCGGGTGCCACTGCCGCTCGTGGGCGCGGCGCTCGTCCGTTCCGCCGAGGCTCGGCGGCTGGCGGCGGCGATCGCGTCGCTGCAGGAGATCCGCAAAGCGCTGGAGCACGAGCTGCGCGGCGCCGTCGCCACGACGATGACGCCGCTGCTGTCGCGCACCGACGCCTCCTTACAGATAGAGCGATTCGGCGCTACCCGCGGCGTTCTGTCCCTGCGACTGTCCCTGCATCAACCGATTCGCGATCACAGCGGTCCAAACCGCCCATCCACGCAAGCCTCCAAAACCGCAACGCCAGGTTCGATTCCTGGGTCCCCCGCTTTGGTGTTCTGTGGACCGGTCGCCCGATCGAGCTTCCTGCCCTACATCGAAGCCTTCCGATGCGGCCACGACGGGCGGTATCCTTAGCTCGTGGCCGACGCCCGCGACATAGAGCTCGTCTTCGCTCCGCAGGAGGAGGGCGGCTATCACGTGTACGCCCCGGACCTCCCCGGGCTGCACTCCGAGGGCGACACGTTCGACGAGGCGATGGACAACGCCCGCGAGGCGCTCGAGCTGTACGTCGACGGCCTGCGCGAGGTCGGACGCTCGCTCGACGCCGGTGTCGTGCGCCGTCGGGTCTCCATCCCCGCGTGAGCCCTCGCCTTCCGGTCGTCTCCGGCCAGCAGCTCATCAAGGTGCTGGAGCGCTCAGGCTGGGAGGTCGCCCGTCAGCGCGGCAGCCACGTCCGGCTACACCACCCTGACCGGCGCATCTTCCTAACCGTGCCGCTGCACCGTGAGCTGAAGCGCGGAACGCTGTCCGGCATCCTGGCCGATGCGGGCCTGGATGGCGACGACTTGCGCGAGTTGCTCTGACGCGCCGACATGGATTACCGACACGAGCAGTTCGACCCGCCCGAAGGCGATATCGACAGAGGTCTCTGGCAGGTCCATTTCCCGCTCGACGCCAGCGACAAGGCTGCCTTCCAACGCGCAGCACCAGTGGTGGTGCCGGCTGAGCGGATGAGCATCCACATCACGGAGGGAACCGAGGGCGACACGACGTTCGCCATCCGGATCCACGCATCAAGACGTGATGAAGCCATCGACGAGGCACGGCACCTTGTCCGAAAGATCCGCAGAGAGGCGGGGCTGACCTCGCCAGCGCCCGAACCGACGGGGTACATCTCCCCTTGGTGGCAGTCGAGATCGATCGGAGCGCACATCGGCGCCGAGGCTCATGAGCTCCACAGACAGCGACGCCATGAGCTGGCCGTAGTGCGCATCCAGACCGCTTGCGAGCTGCACATCGTCGAAGCCGTCGGTCGCCTGCTCGCCGAGCATCCCTCTGGAATCGAGGCCTCCAAGCTGATCCGGCGTCCGATGACCCTGAGCGACGAGCGCTCGCGCGCAGTGATGCACCTGCTCACCGGACGTCGGATCGAGCAGGAGCCGTGGTGGCCCGAATATCGCCAGCACCTCGACCGTCGGAATGCTGTCGTGCATGACGGCGTCGCTGTCACGTATGAGGACAGCGTGCGTTCGATCGAGGTGAGTCTGCAGTTGCGTCGATGGCTTCTCGAAATCCAGGGCGTCGATCTGTCCGACCTCGACGCAGGACTCGACGACGGCGAAGCATGATGATCGACTGATTGCCTGGGTGGGGCAAGTGACCTCGGCGGTTCTGTCCCCGCGGCTGTCCCTGCAGAACACGACTGCCCGCCACGACAGTCCAGACCGCCCATCCACGCAAGCCTCCAAAACCGCAACGCCAGGTTCGATTCCTGGGTCCCCCGCTCAGCTGGTCAGCGGTCGTAGACGTCGCGTCGGTGCCCGACCGTCACGACTACGACAAGCAGCACGTCGTCCTCGATCGTGTAGATGATGCGGTAGTCGCCGACCCGAACTCGCAGACCGGGGCGTCCGCGCAACGATCGCGCAGCTGGTGGTCGAGGGTCCTCGGCGAGGAGCGCGATGGCACCTTGGATGCGACGAGCGATCGGCGGGTCGAGCTTCTTGAGCGCGCGCACCGCAGCAGGGCGCAGCTCGATTCGGTATGTCACGTCCAGCCGAGGTCTGCCTTGGCCTGATCCCACGGGATGTTGGGACCCTCCTCGGCCATGGCGGCGTCGAATGCCACGACGTCCTCAGCCTCCTCGAGCGCTTCCATCAACTCGTCGTAGCGCTCGGGGCTGACCAGCACCGCTGCTCGGTGTCCGTAGCGCTCCAGAAAGACCGCCTCCGTGTGGGCGAGCTCCACGGCCTCGGGCAGTCTCTCCCGTGCCGCGCTGATGTTCATCGTCGCCATGCGAGGATCGTACAACACTTCTTGCGATACGTACAAGATAGGCGGGCCCGCGTTCTGTCCCTGCAACTGTCCCCGCAGAGACCTGCACCCCACCACGACAGGTGTTCCTGTCGATCCACGCAAGCCTCCAAAACCGCAACGCCAGGTTCGATTCCTGGGTCCCCCGCTCCGAGCGCCTACGCAGCGCGAGGCGGTCAGGCCTCAGGCCCGATGAGCCGCTCCGGCGTGCCGATGCTGCGCAGGAACGCGGCCTCGACTGGATCCCGCGGCTTGTCGCGGCGGATCGGGCCGAGCGCAGCGACCACCTTCGCGCTCTTGGCACGCTGCTGGGGCGCTTCGCGGCGCCACTGCTCGAGCGTGATGGTCGGCGTCTTCATGATCTTGGAGAGTACTCAGCGCGCAGTGCGTTACGAGCGATCTCGTGCAGTTCGTCGCTCTCTGGGTGCGCGCGGCCGCTCTCCAGATCGTCGGCGAGCTGGCGCATCGCCTTGAGGATCGCGCCAACGCGACGGCCTGCCGCGCGCGCGTCAAGAGCGGTGTCTTCGTCGACCGAGAGACCGGCGATCAGCACAAGCACCTGCTGACCCACGATCTGGTGTCCGGTGGCTTGGAACTCGTCCAAGCGGTCAAGCAGCACATCCACGCGCGAGAGCACCTTCGCGCTACGACCCGAGGGAAGTGCAATCTCAGCGATCACCGCGTCGTGATCGACCTCTGCACCGGGCGCCTCGAGGAGGACGTCTGTGCCCTCGAGTCGCCAGTGACGGCCGTCGGCGACCGGGGAGAAGCCGAGCGCGATCAGATGCTCGTCAAGCTCGCGGGGCACCTCCATAACGACATCGATGTCATAGGTCACGAACTCCTCGCGAGCGGTCCACAAGTACACAGCCATCCCGCCGACGACGACGGGATGGCTTCCGAGGGGCGCTGCGACCTCCTCCACCAGGGCCACCACCTCGAACGTCCGCTCGACGAGATCGCCTCCCCGCGCGACGCGAGCCAACTCGGCACGCAGCTCGGCGAGGTCTCGCGATCGGTCGCTCACAGGACGAACCTATTCGAGGCAGACGACGACGCCTAAGCACTCTGTCCCTGCGACTGTCCCTGCGGAACGCGACCGCCTGCTACGACGGCGCAAACCACCCATCCACGCAAGCCTCCAAAACCGCAACGCCAGGTTCGATTCCTGGGTCCCCCGCTCTCTCGCCAGTCAGGCTTCCGGCCCGATAAGCCGCTCAGGCATGCCGACGCTCCGACGGACGAGCGAGCCGGCGGCGCAGACGAAGCATCACGAGCAGCGGACGCAGGTCCATTCCGACCTGCTCCGCGACCGTCCGCGCGACCGGTGCAATCGTCGCGTCCGCCGTCTGTGGAGCTGCCAGGTAGTAGCTCGTCATGGCGGCGAAGATCACGGCGTGCCGGCGGCGTAGCGGGAGCCGCGCGAGGGCGTCGCTTGCCTTGGCTGCCATGGCCGCGAGACGTCGAGCGGTCTGTGCCGGGGACTGGTAGCGACCGATGTAACTGTGCGTCCCTTCGGCCGCATCCTCGGCAGTGTCGATCAGGTCGTCCAGCAGGGCGTTGAGCCCAGTTACCCACGGCCAGTAAGCGGCGGCAATGCTCGTCGCGCAGCTCGCCGAGAAGTCGCGCCCGGCAGCGCTGGCCAAGAGGGCATGGATCAGCAGGGAGGACTCGGCCGCCGCCGCCGTCTCCCACCAGCGCAGGTCGAGCCCGGCCGGCGTCTCCCACTCGGCCCAGCGGATCAGCTCGTGCTCCGGCATGAACGCGGCAGCGTGGCTGCGGCTCTGCCCCTCGGCGGAGCGCACCGCCGCGCGCATCACATATGGCATCGCCTCACCGGCACCGGGTAGCCCACCGAAGATCGCTCGACAGCTCGCGATCAGCTCGGTCAGGTAGCCACCGTCGCCAGCGTCGTTGGTCGCAGCAGCAAGCCGGTAGTGCGCGAAGTACCCGTCCGCCGGCGCGGGCGCGCCCAGCGCCGCAAGCAGCGCACGGTGAAGCTGCCGGCTGCTTCTCAGCGGTTCCGGCGTCGGCCGCTCGGTGAGCGCGTCGAGGTAGTCGTACATCACCTGGAACGCCACGAGCAGCCGCGTCGCCGCGCGTCGCCGCGCGACCGGCGCGAGCACCGCGAACAGCGCCGCGCCCTCGGCGTTCAAGCCTTCGCCGGTGAGCGTCCGGCACGCGATCTCACGCAGCGCCGGGTGCGGGATCGCGGCGGCTCGCATCCGCCAGCCGCGCAGCTCGCGGCGCGCGAGCGGAAACACGGTCAGCCAATAGCAGCCGAGCGTCTCGACCAGCGCCAGCGCGTCGCGCCTCGAGCGCCTCCGCGACCGGATGCGAATCGTGTCCATGGCTGGCGAGTCTCCCCCGCCTCGCCGGCATTGGATAGACCGATCAGCTCAGGCCAGGCTGTCGGGGCGGGACCTTCACCGCGCGGTAGCTCCACGGCGCAATGGCGACGAGCGCCGCTCCGACAACCACGGCGAAGGTCAGCAGCGCCGTAGCAACCGACGGCTCGAACGGCGCCGGGAAACCGGTCGTGAGGCGCAGCCACCGCCCGAGCAGCAGATGACCGTAGAGGCCGGCGAGCGCGCCGACCGCGCAGCCCGCCGCCAGAATGAGGCCGCTCTCGATCAGCAGCGCAGCCCACAACTGCCGTGGGAGATAGCCCTGGAGGCGGTAGTCAAGGAAGGACGCACGGCGCTGCCAGATCGCCGCGATGGTCGCGGCTGCGAGCGCAACCGCCGCCGAGACCAGCAGCAGGAGCGAGATCTGCGTGAGGCGATGCAGCCCCTCGCCGGCCAGCGTGTCGTACTGGCCCACGCGGTCCGTCGCGGTCTGCACATGCAATGCGACGCCGTGTGGGATCGCGTCCTGAACGGCGTGCTTGGCGGCGGCCGGCGAGACACCGGGTCTGACGTCGACTTGGAAGGCAGTCGGATCGTCCGCCTTCCAGTCGCGGCGATAGTCCTTCGCGTTGACGATGAGCGCCCCCGGTCCCCACCCGAGGTTCGTCAGCGTCGCTACGACGCGATAGCCATGGTCGCCGGTCGGCGTCGGGATCGCGAGCGTGTCGCCGACGCGCACGTGCGTCGCCGCCGCGAGCTGCGCGGAGAGTGCGACGGCGCCGCCGCGGCGCAGCGCCGCGTCAGCCTGCGGCGCGCTGCCCGTCTCCAGTTGGCCGGCCGGGACCATGTGGCGGTCGTTCGCCGAGCGGGCGATCACCCACACGCGCCGCTCGCCGATGTCGAGCAGGCCGCCGTAGTACGGACGGACGGAGCGCACGCCCGGCACCTCCCGGATGCGCGCCGCCGCGTCGTCGGGCAGGAAGTTCTCTGTCGTCAGATCGTCGCCCCCGGTCGTCACCCACAGGTCGGTCGTCCCGAGGACCTCCACGAAATTGCGATGCAGCCCGTCCACGAGGTCGCGCTTGGCCCCACCGATCGACACGCTCCCGAAGACGGCGACCGCACCCGTCGCCGCGAGCGCGATCGCGCGCACGCGCGTCGCGCGTATCGCCATCACGGAGACGGCGAGCATGTTCAACCGGGGACGGCGACGCGCGAGCTGCTCGGCCCCCGCCATGACGGCGTCAAGCAGCATCGGCAGCGCCGCGAGCATCGCGAGCGCCAGCAGGACGACACCGACGATCGTCGCCGAGGGCGCGACGGAGACGACGATGCTCGACCCGAGCAGCAAGCTCAGCGAGGCGACGCCCAACCGTCTCCGCGTGCGCGGACCGAGCGCCTGCCCCGGCTCGCCTTCCTCGCGGTGAACCGCGTCGGCCGCCCGGCTGGGGAGCAGGTCGAGCAGCGGTTGCACCGCGGCGACGAACGTCGCGACGACGCCCCCGAGGAAGCACAGGACGACCGTGCTCGTCGGCACCGTCTGCTCGGCGCCGAAAGGAAATGCGAACGCCAGGTAGGTGGGCAGGCCGCCGAACGCGGTGCGCGACAGCGCAAGCCCGGCGACGAGTCCCACCGCCGAGGCGAGGCCGCCGAGGACGAGCGCGTCGAAGCTCGCCATGACGACGATCTGGCGCGGCGTGTATCCATGGGTGCGGAACTCGGCGACGGCGAGCCGGCGCTCCGGCACGGTCAGCAGCATCGCGTTGAAGGCGAGCAGCAGCCCGACGGCCGCGCTGATGGCGGCGAACAGCTGGGTGGACTGGTCGTTCGGCGCCGACGCTTGCGCGAGGATCCGGCTCTCGCGGCTCACCGGGGCGACGGTGAGCCGGCCGCCAGCGACCGCCTCCAGCTGACGCCGTGCCTCCTCGTCCTGACCCGGACGCGGCTCGACCATGATGCGCGTGAGCCGGTGCGGCAGCGCCGCCAGCCTGTTGATGTAATCGCGCCGCCCGACGACAACGAGCGCGCCCGACAGCTTCCCGATCACGTCCTTGCCGATCACCGCGGCCACCGGCACCTGCTGCGCCCGGCCGCGGAGGCGCAGCGTCACCATGCGATCGGCGCCCGGTCGCGTGTTCGTCAGTCCGATCACTCTCGCGAGGCCGCTCGGCACGAGCAGCCCGTCGCGGAAGATCAGCCCGCTGCGCTGCGACCCGAAGTCCTGCGTGAGTGGGCCGCCAAGGAGCGCGAGGCTCGCGTCCACGCCGATCAGCGCGACGCTCGTCGTGCGGCGCGTCCCCTGGAGGATCGCGCGCTGCTCGAAGATGCCCGCGGCGTGCTCGACGCTCGGCAGCGACCGCACGGCCGCGAGCAGGTTTGCGTCGTAGCCGTGCTCGCCGCGCGCGTCGAGCTGAAGCCGAGCACGCCCTGCGATGCCGTGCGAGATCTCGCTCGCCGACGTGGTGATGCTCGTGTTCGCCACGATCACCGCGAAGACCAACGCCACGCCGATGGCGATTCCAGCGCCTGCCATCGCCTCCTGTGCGGGGTGCGTTCTCAGCCGTCGCCGGTAGAAGTGCAGCAGCGTCTCGATCTTCACGGCTGCGCCTCCAGGGCCGCCGAGGCGCGCGGTGCGACGAGGTCGCCGGGGACGCCGGAGCACAGCTTGCCATCGGTCAGCGTGTGCGTGCGATCCGCGACCGCAGCCGCCTCCGGGTCGTGCGTGACGACCATCACGGCGACCGAGCGTTCGTGCGCGATCTGTGCCAGCAGCGCGAGCATCTCGCGGCTGCGGCGCCGGTCGAGATGCGCGGTCGGCTCGTCGGCGAGCACGAGCCGCGGCTCGTTGACCAGGGCGCGCGCGAGCGCAACTCGCTGCCCCTCGCCGCCGGACAGGCGGTCGGGCGTGTAGCTGAGCCGTTCGCCGAGGCCGACGCGCTCCAGCCACGGAATCGCCCGACGGCGAGCGTCCTCGAGCGAGACGCGATCCGCGAGCAGCTTCACCGCGGCGTTGTCGATCGCCGTCGATCCCGCGTTCAGGTGGAAGCGCTGCTGTACCAGTCCAACGTCGCGGCGCTGATACAGCGCGCGCTCCTTCTCCGTGAGGCCCGTCACCTCGCGGCCGGCGAAGCGGACCGTCCCGGCGTCCGGCGCGATGAAGGCGCCGGCGATGGAGAGCAGCGTCGTCTTGCCGGATCCGCTGGGCCCGTACAGCGCGAGCAGCTCCCCCGGCTCGACGCGCAACGAGACGCCATCCACCGCACGGACGACCTCGCCGGCCCGAAAGTGCTTGACGATGTCGTGCAGCTCCAGACCCTCGGCGCTCACTGCGAAGACTCCGACGCCGGCCGGCGCAGCTCGACCACCTCCGCGACAGCCGGCGCGGTCCGACCGAGCAGCTCGCCGCCGCTCAGCCGCAGAACGCGGTCGGCTCCCGTCACCGATGCCGTGTCGCCCGCGGTCAGGAGCGTCGCGATCCCGGACTCGTGCGCGATGCCCTGGATCAGCGACAGCAGCGGATCGCGCTCCAGCGGATCGACACCGTTGGTCGGCTCGTCGAAGATCAGCAGCCGAGGCTCGCGCACGATGGCGCGCGCCAGCGCGACGCGAACCACCTCCGAAGGAATCCACTCGTGCGGCGACGTGAACGCCAGGTCCGCGGCGCCGACCCGCTCCAGCGCACGGTGTGCGAGCAGCCCGGCTTGATCATGGGAGACCTTAATCGCGTGCAACGGCATCGCGACGTGCTCGCATGCGTCGCGGCCATGCGCCGGGAGAAAGCGGAGGTTGCAGAAGGCGATCTGTCGTCGGAGCGCATCACTCGCGTCGCGCAGCTCGACCCCGGCGAATCTGACGCGGCCCTCGTCCGGTCGCTCCGTGCCCGCCACGATGCGCAGCAGCGTGGTCCGGCCGGCACCGCGCCCGCCGGACACGCACACCACCTCGCCGTTCTCGATCTCCAGCGAGACGTCGCGCAGCGCGATCAGCTCGCGGTGTCCGCGCCGGTAGCGCTTGCTGACGCTCTCCAGCGCGAGGACGCTCATCGCTCGACGGGCCGAATCCGAGCGTCGTCTGGGCCGCGCAGCTCGGCGAGCGCGAAGTCGATCCACGACAAGCGCGCTTGCACGGCAAGGCGCCGGTCCTCCTTGACAAGGCGCTGCATGCGCGTCTGAGCCGTCGCGGCGGCGATGCGCTCCAGCTCCTCCAGGCAGGCCGCGGCATGGCGTCTGAGCATCGCCCGCAGCAGCTCGTCGCTCGCGTCGCCGAAGTGGACGCGAATCAGCAGCTCCTCTTGCGACGGGCTGCTCGACATCGGCACGGCCAGCCACTCGCGCATCGTCCGCGCCCCGTCGCCGGTCGCGCGGTAGCTCTGGCGCATGCGGCGCTGCTTCGAGTCCGTCCACCGCTCACCGTCGCCTCTGCCGAGAGGCTCGATCATCGCGTCGTCTTCGAGGCGGTTCAGCGCGCGATAGATCGCCGTCGGCGTCACGCGCCACTCCCATGGCTGCGCACCGAACACGCGCTCGAACCGCGCGACCAGCTCGTAGCCCCAGCTTGGCCGTTCGAGCAGCAGCCCCAGCACCGCCAGCCGCGCGCTTGGCTTCAGCTTCGCGTTGCCCACCACGACGATGCCCCGCTCCTCCCACCGAACCCGAACGGCCCATCCCGTTCGCGAAGCGCTCTAGAAGAACGCTGACGTTTTCCAGCCGGAGCCTAACGCCAGGTGAGCCCACTATTCAACTCGGTAAGCAGTAACCCGGTTACTAGACCGGCGGGTGATGACAGCGGAAAGATCATTGCCGTGAACCTCTCTGTCCCCATTGCCCAGCGCGCCTCGTCGCGGGCGACGTGCTCCGCACCTTCCCCCAAGCGGAGCGCACGGGACGTGCGAGAGGGTGCGAGGCCCCGGCGGCGGATCCCCCTGTACACGTCGCCGGGGCCTTGCGCATCCAGCAGCCCGTCCACCACCGCGTAGGCTTGGAGATGTCGCCACCGCAAGCCCGGCGATTCCCGCGAACGGGCAGTGCCGCGCCCCAGGTCGCCGAGATCGCCGCCGAGGTGGCGGCGGCGATGGCCTACCTGGAGGCGGTCAGTGTCCGGCTCCACGCCGACGCCGACGAAGGACAGCGGACGTCTGAGGCGATCCCGCCGAGCACGCTCATCGCCTTGCGGCGAAGCTGCCAGCGCGTCGCCCGTCACTCGGACCGCGCGCTGGTCGCGCTGTGTCCTCGGCGCGCCGCGGCGGCGAAGCGCGCCGCCGCACAGATCCGCGAGGTCGAGACGCTTCGCTTTGCCGGGAACGCTGCGGGCCGCGGGAATCGTGAGCGCGCCTGAGGACTCCAGCGCTCACGGGGCTGCTCCGGCCCCGTTCATGCGGGTGGAGGGATTCGAACCCACAGTGGCCTCTACCTGGCCACCGGCTTCTAAGGCCGGCGCGTCTACCGTTTCGCCACACCCGCAACTGCACCGTAGCGGAGCGGCGGGATTGTAGGCTGCGAGACAGATGGAGGCGGGCTACGTGATCGAGCGTCCCAACCGGGAAAAGGCGGCGTCGAAGACGACCCGCGCGATCGTCGTGGCGCTGCTGCTGATCTCCGCCGCACTGATGCTCGTCGTGATGCTCGGCGGCTGGTCCGCGCTGCAGAGCGGCGCGGCGCTTCAGCTCGCCTACGTGATCATCTACGTCGGCATGGCCTACTACGTCGCGCAGTGGAACCGCGGCCCACTGCCGGTCGCGGCGGCGCTCGCGATCATCCTCGGGATCTTCGCCGTGATCGCCGGACCCGAGTGGTTCCAGCGCGACAAGGACGGCTTCTCGACGCCGGACTCGGCGTTCGGCTCGACCGGGCTCGACTCCGCCACGCTCGGCACGGTCACGCTGCTGCTCGTGCCGCTGCAGGTGCTGCTGATCTTCTTCTCGATGCAGGCATTCCGGCAGGACTGGCACGTCGAGGTTGAGCGGCCGGTCGGGCGGCCCGACCACGGCGCCTATCCGGCCTGAGCCGCCGGCACCAACACGAGCTTGCGGTGTGCGCTGCGCTGCACGCGCTCCCACGCGTCCGCGACCTGTGCGAGCGGCAGCCGCTCGACGTCGACCGCGATGCGGCCGGCGACCGCGTGCTCGACAAGTGCGCGGTAGCCGTCGCGTCGCACGTCGGGCGGGACGAGGAAGTTGAAGTAGCCGAGCACGTTGAGGTGTCGGCCGCGGATCGGCGCCGAGGCGAACGTCGCCTCTGCGCCGGCGGACTGGCCCAGCTGCACGATCCGCCCGTCGACGCCGAGCGCCTCGACCGCGGCCGCGGCCGGCGCGCCCCACAGCGGATCGTGCACGACGTCGACGTCGCCGCCGGCGGCCTCGCGGAAGGCGGCGGTCAGCCCCTCGGCGGAGCCGGCCGCGGTCAGGTCGACAGTCGCGTCGGCGCCCAGTTCCCGTGTCCGCTCGAGCATTGCCGCATCGCGCCCCGCCGCCACGACCCGCCCGGCGCCGAGCAGCCGCGCCGCCTGCACCGCGAGCTGCCCGACGATCCCGGTCGCGCCGAGCACGAGCACCGTCTCCCCCGGCCTCAGCTGCGCGCGCCAAGCAAGCGACAGCCAGGCGGCGAGTCCGGACACCCCGAGCGCAACGGCGACGCCGTCGTCGAGCGCGTCCGGCAGCTCGATCGGATCCTCCTCCCCCACGAGCGTGCGCTCCGCGAACGCGCCGAACGGCGCGACCGGGGCGCCAAAGTACACGCGCCGCCCATCGTCGGCGATCCGGCCCACACCCTCGCTACCGACGACCGACGGCAACGGCGGCGGACCGGACACGAACGCGCCCGACGCCTTGCGCACGTCGACCGGGTTCACGCCGGCGGCGGCCACCTCCACGATGACCTGCCCGTCGCCGGCGACCGGCTCCTCGAACGCCTCGTAGACCGGCGTCGCGCCGAGCGCGTGCAGGACCGCCGCATGCATGCACGGGACGCTACCGTCAGTGCAGGGTGCAGCGCACCTTCGCGTAGGCGCTGACGCTGGCGGTCTCGCCG
>Ga0070705_100000992_pt1 | contig 15849 bp, 13 predicted proteins | sample KBSK5253metaG_FD_65455 | JGI IMG/M metagenome (GOLD analysis project Ga0070705, IMG submission 65455) | Corn, switchgrass and miscanthus rhizosphere microbial communities from Kellogg Biological Station, Michigan, USA - KBS K5-25-3 metaG | ecosystem: Host-associated > Plants > Roots >... | reverse complement strand
TTATCAGCTTAATACTGGGGAGTCGCCAAGCGGTAAGGCAGCGGCCTTTGGAGCCGCCATTCGGAGGTTCGAATCCTCCCTCCCCAGCCAGCAAAAACGGTTCGAGGTTCCGGGTTCGGGGTTCCGGGTTGAACCCGAAACCACGAACCCGAAACCCGGAACCGTACTTTGTGGAGGCTGTGTGAAGATTAAGGTCTTTTCGGGGAACGCGAATCGGCCGCTTGCTGAAGAGATTTGCCTTCATCTTGGGATCGAGATTGGCTCGGCTCAAGTGGGGCGTTTCTCGGACGGCGAGTTCAATTTTCAGATCAACGAGAACGTGCGTGGCGAGGACTGCTTCATCGTTCAACCGACCTGTCCGCCGGTCGATCAGAACCTGATGGAACTACTGATCATGCTCGACGCGTTCCGCCGTTCGTCGGCGAAGCGAATCACCGCGGTAATCCCGTATTACGGATATGCGCGCAAGGATCGTAAGGATCGCCCACGCGTTCCGATCTCGGCGAAGCTGGTCGCCAACCTGATTGTTGGAGCAGGCGCCGATCGCGTGTTGTTGTTTGATCTTCACGCGGGGCAGATTCAGGGGTTCTTTGATATACCGGCCGATCACCTTTTTGCCGCGCCGGTGCTGGTTGGACATTTTCAATCGCACCCGCTGGCGAACTTGACCGTCGTTGCACCGGATGCTGGAGGCGTCGAACGCGCCAGGGCGTACGCGAAGAGGCTTGATGCGGAACTGGCGATTATCGACAAGCGCCGCGACTACGAGAGACTCGGCGAAGTGGAAGTGCTTCATGTGGTCGGCGACGTCGAGGGTCGAACGACTTTGATTGTCGACGACATGATCGACACCGCGGGAACGTTGGTAAAAGCCGCCGAGGCGCTTGTGGCGAATGGCGCGAAGTCAGTGCTGGCGACTGCGACGCACGCGGTTTTAAGTGGTAACGCAGTTCAGAGAATCGAGCAGTCGCCTTTGGAACAGGTGGTTGTGAGCAACTCGATTCCCGATGGAATTGCCTGCGGTTCACCGAAGATCACGTGCTTGAGCGTGGCGAAGCTTCTGGCGGAAGCAATTATTTCGATACACGACGAAACTTCGGTGAGCAGGCTGTTTATTTGAAACCGTGAACCGTGAACCGTGATGCGTGACGCGTGAACGGAAATGCGGATCACGGATCACGCGTCACGATTTGGGAGCTTTTGAAATGATCAAGGACATAACGATTAATGCAAACACGCGCGAAGGAGTTGGAAAGGGTCCGACTCGAAGACTGCGTGTGCAGGGAATGATACCCGCCGCGCTTTATGGCGAAGGTGGCAGTTCCGTGGCGATCGCGGTGAACGCAAAAGAAATCGCGAACATACTTCGGTCCGAGACCGGGCACAACACGATTTTCAAGCTCTCGCTTCCGCACAATGACGGCGAGCCGGCTAACGTGATCATCAAGGACTATCAAGTGGACCCGGTTCGGGGGCGCTTGCTGCACGCCGATCTGTTGCGGCTATCGATGACCACGGCCACGCGAGTGAGCGTCTCGATTGAAGTCCTGGGTGAGCCGGTTGGCGTCAAGCTCGAAGGCGGAATCCTCGAGCTTCAGCTTCGCGACATTGAAGTTGAATGCCTGCCCGGTGACATCCCGGATCACCTGAAAGTCGATGTCAGCAATCTCGCCATCGGCGATCATGTGTCGGTGGCCGATTTGGTTTACGATCGCGACAAGGTAAAAGTGCTCGCCGACGAACATCAGATAGTGGCGGGCGTGCTGGCGCCGCGAATGGTCGAAGAGCCAACTGCCGTGGCCGCCGTTGTCGAAGGTGAGGCTGAAGCAACCGCCGAGCCTGAGGTGATCAAGAAGGGCAAGGCTGACGAAGAGTAGTAGGCAGTCGGCAGTGGGCAGCAACTGCCTACCGCGCACTGCCAACTGCATACTGATTTATGAAGCTAATAGTCGGGCTCGGGAACCCCGGGCGAGAGTATGAAATGACCCGGCATAATCTCGGATTCATGCTCATTGACAGATTGTTTGAGCGCGCAGGCGGATGCCGTTTTCGCGACGAAGCGGGCAGCAAGGTCGCCGAAGTTACGCTGGCAAGGCAAAAGGTACTGCTGGTAAAACCGCAGACCTTCATGAATCTCAGCGGTGACTCGATAAGGCCGCTTCTAGATCGTTATGGTGAGGGTGACACCGCGAATGTGATCGTTGCGAGTGACGAAGCAGCGTTGCCGTTCGGAATGATTCGCGTCAGGCCTCGCGGAAGCGCAGGCGGACACAACGGGCTGAAGTCGATCATCGCGCGGCTTGGAACACACGAGTTCCCTCGCGTACGGCTTGGAGTTCAGCCGGAGCATCCGGTCGAGGATCTCGCAGCGTTTGTGTTGTCTCGGATACCGAAGCGCGAACAAGCCGTGCTGGACGAGACGCTCGATACGGCCGCCGATGCGATCGAAGTTGTTTTGACTGAAGGCGTGGAGCTCGCGATGACGCGCTTCAACAAACGAGTGAAAAGTGAGAGTGAAACGAGTTCAGAGTCCAAGCTTTAGCTTGCACTATAGGTTGCTTTCGTTCAATTGACCGGAGCAAGCTAAAGCTTGGACTCTGAACTCGAATCATCCCCTGTTCTTTCTCAAGAGGTTCTATAGTGAACTTCCTTGCTCTGGCTAGAGAGCCAGGGCTTAACAGAGGCGTCGCACGTCGTCATTGAACTGGCGGAGACGACGCCCGGTAACCCAAAAGGAGGAAACTCTCTGATGAGAGTCTACGAAGTGCTGTTTATCATCGCTCCCAACATCGAGGAGAGCGATATCGATACCCTTGTCACTCAACTGAGTGATGTCGCCACGGGTCAGGGAGCGACGATCGCCAAGGTCGATAGAATTGGCCGGCGCCGGCTCGCCTATCCCATCCAAAAATTCAACGAAGGCTACTACGTTGTGCTCACCATCGAGGGGAGCGGAGCGGAGATCGCCGAAATCGAACGCCGCATGCGAGTCACCGACGCCGTGATCCGCTACATCACCGTGCGCATTGATGAAGATCTGAAACGCGCCGAGAAATTGCATTCGCGGCGCGCCGCACGGGCCGCGGCCACGGCGGGATCTCGCCGCTCGCGCCGCAGCGAACCCGCGCTTCCCATTGGCGCCGGCGATGACGATGACGATGAAGAGGAGGACGAAGAATAATGAGCAGCGATCCAAGAAACGGCCGGCGCGACGATAGAGGCGGAGGGCGGCGAGAAGGCGGACAGGGCGGACGCCGGTTCATTCGCGCCCGCAAGTCGTGCAAATTCTGCGCGGATAAAGTTGATTACATAGATTACAAAGACGGAAGGCTGCTGGGCGGTTACATACCCGAGCGCGGCAAAATATTGCCTCGGCGAATCTCGGGCACTTGTACGCCTCATCAGCGGATGCTGGCGACCGCGATCAAACGGGCGCGCAACGCCGCGATTCTGCCTTTCGCAACCGATTAGTCCGTAGTCCTTGGTCCGTAGTCCGTGGCCTCGATCAACTACGGACTACTGACTACGGACTACTGGCCGATAGACGAGGAATTAATCATGGCACACATGGATGTTTTGCTTTGTGAAGACGTAGACAATCTCGGACAGCGCGGCCAGGTAGTCCGCGTGCGTTCCGGGTATGGCCGAAATTATTTGCTTCCCCAGAAACTGGCGGTTGCCGCCAGCAGCGGAAACAAGCGAATGCTCGACGACCAACGCCGCTTGCTCGCAAAGCGCGAAGATCGCGAGCGGATCTCCGCTCAAAGCGAAGCCGAGAAGCTTCAGGGACTCGAGTTGCGATTTGAGCGGCGCGTCGGGGAACACGGCATATTGTTTGGCTCAGTCACTGCTCTGGACATAGCCGAAGCGCTCAAGGAAAAAGGCCTGACCGTTGAACGGCGCAGAATCTCCCTGCGCGAGCACCTGAAAGAAGTCGGCGACTTTGACGTCACGATAAAACTGCATCGCGACATCACTCCCGTCATCAAGGTGCTCGTGCGTAAACAGGGAGGAGAAGAACAGCCGGCGGCTCCGGTCGAAGCGGCGGCCGCGGATGAATCAAGCGCCGTCGAAGCCTCGGACACCGAATCAAGCGCCGTCGAAGCTCCGGACGCAGCGCCTGATAACGGCGAACAAACCGAGGCTTCCGAAGAGTAGCTTTCTTATTCGAGCGGCCCCTGGCTCGCTGCCCTCTCTTGATTTACTGGGATGGAGGAGGTTCGGCCTCAGATCCGGCCCATGCGGAGAGCGAAAATAATTGCGACAATCGGACCCGCCTCGGAGTCCGAAGATCGGCTGCGGCAGTTGATGCTTGCCGGGATGGACGTGGCTCGCGTCAATATGTCGCACGGCGAGCGCGAGCATCACGGCGAAGTCATCGCTCGAATTCGCAACGAAGCCGTTAAATTGAATCGACCCGTTGCGATCCTGCTCGACCTTTCCGGACCCAAGATTCGCACGGGCACGCTTCGCGGCGGAGTCGCCGAACTAAAGGACGGCGATGAGGTCCGCATAACGTCAGAATCCATCGAGGGTGACTCTCACCGCTTCTCTTCAAACTACCAGTTTCTTTCGCGCGAAGTTACACCCGGCGGACGCATCCTGTTGTCTGACGGTGAAATCGAACTCCGGGTAATCAGCACAACCGAGACCGACGTCGTCGCTAGCGTCATACACGGAGGGACGCTCGGCGATCACAAAGGCATCAACCTCCCGGGCGCGAAAATCTCGATCCCTTCGCTGACTGAAAAAGACATCGCCGATCTGGAATTCGGCATCTCGTGCGGCGTCGATCTTGTGGCGCTCTCGTTTGTGCGCGGCGCAGCGGATTGCCGGCGCGCGCGAGAATTGATCGAGCAGTTTGGTAGCGACGCATTGCTGATCGCGAAGATCGAAAAGCCCGAAGCGGTCGACGCGTTCCCTGAGATTCTCGCGGAAGTCGACGGCGCGATGGTTGCGCGCGGCGACCTTGCGGTCGAGACTTCAACCGAGTTGGTGCCGGTCTATCAGAAGCGGGTCATTGCTCAGACACTGCTGGCTGGAAAGATCGCGATCACCGCTACGCAAATGCTCCAGTCGATGATCGAGAGTCCGCGTCCCACGCGCGCCGAGGCTTCCGACGTTGCGAACGCCGTCCTGGACGGCTCAGACGCAGTCATGTTGTCGGGCGAATCCGCGGTTGGGCGATTCCCGGTCGAAGCTGTTGCGACAATGGATCGAATCATCAGGGCCATCGAGGAAATGGCCGCCTCGCCAGAAATCGCGCGGATGAAGCAATCAATTTACTCGGCGAGTTCGGGCTCGATCGGCCGCGCGATCGGCGAAGCTGCATCGTTCGCGGCCGAAGAGGTCGGCGCGAAGCTGATTGTCGTTGTAACGCAATCAGGCGAGATGGGAAGGCAAATCGCATCGTTGCGGCCGCCTCAACGGATCATCGCGCTGACGCCGTCCGAAAAGACACGCCATAAACTTGCCGTTCGATGGGGCGTCGAGCCTTACCTGCTAGACTTGAGTGTTCCGGTGATCGAACTCGAGTCCTTGTCGGACGCCGCAAAGGCAGCACTCGGAAGCTCTGACGCAGCACTTGCCGAATTGCTTGCGGATATGCTGGCTTCAGCGGACCGCGCGCTGCTCACCTATCAGCTTGCCGAGCCGGGTGAAACGGTTGTCGTGATGGCGGGCAAAGTTCGGGACCTGACCTTGTCGCATTCGATAAAGTTGCACACCGTGGGCGCCTACGCGCGAACATGACCCGTTACCACCCGGCACCCATACCTGCTCTGCTTCAACTCACGCTTTGAAGAGTCCCGGCCTTGTGATACATTGCCGCGCAATCACCCTGGTTCATCATCATGGCGGAATGGGCAGCGCGCGAGACACTGTGCATCAACTCAACAAACGCACATCGAGAAATCTAACTCTGGCAGCGCTGTGTATTCTGGCTGCGGCGCTGCTCGTTCGCGTGATCCATTTGGATGCCGACCCTTCGGCCCTGCTCAGCCGGGATTTCATTACCGACGAGGGCTGGTGGGCGCACAACGCGCGCAATGCGATTCTCTATGGTGAATGGAAGAACGACGAATTCAATCAGGGTCTCTACTCGGCGTATCTTTACAACGTTCTTCTGTATCTGACGATCAAGCTGCTCGGCGTAAGCTTCACATCGATTCGGCTCGTGCCAGCCCTCGCCGGTTGGCTGTCTGTCGTTCTGGTTTTCTTAACCGTCCGCCGCGAGATCAACTCACGGGCCGCGATTTTCGCAAGCGCGCTCCTGGGATTCTCAAACCTTCACATCATCTACAGCCGGATCGGATTTGCCGAAAGCACGATCGTATTCTTTCTTGCGCTGATGCTCTGGCTCTGGTCACTGAGAAGAACTCACTATGGTTTTGCGTTGTTATCCGGGGCCGCCTTCGGGTTGATGTTGGTCACTAAAGTTACCGCCGTTTACTTCGTGCCGGGATTAATTCTGCTGATCGCTGTTGAAGCAATCAGACGAACGATAAAGATGAACCACGCTATGATGTTTTTCCTGGGTTCAGTTGTAGTGGGCGCTGGTTACGCAATTCTTTTTGTCCTGCCCAACTTTCGTGAGTGGTTGAGCGTGAATGTAGCGAACGGCGCAGGGACGGAGTGGTCCAGCGGGCCGCTGACGCTTGTCTATTCGACGCTGAAGCTGCTTGGCTCGTCGTTCTTCGCCAAAGCGCCCGTCGTTACGGCATTGAGCCTTTTGGCTTTGTGCCTGCTTATCATCAGCATGTCGCGTGATGGTTTTAAGAAGGCGATACGCAGCGCCTCAGAATTCGAACTCTCGATCGCGACGCTGCTAATTGGATATCTCATCTCGCTGGCACTGACCATCTATCAGCCGGAGAGAAGATTCCTTCCGGCGTTATTCCTCATGATAATCCTCGCGGCCGGAGTTCTGGAACGACGCTGGGCATCGCTTGAACCGATCGGCGATGCTGGCTATCGAATGAGCTGGCCGGGATGGTTTGCGATCTTGTTCCTCCTCCCCGCGATTGGGATCCTTGAGATCAAGACAACGACGGCTTCGATGTGGGTGTGGGTGTTTAAGATCATCATCGTGGCCAGTCTGATCGCTCTGGCAACGAGGATCGCGCGCGAAAGAATCTCGCGACAAGTCACCCTGAAACTGCTGGCCGCGTCCAAGGTAATCTTTCTCTTGCTGTTCTCGTTCTTTTCGTTGGCGCTTGTCTATAAGGCTCTCGGGTTGTGGGGAGTCGATGCCGCGATGTGGAGATCCGAGAGTACCGTTGAGCGAGTAACAATCATCATTGTCGGATTGGCAATACTCGCGGCTTGCACAGCTCTGGTCGTTGGCATGATGAGAAGCAGTCAGTGGCGACCGGTATGGTTGCTCGGCGCCTTTCTTCTCATCGAAGGCGGCCAGATCTCGACATGGCTTTTGCAGCCCACCTATTCCCTGCGCGAAGCGAACAGGACTCTGTCTGAAACGTTGACTATAGATGACACCGTTGTGACTTACTACGAAACAGCGTTGGTTTCGACTCAGGCGAGAGTCATAACGAGATCGACGCGGAGGGGATTCAACGTAGACGCCTTCGAAAAATTCGATCCACGATACATACTCGTTCTTCGCCGGGACAACTGGAGAAGTTACGCGCTGGACGAGATGCCCGTCGAGGAATGGCCTCCTCCGGTTGGATACTCACCGGAGAAAGTCGCGGGATTCGACTTGTGTCCGACGCGCCTCGGTGGTGCGCGGTTTGTGATTGAACTCTACCGCATCACGCGGCGTGAGGCAGCAGAGAAAATCAACGAGAGATGATGAACGTCTGAGAGCAGTCTCATCTGAGAGCAGTCTCAATGGATGGTACTGTCCTAATCTGTGTTGCCACCAATCAGGCGTGTGGTGGTTTCAATCCCTCAAACCCCATTAAGGGAGGATAACCGCGTAAGCGGTGTCCTCTCGATAGCTCGGGTGATTACCGGATCCCATGGGCCGCGTAGCGGATACCCATTGACGTCAGATTTGGTGTGGACGCAACGAGGCAACCGCGACGCGGCCCAGAAGGTCCTCAACTACGCGAGCTATCGATAGGACACCGCTACGCGGTTACGATTTGGGAGCGCTCCTAGTTGTTCACGGCAACACATCTTAGGACAGCACCCGATAGATGGCCAAATGGCCGGGGCCCGCGGCAGCGTGATAATATCGACAAGCGCCATGGTCAAAGCTGAAAAACTAAAACAAACACTGCTGCGAGGCGCAGGCGCGGCGATCGTGGACTTCAACATGATCGAAGATGGCGATCGCGTTATGGTCTGCCTGAGCGGAGGCAAAGACAGCTACACGCTGCTGACTCTGCTGATGGACCTTCAACGGCGCGCGCCGGTGAGGTTTGAGTTGCTCGCCGTGAACCTGGATCAGAAACAGCCCGGTTTTCCGGCGCACGTGCTGCCCGAGTACCTTCAATCGATCGAGGTGCCGTTTCGAATCGTCGAGCGCGACACGTACTCGGTTGTCAAAGCAGTCGTGGCAGAAGGCAAGACCACCTGCGCATTGTGCTCGCGGCTTCGGCGGGGAATCCTGTACAACGTGGCAGTCGAAGAAGGCTGCACCAAGATCGCGCTCGGGCATCACGCCGACGATATCCTGGAAACGTTTCTGCTGAACTTGTTTTTCAGCGGGTCGCTCAAGGCCATGCCGCCTTTGCTTCGCAGCGACGACAGCCGAAACACGGTCATACGTCCGCTGGCTTATTGCTGGGAATCCGAGATAACGGCCTTCGCCGAGACTCAAGCGTATCCAATCATACCTTGCGATCTGTGTGGTTCGCAGGAGAACCTCAAGCGCAAGCGAGTGAAGCAATTGATCACGGAGCTTGAGAGCGAAATACCTTCGATACGGCATTCGATGCTAAAGGCTCTCGCGAACATCGCACCTTCTCAGTTGTTGGACCGCCGGCTTTTCAACTTCGCATCGCTGTCAGGCGTCACCGCGAATCTCGCCCACGAACTCGACGGGATAATCAGTGCGCACAACGATCCGGCTGCTTCGACACTGGCGCCCGTCACTATTGAAAACAGGTTATAGCGAACCGCCGCTTTCACAAAACCCTCGATGACCTACCCAACGCTCGCCGATGCTCAGAGTGAAATGGCCGGCGACGATACTCACATAACTCGCGCGACCGTTCTGAAAGTGTTTGCGATAGTTGCAGTCGTGAATTTTGTCCTTCGGATCGCTTATGCCGGTCATCTTTATGAGGACGATGGGCTGTGGTTCACGGTGGGTGAAGAACTCTTGCGCGGCAAAGCTCTCTATCGCGAAATATACTTTGATAAGCCGCCCGGTCTTGCGCTCACCTACCTGCTGCTCTTCTGGACCTTCGGCGCACACGTGATCACGGTTCGCTTATTCACGATTGCATACTCGATAGCGATCGCAGTGGTGCTTTATCTATTCGGTGCGAGGATGTACGACAAGAGGATTGGACTTCTCGCTGCCCTCATCTTCGCGGTCTTCAGCACGACCTATCCGCATTTTCAGGCTCTCAATACCGACCTGCTGATGGCGCTTCCTTACACCGCGGGAGCATATTTGCTAGTCCGATCGCGCTGGGATGTTTTCAATTCAAAAGAGAAACGATCGCTGAAGCGTTGGCTGGCGCTGGCAGGGGGAGTCTTTATAGGCGTCGCATTCCAAATAAACCCGAAAGCAATCTTTGACATTGTTTTCTTCGGTGCGTTCCTTGTTGCCTCGAGACGATGGAACAAGAATGAGATCCGGTCTGTGGCCGATCCGTCGGCGCGAGAACCAAAGGCTTCGAGCTTGTTCGCGCTAGCTCTGTTTGGCGTTATTGCTGGTTCCGTTCCTTTCCTGATTCAGATTGCAGCGGGAAATGCGTGGTCATTCTACTGGGCATATGTTTGGGACTGGGGCGCGCGCTACGGCGAGTACAACTCGTACACTATGGTCGTTGTGGGCGCCCTGAAAAGCGGCGCGAACTACCTGTCGCTGAACGACACGTTGTTGATCGGGCTTGCGTTCGTAGTTTTCGCAGTGGCTCGCCAAATGCGCAAACAACCGAACATCGCAGATCAGGCTACAGGAGCCAGTTTCAAGACACTGCTGAACTTTCGCGCCGATGTTGTGCTGCTGCTTTGGTTCGCTACGTCGTTTGCGGGAGTGATGGTAGGAGGACGTTTCTATGGCCATTACTTTCTACAGATCGTGCCGAGTCTATGCGTCATTGGCGCGCGTGGAATTGTCGGCATCAACTCCTTTCTGAGGACTCGGGGCCCAGCTCTTCGAAGGAGTGCGCTCGCACTGCTGGTGTTAGGATTCGCTTTTACGTTGGTTAGATTTCATACGCGCGGCGCGCTCCTCGCGATCGATTGGGTGCGCGGAACCACCAGCCAGTCAAACGCAGCCTGGTATCACACGATGCGCGACCGCGAAGAGCGAATCGTGGCCGCGATTGTCAGGGATATGACCGATGAAAACGATGCCGCGGACCACTTAGGTCTGGAAGGGATTCGCGAAGGTGGACCGCGAACGCGGCCGGCGGAAGCGCCGGGCGACTATCTGTTCGTGTGGGGATACCGGCCGGAGATCTATTATTGGTCAGGACTTCTTCCGGCGTCTCGATTCCTCAGCACTCAGCCGCTCACCGGCGTGCCGGCGGATGTACACTATTTTGGTGACGACTATCGCTCATTGCTTGATCCGTCAGTTACGGCAAACGCGCTTCAACAACTCGCAGGCGACCTTGAAGAAACCCAGCCGAAATATATCGTTGATGAGCTGGGCTTCTTCAATAACCATCTCGCGATCCTCCAGTACCCAGAGCTCGCCGAGTTCATGAGCGAGTATAAACCTCTGGGCGCGACCGGGCGTTTCTTCATCTATCGTCGAAGGGATCTATCAAGGAAGTATCGCTTGCGTCACAACGAGGACCAGCATTGAGCCGGGTTTTGTAACGCGTGCCGGCATGGTTTATAAGATTAGTGTGGCCGCTGGTTCAGATCTGATTGGGAGGCTACACGTGAAAGCTCTCGCCGCATTAACGCTTATCTCATTGCTCGCTCTTGTTGCGGCCGCACAGCGCGCGCAGAACAACACCGACGAAGAACTGGCAGCGCGAAACGCGCCGGACGTATTCATCTACAGCGCATCTGCGTTCGGCCCGGACAAGAACCGCGATTCCAACTTTACAATCGAAGTCGGGAACACCGGCATAAAAACCATAAGCGCCATCGAGTGGGAGTACTATGATTTGCTCGATGATGTTGATCGGGACACGCCACACACCGAGAAGTTTCGCGACACAAGGTTGAACTTAGCGCCAAATGCCAAGGCCAAGCTAACTCAGCACGTCCATCGTTACACCGGCAAGTTCGTAACCGGCTTCAGTCTCACCAGAGTGCGGATTATCAGAGTCGAATATGACGACGGCTCGTCGTGGCGTCGTCCCGCGGCCTCAAAGTAATTACTCGGCGAGTATCGCGGCGAGGTTCACTCGATCACCCATCAAACAAGCGTGACCCGCGCCCTTAATTACTCTCACCGTGGCGTTGGGCATCCAGGCGGCCATCAAGTGGGCTTCCCTGACAGACGGAATCAACAGATCGCGATCTCCGGCGATGAATAGCGCGGGTGTCTTGATATCGGAAAGTCTGCTTTCAACATCGAACTCAGCGATCAGTTGCAACCGTCTAGCGTAACCATTCGGGCTTACGCTCGAGATTGCCTTCCAAAAAACTTCACGATCCTCGCGGCGGACGCTGTCGACGAGTAAGCCAAGGATGTTCCCCGCACGCCTCAAGGGCCACAGCAAGCCGAATGGCAACGTCGAAGCCAGCCACGCGCCGAGCTTGATCTGCAGTCTTCTTCGAAAACGCGGAAACGAACTAATCACGATCAAGCGCTCGATCATTTTCGGATATCGCAACGCGAAACTGAGCGCCACGGTGCCGCCGAAAGATTCGCCTAATATCGTCGCCTGTTCTTCGCCTTGATCGTGGATGATCGCCGCTATGTCGTTTACAAGATCGTCATAAGTGAACCGCCCTTGTTCTCGTGAACGAAAAGTCACCACTCGGTACGACCTCGCAAGTGCGCCGGCCTGTTTGAAAAAAAGCTCGCCGGTCCCGTCAAGACCTGCGACGTAGATCAAGAGTGGACCCGAGCCCTCAACTTTGTATTTGGGAGGATTCGCGAAAGTCGCAGGATTTCCACTCGTCACGGATCACCAACGCGCGATGAGTTATTCAGCGCCGATCTCTTCGAGGATTCTTTCAGCGGCGGCTCGCGGATCGGGGCTGTCGGTGATCGCGCGCCCGATGACGAGGTAATCAGCGCCGTCGCGTATCGCCGCGGCCGGTGTGGCAATGCGCTTCTGGTCGGCTTTGTCGGACCACGCGGGACGTATGCCGGGAGTGAGTATGATAAAGCGCTCCGCAGTTATGCATTCACGAATCAGGCGGATCTCGTGAGGTGATGCAACGATTCCGTCGAGCCCGGAATCTTTGGCGAGCGCCGCCAGTCGCACAACCTCTGAGCTAAGGTCCGACGTGATTCCCACGTCCGCCAAATCAGCACGGTCCATACTGGTAAGAACCGTTACGCCGAGCACGGCAGGCCGGGTGATCCAAAGCAGCCCGCGATCTCCGACTGCGTGAGCGGCGGCGCGCATCATCTCAGAGCCGCCGAGTGTGTGAACATTCAGGATCGAGACTCCGAGTTTGGCGGCCGATTCGACGGCGCCAGCAACGGTGTTGGGTATGTCGTGGAACTTCAGATCGAGAAAGACGCGCTCGCCTGAAGAGATTATTTGCCTGACAAGTTCGGGCCCTTCAGCGGTAAACAACTGACTGCCGATCTTGAACATCCCGACAGTCCCGCTGAGCCGTTCAACCAGCCGGAGCGCGCTGTCCCGGTCGGGTTCGTCCAGGGCAACGATCAAACGATCCTTGACGCTTGCTGGTGCCGGATTGGTTGTCATCGCTAGCGGCATTGAATTAAGGAGCTCGCCTTGTGGTTTACTCGTTGGAATATAGCGGCGCGGAGGGTTCGATTCAAGCCGCGGAAGAACAAGCAGTAATCTGGTCCACTTAATCGCCGATGGATGCGGATGCGACGAGAGATTTGGTGGGTTTCATCCACTCCAGTTGAACAAGCGCGTTTTCCGGCACAGTTCGAGGGTCGCAAACTCCACAGCGAACGCACGGATCAGTGGCCGGGCAAGGTTTCGTCGTCTTCTCTTCCATCGCGCGGAGGTATTCTCGTTTCATGAACTCGGTGGTGAGACCGATGTCTACGACGTCCCATGGAAGTTGCTCATCAAGAGACCGGCGGCGGAGAGCATAGTCGATCCATCCTCGCATTGCTTGTCGCCAATTACCGGTGCGATCTGCTTCCAAAATGAACTCTGAGACGCGACGGTCGCCGAGAGAAAGCAGTGCCTGGAGTTGGGCTATGCGTGAAGACATCGCTCGCACTTCAACATTGTGCATGCGTTTCAACGCCCGAGTCAGGTATTTGATCTTCTGATCCAGGACGCGCTCGGATTGGATGGGCTCCCATTGAAATGGCGTTTGAGGTTTCGGCACAAAAGCATTCAGTGAAACGATCACCGAGCCTGCGCGTCCGCGTGGGCGGCCCGCTTCGAGCATCCGATCGCGAATCCGTTCGGTCAAAGAAACGATCGCATCCAAATCTTCTTCTTCTTCTGTCGGCAGTCCTATCATCATGTAGAGCTTCACGTTGAGGATGCCGCGCTCGAAAATCATGTCCGCAATCTCAACAATTTGTTCGTTCGTTAGATCTTTGTTTATTACGCGGCGCAGGCGGTCCGAACCGGTCTCCGGCGCTATGGCTATTTGCTGGTCGTTCCGCCGTACCAATGCGTCCAAAAGCTCGGGCGAAATCTGATCCAGCCGTAGCGATGAAACTGATACCTGGTAGTCGAGTTCCTCGAGGCCCGCAAGTATCTGATGAATCTCCGGGTGATCGCAAACGGCAGTCGCGACGAGCCCAATCTTATCGGTGATCTTTCGCATCTCAGCGGCGCGCTCAAGCAAGCGGGCCGCCGAGAATACGCGAGGAGCCAGGTACGAGTAACCGGCCCAACAAAACCGGCAACCCATCGAGCATCCTCTCGAGATCTCCACCAGATAGCGTCCGCTCATTTCGGTGTTGTCGGTTATGATCTCGCTGGCCGGGATGAAATCATCATCGAAGCTGCCGTTGCCTTCCTGCTTTCGCATCGGATTGCGCATAGTGAAGACACGACGTGGTGCGCCATTCGTTGGATGAATCTCGCTTACACGACCATCACTTTCGTAGCTGACCTCGTAAAACCGAGGAACGTAAAACCCGGGTTCACGTGCAAGCCGCAGCAAAAGGTCATCGCGGTCGCTGGCGGCATTCATTACGTTCAGAAGTGCGGGAACCAGCACCTCACCTTCACCCACACAGACAACATCGACAAACTCCGCAACCGGTTCGGGGTTCAAAAACGCGGCCGCCCCACCCATGACCACTAGTGGATGCCACTCGTTACGATCCTTCGCGCGCACTGGGATTTTTGAGAGTCTAAGAAGTTTAGGAATGTTGAGGTAGTCGGTTTCAAACGAAACCGAGATCGCGAGTATATCGAATTGTGTAATTGCTGTTTCAGATTCGAGAGAGAGCAGCGAGCTTTCTGTGCGTTCAAGTTCCCTTTCGATGTCCGCGTCGGGTACGAACACTCGTTCGCAGGCGATTCCGGGATGAGAATTGAAGAGTTGGTAGACCGCCTGAAAACCGAGATTCGACATTCCTATGTGATAAGTATTCGGATATGCGAGAGCGACATCCAAGCCGAGCCCGAGTGGCTTGCGAACCTTGGATCCCCTTTCTCCCCTTAGCAGGCTCCTATATCTATCTCTGATTTTTTGCATTCGATTGACTTACCGAAAAACTCGCGGTTGCGGAGGCGTGCATTGCCGGACAGTAATCACCGCCCTTAGTCAGATCTAGTCGCAAGCGCTGGTCGACGACGCACGACTGTCGATTGCGCATTATAGTTGCGCACACAGGATGTAGCAACCGAAGCGAGTCTGAGCAGCGGAGAAATCTTCGCTTTCATGTCCAAAATCACAATAGCAAATGCTCCTCGCATCGCTATGGACCGGACAGTATCTACCCCTAATGGATACTAAGTGACCGCCGTGTCCGGATACTATGTGTCCGCTGTGGAGGCTTAGAGCGTTGGGTTTCGCGAGAGCGGCGCGCTTCAAGTCTAAAATTTGCCGTGCTATCTGTTGTTATAAGGGATCTTGTCGGTTGGCGAGGAATCAAGGTGTCATAGTTGGCCGTGTCTGTGGCATAACCGATGCTGTGTGAGATCAGCCCCGGTAGTTTGTCTATTTGCGATGTTGCTGAAGGCAAGCTGTTTCGGGGTTTCGCTTTTCTCGTTGATTTGAATAGCCTTTTGAAAGTAATATAGAGATTCCTTTTTGCGGGCAATCTCGCAGAATCTGGTTTAGCCCCCGGTGCTTTCGCACAGGACGCACGGAAACGGGGAAGCAATAGTAGAAATGACGATTGTTAGAAGTTGAGAGTTTTGGCAGACGCGGATGTCTGCTGGGGTCGCTTGGATCGGTTTGACCGAGCGTAACCTGGGTTCTTCAGTTCGACGTTGTCGTCGGGCAGGCTAGGGTAGGTTGAAAACACCAAAGAAAGACGGAGAGGGATAGACGATGAAAACAAGACGAGTAGTTTTCTTGGCAGTAGTGCTGGTGGCCATCGCGGCGCTGACGGTGCCGTTGATAGGTCGTAGCGCGCACGCATCGAATGTGGGGAGCGCGCAACCG
>Ga0070705_100000982_pt1 | contig 15936 bp, 11 predicted proteins | sample KBSK5253metaG_FD_65455 | JGI IMG/M metagenome (GOLD analysis project Ga0070705, IMG submission 65455) | Corn, switchgrass and miscanthus rhizosphere microbial communities from Kellogg Biological Station, Michigan, USA - KBS K5-25-3 metaG | ecosystem: Host-associated > Plants > Roots >... | reverse complement strand
TATGGCTGAAACAGAAAATCCAGACGCACCAATGGTAGCGCCGAGAACTGCCCGGTTTGGTGAAGGACCGGAAGGCAAAGTGGCTCGACGCGAGCGCGGACAAGGTGCGCAGCAGCATCGTCCGGGACGTTTTGTCCAGTTTTTGCACGACGTGCGGGCTGAGATGAGGCGTGTTTCCTGGCCGTCGGTCAAGGAAATCCAGAACACGACCATCATTACGTTGATCGCAGTCGTATTTTTTGCGCTGTATCTGTTTCTGGTGGATACGGGAATGACCCAATTCGTTTTGGGTTTGCAGTGGCTGTTGGCAAAGATTGCAGGGTGGTTAGGCTTCGCGTAAGAGGAAGAGTTTGTAATGCAGCAGTGGTTTATTCTTCATACGTACTCGGGACACGAGAAAAAGGTACGCGACAGTCTGAAGGCGCGTATACGGGATACCGATCTCCAGAATGAGATAACGGAGGTGTTGGTACCCACGGAAACCGTCGTCGAGATGCGTGGCAACAAGCGAATCGAGTCTGCCCGCATGTTTTATCCCGGTTACGTACTGGTGCAAATCGACTGCGACGAGCGCGGCCACATCCCTGACAACGTGTTTCACATGATCAAGTCGACGCCGAAGGTTACGGGTTTCGTCGGTGGACACAATCCGACGCCGTTGACGCCGCAGGAAGTCGATCAGATCGTGAACCAGCAGGCAGAGGCCGCGGAAAAGCCGAAGCCGAAGTTTTCTTATGCGGCGGGCGAGACTGTGCGTATCAAGTCGGGGCCGTTCCAGAGCTTTACGGGCAAGGTTGAAGAGGTTAACGAGGACAAATCGACGTTGAAGGTGACGGTGACGATCTTCGGCAGGTCGACGCCGGTCGAGTTGAATTTCCTCGACGTTGAGAAGGTGACTTTCGCAGAGGAAGAATAGGTCATATAGGACCTATTTTGAGAAGAGAAGATGGCAAAGAAGATTACAGGTTATATAAAGCTCCAGGTGCCCGCCGGCAAGGCTAATCCGGCGCCACCGATTGGTCCGGCGTTGGGTCAGCACGGCGTGAACATCATGGAGTTTTGCAAGGCTTTCAACGCCAAGACCGCGCAGATGGATCCGGATCTGAAGGTGCCGGTTGTGATCACGGTCTATGCGGATCGTTCGTTTACGTTTGAAACGAAAACGCCGCCCGCCGCGGATTTGTTGAAGAAGGCCGCGGGGATTCCGAAGGGCTCCGGCAAGCCGAACCGCGAGAAGGTTGGATCAATCTCACGCGCGAAGGTTGAAGAGATCGCCAAAACGAAGTTGCAGGATCTGAATACCACGAGCCTGGAATCCGCGATCAAGACGATTGAGGGAACAGCCCGGCAAATGGGGCTGACGGTTGAGTAAAGTCCAAAAGGACCTATTAAAGAGGGAGGGACGATTAAAGTCCCGCTTGCACCTCGGAGATAAAGCGTGAAGAAACACGGAAAGAAGTATCGCATCGCGCTCGAAAAAATCGAGCCGGCACGCAAGTACAACCTCGAAACAGCAATCGCTAAACTCAAAGAGATCGCGTTCGCGAAGTTTGACGAAACAGTTGAATTAACAGTCTGGCTCGGCGTCGATCCGCGAAAAGCCGATCAACTCGTACGCGGAACGATCGTTCTGCCCCACGGTCTCGGCAAGTCCAAAACGGTCCTCGTGATCGCACAGGGCGACAAGGTCAGGGAAGCGGAAGAGGCTGGAGCCGACATCGTCGGCGGTGAGGACATAGTCACCCGAATCAAAGGCGGCTGGACGGATTTCGACGCCGTCATCGCAACGCCTGACATGATGCGTCTGGTTGGTGGGCTCGGTAAGGTGCTCGGACCTCGCGGTCTCATGCCCAATCCGAAAACGGGCACGGTTACTTTTGACGTAACTACCGCGATCAAGGAGACGAAAGCGGGCAAAGTCGAATACCGCGTCGATAAAACCGGCGTCATCCACGTCGGCGTCGGCAAGGTCTCGTTCGAAAGTGACAAACTTCGAGACAACGCGAAGGCGCTGCTGGATGCAGTTGTGAAGGCGAAACCGGCTACGGCAAAAGGCAAATACGTGAAGAAAGTGAATCTCGCTGCCACGATGAGTCCGGGAGTTCTTTTGGACGAAGCGGCATACGCTAAGTAAAGGTGGGGAGCTGAAACAATGAAATCAAAACAACAGAAACAGAAAGATCTCGACGCTCTCACCGAACAGTTCAAGAACGCCAAGGCCGCGATGGTGGTCGGTTTTCAGAAGATGACGGTCGCGAAGGATCAGGAGCTGCGCAATCAGCTTCGCGAAGCCGGTGTTTCTTACGAGGTGGTGAAGAACACTCTGGCGCGAAGAGCTTCAGAAGGCACGGCGCTCGAGGCCGCCGCGGAACACTTTAAAGGAGTAACGGCGATTGCGTTGAGCAACGGCGATCCCGTCGGTTTGTCGAAAGCTATTTCAAAGTTTACGAAGGCGAATCCGGAAATCTTTACTTTCAAGGCCGGAGTCGTCGAGGGCAAGGTTGTCGCGTTGCGAGACGTCGAAGCGATCGCCAGTTTGCCTTCGAAGGAAGAGTTGATTTCAAAGGTGATGTTCCTAATCAATTGCCAGGCCCAACGTTTGGTGACGGTGATTTCCGCCGTGCCGCGCAACCTGGCAGTCGTTATTAAACAGATTGGTGAGCAGAAGACCGCATAAGGTTTTGAGGAGGATAGAAAGGTAATCATGGCAGCAACACGCGAAGACGTAATTGAGTTTTTAAAAGGCATGACTCTCCTGGAAGCTTCACAGTTGGTGAAGGACCTGGAAGAGACTTTCGGCGTTTCAGCAGCAGCCGCAGCCGTCGCAGCCCCCGCAGCCGCAGCCGGCGGTGGCGCTGAAGCCGCGGCAGCCGCGGAAGAGAAGACTGAGTTTGACGTGATCCTGCAGGCGATTGGCGGCAACAAGATCAACGTGATCAAGGTTGTACGCGAGGTCACCGCGCTGGGATTGAAAGAAGCGAAGGATCTTGTAGAAGCAGCCCCCAAAGCAGTGAAGGAAGGCGTTTCGAAGGAAGAAGCAGAGACGATCAGGCAGAAACTCTCGGACGCCGGGGCGACCGTCGACGTTAAGTAACGCGGATTAACGCGGAAATAAATCCGGATTTACTCCGCATTTTCCGTGTAATCCGTGGCTTGGTTCGATTTGGGTTTTTTCTCGCGGCTTGACACAAGGATTGTAAGTGGCTAAGTTAAGGGAGTATTGAGGCGCTGGCGTTACTCCCAGAAAATTTGACGGAAGATCCGCCGCTTTTGGTTAACAAGCGGTCAGGGCATTGTACGCTCTGACCGCGCTTTGCCGTCTTTAATGGGCAATTGGGCAATAATAAAGGAATCTCACATGTCTGCAAATCTGCTCCAAACAATTACTACCGGGTTAGGAAAACGTACCAGTCAGGCACCTGAGCGTGAGGACTTCTCCAAGATCGCCACTGCCGTCAGGATCCCGAATCTCATCGAGATTCAGCGAGAATCGTACAACCGATTCCTCCAGATGGATCTCCTGCCGGAAGAGCGTGAGGCCACGGGCCTCCAGGCGGTGTTTAGGTCGGTCTTTCCGATCTCAGACTTTCGCGGCACTGCCACGCTCGATTTTGTCGAGTACCAGATTGGTAACTGGCAGTGCAAATGCGGACGTCTCGAGGGTCTGAACTATCTTCGATCGAACTGCAAAAACTGCGGTGCGACGATTAAGGTAAATCCGTTGGCAGCGGGAGACACGCTTTGCCATCGTTGCGGCACCTTCAACTTCGTGCGCCCGCAGCTTTGCGAAAACTGCGGCGAGCCTGTCGGTCTGAAACACAAGCACGATCAACAGGAGTGTCAGGAACGCGGCATGAGCTACAGCGTTCCGCTCAAAGTGAAGATCCGGCTCACGGTGTTTGACAAGGATCCGGATACAGAAGTGCTGTCCATCCGCGACATCAAGGAAGAAGAGGTCTTCTTCGGCGAGATTCCGCTGATGACCGACAACGGCACGTTCATCATCAACGGCACCGAGCGCGTCATCGTTTCGCAGTTGCACCGTTCGCCCGGCGTCTTCTTCAAACGCGGCGCGATCTACGTCGCGAAGATCATTCCGTATCGCGGTTCGTGGGTTGAGTTCGAATACGACCAGAAGAACCTGCTCTACGTCCGCGTAGGTAAGCGCAAGTTCCTGGCGTCGATATTCCTGCGCGCCCTCGGACTCTGGTTCAACCAGAAGTCGGATCTAAAAGGACTCCGCACTGACTCGCAGTTGGAAGATGCGGTGAAGAATGCGGCTTTCACCGACGAAGACATGCTCAAGGCGCTCTACGTCACTGACCAGATTCGCATCGAGAACGGTCGGTTGCTGGTCCAGGTCTCCGACGAAGGACGGCACACGAATCTCGTCGGCATGAAGGTCGACCACGACATCAAGGGCAAGGGGCCCGATCCGATTGTCCGTGGCGGCAAGAAGGTCGCCGGCTCTGCGCTCGAAGCATTGCGCAAAGCCGGTATCAAAGAGGTTGAAGTCGACTCGTCGCAGTTGGAAGGTGCTTTCACTGTCTCTGACATCGTCAACACCGAGAGCGGCGAAATCATTCTCGAAGCGAACAACGAGGTCACGCCCGCGAAGCTGCAGGAGATCGTCGAAGCCAGCATTACGAGCCTGTCCGTGTTCTTCCCGGAACGCGACGACGTTGGACCAGTGCTGTCTCTGACGCTGAAGAAAGACGTCATCACGAAGCCGGTCGACGCGTTGTTGGAGATCTACCGCAAGATGCGCCCCGGCGATCCGCCGACCGTGCAGACTGCTTATCGTTTGCTCGAAGCGATGTTCTTCGATCCGCGCAAGTTTGATTTCTCGCGCGTCGGTCGTCTGAAGTTCAACATCAAGATGGGCAAACCCGAGCGCGACCGCATCGACGACCCACTTCTCTCCGCGCGGGATTTTTACGAAGTAGTCAGTTACGTGCTGAAGATGCGCAAGAACCCGTCTGAGTACCAGGCGGACGACATCGATCACCTTGGCAACCGTCGCGTGCGCGCTGTCGGTGAGTTGCTGGAAAACCAGTTCCGCATCGGTCTCGAGCGCATGGAGCGCGCGATCAAGGAGAAGATGTCGATCCACCAGGAAATGCAGACGACGATGCCGCGCGATCTGATCAACGCGAAGCCGGTCACGGCTGCGGTACGCGAGTTCTTCGGATCGAGCCAGTTGTCGCAGTTCATGGACCAGACAAATCCGCTCTCGGAGATCACACACAAGCGCCGCCTGTCGGCACTTGGACCGGGTGGTCTGTCCCGCGAGCGCGCCGGGTTCGAAGTGCGCGACGTACACCCGACACACTACGGGCGCATCTGTCCGATCGAGACTCCTGAAGGTCCGAACATCGGGTTGATCTCGAGTCTGTCGTGCTTCGCGCGCATCAACGAGTTTGGCTTCATCGAAGCGCCGTATCGCAAGGTCAGCGACGGGCGCGTCGTCGAATACGTGCGCGTCATCAACGGCGGCGACACGAAGCTCAAACCAGGCGATCACATTCCGGAGGAGGACGTCGAGAAGGCGAACAAAAAATTGGGCGCCGACGCTCGCAAAGCCGAGTTTGAACCATGGCCGTTCTACCTGACGGCGTGGGAGGAAGACAAGCACGTCGTCGGTCAGGCCAACATCGAGCTCGACGAGGCTGGCAACATCGTCAACGAGCGTAACGCTGCTCGAAAGGCGGGCGAGTTCATCCTCGCGCAACGCAAGGATATCGAGTACGTCGACGTCTCGCCGAAGCAGTTGGTCTCGGTCGCGGCCTCGCTGATTCCGTTCCTCGAGAACGACGACGCGAACCGCGCGCTGATGGGATCAAACATGCAACGCCAGTCAGTACCGTTGCTCCGTGCTGAGGCTCCGTACATCGGAACCGGCATGGAAAAGGTGACGGCACGTGACTCGGGCGCCGTGGTCGCAGCCAAACGCGACGGCGTCGTCGATTACGTCGACTCCGAACGCATCATCGTCAAAGCCGATCACAACGTCGACGGCACGATCTCGCGCGAGGTGACGGCAGACATTTACACGTTGATCAAGTTCAAGCGTTCGAACCAGAACACTTGTATCAATCAACGGCCAATCGTCCACGTCGGCGAGCGCGTCGAGAAGGGGCAGGTAATCGCGGATGGCCCATGTACCGATCGCGGCGAGCTGGCGCTCGGAAGAAACGTGCTGGTCGCATTCATGCCGTGGCGCGGCTACAACTTCGAGGACGCGATCCTCGTTTCCGAGCGGCTCGTGAAAGAGGACTACTACACCTCGATTCACATCGAAGAGCTCGAGATCGAAGCGCGCGACACGAAGCTTGGACCAGAGGAAATCACGCGCGACATCCCGAACGTCGGCGAGAACATGCTTCGCGATCTCGACGAGAGCGGCATCATTCGCATCGGCGCCCAGGTGAAGCCCGGTTCGATCCTGGTCGGAAAAGTCACGCCGAAAGGCGAGACCCAACTGACGGCCGAAGAAAAACTGCTGCGTGCGATTTTCGGTGAGAAGGCCGGCGACGTTAAAGACGCTTCGCTCGTGAGCCCGCCGGGAATCGACGGCACAGTCGTCGACGTGCAGGTCTTCACCCGCAAGGGTCAGGAGAAGGACCAGCGTTCACTCGCGATCGAGCAGGACGAAGAAGATCGCCTGCGACGCGACCTTGAAGACGAGATTCGTATCCTGCGCGAGCAGCGCGACGAGCGAATCTACGAGCTACTCGAAGGCCGCAAACTCTCCGCGGATCTCACCGTGAATCGTGAGGTGTTGATTGAGAAAAACATCGCGATCACGCGCGAGATGCTCAAGGCGGTTGAGCCGAAGGCGCTGAGAAAAGTGCAACTTGCTTCTTCGCGTCTCGACATCGGCGCGGAGATCAAGGAGTACGAAGATCGCACGGAACGCCAGATCAAGATCCTCTCTGACATCTATGAAGAGAAGATCGCGAAGCTGCGACAGGGCGACGAACTTTCACCGGGCGTGATCAAGATGGTGAAAGTGTTTATCGCAATGAAGCGAAAGCTTTCGGTGGGCGACAAGATGGCGGGTCGTCACGGAAACAAAGGCGTGATCGCGCGCATTCTTCCAGAGGAAGATATGCCGTACCTGCCTGATGGCACTCCGGTCGAGATCGTCCTGAATCCTTTGGGCGTGCCTTCGCGAATGAACGTGGGCCAGATCCTCGAAACGCACCTGGGCTGGGCCGCGCGTGTTTTGGGTATGCACTTCGCAACACCAGTGTTCGACGGGGCAACCGAAACCGAGATCAAGAAGAAGCTGCAAGCTTCAGGCGAGCGTGCTCGCGAGCTTGGACTGCCGGAAATCGTGAACGAGTCGGGCAAGGCCGTGTTGTACGACGGTCTGAGTGGCGACCCGTTCGAACAGAAGGTGACGGTGGGTTACATCTACATGTTGAAACTGTCGCACCTGGTCGACGACAAGATCCACGCGCGTTCGATTGGACCATACAGCTTAATCACGCAGCAGCCACTCGGCGGCAAGGCGCAGTTTGGTGGTCAGCGATTTGGAGAGATGGAGGTTTGGGCGCTCGAAGCTTATGGCGCGGCCCACATTCTCCAGGAGTTGCTGACAGCCAAGTCTGACGACGTCGCCGGGCGCTCGAAGATTTACGAGGCGATCGTGAAGGGCGAGGCGGATTTCGATCCAGGTCTGCCGGAGTCGTTCAACGTGCTCGTGCGCGAGCTACAGTCGCTGTGTCTCGATGTTGAGTTGATCAACAAGAAGGCTGCGGGTGACGGTGACGGCGCGCAGGATGGTGTTGGTGAAGCGATCGTGACCAGCGCCGTGGAAGCGTAAAGACGGTTGGACAGGATTACGGGATTGCTCAGGATTAACATGTAAATCCGGTCTAAATCCTGTAAATCCTGTAAAAGGTTTTCGTTTTATTAACGGAGAAATCAAAGTGTTCAGATTCCAACAAGAAAAGACGCAACTGGCTCCCGATTTTGAAGCGATTCGTATCTCACTTGCGTCACCGGAAAAGATCCGGCAGTGGTCGCATGGTGAGGTGACCAAACCGGAAACAATCAACTACCGCACGTTCAAGCCTGAGCGCGATGGACTCTTCTGCGCGCGCATCTTCGGACCGGTAGCTGATTGGGAGTGCCTCTGCGGTAAATACAAACGCATGAAGCACCGCGGTGTGATTTGCGACAAGTGCGGAGTGGAAGTCACGCAGGCGAAAGTGCGCCGCGAGCGGTTGGGCCATATCGACCTGGCCAGCCCGTGTTCGCACGTGTGGTTCTTTAAAGGACTGCCCAGCCGCATCGGCCACCTGCTCGACATTCCCTTGCGCGAGCTGGAGAAGGTCCTCTACTTCGAATCCTACATCGTGATCGATCCCGGCGACGTGCCTGGATTGAAAGAGCGTGAGCTCGTCAGCGACGAGCGCTATCGCGAGCTCGTGCGCGACTTTCCCGCGCAGTTCGTCGCCAAGATGGGCGCCGAAGCTATCAAAGAGTTGCTCGCGATGGTCGACGTCGAAGAGTTGGCAACAGATCTGCGCAAGCGGATGAGAGAAGAGACGTCGCAGCAGAAGAAGCTGAAGTATTCGAAGCGCCTGAAAGTTGCGACCAGCTTTTTGAAATCCGGCAACCGGCCTGACTGGATGATCCTCGACGTGATTCCGGTTATTCCACCCGAGCTGCGGCCGCTCGTGCCGTTGGATGGTGGACGTTTTGCGACTTCAGATCTGAACGATCTCTATCGACGCGTCATCAATCGCAACAACCGTCTCAAGAAGCTGATGGAGTTGCGCGCGCCGGAGGTCATCGTGCGCAACGAGAAGCGCATGCTTCAGGAAGCCGTGGATGCGCTGTTTGATAATGGGCGTCGCGGACGCGTGCTGCGCGGTGTCAACAATCGTCCGCTCAAGTCGCTAAGTGGAACGTTGAAAGGCAAGCAGGGACGTTTCCGTCAGAACCTGTTGGGCAAGCGCGTCGACTACTCGGGACGTTCTGTGATCGTGGTTGGTCCGGAGTTGAAACTGCACCAGTGCGGTTTACCGAAGAAGATGGCGCTCGAGCTGTTCAAACCATTCATCTACAACCAGCTCGAGAAGCAGGCCCATGCGGCCACCATCAAGCAGGCACGCGAGATGGTGGAACGGCAGGAGCCTGTCGTTTGGGACATTCTCGAAGAGGTGATTCGCGAGCATCCGGTGCTTCTGAATCGTGCTCCGACGCTGCACCGTCTCGGTATTCAGGCGTTCGAGCCGGTGCTCGTCGAAGGCAAAGCCATCAAGATCCACCCGCTCGTTTGTACGGCATTCAACGCCGACTTCGACGGCGACCAGATGGCTGTACACATTCCTCTGAGCCCCGAAGCGCAAATCGAAGCAGCAGTGTTAATGCTTTCGAGCAACAACATTCTGAGCCCTGCCAGCGGTCAGCCGATCGCCGTGCCTTCGCAGGACATCGTGTTGGGTATTTACTACCTGACGCGCGATCGTGCGGGTGCCAAGGGTGAAGGGCGCGTGTTTGCTTCACTCGAAGAAGTGTTGCTTGCACTCGATGCAGGTGAGGTCACAACTCAAACGCCAATCAAGCTCCGCATTCAGGGCGACTTGATCGATTTGGTCCAGGAACACGATCCGCAGGACATTCTGCGGGCGGTAGTCCAGGACGATGTCCGTCGCGTTATCAACACGACAGTCGGACGCGTGATCTTCAACGACTCGATTCCAGCCGGACTGCCCTTCATCAACGGCACGTTGAAGAAGAAAGGTCTCCAGTCGCTGGTCAACTATTCGCACATCCGCCTGGGTCATGAGATGACCGTCAAGATGCTTGACGATCTCAAGACCCTCGGATTCCTCTACGCCACGAAGGCCGGAATCTCCATCGGCATCGACGACCTCGTCACACCGTCGGCGAAGAAACCGCTCGTGGACAAGGCCGACAAAGACGTGATCGCAGTCGAGCAGCAATACCTCGACGGCGTCATTACCAACGGTGAACGCTACAACAAGGTGATCGCGATCTGGTCGGAAGTGACCGACAAAGTCGCGAAAGAGATGTTCAAGGCGATGGATGATCGCGAACGCTCCAGCGGTGAGCTCAATCCGATCCTTGTCATGAGCGACTCGGGAGCTCGTGGTAGCGCACAGCAGATTCGCCAGCTCGCCGGAATGCGCGGTCTGATGGCTCGTCCGTCGGGCGAAATCATCGAGACTCCGATTCAGGCAAACTTCCGCGAGGGCCTCAACGTGTTGCAGTACTTCATCTCGACACACGGCGCTCGCAAAGGTTTGGCTGACACGGCGCTCAAGACCGCTGACTCCGGTTACCTGACGCGGCGTCTCGTCGACGTCGCACAGGACGTGATCATCAGCGAAGAAGATTGCGGCACGCTGCGCGGAATTTCCGCCAGTGCGATTGTGGAAGGTGGCGAGGAAATCGAGTCGTTGCGCGATCGTATTGTCGGACGCACGGCGCTCGAAGACGTCCAGGACCCAATTGAAGGATCCGTAATCGTGGCGTCGAACCAGGAGATCGACGAAGACCTCGCTGCCGAGATTCAGCGTTCCGGTGTGCAGCGCGTTCGCATCCGTTCGGTGTTGACCTGCGAATCGCGACGTGGCTGCTGCATCAAATGCTACGGGCGTAACCTCGCAACCGGTCGTCCGGTCGAGATCGGCGAAGCGGTCGGTGTAATTGCCGCGCAGTCGATTGGCGAACCGGGCACGCAGTTGACGATGCGTACGTTCCACATCGGTGGTACCGCGCGTCTCGAGGAGTCGTCCAAACACGAAGCACGTCAGGACGGCACGGTCAAGTATCTCGACCTGCAAACCGTCAAGAGCCGCAAGGGCGAGCGCATCGCGATGAATCGCAACGGTTCGTTGACGATCATCGACGATCGTGGTCGCGAGGCTGCGCGTTATCAGATCGTTTACGGCGCGCACATTCTCGTCGAAGACGGCAGCCGCGTCTCACAGGATCAGCTCCTGGCGACGTGGGACCCGTTCACGTTCGCGATCCTGACCGAAGTCGCTGGACACGTGAAGTTCCAGGACTTGAAGGAAGGCGTGACGTTCGATGAAGAAGTCGACGAAGTGACCGGTCAGTCGCGCATGGTCGTGAAAGACTCGCCTGACGAAAAGAAACAACCGCGTCTGGAAATCCGCAGCGCCAGCAACAAGGTGTTGAAGACTTACCAGATGCCCGTCCGTGCGAACCTGATGGTGCAGGACGGCGAGGAAGTCGAGCCGGGCGACATCATCGCGAAGATCCCGCGCGAAACGACGAAGACGAAAGACATCACGGGTGGTTTGCCGCGCGTCGTCGAGCTCTTCGAAGCACGGCGTCCTGCGGAAACCGCGGTCATGTCTGAAATCGACGGCACCGTGACGCTCGGCGCAATTTCTAAAGGTAAGCGCAAACTGATCATCACGGGCGACGACGGTGAAGAGCGCGAGTACGACATCCCGCGCGGCACGCACATCAACGTGCAGGATGGCGATCGAGTCCGAGCGGGCGAAGCGCTGATGGATGGACCATTGAACCCGCACGACATCCTGCGTGTTCTGGGTATGAGTCGTTTGCAGGAGTACCTCGTAAACGAAATCCAGGAGGTCTATCGTCTACAGGGTGTGAACATCAACGACAAGCACATCGAAGTGATTGTTCGTCAGATGTTGCGCTGGGTGAAGATCAAGGAAGTCGGCGACACGGAATTCCTGCTCGAAGAGCAGGTCGATCGTTTCCGCTTCCAGGACGAGAACGAGCGCGTCAGACAGGAAGACGGCGAAGTTGCTCAGGCAGAGCCGCTGTTGCTTGGTATCACGAAGGCGTCACTCTCGACCGATTCGTTCATCTCGGCGGCTTCGTTCCAGGAGACTACTCGCGTGCTGACGGAAGCTGCGATCTCCGGACGCGTGGATTACCTGCGTGGTCTGAAAGAGAACGTCATCATGGGTCGATTGATTCCTGCCGGAACGGGTATGGAATACTATCGAAACGTCGATATCGAACGTGATGAAACGATCGATCAGGCGCGTGAGCGCGAGCTCGATGAGTTCCCCGACATTGTCGGCGGGCACGACATCGTGATGCCTCCACGCGAGCCCGTGGTAGTCCCGGCGCCGGTTTCGAACGACGGCGACGTCGTTGCCGGTCCGGAAGTAGAAGAGTAACTTTCCTCTGATAAAAAACAGCCACAGATTACGCCGATTTTTCCGTGTAATCTGTGGCTGAGTTTTCCCCCGCCGATTTCCTGATTAAATCATTTCACGACGTCCTGGTTTCTGATTCGCTCGCAGTGTTTGCAGATCGTGAGGTTTTCAGTTAGGTCATTGAGGAGTTGTAGAGTGTTCGCCCTTCGTTCCGACATTACGCGACTGATTCTTAAACCACACAACGTGTGTTGTCCGCTCGGCTGGACCAGGTGGTAAATCTCAGTCATGAGCCTCGTCGCGTACATGGCATGAAATTGCCGGGCAGAACCATGTAAATCCCTGGGTGCGCGGTTACTGCTGTTTTGACTCTCGGGAATCACAATCAAACCCCAATTCCCTCTGACCTCTTTCAATACGTCAACTCCGTTATTCCATTTACGAGCAATCGCGGTGCCGAAAAATCGATTAGAATCAGACACAAATGACTCTAAAGCAGATCAAAAAACTTCCGGGTGCGCGGAAAACCGCGATGCCCGAGTTCGTGCCGCCGCAACTTGCCACACTCGTCGACAAACCGCCTTCGGGTGACGAGTGGTTTCACGAATTGAAGCTTGATGGTTACCGGCTATTGGCCCATTTGGATAATGGGCACGTTCGTTTCTGGACCAGGAATCAGAATGATTGGACTGCAAAATTTCCTGCACTGGGCAAAGCCGTAAAATCTCTGCGTTTGAAGACGGCGATCCTCGACGGTGAGGTCGTCGCGCTGGATTCTTCCGGCCGTGCGAGTTTTCAAAAATTACAACAATCGATCAACAAGGGCGGTAGTGCGGGTCTTCTCTATCACATTTTCGATCTGATCTATATCGACGGTTACAGTCTTGTTAAGACGCCGTTGCGTGATAGAAAGAGCGTCCTCGCGGAACTTCTTGAACCGCTGGGCGACAAGGGACTGTTGCGTTACAGCGACCACATCGAAGGAAACGGCGCGGAATTTCTCAAAGAGGCTTGCAAGTACGGACTGGAGGGAATTGTTTCAAAGCGTGGCGATTCGGTGTATGAATTTACACGTAGCCGTAACTGGTTAAAAGTGAAGTGCCTGCGGCGGCAGGAGTTTGTAATCGCCGGTTACACGCTCTCGGACAAGGGGATCCCTTTCAGCTCGCTGATTCTGGGATTTTATGACAAGGGAAAATTGATCTACGCGGGTCGTGCCGGCACGGGCTTCAGCAACCAATTGCGAGCAGACTTGAAGAAGCAGCTCGACCGTATCGCGCGGAAAGAACGGCCATTCGAGCAGATCCCGAAAGACCCCGGCTTGCGGCGCGCGATCTGGGCGGAGCCGAAGCTCGTCGGCGAAGTTGCGTTTTCAGAGTGGACTGACGAGGGGATTATTCGGCATCCGTCGTTTCAGGGTCTGCGTCAGGACAAAAAGCCGGAGGAGGTCGTGCGCGAAGAGCCGTCTTAGTCCACAGGTACCACAAACAGGAATCTTTGCTGTGACAGCGGAATCAGGAATTCTTTGAAGTTCGCGGTTGTTCGCTGTAACTGCTCACGCAAACTCTCCCCACCATACAAAAGCAGAGTGCTCCCCCGTGGAGCCCAATCGATCAACGGCGACACCTTGTTGATGAATCGATCCAGTGCGCGGCAGGTGACAAATGACACGTCGGGCGGCGGAACGTCCTCGAAGGGTTTGGCGATGATCGTCGCCGGCCGCCCGAGTTGATTCAGGGCTTCGCGAAGGAAGACGGACTTCTTCTGCGACGATTCGATCAACGTGGCTTGCAGGTCCTGGCGTGCGAGCAGGCAGGGGATGATCGGCAGTCCCGCGCCCGAGCCGATGTCTGCTACTTTTGCGCCGTCGGGCAGGTGCTTGAGTAATAGCAACGATTCGAGAACGTGTCGCGTCGCGAATTCCTCGGGCGAACACGGCGCCACGAGATGTAGGCGATCGTTCCAGCGTGTGAGTAAACTGTAGTAATCGCCGAGCCGTGTTACGGTTTCGGCAGGGAGATCCAGGTCGAAGCTCCCCATGTTTGAAACTAAGGATCGCTCGAACGTATCCATATCAGAAGCATAGATCATGATTGACGACTTTGTTGAGCAGCATCGTTTGTTGGGAACTGCCGTCCCACCAATTATCAACGAGCACGTCGCCGGACTTGCGAACCGCAGGGTGACTCCGGAAGCCACCGTCACGCAGCTCGAAAAACTCTTCGACGAACCTTTGCCGGAGCAGGGAATCTCGATCGAGGAGATACTTGCGCGTTTTCGTAACGATATCGCGCCGAACGCGATGGGCGTTCCAAACCCGCGCTACTTCGGACAGTTCAACCCGACACCTTTGCCGATCGGCGTCTGGGCGGATGCCCTGGCTTCGATGCTCAATCAAAACGCGGGCGCGTGGCGCAATGGTCCAACGTCGGCAATGATCGAGGCTCGCGTCATGCGCTGGCTTTGCGATCTGCTGGATTATGGTCCACAGAGCTTTGGCACGTTGGCGAGTGGTGGTTCTGAAGCGAACCTCATCGCGTTGAAGTGCGCTCGAGATGCTGTTGCAGCGAGTATCAAAGATCGCGGTGTGCGCACGGCGCCGGGAGATCTGGTCATCTACGCGTCGGAGCAATGTCATTACTCGATCGACAAGAGCGCCGACATTCTCGGTCTTGGTCGTGAAGGCTTGCGCAAGATTCCGACTGACGATCGGTTCCACATCGCCATCGACTCTTTGCGCGACGCGATCGCTCACGATCGGGAAGCAGGGCGCGTTCCGTGTTGCATTGTCGGCCTTGCCGGCACGACTTCGATGGGCGTTATCGACCCACTCGAATCACTCGCGGCAGTCGCTCGTGAGAATGATTGCTGGTACCACGTCGACGCGGCTTACGGTGGAACACTCGCCTTCTCGCCGAAGCACAAACACAAGCTTCACGGCATCGAGCTCGCCGACTCGATCACTTTCGACCCGCACAAGTGGATGTTTGTGCCGTTCGCATGTGGTGCAACACTCGTGCGAGGTGGTGGACGTGTGTTGCGCGATGCGTTTGATATGACGCCGGAGTACCTGAGCGAAGACCGCGGCGGCGCCGACGTCGAATTCGACTTTTTCCGTTACGGACAGATGGGCACGCGGCGCTTCAACTCATTGAAACTCTGGATGGCGATCAAGTTCATGGGCCGTGAAGGTTATGCGAAAACGGTCGAACGCCAGATCGATCTCACGAACTATCTCGCGAAGCAGATCGACAATCTTCCTGATTTCGAGCGCGTCGGCGAAGTCGAAACAGCCGTGTGTTGTTTTCGTTTTGTGCCCAAAGCAGATCTCGATTTCGACCGTCTCCAGCAGCGCTTGCAACAGACGATTGAGCGTAGTGGCGAAGCATGGCTGACTACGACGATCGTGCGCGGCCGTCGCGTGCTGCGCGTGAATATCAACAGCTTTCTGACCGAGCAGCATCACATCGACGATCTGGTAAAATTGCTCGTGGAGTACACAAAAAACACAAAAGTTTCTAATGAATAGGACCGTCAAAATATTACTTTGGATCCTCTTTGTGCATTTTGCGGCCAGTGCTCAGAGTGGGCCAAAGTCGCTTCCCAAGGTTAGTTCACAGGCGCAGTTTGACTCGATCTCAGTCACGTACGACGCAAACACGCCCTATGCCTTGCCGCACACGATGTTCGTCATCGACCGAAAAGACGGCAACAAGATCTACTATGTCAACAAGAAGCGCTACAGCTTTCACAAAGACTTCGTCAACGGCACCTATCTCTCACTCGA
>Ga0070705_100000976_pt1 | contig 16021 bp, 19 predicted proteins | sample KBSK5253metaG_FD_65455 | JGI IMG/M metagenome (GOLD analysis project Ga0070705, IMG submission 65455) | Corn, switchgrass and miscanthus rhizosphere microbial communities from Kellogg Biological Station, Michigan, USA - KBS K5-25-3 metaG | ecosystem: Host-associated > Plants > Roots >... | reverse complement strand
CGGCAAATCCTCCGTCGCCGTACAACGTATCAGCTCTGGCGGGGCGCGTGTGCAGAAGTTAGGGGCTTCGCCTGCGCCGCGATACGGGACCAACTTGCGTTTCGCCGCAAAACTGATTACAACAAATTGTATGCGCTTGTTTGGAGGAGCGCAGCGCCGCCCGGACCTCGGTCGCGAGAAGGTCGCTGCAGGCACGACAGTTGCGTTTCATCCATCCGGAGACACGGCACGTCAGTTGATGCGCGTTGAGTCACGCCTGCACGCGGTGTGCACCACCCCTGACGCACGGCTCACCGATCTCGCACTGCACGGCATCGAGGCGGGCGGCAGGCGCCTGCGACCGGCGCTCGTCATCTGCTCTGCGATCGCGGCCGGCGGGCGGCATGCGGTGAGTGAGCGGGTGATCGACGCGGCAACCGCAGTTGAGCTGCTGCACCTCGCCTCGCTCTACCACGACGACGTGCTCGACTCGGCGCCGCTGCGCCGCGGGCGGCCGAGTGCGAACGCGCTGTGGGGCAACCATGCCGCGGTGCTCAGCGGCGACGTGCTGCTGGCGCATGCGTACCGTGTCGCCGCCGACCTCGGGGCGGCTGAGCTGCGGCGCTTCGCGCACACGCTCGCCACGCTCTGCTCCGGTCAGATCGCCGAGAGCGCCGCCCAGTTCGATGCCGGTCGCGACTTCGCTCACTACGATGCCTCGATCCGCGGCAAGACAGCCGCCCTGCTGGCCACGTCGTGCTGGCTCGGCGCCTCGACCGCGGGCGCTCCCTCGCCGACAGCCGAGGCGCTCGCCTGCTTCGGAACCGAGCTCGGCGTCGCCTTTCAGATCGTCGACGACGTGCTCGACCTGTACGGCCACGGATTGCAGATCGGCAAGCCGGCAGGCAGCGACCTGCGCCAGGGTGTCTTCACGCTGCCGGTGCTGATGGCCCTGCAGCGCGACCCGGAGCTCGTGGACCTGCTCGTCGAGGGAATTGACGAGCAGCGCATCGCTGAGGTCGCCGAGCGCGTGCGATCCGTTGGAGCTGACCAGCGCGCGGCGGCGCTCGCGCTCGATCACCTGCAGATCGCGTTCACCCACCTCGGTGACGCATCGCTGCTGCCCGAAGGCGTGCAGCTGCTGCTGTCGATCGGCGAGCTCGTGCTCGGACCGCTCGAGCTGCTCGGCTATGGCGGCAAGCCGCGATCCGCGTCGCAGCTCGACGAGCGTGGGGCACGCGCGGCATGAGCGCCAGGGTTGTCCATCCGCCCAGCGCATCGCTGAGCAGAGCGGCGCCTCCCGGACCGGCCGGGCACCCGCTGCTCGGCATGGCGCGGGAGTTGCGCGCTGACCTGCTCGGCACGCTGCAGGCGGGCTTTGCGCAGTACGGCGATGTCGTCGCGTACCGCGTCGGCCCAGTACGCGGACCGCGACGGCTGCGCCCGCTCATCGTCGTCGTCCGGCATCCCGACGACGTGCGGCGGGTGATGCTCGAGACCGACGTCTTCGTCCGCAGCGCGCCGTCCTACGACGTCCTGCGCGAGCTGCTCGGCGAGACGCTCGTGACGATGGAGGGAGACCGCTGGCAACGGCAGAAGCGGATCTTGCAGCCGCTGTTCACGCGCCAGCACGTCGCGCGGTACGCCGGTCTGCTCGAGACGGAGGCGAACCGGGTCGTCGAGCGGTGGCGAGCGCTCGGCGCGGAGGGGGTCGACATCGTGCAGGCGATGGAGGCGTACGCGCTGCGGGTCCTCGGTCAGACGATCTTCGCGGAAGAGGGCGGGATCGACCCCGACACCGTCGCCGCGCTGGAGCGCCTGGTGCCGCGTGTCGGCAGTCAGGTCGTCGAGCGCGTGGCCCAGGCGGTGCGCCCACCGCTGTGGTGGCCGACGGCGCGCAACCGGCGCTTCCGCGCGCTGCGCGCAGAACTGCGCGAGACGATCGAGCGCGTGCTCGTCCGCAGCGAGCGAGCGGACTGCGGGGACGCGAGCGGCGGCGGGGACCTGCTGAGCCGCCTGCGCGCGGCGCGCGACCCAGAGGGCGGGGCGACGCTGACGCGGCGCGAGGTGCGCGACGAGGCGCTGCTGTTTCTGCTCGGCGGTCATACGACGACGGCCGATGTGCTGATCTCGACGTTGCACCTGCTGGGGCGCCACGCCGAGGTGCAGGAGCGGGTCGCGGCGGCGGCAGCGCGGGATGTCGGAGATGCGGCGGACGACCTCGTGCGTGCGGCCGTCGAAGAGGCGATGCGCCTGCATCCGCCGTCCTATGCGCTCGGCCGCCGCACGGCAACCGACACGGAGCTGGGCGGGCATGCGGTGCCCGCCAGAACGCTCGTGCTGGTCGTGCCGTGGGCGACGCACCGTGACCCCCGCTTCTGGCCCGACCCTGAGCGCTTCGATCCGAGGCGCTTCGTCGGCGAGCAGTGCCGGCCCCCGTTCGCGTACGTGCCGTTCGCGGGCGGCAAGCGCACCTGCATCGGCCGCCACCTCGCGATGCTGGAGTCGACCGTCCTCGTACGTGCACTGCTGCGCAGCTACCGGTTGGAGTCGCTCGACGCGAGGATCGCCCTCTCCCCGCTCATCTCGATGCGCCCGTCGGGCCCGGTGCGCGTCCGCGTCCACCCGCGCAGACCCGTCGGAGTCCGCGCATGACCGGGATCGGTGCGCAGCCGCTCGCGGCGATCGAGCTGCTGCCGTTCCACTGTCCGTTCCCGACCGCGATCCATCCGCAGGTGGACGAGATCGAGCGTCACTGCGTCGAGTGGATCGACCGCTTCGCGCTCTACGGCAGCGCGTCGCAGCGCCAGCAGCTGATCGCGGCGGGAGCGGCCGAGATCTACGCGCGCGCGCTGCCAAGCGCCGACGCCGAGCGCGTCGCCGACGTCGCGAAGTGGCTCTACTGGGGCTTCGCGACCGACGACCTCTACTACGACAACGGCCCGACGAGCCGGCGCGCCGCCGACTTCCTCGCGCTCGGCGCATCGCTCGTGCGCCTGTGCGAGGAGCCGCGCGCCGGCTTCGCGCTCGAACTCCCCTACAACGCCGCGCTGCGCGACCTGACGAACGCCATCCTGCATCATGCGACGCCGTCGCAGCGGATCGAGTGGGCGCACACGGCGCGCGGGTGGTTCTTCGGCATGGCGTGGGACGTCGCCAACGCCGAGCGAGGCGCGCCGCCGTCGCTCGACGACTACCTCGCGATGCGCATGCACACCGGCGGCTTCGCGAGCTACGCGACCACGCTGAACATCGCGAACGGGATCGAGCTGACGCCGGCGCAAGCGGCGTCCGGGCCGGTGCGCGCGCTCGTCGAGGCGTGGTCGACCTTCTGCCTGCTGCTCAACGACCTGATCTCGTTCGCGAAGGAGTCGCGCAACGGCGACAGCAGCAGCAACGTCGTCTCGGTCATCGCGCACGAGCGCACCTGCGCGCCGGCCGAGGCGGTCGAGCACGCGCACCGCCTCACCGACCGCATCGCGACGCTGTTCCTCGCACTGCATGCGCGGCTGCTCGCGCAGGCGGAGCGCACCGGCGATGAGGCGATGGCGCGCTTCCTCGGGAGCCTCGGGCACACGTGGCGCGGAATCCTCGACTGGGGCTTCGTCACACCCCGCTACGCGAGCGGCGGCGACCCCGGCGCGCCGTTGCTCCAGACGTTCCCAGGCTGGGCCGCGGAGCCGCTGGACGCGAGCCTCGCGCCGCTGCCCTATGCCGCGATCAGCTGGTGGTGGAAGGAGCTCGGATGATTCGCCTCCAAGACCTCGCCGAGCTGGTGCGCGACCGCCGGCCGCCGGAGCCGCCGCCGTTCGCCGAGCTGCGACCGCGGCTCCCGTATCCCGACGGCTGGTTCGCCGTCGCCTTCGCCGACGAGCTGCCGCCGGGGCGCGTCCTGCGTCGCCGCTTCATGGGCGGGGACCTCGTCGTCTACCGCACCCGCAGCGGCGTCCTGCGCGTCGTCGAGCCGTACTGCCCCCACCTCGGCGCGCACCTTGGCCACGGCGGCCGGGTCGAGGGGGAGGACATCGTGTGTCCGTTCCACCACTTCGCCTTCGGCATCGACGGCAGGTGCGCGCGTACCGGTTACGGCACGAAACCGCCGGCCGTGCAGCTCAGGCAGCGGGAGGTGCAGGAGGTCAACGGCGCGATCCTCGTGTGGCACCACGCCGGCGGCGCACCGCCCACGTGGGAGGTCGCAACACAATCGACGGACGGGTTCCCCGCGCCGTTCCGCCACGAGACGACGCTCGTCGACCACCCCCAGGAGATCGTCGAGAACACGGTCGACATCGGCCACATCGGCCCGCTTCATGGCTACCGACACCCTCGCCTGCTGCAGCCGTTCAGGGCGCACGGGCCGCTGTTCACGCTCGCGCTCTCGGTAGAGCGGACACTCCCGCTCGTCGGATCCCTGGAGATCCTGTTCGACGTGGTCGTGCACGGCCTCGGACACATCTGGGCTGCTGCGAGGATCCCGCGGCTGGGGACCGCCGCGGTGTTCCAGGCGATGGCGACGCCGCTCGATCCCGTTCACGTCCAGATGCGCTTCAGCGTGGCGCTTCGCGTAGGCGGAAGTGCCGCGAACGCGCGCTCGCAGCTGCTGGCCTCGCGGCTGCTGACGGCCGCGGCCGGCCCTGCGTTCCGACGCGACCTCGGAAAGGACTTCCCGGTCTGGGAGCACAAGGCCTATCTCGACCAGCCAAGGCTGGCGAAGGGCGACGGCCCGATCGGCGCCTACCGCCGCTGGGCGCGACAGTTCTACTCGCAGCCCGCGGCGGCGAACGGGCGTCCGCAGGCGGCCCGGCTCAGCGCCGGCCGGTGACGAAGCGCTGCTCGACGCCGTCGAGCACCGTCTGGAGCCCGCGCTCGAAGACCTCGCCCGAGCGGCGCGTCTCCTCGGTCCTGGCAAGCGCCGACAGATCCGGCAGCGCGGCTCTCTCCCGCTCGCTGAGGTTCTCGACGAAATCGCTCGTGCTGCCGGTCGTGGCGACACGCAGCGCGTGACCGAGGATGTAGTCGTTGACGATGCTCAGCAGCGTCCACATGTCCTCGGGCGGAAGTCTCAGGCTCTCGACGGCGTCCGCCAGCTGCTTCGCCTGCCGTGTGACGTTCGGGCCGTGTCTCGGTCGCCGTGCGAGCAGGGCCAGGAGCCACGGATGCGAGGCGAACATCCTGAAGATCCGGTGCGCGATCAGGCTCAGCGCCTCGCGCCAGTCGTCGGGCAGCGGCGGCTCGATGATCAGCGTCCCCATCAGCTCGTTCGCCATCAGGGCGAGCAGCTCGTCCTTGCTGATGATGTGCGTGTAGAGGCTCATCGGTCGCACGTCGAGGATCGCGGCGACGCGACGGATCGAGACGGCGTCGAGCCCGTCGACGTCCGCGATCGTGATTGCCGTGTCGACGATCGACTGCGTGCTCAGCCTGGTGCGGGAGGTAGCCGTCTCGCCGTGCTCATCGACGGGCGTCGATACGGCGATGCGATCCCACGGCAGGCCGGTGGCGCGATTGGGCATAACCGCAGGATAACCTGCGGCCGCCGGCTCAAAGCCAGCGTCGATGTACGCATGCGCACGCCGCCAGTTCGCGTACGGACCGCCTTTCGGTCGATGATCGAACCGAGATGGCCCTAAATGGCGATGTGCCTACGCCGGATCGGCCCCCCCGATTCCCCTGGGCGCGTGCCAGGAACCGCCGTCGCCAATCAGGCGGTCGGCCTCCGCTGGACCCCAGCTCCCCGGCTCGTACACGTGGACCGGCACGACGTCGTCGAGGATCGGCTCGACCACCCGCCACGCCGCCTCGACGCCGTCCTCGCGCGCGAACAGCGTCGGGTCGCCGCGCATCGCGTCGCCGAGCAGCCGCTCGTACGGCGGCATCTCGCCCGGGTGCTGGTGCTGGGCGAGCAGCTCGACCTCCTCGCCGACCATCTCCTCCCCCGGCGTCTTCGCGCGCGCCCGCAGCGCGAGCTGAACGGCCGGCCCGAGCAGGAAGCGAAACGAGTTGGGCGCGCTGTCGTCGGGCGTGTCGAAGACCGTCTGGGGCGGGTGGTGCAGCTCCACGAGCACCTCGGTAACCGTCGTCGGCAGGCGCTTGCCGGCGCGGATCAGGAACGGCACGTCGGCCCAGCGCCAGCTGTCGACATGCAGCCTCACGGCCGCGAACGTCTCGACCGTCGAGTCGGGCGCGACGCCGTCCTCGTCGCGGTAGCCGCGGAACTGCCCGCGCACGGCCTCGGCGGGCGTGAGCGGCGCGATCGACTTCAGCAGCCGCACCTTCTCGTCGCGCAGCGCCTCGGGCGAGCGCTCGGCGGGCGCATCCATCGTCAGCAGCGCGAGCACCTGCAGCATGTGGTTCTGGATCACGTCGCGGACTGCACCGGCTTCGTCGTAGAACCTGCCGCGGCCCGCGACGCCGAACGCCTCCGCCATCGTGATCTGCACGCGCTTGACGTGCGCGCGGTTCCAGACCGGCTCGAGGAACGAGTTGGCGAAGCGGAAGTAGATGAGGTTCTCGACCGCCTCCTTGCCGAGGTAGTGGTCGATGCGGAAGGTCGACTGCTCGGGAAAGACGGAGCTGAGCGTCGCGTTCAGCTCGCGGGCGGAGGCGAGGTCGCGCCCGAACGGCTTCTCGACGACGACGCGCGCGCCATCGGCGCTGCCCGAGCGGCCCAGCTGCTCAACGACCGTGCCGAACAGGCTTGGCGGGATCGCGAGGTAGTGGAGCGGGTGTCGTGCGTCGCCGAGCTCGCGGCGCAGCCGGTCGAACGTCGCGGGGTCGCCATAGTCGCCGTCGATGTAGCGCAGCTGCCGCACAAGCTGCGCGAACGCGTCCTCGTCGACGCCGCCGTGCTCCTCCAGCGATCTGCGTGCGCGTGCGCGCAGCTCCTCCAGGCCCCAGCCGGACTTCGCCACGCCGACGATCGGCACGTCGAGCCGGCCGTGTCTGATCAGCGACTGCAGCGCCGGGAAGATCTGCTTGTACGCGAGGTCGCCGGTCGCGCCGAAGAAGACGAGCGCGTCGGACGCCTCGCTCACGAGGCCTTCTCCGCGTGCCCTCCGAACTCGGACCGCATGGCGGACATCACCTTGTTCGCGAACTCGTCCGCGCCCTGCGACTCGAAGCGCTCGAACAGCGCGCCGGTGAGGATCGGCGCCGGCACGCCCTCCTCGATCGCGGCGAGCGCGGTCCAGCGTCCCTCGCCGGAGTCCGACACGCGCCCGGAGAACCCGTCGAGCTGCGGCGAGGCCACCAGTGCCGCGGCAGTCAGGTCGAGCAGCCAGGAGGCGATCACGCTGCCGCGCCGCCACACCTCCGCGACAGCCGCCAGGTCGAGCTCGTACATGTACGCCTCGGGATCGGCGAGCGGCGCGGTCTCGGCATCGGCCTCGCGCTGCACGGCGCCGGCGTTCGCGTGCTTGAGGATGTTCAGACCCTCGGCGTAGGCGGCCATCATCCCGTACTCGATCCCGTTGTGGACCATCTTCACGAAGTGGCCCGCGCCGGCCGGGCCGCAGTGCAGCCAGCCCTCCTCGCCCGCTTGCAATTCGCCCTCGCGGCCGGGCGTGCGGGCGGCCGCCTCGACGCCGGGCGCCAGCGCGCTGAAGATCGGCGCGAGCCGCTGCACCGCGGCCGCGTCGCCGCCGATCATCTGCGCGTAGCCGCGCTCGAGCCCCCACACGCCGCCGCTCGTGCCGCAGTCGACGTAGTGGACTCCCTGCGCGGCGGTCCGCTTGGCGCGGCGCTGGTCGTCGCGGTAGTGCGAGTTGCCGCCGTCGATCACGACGTCGTCCGCGTCGAGCAGCGGCAGCAGGCCGTCGAGCGTCTGGTCGACGACGGCGGCCGGCACCATCAGCCACACCGCGCGCGGCGTCGACAGCTTGGCGACGAAGTCCTCAAGCGAAGCGCCGCCCGTCGCGCCCTCGCTTGCGAGCTGGGCGACCGCGTCGGCGCTGACGTCGAAGACGACAGCCTCGTGGCCGTGCCGCAGCAGCCGCCGCACCATGTTGGCGCCCATCCGGCCGAGGCCGATCATCCCGAGTTGCATCGCAGGCTCCTTCGTCGCCTCGCAGTTCGCCGCGTGGAGTCTGCCCAGCAGGGCGGCCATCATCCCCACGCGCGATCATTCGCCGGCGATGATCGATCTCCACTGCCACCTGCTGCCGGGGATCGATGACGGCCCGGCAGACCTCGGCGGCACGCTGGCGATGGCGCAGCAGCACGTGAAGGCAGGCGTCGAGATCGTCGCCGCCACCCCGCACGTCGCGTGGGACATGCCGAACGACGTGGAGACGATCGACCTGCGGCTCGTCGACGTGCACGCGGCGCTCGCCGCCGCCGAGATCCCGCTGCAGATCGTGCGCGGAGCCGAGATCGACGTGCACCAGGCGGTGAGGCTGCGCGACGAGCAGCTGCGCGCGCTCGCGCTCGGCGGCGGGCCGTGGCTGCTGCTCGAGGCGCCGCTGCGGCCCGGCGTCGGCTTCGCCCCCGTCGTGCACGCGCTGCTCAAGCGCGGCCATCGCGTGCTGATCGCGCATCCCGAGCGCTCGCCGCTGTTGCAGCGGGATCCCGCAGCGCTGCGGGAGCTCGTACGCGCGGGCGCGGCGACGCAGGTGACCGCCGCCTCGTTCGCCGGTGACTTCGGCCGCACCGTGCGCGAGTACGCCGAGCGGATGCTTGAGGCAGGGCTTGTGCACAGCGTCGCCTCCGACGCCCACGACCTGCTCCGCCGGCCGCCCGGGATGGCGAAGCCGCTGCGCGCAGCCGGCCTCGCGGAGCTCGTGCCGCTGCTGGCAGACGAGGCGCCGGCGGCGATCCTCGCCGGCGACCCGCTGCCGTCGGCGCCGGTGTGGCAACGGCGCCGCAGCGGCCTGCGCGGGTTGCTCGGACGACGCTAAGGGAGATCCGCGACGACGTCCGCGAGCGGCTTGCGGATGCCCGTGTAGAAGGGCAGCTCCTCGCGCGTGTGCCGACGCGCAGCGGCGCCGCGCAGGTGGCGCATCAGGTCCACGATGCGCGTCAGCTCGTCGGCCTCGAACGCGAGCAGCCACTCGTAGTCGTTCAAGGCAAAGGCGCTCGTCGTATTTGCGCGCACGTCCGCGTAGTCGCGCGCCATCATGCCGTGCTCGCGCAGCATGTCCGAGCGCTCCTGCGGCGGCAGCAGGTACCACTCGTACGAGCGCACGAAGGGGTAGACGCAGACGTACTTCTTCGGCTCCTCGCCTTGGAGGAACGCCGGCACGTGCGCCTTGTTGAACTCGGCGTCGCGGTGCACGCCGATGTTCGTCCAGACGGCGTCGAGCCGGCGGCCGAGCGGCGTGCGGCGGAACCCGACGACGGCATCCTGCAGCGCATCGGCGCTCGGTCCGACGAGCCACAGCAGCAGGTCGGCGTCCGCGCGGAAGCCGGCGAGCGAGTAGGCGCCCCGCAGCGTCACCCCGCCGGCGGTCAGCGCCGCCTCGGCCTCAGCCGCGTCGGCCTCCACGCCGGTCCCCGGCTCGCGTACGCGGAAGGCGCCGTAGAGCGTGTACGGGTTCTCGAAGTCCGTCATCGACCCGGCACCCTAGCGCCACCGCTTGTGCGAGGCTGACGCCATGCAGATCGACCTGTCCGACCGCGTTGTCGCGATCACGGGCGCGTCGTCGGGGATCGGCGAGGCGACCGCGCTCGCATGCGCACAGGCCGGCGCCAGCGTCGCACTGGCTGCGCGCCGCGCCGACCGCATCGAGGCGCTCGCACGGCAGATCGAGGCGGAGCACGGCGTGCGAGCGCTCGCGCTTCCGGCCGACGTCGGCGACGAGGCGCAGGCGCGTGCGTTCGTAGAGCGCACGCACGCGCAGCTCGGCCGCCTCGACGCGCTCGTCAACAACGCCGGCGTCATGCTGCTCGGCCCGATCGAGGGCGCGCCGACGGACGAGTGGCGGCGGATGATCCACGTCAACCTCTTCGGCGTCCTCTACTGCACGCACGCGGCGCTGCCGCTGATGCGCGCACAGGGAGCGGGCGACATCGTCAACGTCAGCTCGGTCGCCGGCCGCGTCGCGACCGCGGGCGCCGGCGTCTACAACCTCACCAAGTGGGGCGTGAACGCCTTCTCCGAGGCGCTGCGGCAGGAGTGCACTGCCTCCGGGAGCGGGATCCGCGTGACGATCGTCGAGCCGGGCGCGGTCGCGACGGAGCTGCGCAGCCACAACCGGCCGCCGATCCAGGAGCTGATCGAGCAGCGCACCGCCGGAGTTGTGCCGCTGCAGTCGGAGGACATCGCGAACGCGATCGTGTTTGCGCTCGGCCAGCCGCAGCACGTGAGCGTCAACGAGCTGCTCGTGCGTCCGTCGAGACAGCGCTGACTGACGTAGTCCAGCCAGCGCGCTCAGGCGGCGTAGCTCGCGAGCGTCAGCAGCCGCTCAACCGGCACGCCGCGGCCCGCGAGGATGCACGTGCGCCCGGCGCGCCGCCACGTGACGATCACCGTCGCGCCGTGCGCGAGCACGCGCAGCTGCGCGCCGCTCCGCGTTACGCGGCGGCCGCCCACGACCGACAGCTGCGCATCGGCGATCGCATACCCGATCCGGCGGCCGGCGCCGTCGACGTAGAAGACCGTGCGCACGTCGTGGCCGCGGATCGTGTCGCTGCGGGCGCCGATCGCGCGCCAGCCCGCGCGCGTCCAGGTCGGGAACGCGATCGGCCCCGCCTTCGCGGCAAGCAGGTCGCTGCCGGCGATCGCGGTCGGAGCGGGCGCCGTCGGCGCACGCAGGGCGACCGGCGCGACCGCGCGCACGCTGGGCGAGCCGGTCTCGTCCGTGAGGATGCTGCCCGCCAGCGCGCCGAGCACGACGAGCACGACCGCGAGCGCTCCCGCGAGTGCCAGCACGCCGCCGAACCGCTGCCGCGGCAGCAGCCTGCCGCCGCGGCGGGTACGGCTTCGCTGTGCGCTGGCCACGCGCTCCTCGACCGCGCGCCGCAAGCGATCGGGCGCAGTCACGTCGTCAAGCGCACGCAGCGCGTCCGGTCGGTCGATCGGTCGGATGTCGTCGTCGGGGGCCATCGGTTCGTCCATCATCTGAGACTCCGCGCAGGGGCGCCGGCTTCCCCGGACGTCGAGCGCGTGTCAGGCGACAGCGCTCTGACGACCCGCTCGCGCCCGCGGTAGACGCGCGAGGCGATCGTCGCCTCACGCGTGCCGAGCAGATCGGCCGCCTCGCGATACGACAGGCCGGCCACGTCGACGGCGACGAGCGCATGGCGGAAGTCGTCCGGCAGCCCGGCGATCGCCGCGAACAGCTCGCGGGCCTCCAGCGCGGCCTCCGGCAGGCTTACGCCGCGTCGCTCCGACGGCTCGATCTGATCGAGCGTCGCGACCTCATGCGGGCGTCGCGATCTCGTCCGCCGCGACAGCAGAAACGTGTTGCGCAGCGCACTCACGAGGTAGGCAAGCTCGTCCTGTTTGTGCAGTCGCCGCGGCTTTGCGAGCACACGCGCCGCCGTCTCCTGCACGAGGTCTTCCGCCTCCTCGCGCGAGCCGCACAGCGCCCACGCCACGCGGTAGAGGCGGTCGAGGTGCGTCACGAGCGCCTGGGGATCGAGGCGCGCCATCCCCCCGCACCGTAGCGCTCCGCTCGCCCGGCGACGCCGCCTCCTCCTACTATCGACGCGATGGGCGCACCGGCGATCGATCTGCTCACGCACCTGACGCGGCCAGCGGTCGGCGCGCCGGAGGGCGCGCTCGTGCTGCTGCACGGCCGCGGAACCGACGAGCGCGACCTGCTGCCGCTCGCTGATGCGTTGGATCCGGAGCGGCGGCTCGTCGCGGTCACGCCGCGCGCGCCGTGGAGCTTTCCGGGCCAGCCGGGCGTCGCGGTCGACTTCGCGCACCAGGCGCGCGAGCGGTTGCTGGCAGCGCACGTCGACCCGCTCTACCGCGAGACCCCCGGCATGGGCCACACGATCGACCCGGCGTTCGTGCCGCAGCTGCGCGACTGGCTCGCCGCGCGCACGCCTGCGCCGGCGTAGGCGGGCTACACCCCCGGGCCGCTCAGCTGGCCTGCGCGGATTCTCGCGGCGAGCTCCTTCGACTCCTCGCGCAGCGTCGTGCCGTCGTCGAACTCGATCACCGGCAACTTGCGCTGGCCGCTCTTTGCCTCCAGCGCGTCGCGCTTGCCGCGACGCGGCGGATGCTGGACCACCTCGTGCGCGATGCCGGCGTCCTGGAGCGCCTTCTGCACTCTCCAGCATGGGTGCGGCCCTCTGATCCACATGATCGAGCAGCGGTGCAGCTTGACGGCCATTGCGCCTCCTTCGGGTCGATCAGGCCGCCCGAGCCTATCGCCATCATGGGCGGCGATGGAAGATCCGCTCGAGATCGCGCCGGGGCTCGCGCTTCCGCTCGACGAGGTCGTGCTGCGCGCGAGCCGCTCCTCGGGCCCCGGCGGGCAACACGCAAACGTGACCGCCTCGCGCGTGGAGGCGGTCTTCGACGTGGCGTCCTCGAGCACGCTCAGCGATGCGCAGAAGCGGCGCGTCATCGAGCGTGTCGGCCCCCGCGTGACGGCAGTCGCGCAGGACGCGCGCAGCCAGGCGCGGAACCGCGAGCTGGCGCTCGCACGCCTGGCCGAACGGCTCGCCGCCGCGCTCGCGCGCCCACGTCCGCGCCGGCCGACGCGCCCGACGGTCGCCTCCAGAAGACGCCGCGCGGAGGCGAAGCAGCAGCGCTCCGCGCGCAAGCAGACACGGCGACCGCCGACCGCAGACGACTGACCGGTCGCGATCGGTCGGTCCGGAACGGCCGTTGCACGACCGGCGCGCCGCGCGGCCGCAGCGCCGTACGCTCTCGCGCATGACGCGCGCCCGCTTCTTCGGCCCGTTCTTCGTGTTCGCCGGGATCATGCACTTCGTCATCCCGCGCACGTACGAGTCGATCGTGCCCGACTGGCTGCCCGCCAGACGCGCGCTCGTGCAGGCGAGCGGCGTTGCCGAGATCGTAGGCGGGCTCGCCGTCCTGCACCCGCGCACGCGCCGCGCCGGCAGCCGCTTCAGCATCGCGACACTGCTCGCCGTCTTCCCCGCGAACGTGCACATGGCGCTGCATCCGGAGCGCTTCCGCGTGCCTGGTGGCCGCCGCTCGCTGTACGCGCGCCTGCCGCTGCAGCTGCTGTTCCTGGCTTGGGCGCGCGCCGCCGGCCGCGAATAAATCTCCACAAGACTCACCCAATCGATTAACATCGTTCCTGTCAATTGAGGCAGGGGGACCGTCATGCAGCACTCGCGCTCGGCCGTGCTCGCGGTCGGCTTGATGGTGCTCGCGCTGCTGCTCGCCGCAGCCGCCGCGAGCGCCGACAACTACGTCGCGCTCGGCGACTCGTACTCGTCGGGCGTCGGCACGAAGTCGTTCTACGAATCGACGTGCAAGCGCAGCGACTACGCGTATCCGAGATTGATCGCCAGGGATCGCGCCGGCACGAGCCTCACGTTCAGAGCCTGCTCCGGCGCGACCACGAGCAGCGTCACGAATGAACAGCTCGGCGCGCTCAGCTCGACGACGAACATAGTCACGCTCACCGTCGGCGGCAACGACGCCGGCTTCGCCCCGATCATCACCTCGTGCGCCCTACCGTGGCCGTGGTCGTGCGAAGGCGAACTGACGACGGCGGAAAGCTTCATCAGGAACACGCTGCCGGGCAGGCTCACCACCCTCTACAACGCGATCAGGTCCAGGGCGCCCAACGCCAGAGTGATCGTGCTCGGCTACCCGCGCCTGTTCATGGGCGTCGACTGCAATGCGGGCACGTTCTTCAGCACGACCGAGATGACCCGCATGAACGGCATCGCCGATCAGCTCAAGAACGTCACGCAGGAACGCGCGACGGCGGCCGGCGCGACCTTCAAGGACGCGATCCCGCCGTTCGTCGGCCACGCGATCTGTTCCTCGTCGGAGTGGCTGAACGGTCTCTCGAACCCCGTCGAAGAAAGCTTCCACCCGAACAGAACCGGCCACAACAGCGGCTACGAGCCGCTCGTGCGCGCGGTCATCGGCTGAGGCTCTCTGCCCCACGCGCGGCGGGTGGGCGTTGCACCCGCCGCGTGCTTGGCTTGCCGCCGCCGGGCCAAGGGAACATCCATGGCATGCAGCGGGTGGATCGCCTGATCGCGGAGCTGCGCGCGGCGATCGCGGATGAGCGCGTGCTCGATGCGATCCGCGCCGTACCGCGCGAGGTATTCGTGCCGCGCGGGCTGCGCTCGCGCGCGTACGACAACGTCGCGCTGCCGATCGGTGAACGGCAGACGATCTCGCAACCGCTCGTCGTCGCGCGCATGAGCGAGCTGCTGCGGCTGCAGCCGGACGACCGCGTGCTCGACGTCGGCACCGGCTCCGGCTATCACGCCGCGGTGCTCGCCCAGCTGGCGACACACGTGTGGAGCGTCGAGCGCCGCCGCGCGCTGAGCGAGCAGGCGGCACGGAACCTCTTCCAGGCCGCTGTGGGGAACGTGACGCTCGTCGTCGGCGACGGCTCGCGCGGCCTGCCGGACAAGGCGCCTTTCGACGCGATCAACGTCGCCGCGGCGGCGTGGCCGGAGATCCCACCGGCGCTGGAGCGCCAGCTTGCGCCCGGCGGGCGGCTCGTCGCGCCGGTCGGCGCGAGCGGCCAGCAGCTGGTGTTGGTCGAGCGGTCCGAGGAGGGCGGCGAGCTCCACCGCACGACGCTCGATCCGGTCCGCTTCGTGCCGTTGATCGAGGGCGAGCCGTAGCGCGAGGCGGCACCAGCGTCCGTGCCGTTTGTCACAATCGGATGCGAGGAAGAGGAGAGGCATGGAGCCGTTGTTCGAGCACCGCATGGAGTTTGCGGGCTACGAGACGCGCGTCTTGGAGCTCGAGGGTCGGGGTGATCCGATCGTGCTGCTGCACGGCTGGTCGGACAGCGCCGACACATGGCGCTGCGTGCTCGCGCACCTCGGCCGTGACGAGCGGCGCGCGGTCGCCGTCGATCTGCCCGGCTTCGGCACCGCCGACCCGCTCGCAGACGGCCCGATGCTCCCGCAGCTGGATGCGTTTGCCGCCGCCGTGCTGCGCTACGCCGGCGCCGGGAGAGCGCGCGGCGGACGGCGCAGAGCGGGGGCGGGCATCGTCGTGGGGAACTCGCTCGGCGGCTGCGTCGCGCTGCGGCTCGCGGAGCGCGTGCCGGAGCAGGCAGCACGTGTCGTCGCGCTTGCGCCCGCCGGCCTCGACATAGCGCGGTGGCTCGCGCTGATCGAGCACGACCAGGTACTGCGCGTGCTCGTGCACGCGCCCGTCCCGTTCCCCTCGTGGGTCGTGCAGAACGCCGTCGCGCGCGCCTACCGCTCGCTCGCGTTCGCGGACCCGAGCGCAGTCGAGCCCGGCATCGCACGCGCGTTCGCGAAGCATCACCCCGACCGCGCCGCGCTCGTGCGCATGCTTGCATCCGGACGCCGACTGCTGCCGGAGCTGCGCGACCCGTTCGACTTCGCCGCGATCCGCTGCAAGGTCCAGCTCGTGTGGGGCGACTGCGACCGGCTCGTCTTCCACCGCGGCGCGCAGCGCCTGTTGGCAGCCGTACCGGACTCGACGCTCGAGCTGATCGAGCGCTGCGGCCACTCGCCGCACATCGAGCACCCGGACCGCGTCGTCGAGCTGCTGCTGGACGACGACGCACCGCTCGCGCAGGCCGCCTGAGCGACACTCCTTTGCCACACTTCCCGGGGCAATGGACCTCGTCCCCACCCCCGAGCAACTCGGCGCTGCCGCCGCGAACGTGTTCGATCGCGTGATGCGCGGTGGGCTTGCAGATCTGCGCCCGCTGCCGACCGCGATCATCGACGAGGGTCCGCAGCGCACGGTGCGGCGTTACCTGCGGCCCGGCGACGCTGCGAACCCGGTTTCGCGCTCCGGCGACCCCGCGCCGCCCGTCCTGCTCGTCCCGCCGCTCGCCGCGCCCGCCAGCTGCTTCGACCTGCGGCGCGGCTGCAGCCTCGCCGAGCACCTGCTCGCGAGCGGCCGCCGCCCGTACGTCGTCGACTACGGGCCGATCGCCTA
>Ga0070705_100000975_pt1 | contig 16042 bp, 29 predicted proteins | sample KBSK5253metaG_FD_65455 | JGI IMG/M metagenome (GOLD analysis project Ga0070705, IMG submission 65455) | Corn, switchgrass and miscanthus rhizosphere microbial communities from Kellogg Biological Station, Michigan, USA - KBS K5-25-3 metaG | ecosystem: Host-associated > Plants > Roots >... | reverse complement strand
GAGGCGCGCCGTCTAGGTGGGATCGGGCGGTGCGCGCCATGTCCACGCGCACCGGAGCGCCCGCGACGTTCCCCGTGATCGCGGACGCACCGCTGAGCGTGATCATGCGAGTCGCCCCGTCTTGGTTCCTTTGAGAATGTGGAGGACTCGCGGGTCTTCGTAGCCCTCTCCGCGGGTACCAGTCTCTATAGAGACTTGGGTACGGGACGGGGATGTGCTGGTGTTCTGCTGGTGAACAGCACCAGGTCTCTGCTGGTGCGCTGCTGGTGCGAATCGACCGCCTACGCGCTGGGCGGTTGATGCTCGCGCCTTGCCCCCAGCTCGCTGCACCTGGCGGATCGCGATGACTGCGCTCTTAGAGAACTGGTACTCGAGGAAGTCGTGGATGCGGAAGGACCCACTATCTCCGAGCTCCCACAACCCCGCACGCAGTAACTCGGTCGCGATCGCTTTGGTGGACCTCAGGTACCGCTGGGCCGGAACGCTGATCACCCCGTCCGTCAGATGCCTGTTCGCATAGCAGATGCCCTTCACGAATACGCGGAAGGCACGATCGGACAGGCCGATCACCTTTGGGTGATCGAAGAAGTTGTCATCCAACCGAATCCAAGACACGACTAACCCGCCAACTCGAGCTGCTGTGGACGCGCCGCATAGGTGTCTTGGTACTGGTAGATCCGGTGGTCGTGATCCTGACAGGGACGGGTCGCGATGCGACCCCGCTCTTTGGCGTTGATCTCGCTCACGCGTTGCGAGAACGTGTACAGGTAATCGTTCAGCGCCTCTCGGGCGCAGTGCCACTGCCCATCGGCCAGCCAGGCCAGCACGCGCTCCTCTTGCTTCATCGCAGCGCGATCTCGATGCGGCGCTCAAGCATCTCGCACAGTGCTCCGTAGAACTGGCTCGATGTGTCCGGGGAAGATGCCGCGTACACAACACGCGCACTCGCCGCGAGGCGGGTCTGGGAGCGGCCAGAATCGGTGCTCAACCTCTTTGCGTCCTCGGTAAGTACGTGGACGCGCCGCGCTTCCTGCGACGCGCCCACGTATGCCGGTGTGGCCATTAGAACGGGATCTCCGAATCATCATTAGTGCCCTTCTCTCCGTTAATCCACGCGACGAACGCGTCGGCGGTCGCGAGCACATCACCGACGCTGGTGCCGGCGGGTGCGTGGTCCACCGCTGCCTTGAGCGCGACCTCGCGCACGATCGTCGAGTGCTTCTCCGCGGGCGTGGGCGCACTGCCATTGCTCCCCCCACCCACTGCGAGACGTACCGCGGTGAGGTCATAGAGCTTGCCCTTCTCCCCCTGCTTCACGTCGAGGTCCACTTCGACGGACTTGCCGGCGTACTCATCCAGTGCTTCACCGATCTTCTTATCGAACGTGGAGCCGACGAACTTGTCGTCCTCGTCCATCAGCGAGTAGCGCACCCAGTCCCGGTTGTTGGTGTTGCCCTTCTTCTTGGCGACGGATCCCACCGTCACCGTTCGTGTCTCCGTTGTCACTTGCCCGTCCTTCCCTTCGCCCATGCGTCCTTCTGCTCGCTCCAAGCGCGGTCGCCCTCATCGGGCTCCCACTCCCACCGCCGCCGTGCGCGCCTCAGGTCCTCCTGGAATCGCTCCATCGCCTGGCGCGCCGCGGCCTCCGCTACGTCCTCGATGCTTGTCGCGAGCTCGTACTCGGTGCAGGGGCAGCGGTACGCGCACCACTGCCGCTCATCGATGCAGCTGTGCTGCGCCTCGGTGTGGCCGCAGATGCAGAAGTTCACTTCGCCCACATCCGGTTCCATCGCGCCTTGTCGAAGCTGATCGGCGCAGCGTGGTGGACGGCCCAGCGAGCCTGCGCCGCATGCAGCGCGTACATGTCCTTGACCGTGTCCCCCGTGTGGGGGCTGGTGTGAACCCAGCCGCTACCCCACTCGTCGTCGAGGAAGAGCACCGGGTCGCCGCAGACCACGCATGCGTACTGCTTAGGCATTCACTGGTCCGGTGATGAACGAGTACCAGGGGTTGATGGTGATGTTCGACTGTTTGCGGCAGAACATCCCGCCCGCGACCACCGGCATGTGCGAGCCCTGGATGACGACCGACATCTCGAAGTTACCGGTAGAGCGCAGATCGAACCCGTACTTGGGACCACCCGGAGTGCCCATCTCGCCCGACACGCCGCTGAACACGACCGGGCGCACCATGCTGCTGCCGTCCGACTGTCCGGTCCAAACCTTCACGTACGAGCCACGACTGGGGATGAGGTACGCACCGAAAACGTGCAGATCTCCAGAGCTGCCACCACCGCTGAACTCGAGGCAAGTTGCATCATCGTCCTGAACGGTGTTCTGAACCCACAGGTTGTAGAAGTTGTGCGAGACGTTGGAGGATCCGACCAGCGAGTCCACGCCGTAGGTGTCGCCCTGCCCGGTGTAGATGGCCGAGAGCGCTCCGCCGCCGTAGAGACCGACGCTCAGGTTCTCGTAGCTGTTCTCTTCCGAGGCGATGGCGTAGACCGCTGCCTTCGAGAAGTAGCCGACGACGTTGACGTTGCGGATGACGTGCGCGCCGGCTGAACCCGGGCCGTTGCGTCCCAGCAGCAGCCCGGTCTTCGGCACTGCGGTGGCGCTGGTGATGATCGAGAAGTTCTCGAGCCTGGTGCAGTGCGTGCCCTTGAGACTTAGGACGGAGGGTCCGGTGTGTTGTCCGACAATGACAGACAGGCCGTCACGAGATTTGCCCGGAGCGTGGTTGCCGCGTCCGGTGATCGAGACCCAGCGTGGGACGTGGATCGGCTCGGACACGTTGAGCTCGGCCGCCGGAAGGCGCACTTCGCCGCCGTTCTGGGCCGCGGCATCGATGGCCGCTGCGATGGCCGCGTAGTCGTCCTGCCCGTTGCCAACAGGGCCGAAGTCAGTTAGGTCGAAGATGTCTTCGCTCACGGCCGCGGCCTGACGCGGCAGCATCGCGAGAGCACTGCCGCCAACCAACGCTCCGAGTAGCGCACGACGGTCCATCAAGATCCGCCGCCGAGCCGACGCGCTCCCCGTGACGGCGACTCGGCGACGGTCAAGGAAGGAGTTGGGGTTGTCGATTCAACGAGGGTCAGGCGACGCGTCGATTCAGCGCGTATCCCAGACAGGTCCGGACCCACCCGCTTGCAGCGGCCGCAGTACTGGGAAAAACCGTAGGTGACCGCGTCACAGAAGTAGCAGACCTTGCCCGTCATGCCGACACGCTCCGCGCCTGCACGACGGACTACGGGACGCTGCGGGTCGAAGACGCGCCCGCTGTACCGCGCTGGGTTGCGTGGCGGAGCGTCGAAGTACGCCAACAGCGTGCCGACCGTGACGACGACCATGAGCAGGCCGATGACTTCCATCAGGACGCGGTCTCTAGCTCGCGGCGGATCTCTTCGCGGATGCGGTCGCGCTCGCGGAGTTCGTAGGCTTTGCGCCGGCACTCAATCCGGTCGTAGCGCTGCCACTGGCGCGTCGGTGCGAAAAGACGGTTACAGACCGGGCAGCGGGTTTTGGATGCCACACGACGCATTCTGACGCGCTCCACGCGCGTTGTCAAGTGGGTGCTCGGTAGGCCCGCCGCTCCGGGCCTACCCCTTTATTGCGGACGATCGGACGGCGGCGTGACAGTCGTGGTCCTAGTCTCCGTCAGGGTGTTCGATGGTGGCGAACCGATCGACTTGAGTTGGTTAGATGCCAGCGTGAAGAACGTGAGCACCGTGGGAATGACAACGAGCTTGAGCCACGGCTGCTCGACCCCGAGTGCTTCGGTGTTCGCAGCGATCAGCCCGAATGAGAACGACCCGAGACTGAGCGCGATGACGATGAAGGTTTGGTAAGCCATGTCCCCTCCTAGATGATCTGTGTCAACACCCAGCACGCCAAGCCGGCGGCGATGAGGTTGACGCGCGAGCTCGGTACGCCGATGGCGGCGAGCACGAAGAGCACGAACGCGACGACGAGCAGGATCAGGTCTAGGTTCATGTCACACTCCTAAGTTGATGTCTTGATGCGTGGGTCGATCGGTGGGCGATTTGGATTGAACGCGTCGCCCCGCTCCACATCGAGCGTCCGCTGTTCGCGGGCCAGCCACACCAGCGGCTCACGCGCCTCCATCAGCGCGAGCAAACGTCTGAGCATCTGGTCTTGATCCGGTGTCATGTCGTCTGTCACCTCCTCCATGAGCGATAGGAAAAACGCTCGAGCGCGCATCGCACCGCCGACCGGGTCGTAGATATTTCCGGGAGCGAGCGCGAGATCCTTGCCGTACGGGATGGTCCACTCGGACTGCACAGTCCCGCTCACCGCTGCGCTGAACGCCTCGGCCAGAGACTCAGCTGGGTAGTAACCCCAGGTCGCGCCACCGCTGCCGGCAATCGCGATGGCCTGAGCATCCTGCCATGTACCGGGAAAGCCGCGGAACTCCCAGTAGCGCGTCCACACGTAGTCCCACGGCTTGCCCTGCGCGGTGAGCTTCTTGGTCACCAGCGCGTCGAACGCGTGCCCCGCTTCGTGATAAGCGATCTTGCTGTTGAGCGCGATGTCGTCGCGCACAGCGAAGCGCGGCCGGTCCTCATTGTCCAGTCCATAGAACCAAGCCAGCCCCCACGAGTTGGCAGGTGTGTCCTCCCAGATGTCGATCGAGTCGGTGAGAAGTGGGAAAACCAAGTTGGCCTCTTGGTAGAACGAGTACATCGGTGCGCCGGCGTCGTGGCCACCGGGCATGTACGGGTGGGGGAAGTGAATGAACGGAACCGTCACGGTCTCCACCCCCTTATCTCAGAGTTCAATGCCCGGTCATGTATTGATGTACGGCGCTTTAGCAGGGTTACGACTAGTAACCCGCAGTCCTGTTGGGTACGGTTTCTGCTGGGTATCACTTCTGGTCTTGGAGGAACGTTTGGGCAGCTACATACACGCTCATCGCAGCCGCCACAATCGCGACCACCGCGCGCTCCGCAAGGCGCAGCAGTACATCACGGATGGTGCGCTTGTCTTTCTCAGCGTTCTCGTCATCCTTTACGTGCTGTTGCAGGTGGGCCTCATAAAGTCGATCTAGTGTGTTCGCGCGGACCTTCATCTCGCGGATGTCCGCGCGGAACTCCTCGAGTGCGCCGATGGTTCCCGGTGATCCGATGAGCGCGTCGTAGAGCTGATCGAGCCGATCGTCATTGCGGCGGCGGCGGTCATCTACCGGCACCCCTCACCTACTAGGCGATGCCTCACCGCTCTACCTTCGGCGGACAGTCGGTATGACGTATCAGACAGTCGAGCGCCGCTGCGGTGAGTCGTTGTCCGGCGACGCATGGCTTCCCGCAGACGCAGCAGGTCCCATAGACGACGGGCGTCTTCTTTTCCATCCATCACTTCTTCTGCGCCCTGCACGCCGGACAAGTCACGTTTGCCCACAGGTGCGTGGTGAACCCGCCAGTACGACCGCAGACCGATCGCGGGAAGCCCGTGCCCGTGCTCGCAGGCTTGCGCTTGTGGATCGTCCCGGTCTTCACTTGCGCAACTCGGTGATGCTGTGGACCACACCCATCGGGATCGTAGTGGTGTCGGCGCGGTCCTGCGTGCTCCACGACGCAGATAGCACGATCTCCTTGTCGGTGCGCTTCAAGACGTAGCCCACAGTTCGGCATTCCATCGGCCCGGTCTCGTGCTCGCGGTGAGATAGCCAGCCGGGGCGGGTGACGATGTCAGACCACTCCACCTCGACAATGGTCGGCGGCTTGCGCTTTGGCATGTCACCGATCGTCCAGCGCATTCGTATTGCGTGTTCGGCCAGGGTCATCACCTATACGGGCGTGGTTGGTACGTCCGAAATAGAAGCCGACGATGAGGAAGAACGCGTTGGAGAGCAGTACCGCCGCGTTGGTCGCGGTAGTTGTTATCTCCTTCACGAACACCAAGATGAAGATGTACAGGATGTTCGATGCGACCACGGTTATAGCGATGCCCGCTTGCGTGCGCTCCCAGATTAGGTTGATCTCGCGCTGGCCGGCGGTGCGCAGGTCCTGCTCCGCGGTGGTTGTCGGTGAGCGCGACTCTGTGGTGCGCGGTTCTTCTGTCACTGCGCGAGCTCGAGCACCGCATGACGCAGCTGCAAGTCCACCGTCGTCGCGGTCGATGCCACGCGGACCATGAAGGCGATGGTCATCGCGGCGGTGCTGGCCTCGGCTGCCGTCCCGTACGCGACCGCCTGAAGTGGAAGGATCGCCGCGCCGGCCGTTGACTGGCTGAAGTCTCCGAACGGAGCTCCGATGTTGACGATCCCAGAGACGCGCTGCGCGCTGGCCGAGGCGACGTTCTGCACTACGACTGTCGAGTTCCAGTAGCGGCGGTTCGCCGAGAGCGGGACGTTGCAGGTGTTGGTGGATCCGGCGATGACCGTGGATGTACCGATGAGGAACTTGAACGCCGTGGCGATGCCCGCGGAGTTGTTCAGCATGTCTCCGTAGAGCGACAGCCGCAGGATGCCACTCGTCCCCATCACCCCGGCCGGAACGGAGTAGGTGTAGAGCGTCGAGTCAGAGGTGACGGACGCCGTCGATGCGACAACGGTGGTGGTCGTGCGGTTGAGCACGCGGAAGTTCGGATGCTCGTTGCCGGCGAGTGAGGAGTAGGTAGGTCCGAAGGCGACCGACGTGACAGGGGTCGTGATCGTCGCCGGCCCCGCAGTCGCGTTGGTGATGGTGACCGTTGTCGTCGCACCGAATACCGACGACAGGACTTCGCAGTAGCTCGTGCCGCCGGCGTGAACGATGCGCAGCTTGCGCCCTGGAACGTAGACCGTGGTCTGGTCTCCAGGCACGGTGAATGACGTAGCCGAGGCAAAGACAGCAACCGTGTTAAGCGCACCAGTGGCGTCTACACCGGCCTGGTCGAGGATGAAGCCATCGTTGAGCGCGGTGATGGGCTGATCGATATAGGTCGCCCAGGCATCAGCGCCGGCTGGGATTACGTAGAGACCACTTGCCATTTACATCCTCCTACGTCGTCGCCTGGATGAGGTGGACGACGACCAGCGATTGGGCTGCGCTCTTGGAGACGGTGATCGAGGTCACGGCCCACATCGCTCCGCCAGTTGATGCGGTGTCGAACAGCCCCTCTCCAGCCAGACCCGTGGAGGCGAAGTCGGTGGTCGCGTAGTACGCCATGTAGCGCTGGTAGTAGGTGAGGTAGCTCACGCGCTGAGAGACGGCCTTGCGGAAGATCTCATTCGTCAGGGCCGTCGCGGTAAGGGCCGGCGTCGTGAGTGATGTGGTCAGTCCGATGTAGCCGACCACGGGGCCGGCCTCCCCGACGATCAACTTGGTCATCTGCGCACGACCGACGTTCGTGACCAGGTTGGTTTCGACTGCGGTCGGTGTGGACTGGTCCAGCAGCGCCCCGAGCCTATCGGGATCCACCACTACATCGGGGGCCAAATCCCCATCGAACACGTAGGCGCGGACTTCACCGATGTACGTACCGCCGTCACGCAACTCTGTCATCTGAACTGTCCCGCCGCCACGACCAGTGATGTGCCCGTCGCGGTCGGTGTGGTCATGGCGTTGTAGTGCGCGAGGATGCGCGTCGAAGAGAGTGCGACGGTGTAGGTGGCGACCTCATCGATGAGACCGGCGAACGGTATGGTCCCGATCGCCGCGTCATCCGCCGCGCCGATGTCAACCCGCCCCGTGGTTGCGACAACATTCCCGGTCGAGAGCCCCGACGCCAGCAGCTGCCCGTTGACGTAGGCGCGTAGCGCCGTGGCAGCCGTGGTCCCATCGTAGGTCTCGACAAGATGCTGCCACCCGGTGGTAGCAGAGCCAGCGCTGCTGTTCGCGACCGTCGCGGTTCCCGCGTAATAGCGGTTGAAGTTCCAGAAGTTAGTGCCGCCGATGGCGACGATGTACACGCCGTTCCGGCTCGGTGCGGTGATGAACTTCGCGAACGGCGTCTGTCCGGTGACGATCGCGTTGGGCCGGACCCACAGCTCCACCGTGAACGCGGAGCGAACATCGATGCTCAGCGCGGTGGTCGGACCATCGACGCGCGCCGAGCTCGTGCCAGGGAACGCGACCGCCGTCCCCGGTTCGCTGTTGCCCGGACCGACGCGACCGGGGAACACGCCAGTCGCGTAGGTACCGTAGTACGCAGCCTGCTCGTCGTAGGCGGTGACCGCCGGGTAGAACTCGTTGAGCCGCCAGTACGCCCGTGGCGTGTCGGCCATCACCGCGTTGCGATAAGACTCGCGCGCGTATTGATATGGCGGCGTCTGCACCGTCGTGGTGACGGTCTCACTCGAGAACGTGACCGTATCCAGAAGCGTCTGGAACTTGGAGATGGCGCGGTTGCGCGGCTCACGGCCTGGGCGAGCTCTCCGGTCAAAATCGTGAAACATTTCAACTAAGCCACGCCCGATGTTGGCCACTTATGCGACCCTTCTTCGATCACGCGTAGCCAACATGTGGCAGTTAGCACACCGTGTTTCGCACTTGTCGAGTTCCGCAAAGAGAATCTCTAGCGGAACGTGACGCCTAACCATCACTCCGACATCGTCCAGTTTCTTTCCGCGCACATGATCCGAATGCAGAACGCTTAGATTCTTGTTTCCGCAATCCACACATCCGCCAGCCCGAGCCGCGTCAACGAAGGCCATGTGCAATGAGTCGTATCTCAACTTGTAGGCCTTGATCTGTGGCTTATGTGCCGCGGCGTACGCAGCGTCTTTGCGGAGCTTCTCAGTGCGATTCGCCCAGTAATATCTAACGTTCGCGGCTCGCAACTCTTCTTTATGAGACTCGCGATACGCAGCCTGCCGCGCGTGAATCCGTTCTCGGTTGGCGGCGTGATAGGCCGCACCGTGGGCTTTCTTGAGCGCGGGGTCTTTGTATGGCATCAGATTCCGATCACGCCATCCGCGAAGTCGATGTGCGACTTCAGGAAGGCGTTACCTCCGGTGGAGTAGACGATGGTCTTGCTCACCTGCTGTACGTAGAAGGTCTGGTTGATACCGCCGAGGTGGCGCGTAGAGATGAGGTCGAACTGCTGGCCTGCGCGCCAGCCCTGCGTGAATGAGTCGAAGCCACCGGTGACGCGAGGGGTGGAGTAGCGCGCGAGCGCAATCGTGCCGTTGAGCGTGGCGAGGTCGTCGCTGCCGTCGAACGCGGACATCTGCGGGTTGTCGATCGCGTACTCGTGGATACCGTCGCCGCCCTCGCGCGCCGCCAGCGTCGCCTGTGCGGCCAGGTCCTCGACCATCGAGATGGCCTCCTCCATCACCAGCACATTCACCGACAGCGTCTGCGCCGCGGTCAGCGCAGCCACCGCAGTGGACATGCGCACCGTGCCCGCTTCGGTGAACGACACGAACAGCTGCGACGAGCTCCCGGTCCCGTCCCCTGGCTTGCCATCGACGTAGTCGGTGAGTAGATCCAGGGCTGTGCCATCTACGGTGGCGACCATATCGGCCGACGCGATCGATGCGGGCTCGGCACCAAGAACCCAGGAGCGTGTCGTGCTGTCGCCTACGAAGCTGCGGTTCCAGAACATGCCCGTCTTGTGCTTGTAGCCCTTGAGATAGACGCGGTCCTTCGCCCCGGCCACCGTCTCGTGGAACCTCACGTCACCGTAGTCGGTGATGTTCGTGTCCAGATCGATAGAAGTCGTCGGGGCGAGTAGCGTCACCGATGGGAAGAAATGGACATCCTTGTCGTAATCGATGTACCAGGCGTAACCCACCTCATCGGCAAGGGCGCGCACCGCCTCACTCGCCACCACATAGTTGAACTGTCTACCCGCCACGGTCGGGGCTGGCCCCATCACGTTCACGCCCGTGAAGCCAGTGGTAAACCCGGTGATGATCCGATCCACCCAGTCATCAGCGGGCATGGGCGAGGTGGACTCATCCACCACCAGATACTTGTCAAAGAAGTACGTGTAGTCCCGGCAGGCTAGCTTGTAGCGCATTCTGGTAGCCGACCGCTGCTCGAGGTCCAGCGCCTCGACCACTCCGCCGAACTCTTTGGTGGTGCCATTGGCGATGACGATCTCGTTCCCGGCTTGTGGGCTCCAGCCATCCGTGGACGAGACCGCCACCTCCATATTCAGCGTGTCCGCATTGGCGCGGATGGAGTCGGTGATGTCTATCGACTTCAGGTCGCAGTAGGCGGTCCGGTCCACCGCGTTGATCGTGATGATGACCGCCACCTCAGTAACTCATCTGCCGCTGCGCGAGGAGCTGCCGCACGATCACGTCGCTGATGCGGCCCGCGAGCTCTTCCTCTGAGCGCGTGACGTTGCCCGAGACGTTGATAACGATCGTCGGGCTTCCGCCGCCGACGCGATTCGCCCCAGCCGGGATGACCGCTTCGCCCTGATGCAGAAGCGCGAACCCGGTGCGCGGGACGAACGACGTGCCGGACGCGAACGACATCCCACCGCCACCGCCGCCACCGAAGTTCTCCGCGGGCGGGGCGGACTGTTGACCCTGACCGATCAGCGAACTCACCGCGTTCCACGCGTTGCGGATCCCATCGATGACTCCGAGGAGCTGCTGTGCCTTCTGGAAGAAGAAGCCGAATATCGGAATGTCATTTAGCTTGCCGTTCTGGAGCGCATAGACAAACACATTCCAGTTGTCGGTCACGACCTTCACCGTCTCCGCGACCTGCCAGACCGCCACTCCCACGAGCGCGATCGCGGCCGCAGCGGCAATGAACGGCGCAGCCGACGCTAGCGTCACGCCAGTCAGCGCGGTCAGCGCACTCCCAGCAGCACCCGCGCCACTCCCGATGAGCGTCAGGCCCGCGGACATCCCCGGAAGTAGTGCGATGAAACCTTGCGCTGGACCCAGCGATGCGCCGATGCTCTCTGTCCATTCGCTGATGGCGTCGCGGGTCTTGAAGATCGCGGCAGAGGTGGTGTTGCCATAAGCCTCTGCCTGCCCGCCGAACTTCGCCTGCACCGCGGCGAAGAGCTCCGTCTCGGTCGCACCCTTCGCGACCACGATTCCGTAGCGACCGAGAACGTTGACGTTCTCCTCGTTCACTTTCCCGAGTAGCTTTGAGGCCGTGTAAAGATCGATGTTCGCGCCACGCGACAGGTCCATCGCAAGCTTCTGGCGTCTCAGCGCCTCATCAACGTCATCTGTCTGAGCCACCAGCAGGGACAGCGACTCGCGGATCTGCGTGTCGGTGAACGCAAGCCCCTGGCCGGCCTTGATCCGGTCACGGATCACGTCGGCGTTCTCAGCCCACGAAACACCGCTGTTCTCGACCGCCTGGGTCAGTTGAACAACCGACGCCTCGTCCTCTGCCGCAGCTCGAGCAGCGTCAGATAGCGCACCAACGAGAGTCGCCGCGCCTGCGCCAGTCAGCGCGCCGACGACGCCGCCGATCGCGGACTTGAACTTGCCCATCTTGGTCTCGGCCCCACTGAATCCAGGCCCAGTCAGATCCTCGGCCGCGATCTTGATGGTGAGACGGCCTTCCTCATTGAGCGCCACTAGTCGGACTTCTTCTCGAATCTATGTGGGTGCTTCTTCTCCAGGTCTAGGAAGGTCAGCGTCTCGGTAACCTCTTTGTGGCTGAGATCGTCGTAACGCAGGCCGAGCTGCTGCCAGAAGAACCGACGCAGGCTGAACTCCTGATACTGGAGCGGAGCGTCGTCCGAGATCTCCATCAGGTAGACCTCGGTGTCCTCGATGACCCGAAAGGGACGGAGCCGACCGTCAGTTCACCGAACTTCTCCACGATCAGCTTGAGCGTGCCTTTCTTTACCCCTCCGAGGTCATCGGTCTTGGGATCATCCATTGGTGCGCCGGTGTCTGGGTCTACGAGATGCCATGCCGCCACGCGTTCACGTAGCCACTGGTCCTGCTCGTCCTCATTGGTATGGCCATTGGTGAACCCCTGGAGCTGCTTGATGCAGGCGACCACAGAGCGGTGCGACATATCAGAGGGGTCGTAGAGTTCGACCCACTCCGCATCCCCCACCTCATAACGGACCACTTTGGTCACGTCGTTGCGACGGTGCTCGGCGTGGTCAGCGTGATGACCCCCGGTCCTGAGTCGGTGGCGTTATGGAAGGCCCGGAACGGTGCGTTGTAGCGGACGAAGCTTCCGCCACGGTCAACGCTGACCGGGTAGAAGTTCATGTTGGACATCACGATGGAGAGAGTGTTCTGAGAACTGGCCCCCGGTTCGGCCAGAACGAGGCTGAAGCTGGTAGAGGTGTTGTTGCGGAACAGCATGTACTCCGTATCTGTCGATCCACCCGAAGACGTGCCACCGTAGAAGACCGCGGTGCCGGTCATCTCGAGCGGGCCGACCTCGCGGCTCACCGGGTTCTGCGAGTTGGAGGCTGAGAAGACGAGGTTGACCTCGCGCTGCATGTTCAGGCTGAAGTTGATGAGCCGGTTATTGGTCGCACCGGCGATGGTCAGCGCACCCTCCCACCCGCGTACCGGGATGTCCGACGAGTAGGAGACGGATGTCTCGGGTATGGCGGTCGATGCGGCGAAGGACCGATAGACGGTCTTCATCATCATCGCCCCGGCGCTGGCGTCGAACTTGAGCTCCATGCTCTCCATCTGCGCACCGTGGAACCGACGCTCGGCAGCGGAAGATCCGTAAAAGTCGTAGAGCGTGGCCGACAGCGGCAGGTCGGTCGATCCGAAGGTGTGAACTCCAGCGGTGGACCCGGCAGACGTGCCGGTCACCGTCTCGAGACCGAAGATGTCCTTGAAGAAGCGGGGGGTGAGGCCCGGATACATCATCCATGTGTACCCGACACGGCCCTTGTTCACGCCCTGGTAGACGAAGTAGTCCTTCGAAGCGAGACCGCGGATGCCCGAGTCGAGGATGCGCTCGCGGTCGTCTTCCCACTCGTCGAAGGAAGTGACCGGCATGTAGAAGACCGATCCCGTTCCGGTCGTTCCATATGTAGCTTCGCGGGCGTGACCCAGATGACTTCTCCAGATGCTGGCCATGTGGCCCTCCTACCCCGCCGCCGAATAGACGACTGGTGTTTCGATTTCACGGACCTGTACGTCGAACGAGACCGCGATGAAGACTTGCTCTTGATTGGGCAGCGAGAACGGGCCTGACTCGTAACGCAGCACATCAGCATCGAGCACGCGTTCGGTGTCACCCAGCGTCTTGGCGTGGTCGAGAGTGTTGGTGAACTCGTAGACCATGTTCTCGATCTTGCGCTCCGCATTCTCGAGATCCGCCTGGTACTGAATCAGGCAGATGGCCTTGAACAGATGCACCGTCTCGCGCCAGCCCATCATCCGCGGCGTGGTGAACTCTCCAGAGTCCATGCGGTTGATGAACGCCGGCAGCGGACCGATCGCGGCATCTGGCGGGTACGCGTACGCGCTCTTCACTCCAGGCACCGTCTTCTCGATGCGCGCCAGCTGCTCGCGGATCTGGGTGGCGCTCATGCGCCCTTCACCGTGCGCATCGCATCCCGCGCCGCCCCGACGACGCGCCGGTTCCACCCGTGCTCGGACTCCTGCGCGGCAGGGATCATGTGCGGCCGCGGAGCGGTGCCGCGAGCGCGGATCTGCGAGATGATCTCGCGCACCACCGCGTATTCCGTGGACGCTGCCGCTGCGCGGCCCTTCTTGCTGAGTCGCACCGTCTTGCGCGTCGCCAGCGAGATACCGCGCACGATGCCGCGGCCCTGGACCCACTTGAGGATGAGTCCGAAGCGCACGATCTCTCCGGGGTTACGTCCGCGTTCGATCGATGCGGTGGTCTTGGCCCGCGAAGCCACCTCTGCGTGAAGTCCACCAGCCGTGACAGTGTGCGTGATCCCAGCCGGGTAGAAGCCACCGATGGAGAACACGCGCGCCTTGTTGCGCGCCCGCTCCCGCACCTCGAGCGCGGTGTCCTTCACTGCTGGGCGGAGCTCGGCGTTGAGCGTCTTGGAGAAAGCCTTAGAGGTGGCGCGCAGCTTCTCTAGTCCGAGGACGGTCATCGTCACCTTCGGGGCCATCAGGCCACCGCCGGCTTGGTGTAGTGGTCGATTACGTCCTGCGCGAACGGCGAGAGCGCGCGGGTGATGGTGGTCACGCCGACCTCGGAGACGCCAAAGGTATTGGAGTAGCCGGTCTCGCGGGTGCGCCACGCCTTGACCGCCATCTCTACCGCGACCAGGCGGATCTCCTGCGGGAAGTTCGTGGACTCGATGCTGGTGGTGTTCCATCCGAACTTGCCGATCAGCTGGACGGTGCGGAAGCCGGGGTTGAACTGCGTGAACGGCTGCGTGGAGAACGAGTAGGTACCGTTGGCTGAGGGCGCGACTTCGATGTACGACGCTGGCCATCCCGGTGGACGGTTGGCCGGCTGGAGGAAGAAGTCCGCAGTGGAAATCGCTGTGTACGTCCCGCTCGAGGCGGCGACCGAGTCGAGCGCGAGGTTGAGTGTGGTCAGCGAGGCGATGTCCACCTGCGGTGAGTAGGTGTAGCCGTACTTGGATGGACCATCCAGCGTCAGCGTCTCGTCTCCAGTGGATGTGGAGAAGCCGCGCTGACGATTCGTCAGACGGTCGATGGTGCGCGAGGTCCAAGTGATGAGCTTGGCCAGCGCAGGGTCGGTGGTCGTTGAGAGCTGGGTGATGATCTCCTGCCGGATCTCGTCGGCAGTGCAGTAGTCGATTGGCATCTCAGACGATGACGCCCGTTGAGGCCTGCCCGCGCAGGGTGAGGAACACGACACCCGCCGATAGGCCGGTCGAGGTGATCGTGACGATGCCCGCCGTGGTCGAGGTCACGGTGCCGATGCCCGTCGCCTGACTGGTGATGAGCGTGCCCACCTCTACGGTGGTGAAGCGGTTGGAGACATCGAGCGTGTCCGCGGTGGTCACGTTACGCAGCTGGTAGATCGTCCAGCGCGACGCGGAGCCATCGTCGTACAGCACGGTGACTTGATTCGTACCGATGGCAGCCATTACGTGCTCGAGGAACCTGCGGTCGGCAGATAGATCGCGCTGATGCTGTATGTCCGGTCTGTGGAGGACGAGTTGGAGGCGGAGCTGATCCTCCAGACGTTCGGAACGGCCAGGTCGGACTTGCCCATGCCCGCAGATGTCGGGGCGACACTCGACGAACCGGGCCAGCACTGAAGCGCGAACACGGCGATGCCGGTCGTGGCGGTGATGACGCCGGTGGTGGCGATATACGTCCCGCCGATGGGGTCCTTGTACTGGATGGTGTGGACCAGCGAACCAGTACCGCCGCCTACGGTCGAGGCCGAGACGGCCGTTTGATCGACTGAGATGATCATCCCAGTCACGCCGCCATAGGCGAACTGGTCACTGGTCTCAGTGCTTCCAGTCGAGGCAATGAAGCTCCCGCTCGCGCGGACCTGAATCGCGCTTGGGTATCCGTATTGGGCTGGCATCAGCGAACCTCCATCGGGCCGTTCACGGCAACGCGGTAGGACATCGGTGGCGCGTCGTTGAAGCGATGCTCACATGGGAAGACGTGCATACGGAACTTGCACGTCGGGCACTCGAGTTTGTGCGCGCAGGGTCCGCCCATCTCGGCCGGTTCGGGCGTCGGACCTTTCTCGTCAGGGTACATGCCCCATCCGTCGTGGTAGCACAGCGTCATAGGACAGGAACCGCGCCTTCCACTGGTGACTGTGACGGCGTGGTGATGACCGGCTCATTCTTTGGCGCTTCGAGCTTGGGCGTGAACTCTTCCAGTACCGGACTGCGCTTGATGTCGTCGATACCGGCGATGACATCCGCGGAGAAGGTCGGCAGTACGTACTTGCGCAGCCAGTAGAGGCAGTCATCGGCCGCGCCCTCGAGCTGGTGCTTCTGCACGCTCATGGTGTTGATCTGGCTGACCCAGGTGTTGATGGCCTGCGTGATCTGACCACGCATCGAGGTCGTGAACTCTTCGAGCTTGGCCTGTGATGGGTTGGGGTTGTCCTTGAGGAACGCGCCCAGCCGATCGATAAAGGTGTTCTCTCCCAGCGCCGCGATACGGTTGGAGTCCAGCACCGCGAGGTTTTGCGCCAACCCCTGGA
>Ga0070705_100000962_pt1 | contig 16119 bp, 19 predicted proteins | sample KBSK5253metaG_FD_65455 | JGI IMG/M metagenome (GOLD analysis project Ga0070705, IMG submission 65455) | Corn, switchgrass and miscanthus rhizosphere microbial communities from Kellogg Biological Station, Michigan, USA - KBS K5-25-3 metaG | ecosystem: Host-associated > Plants > Roots >... | reverse complement strand
GCCCGGATGAGAGCGAGAGCTGCGCTCGTCCGGGCCGGTCGGCACGCTGGCTGCCGGCATGGATCACGTCGACGACGACATAGGTACGGGGGTCCACGATGTAGATCGTTTCGTCCTCGACCACGATGTAGCTATAGCCCCGATACACGGGGACTAGCTCGACGATCGTCACTGGCAGTGTATGAAGACGGATCGATCTTGGTATCGTCGTTCCGATATTGACCGAGACATTGACCCTGGTCTTCTCAACGCGGTCCTGCCTGAAGAGCCGCTCACGCACGCCACTCTGCTGCTGCTCGCTCACCTGCAGTCGGCCGGCCTGCTGCTTGTCGGGCGTCCCCTGCGTGGACTTCGGTTGATCCTTGTCCGGGCGACCCTCTGTGGCCTTTGGCTGATCCTTCGACGGCTGCTGGGTGGACTTGGGCCGGTCCTTTTCCTGCTGGCCTTCTGTGGCTTTCGGCTGGTCCTTGGAGGGTGGTTGCGCGGACTTGGGCTGATCCTTCGGGCGTTCTCTCTCGACGCCTTTAGGCTGACTTTCGTCGCGGCCCTGTGTGCGTTTGGGCTCGCCGCGCTTGTCCACGTCCTTCGGCTCGGCGGCGCGCTCGCCGGTCGGCTGCTTAGACTCCTGAGATTTGGCCTTGCCGCCTTCCGGGGGACGTTGCGCTTCTCCCTTGGCCGGGCCGCGGTCTGCCTTGCCACGATCCTGATCCCCTGACTTCTGGGTGGGTGGGCTCGATTTGCCTTCCGATGCGCCAGGCTCCTTGGACTTTCCTTCTGGCGTCTGCCCGATCGCGAGCGAAGTTGCACCGAGAAGCAGAATGGTCGCTGCCCCCCCGAGTAAGAGACTTCTCATCACATGGAACTCCTCGTAATTGCTTGCCGCGACGCGCAGTGACTGACGGAACTTCACCGCGGTACTCAGATCGAGAACGTCAGGCAACGCCCTCTGTTCCGCCCGGGGTGAATGCTGAACGCTGAAAGAATGCGCCCATTCGAACGAGCGGCGGCCAAACGGCCACGTCCGCTTCCGGTCAAACCGGTAAGGCACACGCTGAGCATTAGGCGTCGGTTCAGCTCCCTGAAGCGGACACCGATGTAATTGAGTACACGCCGTAGTCAGCTTGGCAGCGCTACTGGCCACATCGATCAAGCCTACGCCGCACCGCCGTCTCCGACGTTGAACTGGCGGGCTCGTAGCCGCTGGTTCGTGATGTCCGTGGCAAAGAAGTCGGTAATCGCGAATGCTGACCACAAAACGGCGACTGCATGATGGCGCCAAGATAGGGCGTCGACGCCCTGCGCGCCCAGCCAATAGGCTTCGATGACCAGGGTCACTACGATCGGACTCGCCGCAACGAACTTATCCAGCGCCGAAGACAGGTCGTCGCCCCTGCCGGTCTGATTAGCAAGGGTCCATTGTTGGAGGACCGCATAGACTCCGAAGGCTGCAAGAACGCGCACCCAGAACATCTCGGCGTCACCAACGGGTGGATTGTATGCGGCTCTGAGAAACAAGAGCCAAATGAGGCCTGCGTCGACCGCAAGCGCCGCCAGGATGCTGATCGAACGGGAGCTCCAGTGTCCATTCCGCGCCACTTCGACACGTTCAATCGTGGTAGCCATTGCGCCATTCCTTGGGTTGAGACAATCGCACTCATAGCAACGCTCAACCTGCTCTTTCAGTTGCATCCAGTGGCACGACACCGAGCTCACGCGACACGCGCTCAGCACCACCGCAACCGGCCGCCTGGGGGCGGCCGTGAGATCAGGACACAGAAAAACCGCCCCACTAGGCGGCTTTCCTGCAGCATTGTTTGTCCGGCTAGCGGATTGGGATTGTGATCCACACGCCGTCGCGATAGTAGCCATGACCGCGGCCAGAATTGCGCCAACGGTAGTTCTCACCCCTACGCCAGCGCCAGCTGTCGCCGTAGATGCGCAGGTTGAGGTCCGGGTTGTAGTCCGGGCGACCGCGCACTCTCCAGCAGTCGCCGCTAGAGTTACAGACCACAGCTGCCGAGGCAGTCTGTGGTGAAATCGTCATGCTACCGACTGTGGTTGTCGCGGCGCCGGCAGCAATCAAGATGGTCTTGCAAAAAGTGTTCATATGGATCTCCATGGTACAGACCATGGGAACTCCCGGGGGCGCCTTTGGTTCAAAGAATGGGGACGAGCACTACACTTTCGTGGTGCGGCAGCTGCGGCAGCTAAAGGTCAAGAGCTTACGTGCGGACAGTCGCGCCGGCACGGTACAAGGCGGGGATCAAGGTTCCAGTCAGTCGTCGTGACCCGAAGTGTATGCTGTTCACGTTGGTGGGATATCGCAAGCTGGTGCGGCTCACAAGCGCTGAAGCCATGCTCGCGCGACAGCGCGAGCGCATCCACCAGTGGCGGGAGGCAGGCCTGGACGTTGGGAAGTCCATGGCTTTGCTCGAAGTCTGGGAACAGACCGTCGAGCAATTCCGCATTTCCCGCCGGATCCTTCAGTCGTTCGGTCTGCGCCTTCGCTCACATGGCGTCACCCCGCCGAGCCGGTTGGAGCGCAGGAACTTGTCGGCTCCGTTGCAGCCGCTCCGACGGACGGAGTCGATGGCTTTTCTTTGTTCGCATTGCGCTCTCACGCTTCGATTGAAAGACGATCGGAACGGGAGCTTGGTGTACGACTTTCCCGATTGGCGCCGGCGATGCCGGCACAAAGCCCTTGAAAGCCCAGCGCTCTGCCAACTGATTTCGTGCGGCGCGATTGCCATTCATTGACGGGGAAAGGTCCAATGGCGCTTTCTGACCGGCCTTCCAGAAGGCCACTCTACCTGCAGGTGCGAGACCTTCTGAGCGAGCGCATCGCTCAGGGAACCTGGAAAGCGGGCTCTCATATTCCCAATGAGATGGATCTGGCGCGCGAAGTCGGTGTCAGCTCCGGAACCGTGCGCAAGGCGCTGGAGGTTATGGAAGCCCAGCGGCTGATCACGCGACGCCAGGGACGGGGAACGTTCGTGAACGACCCGAGCTCCGATGGGGTTGCTGACCGGTTCAGCAATATTCGCGGTGCCGGAGGCCAGCGCGTCAGAGGGCGGGTCAGTTCGCGGGAGATCACCGAAGGCATAGCGACAAGCGTAGAACGTGATCGCCTACGGCTCCCAGGTGACGCCACGGTGTTCCGCATCCACCGGGTTAGAGAGCACGCCGGCCGAGCTTTCCTGGTCGAGAACATCACGGTTCCCGCCGCCATATTTACAAGGCTATCGGACGAGCGAGCCATCGTTGATGATATCGTCGGTCTGGCTCAGCACTACGGCATTCTGCTCGGCAGAGGGGAAGAGCGAATCTCCACCGTTGTCCCTTCACCCGCCATAGCGCAGGCCCTGGGTGTCGCACCGGACATACCCGTGACAATGCTCGATCGCGTCCTGTTCATGCTTGAAACGGACCATCCGGTGGAGTGGCGCATTGCCTACTCGAATCTGGTCGACACCTACTACATCAGCGAGATCGCTTGAACAGACCGGCTCATGTCCTGCAGCTCGATCAGGTTCTGATCACACCGAGTTGTCGGTTGTTGGTGCTGCCGGGCAGCCCGACCCGCCGCTCCCTTCAATTCACCCGTGCCGGCACGCCTTGCTCAATGCGCCGCATGAGCCACGCAAGCGCATTCTGTCCACTGTCGAAGACCATGTCCTGCTGCAGGACGTGGTCGAGATAGACATGCAGGCGGCCATGGCGATTGAGGATGGCAATCGGTCTGCCGCGGTACTCGTCGGACCAGAATTCTACGTCATCGAAGGGCTCGAGAACCTGCATTGGACCCTCGATCATCGTTGTGCGCTGTTTCTGCTGAAGCAACGCCGCGGACGCTCTCTCGTTCCGACGATAGGTGTTCTCCGCCATCGCGCACCGACTTCGTTCGGCGGGCCCGGCTCGAAGTGCGTACCGCCGGCACCGACGGAGCCTGACCAGCATCCCTCCTTTGGGCTGTCGGATACGTTCAGATCGTCGATCGAAAATCAACCAGGACAATCCCAGAGTGTCCGGTCAGCGAGGAAACCACATCTATCTTCAATAGGGGCCCGCCTGCACCAGCGCGGCGACGCCGAGCTGCCTCAGAGACGATGGCGCCCTCGGCCAGGCTCTCGGCGAAGATCTCCGCCTTCGCCTTTGCCGACCACATGCCCCGACGCTCGACACCCGTGATCACCTCGATCCGGCGCGACCGCGCCGACGCATCCTTGGTGTCATTGCTATGCTCGATACCACGGTCAAAACGATGCCTGCTTGTCGGCTGGCATCATGCGCACCGCGCCCCACGTGGAACGTGCGGATCAGGAACCATTTGCGACCGTGTTCACATCGGCCAAATCATTGGAACCAGGATGATGGCTATGCCGTAGATCAGCACCGTCAGTGGCGCCCCAACCTTGAAGAAATCGAGAAACCGATACTTGCCCGGCCCGTAGACCATGAGGCAGGACGGTTCGAGTGGCGTCAGGTAGGAGCAGCTCGCCGCCACGGCCACCATCATGCCGAAAGCGCGGGGGTCGACGCCGAGCTGGATTCCCGTCTGCATGGCTATCGGAAACACCACCAAGGCCGCAGCCTGGTTCGACATGGGCTGCGTCAGCGCAACAGTCAAAGCAAAGAAGCAGGTGAGCAAACTATAGCGGCTTTCGGCACCGACCATGCCGATGAGCAGCTGCGCGAGATAGCGGCCAGTACCGCTCGACTCCATGGCGACCCCAAGGGATAGCAGCGCGCCGATCAAGATCAGCGCCTTCCATTCCACTTGGCGGTAGGCCTCCTCGGGTGACAAGCAGCGGGCGAGCAGCATCAAGAAGGCGCCCCCAAGCATCGCCACCGGCAGTACAGCGAACTTGAACGTAGCCGCCACGATGGCGGTCACGAAGATCACCGCTGCCAGAGGGGCACGCGCCCTATTGAGCCGCTCCGTTTGCACGCCGCCGAAGATGTTAAACAAATTGCCTCGCTCAAGCGCCTTCACATTGTCAGACGTGCCCTGCAGGAGCAGCACGTCGCCCATGCGCAGGCGCGCGGAGCTGATCGATTGCGGTAGTCGGGCCGTCCGATGAATGGCAAGGACCTGCAGGCCATAGCGCTCCTTGAAATCGAGACTTCTCAGACTTTGGCCGATCAGAGGCGAGCGCGGCAGGAGCACGCCTTCCACGATCATGGTCTGCTCCTTCTCCTGGTCCGACTCCGCCAAATGGACGTCCGCCTTGAAATCGAGACCTTCTATGTCCTTGATCTTGAGGAGGTCGGCGCGCAGTCCTTCGATGAATAGTTCGTCCCCCGACTGCAGCTCGATGCCGGCCAACCTCTTGTCCCCGCCTATCGTTTCTCCACTGCGGATCAGTTTGACGACCCTGAGGCCTCCATCGCTGTCGATCTTAATGTCGCTGAGCGTTTTGCCGATCAACGGCCCCTGTTCGACGATCAGCACGTCGGCCTGATACTTGCGCTCGCCGACCTTTTCTTCCGCCCTCTGGTCATCGCGTTGCGGTATCAGGTGAACGCCCACAGACCAAACGTAGAGGATACCGACGATTGCGATTGGAATGCCCACGGGTGCCAGTTCGAACATGCCCATCGGCGGCTGTTGGTAGCTGGTAAGGAGGTCACTCACCACCAGATTGGTCGACGTGCTGATCAAGGTGACGGAACTGGTCAGGATGGACGAGAAGGCGAGCGGCAGAAGAAACTTCGACGGGCTCACGCCGATTCTACTGGCATAGCCGATGACCAGCGGCACAAAGAACGCGGTGGCGGCGGTGTTGCTCATGAAAGCCGACACGACCGCCACGGATATCATGATGACGGGTAGAAAGATCGCAGGGTTCCTCCCCGCCAGATCGAACACGTAGCGTCCTACAATCTCAACCACCCCGGTCTGGATCAGGCCAGCAGACATTACAAGCAGCCCAAGGATCATCATCACCGTATCGCTGCTGAAGCCGGCAAAGGCTTTGTTAGCAGGCAGCAATCCTGTTGCGATCACAGCCAGCATTACGCCCAATGCAACGACGTCGGCAGGCACGCGATCCCAGGCGAAGAGCAGGACCGCCAGAGCAAGAATTGCCAAGCAGATGGCGATATCGGGAGTCATTCGTCCCTTTACAGCGTGACCAGTGCATTCTGGCGTCGGGGCATTCTTATAGCGATACCTCTCATCCCCGGCTGGACCATGTCGTAGGAACCCCCTGCCAGGTCCGGGCCGCGTTGGGGAATGACGGGAGTGCTCAGCAATTTATTCGGCTAGGCACATAGTTCATTCCGAAACGCATGAGCTGCTCAATCAGCGCAGCGTAGTCGATCCCGATATATTTCGCGGAAAGCGCAAAATCTTCGTCCTTGGCAATCTGCGGATTCGGATTGGCTTCCAACAGGTAGGCCTCCTCATCGTCGGTCACGCGATAGTCGAGCCGAGCGTAGCCGCTCATGCCAAGCAAGCGGTAGATTTCCCGGGATGCCTTGGTCAACTTCTCACGCGACTTTCTGGAGAGCTGCGCCGGTCCAGTCTTCAATCCGACTTGGCGTTGGTATCTCGGATCCCATTTGGCGCGACTGGACGCGATCAGCGGAGTGCCGTCGTCCTTCTTGGTCATGACGAACTCCCATGGCGGCAGCACCGTAAGTCGGTCGTTACCCATGACGCCGACGTAGATCTCGCGTCCGTCGATGAACTCTTCGGCCAAAGCCGTCGATTGCGTGGTCCGATGGATGAAGGCCACGCGGTCCTTGAGCTTGTTCTCGTCGTGCACGATCGACCCGCTCGAGATGCCGGCCGAGCCCTCCTCGGTCAGCGATTTGACGAACAGCGGAAACCTGAGACCGCTGGCGAGCCTTACCCTTCGCCGCTGCGGGAAGATGGCGAAGCCGGGTACGTTGAAGCCGTGATAGGCACAGACCTTTTTTGTCAGCGCCTTGTCACGCGCCAGCATCAGCCCGCGTGGATTGCAGCCGGTATAGGCCTGTTTCCGCAGCTCAAGATAGCTGACGACGTGGGCATCGAAGTGGCCAATCCCGCCGAACTCTTCGACCAGATTGAACGCCACGTGCGGCTTGTGCGCGTCGATCGCCCCGCGGATCGTAGACAAATCGTCGGACACCCCGATCGAATAGATCTCGTACCCGAGACTCTCGATTGCATCGCGGACATCAAACTCTGTCTTGCGTAGCTCTCGCTCCTTCTCGCCGAGCTCCTTAAGCTCGCCCTTAGGGAGAAGGTCCTCGTCAGCCAGCAAGATGACCCGCAGCTTCCTTTGAGCCTTGTGTGTTGTCCGTGAGGCCATGCACAGACCCGGGCGTTGCTTCCGTTGATCGAGCAACGCCAGCGGTCAAGCTCGGTTCCGTCGGCATGGCAACAATGTCGAAACCTTGGTGTAGCCAGTGCGTTTCGGCTGCATCGCCGCCATCGCAGCGGCACGGAAATGGGCAGTTGATGCAACCCGCAGCGAAAGCGAACAAGCAGCATGGTGCTCAGGGGATGCACCGTGCATCCCCGCCCTTGGCCTTGGACGATGCCGACGACCAGACTCTCCTTGCCACATGCCTGCGCGATCTTCCGGTCCGGATCGAGGACTCCCTGATAGAGCATCGGGTCCAGCGACTGCATCGCGAGCTAGAGACGCGCGATATCTCGGCGCTGCCGCACGTGTACCTCTCGGAGGAATTCTTCAACCCGGAGGGCGTGCTTGGCTTTGCCGTCCCTTTCTACCTGGCGCATCCGCGCCTAATGCAGCTCGAACGTAGCCAGATGCTCGAGGTGGAGGGCGCTGGTGAATCGGAGTGCCGGCGCATCCTTCGTCACGAAGCCGGCCATGCCGTCGACGAAGCCTACAGGCTCCACGAGCGCCCCGGGTACGCGGAGCTGTTTGGCGACCCGACTCAACCCTACCCCGCATCATATACGCCACGCGTGGAGAGCCGCGAGCACGTCATTAATCTCACCAGCTGGTACGCCCAGGCGCATCCCGTTGAGGACTTCGCGGAAACGTTTGCGGTCTGGCTCAACCCTTACACCGACTGGCGCACGAACTATGCGCACTGGCCGGCCCTGCGAAAGCTGAAATATGTGGACCAGCTTATGCGGGAGATCGCCGACAAGCCGCCGCTGGTGTCCGACAGGACGGAGGTCAACCCGCTGCGTGTCCTTCGGCGCACGCTCGGCACCCACTACGCGGAGAAGCGCGAGTATTTCGCATGGAACTGGCCGGCGAACTACGACCAGGATCTGCGTCGCATATTCTCGGAAGGCTTCGACGATACCAAAGCGCCGCCCGCCACCCGCTTCCTGCGTCGCGTGCGGCCGCAGCTTCGGACACTCATCGCTGACGGGACTGGACTGCATGCCTATGCGGTCGACCAGTTGCTCCGTCAGATGATTGCGCGCGCCCAGAAGCTCGATTTGCGCGTCACCGAGCCTTACGAACTTACGATCGAGAGACTCCTTGTCATGTTGACCATGCAGACCGCAGGCATGTTGCACCAAGGGGTCCCCAAGGTGGCGCTCTAAAGGCCTTACGTGCCATACGGAGAGGCCTTGGTTTGGGCGGCGGGGGCCGAAATGTCTTGAGGCTAATGCGAGGCCACACCGTCGGGCGCAGCCGGTCGCTTCGACGCGCTTTCCAGCAGATCGGTCAGTTGACCCAGGCGGCACGCCTTACTCGATGGGCTGGATGCCACGCCAACGCGTCCTGCCCGCGATCGAGGATGATGTCCTGCTGCAGGATGTGGTCCGGATAGACATATAGGCGGCCATAACGATTGAGAATGGCAATCGCCGCGTTGACCGGCTGTACCTGCGTGCTGGAGGACTATGACGATGGCGGCCCTGTGCGGCTCCGGACCAAGAAGTGATGACTCACTTCGCCAGAAATCGCTGTGGCGACTGCAACGGCCACGCGTAGAAATACGCCAGTAGCAGCAACCCGACCAGGACGGCGAGCGCTATCGAGATCAGCAGGACGGACACCATCGAACGCGGGCCCGTTCCTTGCCTGACCTGCACCGTCTTGCGATCCGGATGATCGACTGGAGCGCTACTCATGATCCACCCAATCTGATTAGATGGAGAACTCATGACCGAAGGCGGTAGTTCCCGCAGGGGGCGCCACCTCCGACCGCGACGCCGGCCTCCGTCGCTCCTTGCGCCACCAGAGGGTTTGACCGGATAGACGGAGGGGACGGTCACCTCTACAGCCAAAGACATGGTTAGACACACGGCCCGTGCCCGCCACATCAGCCGCGAGGAAGCCGGCTGCATCGCCTTCGACGCCGCCCTGGAGACGTACCTATGCGGCGGCGACCCCGAGGACCTGCTGCGAGCTGCGGTCCTGGTACTGGGCTCCGCCGTGCCGCTGGCGCCAGAGCGCGCTGAAGCCGTCGCCGAGCTGACCGGCTGCGCCTGCGAAATTCTGGACTATGACGACGCCGTCCGCGCTGTGCGCCGCTGGTTCGCCCTCATCGGGGAGCCGGGCGCGAGGCACTAGGCCTTGCCATCCGAGAACTGAGGTCGCAATTGCCCCCTTTATCGGTGGCACGCATATGCGCACAGTCTGGGACTTCTTTCCGACCGAACTAATCGGGGCCTCATCGGTGGCGGGGTAGCCCGCCTGGCCGTAGTCCAGCGGTTCTGTGGACATATGGCGGGCGGCGGCGTCGGGACTGATATGATTAAGCTGCTCGCCTGGCGTCGGAAGTGGGCTCAGATGCCAGCGCGATCGACGGCTCGCGTTAGCCTAGCCACCGTCGTGCTCAGCCTCGCGAAAGGTCGGCCAGTCGAACGTGCCGGAAGACCGCGGTTGTAGACGCCTTCCGCCTCAAGCAGCGGCTCAGTGAGGCGAGTAAACGCCGATGATGGAAGCGGTACCCCACAGGAGGACGCTCGCTGCTGGGCGCCGATTCACGCATGAGTGGCCTGGGGAAATACTCGATCCAGACATAAGGCCAACTCCCGAGGTCAGGTGTCGTTCCTGTGCTCACGGGTCAGCGCTCTCCATTAGATGCCGCGTGGCGGCATATGCCGCGGCGAACCATACGTGTTGGTTCTGGCAGAGAGGCAAAGGTGATCGGGATGTCGGGCAGCACCTTGCGGAAGGCGGCCAGGACAGCCTCGTGCACCGGCGAGGGGTGACGGGTCACGCGCGTATTCCCTCTGTAGGACGGCCGCGCGTCAGGCAGCGCGAAGATCGCAATCGGGAGGTGGGACTGCAGTTGAACGATTTCAGGCGTGTAGCTACAATCGTTCTTGAAAGGGCCGGGACAGGCTCACCACCACCACCACCACCACAAGCTTGCATGAGACGGTGATTGCTATGAACGGGCGGGGAGGCGGAAGTGCCGCATCGCATCGACGACGCCAAGCATTGGCGTGCGCGGGCCGAAGAAGCCCGTGAACTGGCCGAACAGCTGGCCAATCCCGAGAGCAAGCGGATTACGCTCGGTATCGCTGTGAGTTTCGTCGCCCTGGCGCAGTTGGCCGACGAACAGGATAGGGCCAGGCGTCGCGACTGAGCGGGCCACAGTCAGCGTAGCACGCCGCTATACCAATAGCTTCGCGGAACGGGCGGGAACGTCCTCCGCAGTCACCATCTCGCCCGCAAACAGAAAGAAGCCGTTCGCGTCAAGTGCTGCCCGCGCGGCGCCGAAGTTCTCCTCCCCCCACGCAAAATGAACCGGATCGAGGGTCTCGATGAAGCGCCATTCGGCGCGGGTCCGCCCCGGCAAATTGGCGCCGGTCCCGTCGTGCGTGAGCGCGAAGATTTCGGTTTCTTTGTACTGGAAGATGTGTAGCGCCATGGCGATCCTCCGCGAGCCAACGCATCGCGGCTAGACTTTGTTCCGCGGGTCTTGGCGCACAGAAATACGCGCCGAATTCGTTGCGGAACCCGGTCGCAGGTAACCACGTTTGTGCAGCATGGTTACTAATACCGCAGCCAAACTCGCCGCGTGCGTCCTGGTTTGTATCGGACTCGCTGGCGCGATCTTCGCTCAGACCTCACCCCTACCTGGCCCCACGGTACCGGCGAAGACGCTGCCCGTTCCCGATGGCGGCGAAAGTCTGGTCATCAATCCAACGACGGGTGAATGCAGGGCCAGGTGGCGCCGCGACTTAAGATGGACCAGGGAAGAATTCGACAAGTCCTGCGCCCATCTCGGACTCAGCAAGTAGTAGGTACCAGCGCCGACGCTACCGGTTCACACATTGCTGATGCTCGGCAGGCCCGAGGACTACTGCAAGGCGAACACCGGCCACATTCTCGAACGGGTTCGGTCCGAACTCTCTCATCACTGAATTGTAGTTAACGCCGCAACCTGAACTGAACTTCAACGTTCACACACATCAGGCTGGCGAGCGGGCACCGCAAAGGATGTCCAGCTATGAGAAACCTTTTGGCGTTGACCGCCACCGGGTCCGCACTCGCTCTTGCTGCAAGTGGTCTCGGTGCGACAGCATTTTCTCCGGGCTCCAAGGTCACGGGCTTCGAGGCGCCAGTGCAAAAGGCGCAGAAGAGCGACGAGAAGGGACCTTCCGGGATGCGCGGGCCGGAGGGGGGCGGTAAGAGTTCCGAGCCTGGTGCCAAGGGTCGCGATGCCGGCGCAAGCCAAGATAAGGGTGGCGACCGGGGGGCAGCGCAAGGTCAACGTGACCGAGGTGCACAGACGCGCTCGGGCGAAAAGAGCGGGCAGACGCGCACAGGCGAGAGGGGTGAGAAGGGCGCGCGTGGCGGGGAGCGGCGCACCGATATCGAAGTTCGTGGCGGTAGGCGTGACGACGGAGCCCGAACTGGGGGACGCACCAGAGTTGACATCGGCGTCGGGGGCGGGCGCCGATCGGGCCGGCGTGACGCCGACGTCAATGTGCGGGGCTATGGCTATACCGCTGGGAACTGCCAGGAAATCATACGACGCTATAGGCAGTGCGTTGGCCGCTGAGTCGTCGTCGCTCCATCTTTGGCCCCGGTCGAACGCCGGGGCCTTCGTTACCCTCCGCGTCGCTCGCTCAATCTCAATCAGTCACCGGGTCGTCACAGCCTCAACAACCGCTCCGCAATGTCCACGGCATCCGTGCACTCGGGCCTGCCCTCAGCATCGAGCTTTCTCGCAAGCGCAAGTGCATTGCTTGCCTCACCCTTGATCCGTGTTTGACGTTGCACGTCCTCGGGTGACGTAGCCTTGCCTTCCGTTTCCTTGCTCATCAGCGAAGTAGCGGGATGCTGACCTTTCTGATCACCGGCTGTCGGCGCCTGGCGGGCGCCTGTAGGACCCGAGCCGGCATCGCTGACCGCCATCTCCTTGGAAAGTGCTGTGATCTGCTGCGTGCATGGTCCAGCGCTGGCGCTGACGCTTCCCAGCGCGAATGCCGTGGCGGAGATCGCCATCAGCTTGATTGAGCGCTTCATTGTCGCCTCCTGCAGCCGCACGGCGGTGCGGGTTTGCCTTTTCAGGCAAACGTGGGGGTGCGTATGGCGTTCCGTGAGGTAGCCATACTTGCCGACTTTCTCGGAGAAATACTTCGCGCATCAGCTGCGCGATCGCGTAGATGGCCCTGGCCTAAGGGCCTCTGCTGGAACGAACTTCAAGCGTGGACGTTGTCTTAGCGGGCTCGAGGCACTGCTGCAGGAATGACTATGCCGACCCCGAGCATCACCCCCCTCGAGCGCGCATTCCAGCTGGCCAGGAGCGGCCAATGCAGAACGACTGGTAACATTCAGTTGTGTCTGAAGGCCGAAGGCTATTCCACTGATCAGGTAATTGGCCCAACTCTGATGAAGCAGCTGCGTGCGGTCATCGACGACAAGTCCTGCCCGCCGGCTGAGTGCCGCAAGTTGTAACGTTCACGGCGCCAAAGGGGGGCAGCTGCAGCTATTTGGCGACCGCTTCTTGCGTGGAGACGTCGCCCGCTCACCTCCGTCGACATGAACACGATGGTGGGTGCGGTTGATTGAACCTGCAAAGAAACTAGACTGGCTGGGGCGGGGCAAGAGGCTTCAGATCGACGGCGAAGCCGAGGCCCTCCAGGCGTTTGGTCAGGTTGCGGGCGAGCGCGGCGCGTTTGGTCGGCTCGAAGTGGTTAGGGCCGAGGTCTCGGTAGGGCGTGCCGGTCTTGAGCATGTGATAGGCCGCCACAAGGATGGAGGAGGCGACCGCCAGGACCGCCTTCTTGTCGCCACGGCGCCCCTTGACCCGGTGATAGAGGGCGCTCAAGTAGCGGCCCTTCATGCGGGCTGCGGAGCGGGCGCACTGGATCAGCGTGGCCTTGAGCCAGCGGGCGCCCTTGCGGGTGCGGGTGGAGCGGCGCCTGCCGGCGCTTTCGTCGTTGCGCGGGCATATGCAGGCCCAGGACACGAGATGTCCGTCGGTAGGAAAGCGCGTCATGTTGAGACCGATCTCGGAGAGGATCACCTCCGCGGCAAGCACATCCACGCCGTCAATGGTGTCCAGGAGCTTCACCGCGTCCCCGAAAGGGCAAGGTGACCCTCGACCTCGGCGTCGACCTCGGCCGTGGCGCGGTCGAGGGCATCGATCTGGCCGAGGTGAAGCCGCAGAAGAAAGCGATGCTGGGCGTTGAGCCGGCCGGTGAGCGCCTCGGCAAGCTTGGCACGCGGGGTTTGGACGCGACGGTCGGCGAGTGCGGCCAGCTTGTGCGGGTCGGTTTCACCGGCGATCATCGCCTCGATCATGGCACGTCCGCTCTTGCCCATGATGTCGGAGAGCGCCGAGGCGATCTTGATGTTGGCGTCCTCCAGCGTCTTCTGGACGCGCTGAACGTGGCTCGCGTGCTCGCGCACCAGCTGCTTGCGGGTGCGCAGGAGCGTCCTGAGCTCGCCCACCTCGCGCGGCGGCACGAAGCTCGATCGAATGAGCCCGTGGGCGAGCAGCTCGGCCAGCCAGGTGGCATCGTTGACGTCGGTCTTGCGGCCGGGCACGTTTCTTGACGTGCGCCGCATTGGCCAGGATCAGCGTCAGCTCATTGTCCGACAGGATATGCCACACCGGCTTCCAGTAGATGCCGGTCGCCTCCATGGCGACATGGGTGACGCCGCTCTCGACCAGCCACTCGGCGAGCGCGCAAAGGCCCGCTGTCATGGTTGCAAACGTACGCACCTCGGTGGTGGCAGGCCCCTCGCCGGCAAGGCGGACGCAGGCCACCACCGTATCCTTGTGCACGTCAAGACCGGCGCAGCGCGGATAGAGCACTTGCATGCAACTTCCTCCTCTCGTGCCGCCGGCGTGGAGTCCTCGCGTATAGAACTCTACAAGGCGTGCTCCGGGGCCGATCGACGGCCCGTGGCACAGTCTGGGGTGCTCAGAGGGCTCCGGGTCCAACTATCCGACGGGCTCGATGGCACCAAGCATCGGTCCGACCTCTCTGCCGGCGAACCCGGCGAGGTTAGCACCGTTTCATCCGCTGCGGGTGGGCTCCGCCCATGGCCAACTATCCAGGAACTGCCTCCAACAGCCGGCGTTAGCATCTCAAGTTCGGTCCGCCAGCCACTCACCGGACCGCTCCAAGCAGGACATCCCACGCAGCTGGCGCGCGGGGTGTCTCTTAGTCCGGGCACAAGCGGCTCAACGCGGCCGGTCCACGGAACACCGATCTCACCCCTACGTCGGGATTGGCGACGGCATTCCCGCAGCCCGGGACGCCCAGGGCGCCCGTTGCGGCGCCGACGTCGCCCGCCAGTCAACGCATGTCAATGCGTGAGCGTTAATCGGCGATCTATACGGTTGCGCCCAGTTGATCCGCCATGACGCATGCTTCCTCTGCCCGCTGTCGACAATACGCCTGATCGTTGATCAGCGCGAGGAGAGGCAAGGAACCAAGGCGGGTAGGCCCCGCATTGAGATACACCCTTGCATCCAACGTACCCGGTCAGCCCGCATGTTGGGCATGTTCGCCAGGCCAGTGTTCATCTTCCTGGTTGGTCACGTTATCCTCGTCACGCCCGCAATCCTCCTGATCGGCTGACTGCGTCGGGCCCGGAACCAATCACGATTGTCAGCGTTGAGCGCATGCGTGCTCGTACCAGGCGTGCTCAAGCTGGCGCCTGCGTCCCCCAAATGTCCCCACAGGCGTCAACGATGGTCATCTCCCTCGACGCGCTCGGGTCTCGTCGGCCCGAGTGCCTTTTTTTTTATCGTATGCGGAGTGTCATGTTTCGCTCGAAGTGCGCTCCCCGTTGGCGGCGGCAGCGTTGCTTGCTATTGTCGGAACAGCCGCCATACCCGGCCGGACCAGGGTACTCTGCCTGTTGGCGATGGAGCCGTCGGCCAGCACGTCGACGCTGGCGATCTCGATGCTGCGCCACGCCGGCGTGGGCTCAGGCGCCACGGCGCTTCGGCACCATGTACTCGACGCCGCCGGTGCGGCGCCGGCCCGTGCGGTTAACGTACTTGTACTCCCTGCGCGCCGTCCTCTCCCCGAGCCCGCGCGGGAGCGTCCCAAGCCGCAGGTGGCTTCGTCCGGGTGGCAGCGCTGACCTGGGAGAAGAAGCTCTCGGCGATGTCGTGGGTGGAGATCGTGGCGCCGGTGCACACCGGATAGGTAGCCGCCACCCAATCGAGGAACGCCGATCCGAAATCGGCCGGCATCCACTCGGCAGTCTCGGCTCGCCTCGCGACCCGCACCATCGCGCCTTTCCTGGTGACGCAAGCGGTGTCCCTTCTGGCGGAGATTCTGGCGACGAACTTGGCTGTATCCTGGTGTTCGGCCTACCTGCAATGCTGGCGGTGAACTTGCTGGAGATACTGGTGTCCGTCCTTCTGTCGCCCCGTTTGGGCGTAAGGGGTTGGGCTCTCCGCCTCAACCGGCGGACGGGCCTGGAGAACCAGCTGTCCGGTGCTTTAAGGATGGCCACGCGGCGTTGTCCGGGATGGGGATCAACGCAGCACTGGTCCTGAGTACCAAGGAACAAGACCGTTAGGACGCCCTCAGAGCCAAGTGAATCGCAATCTGTGGGCGTGACGGATTGACTCGGGGGGATCCCGGGGCAGCGCGAACACGCGTACCGCGTCGGCATGACCGATGAGAATGACAAGATTGACGAGGATGGCATCAAGCAGCGGTGGGAGCAGGTAGGCTCCAAGCTGGACGAGCGAGGGCGG
>Ga0070705_100000955_pt1 | contig 16192 bp, 15 predicted proteins | sample KBSK5253metaG_FD_65455 | JGI IMG/M metagenome (GOLD analysis project Ga0070705, IMG submission 65455) | Corn, switchgrass and miscanthus rhizosphere microbial communities from Kellogg Biological Station, Michigan, USA - KBS K5-25-3 metaG | ecosystem: Host-associated > Plants > Roots >... | reverse complement strand
CGCCGGGACCGCGCTCATCGGCGTCGACACGACGGCGCCGTTCGAGGTGACGTGGACCAATGCCGCGGTCGGCAACTACTCGGTGAACGCGGTCGCGACGGACAACAACGGCGCGACGAGCACGTCCACCGCCACCACCGTTCACGTGCTGCCGGGCGCCGCCTCGACGCCGTTCGGGGGCGCGGCGATCACGATTCCGGGGATCGTCGAAGCCGAGAATTTCAACGACGGCGGCGAGGGCACCAGCTATCACGACACGACGGCCGGCAACACCGGCGGCGCCTACCGGCAGACCGACGTCGACCTCTTCAGCACGGGCGACACCGGCGGCGGCTACATCATCGGCTACATGATGGGCGGCGAGTGGCTCGCGTATCGCGCCTCCGCGAGCGTGACCGCGTCGTACACGATGGAGGCGCGCGTCGCCTCGGCCGGCCAGGGCGGCGTGTTTCACGTCGAGGTGGACGGCGTCGACGTCACCGGGCCGCTGACGGTGCCAAACACCGGCGGCTGGCAAACGTGGCAGACGATCAGCCGCCAGGGCATTCAGTTGACCGCTGGAACGCACCTCCTGCGCCTGGTCGTCGACAGCATCAGCTCGACCGGATTCTTCGGCAACCTGAACTACCTGCGATGGACGACGCCCGGGATCAATTCGGCGCCGCAGGTGTCGTTGACCTCGCCGGCAAACGGGTCGACGTTCACTGCGCCGGCGTCGATCAACCTGGCGGCCACGGCAAGCGACGTCGACGGGAGCGTCACGCAAGTCGCCTTCTATCGCGGCTCGACGCTCGTCGGCTCCGACACCACCTCGCCGTACTCCGTGGGGTGGAGCGTCGGGCTTCCCGGCGACTACAGCATCACCGCCGTCGCCACCGACGATCGCGGCGCGACCACTACCTCGCCGGCCGTCGTCGTGCACATCGCCGATCCGCCGCCCTCGTTCCCGTTCGGCGGCACCCCGGCTTCGATCCCCGGTGTGATCGAAGCCGAGAACTTCAACGAAGGCGGCGAGGGCGCGGCCTATCACGACGTCACTGCAGGGAATAGCGGCGGTCAATACCGGCAGACCGACGTCGACATCTCCACGACATCGGATATTGGCGGCGGCTATACGTTGAGCTACGTCGCCGCCGGCGAGTGGTTGAAATACTCGGTCACGGTCGCAGCGGCCGGCAATTACACGCTCGAGGCGCGCGTCGCCTCCTTTGGTGCGGGCGGGACGTTCCACGTCGAGGTCGACGGCACCGATGCCACCGGGCCGATGTCGGTCCCGAACACGAACGGGTGGCAGACGTGGCAGTCGGTGAGCGCGGGACCGATTGCGTTGACGGCCGGGCCTCACCTCGTGCGGCTCGCGTTCGACACGACCGGCGGCACCGGGTACGTCGGCAACTTCAACTCGCTGCGCCTCACCGTGCCGGGCGCGCCGGGACCGCCGCCGGTTGGGTCCACGCCGTTTGGCGGCGTGGCCGCCGCGATTCCCGGCTCGATCGAAGCAGAAAACTTCGACGAGGGCGGTGAAGGCGTCGCCTACCACGATCTCTCGTCCGGCAACGCCGGCGGGCAGTATCGCTCGACCGACGTCGACATCTCGGGCGACGGCTCTGGCGGCTACGCGCTCGGGTACGTTGCCGGCGGCGAGTGGGTGCAATACTCGGTCACCGTCGCGGCGAGCGACAACTACACCTTCGAGGCGCGCGTCGCGTCATTTGGCTCCGGCGGAAAGTTCCACGTCGAAGTCGACGGCGTCATCGTGACCGGCGCGCTCTCGGTGCCGAACACCGGAGGCTGGCAGGCGTGGCAACCGGTCACGACGCCGGGCATTGCCCTGAACGCCGGACCGCATGTCGTGCGCGTCGTCTTCGACAGCAACGGCGGCACCGGATGGTGGGGCAACCTCAACTCGGTGCGGTGGGCCGTGGCCGGCGCGGCGCCGCCGGTGTCGACACCGTTCGGCGGCACCGCAGCGGCGATCCCCGGCGTGATCGAGGCCGAGAACTTCGACGACGGCGGTGAAGGCCTCGCGTATCACGACCTCTCGGCCGGCAACGCCGGCGGGCAATATCGATCGACCGACGTCGACATCGCCGCGGCTGCCGACTCGCCAGCCGGCTACACGCTCGGCTTCGTGGTCGCCGGCGAGTGGGTGAAGTACACGGTGTCGGTCGCAGCGGCGGGAAGCTATGCGCTCGAGGCGCGCGTCGCCTCGCAGGGCGCGGGCGGCACGTTCCACGTCGAAGTGGACGGCGTCGACGCGACCGGACCGATCGCGGTGCCCAACAGCGGCGGCTGGCAGACATGGAGGTCGATTGCGGCCGGCACCGTGTCGCTGACCGCCGGATCGCACGTCGTGCGCGTGGTCTTCGACACCAACGGCGTGACCGGCTACTGGGGAAATCTGAACTACCTGCGGTGGACCGGCGTCACGTCGACGAGTCAGTAGCGGAGCACTGGCGGGGAGTGATGAACCGGAACGGTGAGGACCGGTGAATCCACTCCCCTGCCCCCACCCCCCGGTGACCGCTCCTTCCCGCAAAGAGGAAGGGCGTACCGGGCAATGTAGCATGATAACGGCGGGCCGGATCCGCTCGCCGGAAGGTGGTGTGCCATCGCCGTCGCAGTGCTCAACGACATCCACGGCAACCTGCCCGCGCTCGAAGCGGTGCTCGACGACGTTCGCGCGGCGCGCGTCGATCGCGTCGTCGTCGGCGGCGACGTGCTGCCCGGCCCGATGCCGCACGAGACGATCGCGCGCCTGCTGACGCTCGACATCCCGGTGGAGTTCATTCACGGCAACGGCGACCGCGTCGTCCGCGCGCAGATGAACGGGCAGGAGCCGACGGAGGTGCCGGAGCAGTTCCGCGACATCATCCGCTGGACGGCGGCGCAGCTCAGTCGCGAGGACGAGCAGCTCATCGCCCGCTGGCCGTTGACCCGGCGAGTCCAGATTCCACCGCTGGGTGACGTGCTCTTCTGCCATGCGACGCCGCGCAACGACGTCGAGATCTTCACGCGGCTGACGCCCGACGAGCGGCTGCGGCCGATCTTCGACGCGGCCGCCGCCCCGGTCGTCGTCTGCGGGCACACGCACATGCAGTTCGACAGAATGGTCGGCAGGACGCGGGTGGTGAACGCCGGGAGCGTGGGGATGCCATTCCAGGATGCGGGCGCGTACTGGCTGCTGCTCGGCCCGGACGTGCAGTTGCGGCGGACGTCTTACGATCTGGAGAAAGCTGCCGCGCAGGTGCGGCGCACCAGCTACCCGCAGGCCGAGGACTTCGCGGCCCGCAGCATCCTGAAACCGCCGACCGAGGCGGCGACGCTCGAAGCGTTCAAGAACGCGGAGTTGAAAGGCTGACGTCGCGAGCGTCAGCGCCGCTTTCGAACGGTCTTGCGGCGCGATGTCGATTTCCGCGTGCTCTTCTTCTTCTTGCGGACGCGCTCAGGCAGGCGGGCGCTGCCGGTTTCGCGGTTCCACTCTTCGAAGGTTTCGGGCGAGATCTCGCCTTTGACGAGCAGCTCGGCGAACTTGCGCCGCTGCGCCTGGCTCTTGAATGGCATCGGTCGGGTCCTCGACGGACCGGGATGATGCCACGATTTGGCGGGTAACGAATCTGTCGCGGTCGAGCTCGGGCGTGGTCGCCCGGGCCACTCAGTTCCGGCGGCCGAGGCCCCCGACGACCAGGCCGAGCACGGCACGGGCCGTCCCCAGCGAAACAACGAAAGAAAGCGTTAACACCCCGACGCCGACCATCTGCTCCACCAGCGAACTCTCCTCGGTGCTGTCTATCGGACCCAGCTCGACCGAACTTCAGTGGCGGTGCGCGGCCGTCACGGCCGCGCTAGCTGCGAGCCAGCCGGGGCTTCATCGGGCGTACGCGCGTAAAAACCGGATCACCCGTCAGAATTCGCAACGCCTCTCATCGCCATCGCCAGCCCGTTGCGTCGAGATCGGGCCGCCACGGCATGGCCGCCCGCTTGCCAATCCCAAACGCCGCGATCGGCGCCACGCGCTCGAGCGTGAACCGCGATCGCGCCCCACACGCGAGGAAAAACTGTGAAACGACGCCACGCCCTGGTTTCCGCGTGCCTGGTTCTGGCCGCGCTGGCGTGTCCCCCTGCCGCCGGCGCGGACGTCGTCACCGACTGGAACGTCGTCGCCCTCAACGCCATCCGCACGCTTCGGACGTCGCCGCCGCTCGCCTCACGCGCGCTGGCCATCCTTCACGCGTCGATCTACGACGCGGTGAACGGCATCGCGCGGACGCACGAACCGTATTTCGTCAGGACCCGAGGGCCACGCGACGCCTCGGTTCGCGCCGCGGCCAACGCCGCCGCCCACACCGTGTTGACCGCGCTGTTCCCCTCGCAGGCGGCGGCGTTCGACGCCTTGCGCGACGCCACGCTCGCCGCCATCGACACCTCGCGGCGCCGCGGCGAGGCGATCGCGTGGGGCGAATCAGTCGCCCGCGAGATCCTTGCCTGGCGCGAGAACGACAACGCCACTGCGACGGTCGCGGCGCCGGCCGCCGGCAGACCCGGCGCCTGGGTGCCGACGCCGCCCGCGTTCGCGCCATACCTGCTGCCCCACTGGGCAGCGGTGATGCCGTTCACGATGCCGGCGGGAAACCATTTCCGTCCGCTCGGGCCGCCGGCACTCGACAGCGCCGTCTACACGGCCGACTTCAACGAGGTGAAATCGCTTGGCGCCGCGGTCGGTTCGGCGCGGACCGAGGAGCAGACGACGATCGCGCTGTTCTGGGCGGATGGCGCCGGCACGGAAACGCCGCCGGGACACTGGAACACGATTGCGCGCGGCGTCGCCGCCGTGCGCGGGCCGGCCGATTCCAATCGCGGCGGACCGTCGAGCGATGACGGCGACCGGCGAGGGCGCGGCCACGGCGACGAAGGCGGCGCAACGCTCGAAGAGAACGCACGTCTTTTCGCGCTGTTGAACCTGGCGATGGCCGACGCGGCGATCTGTGCGTGGGACGCGAAGCTGACCTACGCGTTCTGGCGCCCGGTCACCGCGATTCGCGCCGCCGACAGCGACGACAACCCGGGAACCACCGCCGATCCCGGCTGGAGCTCGCTCATCGTCACGCCGCCGTTCCCCGATTACGTCTCCGGCCACAGCACCTTCAGCGGCGCGGCGGCCACCGTGCTCGCCCGCTTCTTCGGGACGGATCGCGTCGCGTTCACGACCGGCTCGGACTTCCTGCCGGGCGTCTCACGCTCGTTCGCGCGCTTTTCGGCGGCGGCAGACGAGGCCGCTGCAAGCCGGCTGTACGGCGGCATCCATTTCCGGTCCGCCAATGCCGATGGCCTGACGGCGGGGATCGAGATTGGCGCCTGGGCATCGGAGCATTTCCTCCGCCCGCGCGACCGGCGTTCGCACGATTAATCCGCATCGACGCCGCCGGCGTGCAAAGTTCGCGGCGCCGGCGGCTTTTGTTCCCGCCCGATGTGCCATTCCGGCACGTGTGTTCCTCTTCGAACCAGCCGTTGTAACTGACTGTCGCACAAGACTCTATAGTCAGCCTCTGTCCTAATGGTTTCGCCTGATGTGCCAAGTTGAGACTTTCATGCCCGCTTCAATTTCCAGCCCACTCACGAAGTCCTGTGTTCAGTGTGGGTTACGGTGCGGGCCCGGATGGATGAGTTTGGGCAGGCGGCTTGCACGGCGGTCAAGCACAAACGCCATGAGCAACCGCTTCGAAATCCTGGTTGAGGGTATCGACGACGCGGCCCTGGTCAACGCCATCGAGAGCGCCGTCCGCGAAGCTTTCCGCGAGATGTCGCTGCCCGGTTCGTGGCGTGTCGTGGTGAAGCCGTCGGCGCACCCGACGCAGGACGGCGGCCGCTGGGATTTCACCGTCTACGGCCTCGACGTCCGCCACGCGCTCTCGATCGCCGTTCCTCCCGACCTGCTCCCGAACTTGATCCCGCAGCGCCTTCGCGAATCGCTCAATCGTCCGATCCGGCGCTGCCTCGACGAGGCCGCGCAGCGGACGCTCGCGCGCGCGGTCTGAGTCATGTCGCCGAACCCCATCGCCCCAGCGCGATCCGCCGACTGCGAGGACTGAGAGGAAACCTATGAGCGTCTTTCAACATCCGCATCTCACCCGCGGCGTCGTCAAGACGGCCAAGGGCTCGTTCATCGTCAAACGCGGGCTGGTCGAGGCGCCGGACGAGATCGGCGAGGAGCTGGGCTGGCAGCCGGTCGACACCGACGACTATCAGCGCGAGTTCCGCGAGCTGCGCCTGCACGACTACGACGAGGCGCCGGCCGCACGCAGAACGGGATCGCGGCCGCCGTCGCTGTTGAAGGCGGAGCGTGACGCGCGGGCGCGGCTGATTCGCGCGAAGGCGGCGTCGCGGCGGGCGCGGCTCGACGTGCAGGCCGCGGACTAGAACGCTCGCGCGATCTCACTTACGGAGGACCCATGCGAAACCCTTCTGTCACCGAAATCCAGCATCCCGGCCCGTGCCCCTGGTGCGGACAGAACCGGCTGCGCGGCACCGGGCCGTCGCCGGACGGCAACCGATGGTTCCGCTGCGGCGGCTGCACCACCACCTTTTTCATCCACGACAGCGCACGGCGATCGCGCGACGACGATCGGATTGAAGTCGGGACGTAACCTTCCTGGGTCATACTGGGCATGTCTTCTCCCGGCATGCCCAGTCGGCGCACAGTCCCCCGCCTCGCTCGCAGGCGATCCAGAGTCCACGGCCACGGCGTTTTCGCGCTCGAGGCGATCTCCAAGAACACCCGCATCATCGACTATGCCGGCGAGCTGGTGCTCAACCGCGAGAGCGAAGCGCGCGAGGAGCGCTACCTGGCGAAGGGCTGCATCTGGGTGTTCCGCGTCAACCGGCGCTGGAGCCGCGACGCCGCCGTCGGCGGCAACCTCGCGCGCTACATCAACCACTCCTGCCGGCCGAACTGCTGGATTGAAATCGTGGACCGGACGATCTGGATCCGCGCGTCGCGCACGATCCGCGCGGGCGAAGAGCTGACCTACGACTACCGCACCGACGGCGACCAGACAATCCCCTGCCGCTGCCGGCCCGGGTGCCCGAACAAGCTTTAGGGGGCGGAGCAAGCTCCGCCCCTACGGGTGTCAAAAAAAAGGGGCGGAGTAAACTCCGCCCCACCGTAGGGGCCGACCTTGGTCGGCCCCCGATATCCCCCCGACGCTACGTCGTCTTCAACGCGCGCGCGAGGTTGTCGAGCGCGAGCTGCAGCGTCTTGCGCGAGGTGGCGATGTTCATGCGCATGTGGTTCTGGCCGCCGAGGCCGTACGACGTGCCGGCGTTCATGTGCACCTTGGCGGTCTTGACGAAGTGGCGCTCGACCATCGTCTCCGGCGAGACCGGATTCGCGCCCGCCTTCAGGCCCCTGTTCGCTTCCTCGGCCAGCTGCTTCGCGTTGATCTTGTCGGCCACCGCGCTGACGTCCAGCCACGTGAGATAGGTCCCCTGCGGCTTGTACGACTTGATCATCGGGATGTTGGCCTTGATGTACTGCTCGACGTAGTCGTGGTTGGCATCGATGTAGTCGACGCACTCGTTCAGCCACTCCTCGCCGCCGGAGTACGCCGACTTGCTGGCGATCATGCCCAGGGTGGTGAGGTCGGCGCGGTTCTGCGCCTTGACCCGGGCAAGGTAGTCGGCGTTGTCGGAGTAGAACCACGCGCACTTCATCGCCGCGAGGCCGAACGACTTGCTCGCCGCCTTGAAGGTGAGGCTGTTGTTGACGATCTCCTTGTTGCCGATGCTCGCAAACGGCGTGTACTTGTTCCCCTTGGTGACGAAGTCGCAGTGGATCTCGTCGGCCAGCACGACGACCCGCCGCCGCAGGCAGATCTCGCCCAGCTTCAGCAGGTCTTCCTTCGACCAGCAGTTGCCGGTGGGGTTCTGCGGGTTGCAGAGGATGAGCGTGTTGGTGTCGTGGCTGATGCGGCGCTCGAGATCGTCGAAGTCCATCGCGTAGCGGCCGTTCACCAGCTTCAGCGGGCTCTCTTCGGCGATCGTGTTGGTGGCGCGCAGGTCGCCGTAGAAGCCGTTGTAGGTCGGCGTCTGCAGCAGCACCTTGCTTCCCGGCGGCGAGAACGCGCGCAGCGCGGCGATCAGGCCGGGGTGCACGCCGGTGGTAATCACCAGGCTGTCGGGGTTGATGTCGACGTTGTAGCGCCGCTTGTTCCAGCTGACGATGCCGTCGGTGAACGCCTTCATCGCCGGGCCGTTCATGTCGAGGTAGCCCCAGTTCTCGTGCTGCATCCGCTCCAGCAGCCCCTTGGTGATCGAGGGCGCGGCGCGGAAGTCCATGTCGGCGATGCCCATGCCGACCTGGACGCTGTCCTTGCCGAAGACGCGAATCTGCTGATCGTATTTGGTCGAATCGGTGCCGAACCGGTTATACGGGGTGTCGAAATCGAATTTGCCGTTGGCAGCGAAGGCCGCGGTGGCGGCGGCCGCCGCAACGGGGCTGCCCGATCCGACTGCGCCGACCAGTGCTGTCATCCCGGCGTTGCGGAGAAACGCCCTGCGATTCAGCCCATCATTCTGTGACATGCGCTGCTCCCTCGTAAGATTTGCCCGGTGAAACCTGCGGTAAACAGGACAGATCCTACACCTGTCGCAGCTTTTCCGGTTGAGTCTTTTATCCCCTTTTATGCCGCGCTTACGCGGCCGTCCGGACATTTGGCGCCGTGCAATTCTGCGAAGAGGTCGGCCTGACCTCAGGCACGACGCAGACCATGAACCGTTCGCTAGCCGGCGCCCTCCGGCGGCGCAGTTCCAGGCTCGCCGGTCGAGGTCTTCTCCACGTCGGCGTTGCGTTTGAGCATCCACGCCGCGGCGCTCACGGCGGCGAGGCCGAAGGCGCCTCGCTTCAGCCAGCGCGTCGCCGCCGGCGGCCGGTTGCGTTCAGGCGAGAGCAGGCGACGATAGGTTTCGGCCTCAGGTGACGACGCGACGGGGCGAGGCTTCGAACGGCGCTCGGGCGCCGGAATCCAGCGGCTGATGTAGGCGAACGATTCCGATCCGCAAATCGGGCAGGTCTGCGCGTCGTGCACTTCCTGGCAGTCGAGGCACAGTCGAGCTGTATGCAACTGCATGAACTCAGTGTAGACGAGGCGTGGAATATCGGTTGCAGACGCCAACGCGGCACTGCGGACGAGTTCGGAGGATGGACGAGATGCAGAATCTCTTCTTTGCGATTGCTTTCGTGCTGCTGATTGCGTGGATCGTGGGCCTCACGGGCGTCGTCTCCGTGGGGCCGGCGATTCACCTCTGCCTGGTCGGCGCCATCATTCTCTTCGGGCTCAGCTTCGCGCACGACCGGCGCAGCATCGTGTAGTGGCTGGTTGCCAGACGTGGAAGCGTCTGGCAACCAGCCGCTAGCAACCAGCCCCTACTGCGTCAGTTTTTTCGCCTGCGCGAGCTCGGGGCGTTCGGTGTCGGCGTCCTTCGCGACGTCGAGCAGCTTCTTGTAGTACGCGGCCGCCTTCGCCTTGTCCCCCAGCTTCTCGGCCGCGCGCGCGGCGCCGGCGATGCCGCGATACCGGTTCGGCTCCTTCTTCATCGTCAACTCGAACGCGGCGAGCGCCTCCTTCGTCTTGCCCGCCTCGAGCAGCATCTCGCCGTACAGCTCGCGCGCCGGCGCCAGCGGACCCGGCGAGATCGCCGACTTGTCGGTCGCGTCCTCGGCGTTGGCCGCTGCGCTCATCTGCGCCAGCCCCTCGTCCTTCTTGCCGCTCGCAAAGGTCTGCCACGCGAGCGCGACCTGCCGCTGGATGTCGATCTGCTCGGTCCAGTACGGATCCTTCAGCTCTCGTTCCTTGTCGCGCAACGCCGCCAGGCGCTCGATGTCGGCGGTCGCGGCGTCGGGCTTGCCGCTGCGCGCGGCGCCGAGCGCGCGCGCGAAATAGGTGATCGCTTCGGTGAACGGCGTCGGCGCCGGCGACGGCGTCAACGCGGCGGCCTCCTGCCACTGGCCGCGCTCGAGGACGTACCGCGCCGGAATCGCCGCGACCGCGAACGCGTTGACCGGCGCACCGGGCCCGCCGGTGACCTCGCGCGCGTGATCGACGACGCTCTTCGCCGCCTTGTCCTGCGCGATCTGCAGATAGGCGTAGGTCTGGTAGTCGAGGGCGTGCAATTCCTCGCCGGCCCCGTTGCTGCGGCGCGCCGCGTCTGCCGATCGCTTGTTGGTCTCGATCGATTCCTGCCACGAGCCGACGCGCGTGAAGGTGTGCGACGGCATGTGGAGCGCGTGCGGCACGGCCGGCGCGAGCGACGCGTACTTGCGCGCCGCGACCAGCGCCTTCTCCGCCAGCGGCGGCGCGTCGTAGGCGTGGATGATGTAGTGGGCGAGGCCGGGATGCGTCGGCATCTTCTCGAACAACGGCTCGAGGATGCCCGCGGCCTTGAGGTTCTTGGCGTAGGTCTTGTCGGTCGGCGGCGCCGTCTGGTTGACGGCAAGCGCATAGAAGATCGTCGCCTCGGTGTCGTTCGGGTTGTCGCGCGCGACCTTCTCCATGGCCGCCTCGTAGGCGGCGATGCGCGCGGGATGGCTGCCCGGATCGCTCGCCGTCACCAGTTGCGCGACGGCGTCGATATAAGCCCGCTCGCGCGGCGTCGGCTTTCCGGTGCTTTGCGCCTTCTCGATCGCTGCCTTGGTCAGCTCCACCGTGCGCGCCGGCTTGATGCCGCCGAACGGGTTGCCCCACTGGCTCATCGCGATGCCCCAGTGCGCCATCGCGCAGTTGCCGTCGGCGGCGAGGATCCCCTCGAACGCCTTGATGGCCTCGGGGAACCAGAACGAGTGCAGCAGCGCCACCGCCTTGTTGAAGTCGGCTTCGAGCGGCGGCACGCAGGAGGTTTGAAACTTCACGCTCGCGCTGCCGATGAGATCGGGCGACCCGGCGCCGTGGGTTTCGTGCTGCGCGAACGCGGCGGACGCGGTCAGGAGACACGCGGCGAGGACGGCTGTGAGGCGGACCATCGGGAACTGGCTCCTTCTTGAATGGCGGTTGATCAGTACGTTATCACGGCGGGGCGCTGTCGAGGGCGTTCGCCAGCAGGGCCAGGTACTCGCCGCGCGGCACGTCGACGGCGCCGAGCGACTCGAGGTGATCGGTTCGCCATTGCACGTCGAGCAGCGTCATCCCCGACGCCCGCATCGTCTCGACCAACGCCATCAACGCCACCTTCGAGGCGTCGCGCTGCACATAGAACATCGATTCACCCGCGAACAGGCGGTTGATGCGGACGCCGTAGAGCCCGCCGGCGAGGGTCCCTTGACGATCGAAGACCTCGACGCTGTGCGCCCATCCCAGTCGGTGCATCGTCGTGTAGGCGTCGATGAACTCGGCGGTGATCCAGCCGCTCTCTCGCGACGGATCGGCGCAGGCGCGAATCACCTCCGCGAAGCAGGTATCGATCCGGATCTCGAAGCGCTTCGCGCTCTGGCGCATCGATCGCGTCACGCGCAGCTGGTCGAGCGGCACGATGCCGCGCGGGTTGGGCGACCACCAGCCGAGGATCGGCTCGGCGGCGTCGACCGGCATCGGGAACAGGCCCTGACGATAGGCGGCCACCAGCGTCGACGGCTCGAGATCGCCTCCGGCGGCGACGATGTCGCTGTCGGGCCAGTCGATGGGTGGAGGAAATCGCCAGCGCGTCTCCGCCACCGGCTGGGGCGGCGCCGACCACGTTACCGGGGGAGGCACGCGCTCACCGCACGCGGACGTCGACCAGGGCTGGATCTCGTCACGCGTCCTCAGGCTCGAAGCGCCGAGATGTCGGGCATCGGGAACGGCTGCGCCATCTCGAACGCGCGCGCCGCGCGCAGGACGCGCCAGTCGTCGTAGCGCGGGCCGACAATCTGCAGGCCGACGGGAAGCCCGGCGGCCGTGACGCCGCACGGCACCGACGCCGCCGGCTGCTGGGTGAGGTTGAAGGGATACGAGAACGGCGTCCACTCGGTCCACCGCTTCTCTTTCATCACGTCGGCGACTTCCCTGCCGGCGTCGAATGCAACCAACGGCAGCGACGGCGTCAGCAGCAGGTCGTACTGCTCGTGAAAGCGGTTCATTGCGATGCCGAACGCGCCGCGCTGCTGCACCGCCTCGAGCAGCTCCAGCATGCCGATGCGTGCGCCTTCTTCGGCGACGTCGACCAGGCCGCGATCCATCAGCGCCTTCTGGGCAGGCGTGAACTTGCGCAGCAGAAAGGCGGCGCCGGTGTACCAGTGGCGGCGGAACACGTCGGCGGCGCCCGGCAGCGGCGGATCCGCGCGCTCGACGACGGCGCCCAGATCGGCGAACCGCATCGCCGCGCGCTCGACGATCGATGCCACCTCGGGATCGACGTCGGCGTGGCCGAGCGCGGGCGAATAGGCCACGCGCCAGCCCGTGACACCGCGATCGAGATCGTCGCGATAGTCGCGCGCGTCGGCCGGCAGCGCGTACCAGTCGCGCGGATCGGGCCGCGAGATCACGTTCATCAGCAGCGCGGCGTCGGCGACCGTGCGCGTCATCGGGCCGAGGTGGGCCACCGTGCCGAACGGCGACAGCGGCCACGCCGGCACGCGGCCGAACGCGGGCTTGAGTCCGAAGAGACCGGTGAACGCGCAGGGGATGCGGATCGAGCCGCCGCCGTCGGTGCCCACCGTCAGCGGCACCATGCCCGACGCGACCGCGGCCGCGCCGCCGCCCGACGATCCGCCCGGCGTCTTCGACGGGTTCCACGGGTTGCGCGTGATGCCGGTCAGCGGGCTGTCGGTGACGCCCTTCCAGCCGAACTCCGGCGTCGTGTTCTTGCCGACCAGCACCGCGCCGCTCTCGCGCAGCCGCGCCACCGCCGGCGCATCGTCGGTCCACGGGCCCGACGGGTCGACGGTCTTCGAGCCGCGCAGCGTCGGCCAGCCTTTGGTGAGGAGGATGTCCTTGATCGACACCGGCACGCCGTCGAGCGGCCCGAGCGGCTCGCCGCGCATCCAGCGCGCCTCGGACGCTGCGGCCATCCCCATCGCCTCGTCGGGCGCGAGAAAGCAGAACGCGTTGAGCACCGGGTCGAGCTCCTCGATGCGCCGCAGCGCCGCGCGCGCCGCTTCGACCGGCGAGGCGCGACCCGATCGATAGAGCTCCACCAGATCGACTGCCGACAGCTTCAGGAGATCGGAGGACATCGATACGCGGATAGTACTCTGGCTGCCGGGCAGCCCTAAAGGGCTGCGCTACGAGCAATTATTCGATCGTGATGCGCAGGTCCCGATTCGAGATCGCCTGATTGCCGCGAATGTCGGCGGCGTGAATACGGAGCGTGTAGTCGCCGGCTGGCAGCGCGGTGGTATCCCACGCGCCGGCGGCGGCAACGCCGTGGTGAAAGCTGTTGGTGACCGCATAGAGAAACCGCGTGCGCCGCCGACCGTAGAACGGAATGCCGCTGCCCGGCGCATAGACGAGGCGCGCCGCCTCCGGCACCGCGTCCAGGCGATCGAAGACGATGGTGTCGCGCGCGTGCTCGAATCCCGCCGCCGGCGTCCCGTCGGGGCGCAGCACCTGGTAGCCGAGGGCAAACAGACCGAGGCGCCGCCGCGCCTCGTTTCCGTCCGCCTGGTCCCACGCATCGACGACGATCTGCGCGCGCCCGCTGACCAGCAGCCGGCCCCTGACGCGGCGCGTGAACGGCTGCCCCTGCTCGTCGTAGAGGCGCACGCCGCCAACGGCGATGGTCGGCGCGACGCTGTCCTCGAAGTGCGCCAGCCGCATCAGCAGCGGGTTGTATTCCTCGCCGGGCCAGCCGACGTTGAGGTGCACGTGGTTGAACGCGTTCACCGCTCCGATCACCTCGCCGGTGACGAAGCGCGCGCCGCGCTTGACCCGCATCCCCGACAGCTTGCGGTCGCCGTCGTACACCGGAGCAAACCTCGGATCGTCGAACACCGGCCCGCGCCTGGTGCGTCCGACGCGCAGGTGGACGTAGGCGACCGCGCCGATGCGCACCGACTCCGACAACGTACCGAACTCGGAGGTCGCAACCGGCGCGGCGACCACGCCGTTGCGAACTGCGCGCACCGGCGTGTCTTCGGGCACCCGCACGTCGATGCCGGCGTGGAAGCGCTCGCCGCCTTCGCCGCCTCTCGCCTCTCCCAGCGTGCCGGCGATCTCGTGCGGCCCATCCATCGGGTCGACCGGCCACAACAGCGGCTGCAGCGCGAACCGATCGAAATCGAATCCCGGGTTGATGCCCGGCGGCGGCGGGAGAGGCCAGACACCCTCGGACCGGGCGCCGACCACACGCACCAGGGCGTTGCCGGCGTCGGTGACCACGAGCCGCCCGGCAGCGGCGATCGCGATCCCGCCAAGCCGGCGGAAGCGCGCGGCGTCGCCGGCTCCATCGCTGAAGCCGTTGCGCGAGCCCGCGAGGGTTCGCGACGCTCCACCGGTCGACAACTCGACGACGCGGCCGACATCGTCGGCCACATAGATCGGGCCTTGCGAGCCCGTCGCGAGCGCCACCGGGCGGCGCAACCCGTCGACGATCGGCGACGATACCGTGCTGACGACACCCGACGGTGATATGAGCCGCACCACCATGTTGCCGGTGTCGGCAACGAGGACGCCTCCGGCAGGGTCGATCGCCACACCACACGGCGTGTTGAATTGCGCGTCGAGCGCCGCGCCGTCGATTGCGCCGGGCGTGCCGCTGCCCGCCAGCGTCGCCACGGTGCCGTCGGGGCCGACGACGCGGATGCGATCGTTGTAGGTATCGGCGACGAGGATGCGCCCGGCGGGGTCGACCGCCACGCCGATCGGCCCATTGAATCGAGCCTCGGTTGCCGGACCGTCGCGGTATCCGGCAGGCCCGCCGCCGGCGACCGTCGAGACGACGCCGTCGGGCGCGATGCGGCGGATCGCGTTGTTGGCGGTGTCGGCGACATACAGCATCCCGGCCGCGTCGATGGCGAGGCCGGACGGCGCGTCGAAGCGCGCGGCGGCGCCCGTGCCATCGGCGAACCCACGCTCGCCGCCGGCCACGGTCGAGACGGTGCCGTCGGGTGCGATGCGCCTGATGCGCGGCGAGTCGCCCGCGTCGGCCACATAGATCGATCCGTCCGGGGCAACGACGAGGCCGAAGGGATCGCCGAAACCAGCCGAGGCCGCGTCGCCGTCACGCGTGGCCGCGGCGCCGTTCCCGGCGATGGTGACGACGGTCGCTTGCCACGCCGGGTCGAGCCCGCGGCTGCGCGGCTGACGTGTCCTCAACCAGAACGCCAGAGCTGTAACCGCGACAATGGCGGCGAGAATGGCCGCGCTGGTGGCGGCGCGGCGGGCCGTCACTGCCGGCCGCCCCGAACGGCCCCCTTTTCGCAGACCAGGCCATGCATGAGAGCAGCTGCCGCTACCGTGGGGGCAATCGCCATCGCCGTGTTCGCGGCCGGATGCGCGTCGCTCGACTCGTTGGGCTCGCTCGGGCGCCTCGTGCAGCCACCGACTTTCGCAGAAGCGCAGGACCAGCCGGCCGAAATTCGCCTCGTGGGACCCGGTACCGACCGGCCGCTCGGCGGCGCGGCGATCCGGATCTGGACCCGCGTCACCAATCCGAACCCGTTCGGCTTCCGCCTGGCCACCCTGCGCACGACGTTACTGCTGGACGGCTCGCGCGCCGCAACCGGCGATTTCCCGCTCGGTCTTTCCCTGGGCGCGCGGGAAGAAACCGTGGTGCCGCTCGATCTGTCGATCAGTTTCAGCGAGCTCGCCGGGTTGTCGCGCGTCGTGCGCAGCGCCGCTGGCGGTCAGTCGGTGCCGTATCAACTGGAAGGGACGATCGGCGTGGATGCCGGACGCCTCGGGCAGCCGACATTCGGGCCGATGCAGCTGGTGGCGGGTGAACTGAATGGTCGCGTGGGTCGAGTGGGTCCCGCCTCCGCGCCGCAGGCGCTCCGGCGAGGCCTCGCCGAAGCTCGCGTGGATTCGAGCGCGAGCGCAGGCGGGCAGGTGGGTTGGTTGGGTTCGCGTTAACCGGTCGACCCGACCCAACACCCTCCGCCAACTCACCCGAGCTACGCGCGTCCTCAGCGCCCGACGCCTGCGGCGGCCGACGCTGTGCCGGCCAGCAGCGGTCGCAGTTGCGCGTCGAGCTCGGCCTCGGTCATCTGTCCCGGGTGATAGAGACG
>Ga0070705_100000951_pt1 | contig 16215 bp, 17 predicted proteins | sample KBSK5253metaG_FD_65455 | JGI IMG/M metagenome (GOLD analysis project Ga0070705, IMG submission 65455) | Corn, switchgrass and miscanthus rhizosphere microbial communities from Kellogg Biological Station, Michigan, USA - KBS K5-25-3 metaG | ecosystem: Host-associated > Plants > Roots >... | reverse complement strand
CGCACCGCGCCCGCCTGGCCGCGCAGCAGCAGGTCGTCCTGGCGGCCGAGCGGAAAGAAAAGCGTGGCGCTCGCAACGCCGCGCAGGAAGGTCTGCGAAGCGAGCGCGCTGGGGGCGCCGCCGACCTCGGCCGAGAGCACGTAGCCCTGGCGAGGCGAGATGAGCGCGTCGGTGCGGCGAAAGCCTTTGCGGGCGCCGAAATAGACCGCGTGCGCGTTCGAGGTGAGTACATCGCCGATGCGCTCGTCTTCGGCGTGCGCCGAGACGATCAGCGCCGAGGGCGCGGCGCTCGCGCCGTAGTTGTGCGACACGCCGATCGCGATTTCACGCGTGACGTCGTTCTGGATGTCCTGCTTGCGCGCGCGGGTGAAGAGCGTGTCCCAGATGCCGCCTTGGCGCGGCGGCGTGTTGAGGTCGAGCTGCAGGTTCTGGATTTTCTGGTCGAGGTTGAGCGTCGAGCCGAAGCGCCAGGCGCTCGAGAGCACGTCCTGGTTGGTGTAGCGCGCTTCCAGCCGCGGGCCGACGTCGGTGTTGTAGCTGATGCCGCCTTCCACGTGGTGCTGCGGCGCCTCGATCACGGCGACGCGCAGCGGCGCCGCGTCTGCCACATTGGGCTGCTGGTCGATCTCCGCCTGGACGCTCGCGAAGTAACCGGTCTCGAGCAGCCGCCGCTGGAACAGGATCAGCTTTTCGCGGTCGTAGACGTCGCCGGGATGCACCGGCGCGAGATTGGCGATCAGCGCATCGTCATAGCGGCGCGTGCCGGTGATGCGCATCTCGCCGAAGCGAAACGCCGGGCCGCTCGCGATCTCGAGCGAGAGCGTCGCACTGTGCGTCTCCGGGTCGATGTGCGCCTCGCTCGCGGCGATGCTCGCCGCGGCGTAGCGAAAGCCGGCCAGCTCGCGCACCGCCTGCCGCTTGGCCGACTCCCATTCGGCCTGGCGAAAGGGCTCGCCGCGTCGCAAGGTCCAGTTGTCGCGCGCGCGCTCGAGGTAGGGCCGCGCTTCGCCATCCGAGGTCACCGGGCCGCTGAAGCGGATGTCGACGCTCTTCACGCGCGTGCGCTCGCCCGGCTCGACGCGCAGCCGCACCACCCACGGCTCGGCCGAGGAATCGACCTGCGCCTGCACATGCGCCGAGAAGTAGCCCTCCGTGGCGGCCGCTTCGCGCGATTCGCGAATCGCCTCGTCCACCAGACGCTTCAGGCGCTCGTCGTCCATCTCCGGATCGCCGCGCCAGCGCACGATGTTCAGTCCCTTCTCGAGCACCTGCTTCAGCTCGCGCGGCGCGTCGATCTCGACGCGATAGTCGAGCTTGGCGGCCGCCGGACCGGCGACGAACAAGAGCGCAGTGAGCGCATAGCGCACGCCTCTTAGACACGCTTTGGCCAGCCTGTTCAAAGTCCTGCCGACTGTAGAATCGTTCGCGTGAAAATTCTCGTCTCCAACGACGACGGTTACTTCGCGCCGGGTATCACCCTGCTTGCGCAGGCCCTGGCGCGGCTCGGCGAGGTCACGGTCGTCGCCCCGGAGCGCGACCGCTCGGGGGCCTCGAACTCGCTCACCCTCGACCGGCCGCTGGTGGTGCGCCGCGCCGCGAATGGCTACTACTCCGTTAACGGCACACCCACCGATTGCGTGCACATCGCGGTGACCGGACTGCTCGATTTCACCCCGGATGTCATCGTCTCCGGAGTGAATCTCGGCGCCAACATGGGCGACGACACGATCTACTCCGGCACCGTCGCCGCCGCGGTCGAAGGCTATCTGCTCGGCATTCCGTCGGTCGCGGTGTCCCTCACCAGCAAGGCCGGCGAGCATTTTGAGAGCGCCATCGGCGTGGCGCTCGAGCTGGTCGAGCGCTTTGCCCGGACGCCCTTCGGCGAGCCGGTGCTTCTCAATGTCAACGTGCCCGACGTCGCCCCCGAGCGGCTGCGCGGCATCGAGGTGACGCGGCTCGGCAAGCGTCACAAGGCCGAGCCCGTGATCAAGCTCACCACGCCGCGCGGCGAAAGCGCGTACTGGATCGGCCCGGCCGGCGGCGCAGCGGACGCCGGGCCGGGCACCGATTTCCATGCGGTGGAAAACCAGCGCGTCTCGGTGACGCCGCTGCGCATGGACCTCACGCATGGCGCGCAGCTTGGCCGCGCGCGCGAATGGCTCGAGCGCTGAGCAGCGCCGAAATAGGCATGACCTCGGCGCGCACGCGCGCGCGCATGGTGGCGCGGCTGCGCGCCCACGGCATCGGCGACGAGCGCGTGCTCGCGGCGATGGCCGCGGTGCCGCGCCATCTGTTCGTCGACAGCGCGCTTGCGAGCCGCGCCTACGAGGACAGCGCGCTGCCGATCGGCTTCTCGCAGACCATTTCCCGGCCCTACGTGGTGGCGCGGATGATCGAGCTCGTGCTGGCCGGGCGCGCGAGCGGCCGGGTGCTCGAGGTCGGCACCGGCTGTGGCTACCAGGCGGCAGTGCTCGCCTCGATTTTTCCCGAGGTGTACTCGATCGAGCGCATCAAGGCGCTGCACGAGCGCGCGCGTGCCAACCTGCGCACGCTGCGCCTCGCCAATCTGCGCCTTGCGCATGGCGACGGCTATGGCGGCCTCGAGGCGGCGGCGCCGTTCGATTCGATCATCGTCGCCGCGGCGGCGCCGCGCCTGCCCGAAGCGCTCGGGCGGCAGCTCGCGCCCGATGGCAGAATGATATTGCCGCTGGCGCAGCCGGCGGGCGGCCAGCGACTCGTCCTCCTCGAGCGCCGCGGCCGGCGCTACCACCAAACGGAGCTCGATCCGGTGCATTTCGTGCCGATGGAAGCGGGAAAGGCGTGAGCCGCCACTGGCTCGCGGCGGCAGCGCTTGCGCTTGCCGGTTGCGCTTCCTATGACGCGGGCGCGCCGGTGGTCGACCGCACCGCACGTGCGAGCGCGCCGAAGCCCGCGGTCGCGATGGTCAACACGCCCGTTCCGCTCACCCTGCCGGACGGTTATTACGAGGTCAAGCGCGGCGACACGCTCTACAGCATCGCGCTCGAGAACGGCGCCGACTACCGCGACGTGGCCGCCTGGAACCGGCTCGACGATCCGACCAAGATCCGCGTCGGCCAGGTGCTGCGCGTGAAGCAGGATGAGTCGCGTGCGGTGACGGTGAAGGCCGCGCGAGTCGCCTCGCCGATCGAGTCGCGACCGCTCGATGCACCCGGTGCGCAGCCGGCGGCGGCGGCGAAGGACGCCCCCAAGCAGGACGCTCCCAAGCAGGAAGCTCCCAAGCAGGTGGCGACGGCGGCGCCGGCGTCCGAGTTCATGTGGCCGGCGAAAGGCAAGCTGCTCGCCGGCTTTGCCGAGCCGCGCTCCAAGGGCATCGACATCGACGGCCGACCGGGCGATCCGGTAGTGGCGGCTGCCGCCGGGCGCGTCACCTATACCGGCACCGGCATTCCGGGCCTGGGGAAGCTCGTGGTGATCAAGCACGACAACGGCTTCATCACGGTCTACGCGCACAACCGCAGCATCCTCGTGAAAGAGCAGCAGAACGTGGCGCGCGGCGAGAAGATCGCCGAGCTCGGCGCCTCCGATGCCGACCGGCCGAAGCTGCACTTCCAGATCCGCAAGGGCGCAGCCGCGGTCGACCCGCTGCGCTACCTCCCGGCGCTCTGAACGCGCGCCGCGAGCGCATCGGCAAGATCCGCCACCGCCGCCGCATAGAAAGCGCTGCGGTTGTACCGCGTGATGACGTAGAAGTTCTGCAGGCCCACCCGGTAATCGCCTTCGAGCGCCACCAGCGCGCCGAGCACGTCCTCTGAGGAGGGCTCCGGGTCGAGCGCCACCCCCGCCGCCACGATGTCGCCCAGGCGATGGCGCGGCCTGAGGCTGCCGTCGGTGAAGAGCGCCGCATCCGGCGCGAGCTTCGCCCGCAGCAGCACCGGCTCGCCGGTTTTCCAGCCGTGCTCGCGCAGGAAGTTCGCCACGCTGCCGATCGCATCGGCGCTCGAGCGGCGCAGGTCGATCACGCCGTCGCCGTCGAAGTCCACCGCGTAGCGGCGCACGCTGCCCGGCATGAATTGCGGGATGCCGATCGCGCCGGCATAAGAGCCCTGCAGCGCGAACACATCGGTGCGCGACTCGCGCGAGAGCAGCAGATACTGCTCGAGCTCGCCGCGAAAGAAGCTCGCGCGCGGCGTGTAATCGAAAGCGAGCGTGGCGAGCGCGTCCACCACGCGGTAGCGGCCCATGTTGCGGCCGTAGTTGGTCTCGACGCCGAGGATCGCGACGATGATCGCGGCGCTCACGCCATATTTGCGCTCGGCGCGCGCCAGCACCCTGCGGTTCACCTTCCAGAAGGCGGTGCCGCGGGCGATGCGCGTTTCGTTGATGAACTGCGCGCGGTAGTCCTGCCAGGAGGGCCGCTCGGCCGGCACGATGAGCTGCAATGGCGCATCGAGCCGCTGGGTGCGCGCGAAGACGCGCTCGAGCTTGACGGGGTCGAAGCCGTGGCGCTCGACCAGCTCGCCGATGAAGCTCTTCACGTCGGGCCGCTCGCCGAAGGACTCCGCCGCCGCTGTGCACGTCGCGCCGGCGAGCAAAAGAAGCGCGGCGAGCGTCCTCACGCGAGGCGCAGCTCGCGCACCAGGCGCCGCAGGCGCGCTGCACCGGGCGCGCCGACGATGGCGCCGTAGCGAAGCGAAATATAAAGCGCGCCGATGCGCAGGATGGCGCGCCGCGAGGCGGGGAGCGCACGCGCCGCGCGCGTCGAGTAGTCGCGCGGCCCTTCGTGCGGCGCGCGCGCCACGCCGCGCGCGGCGAGCTTGGCGCAGAACGCCTGCCAGGCTTTCTGTACCGGGTCGGGCCGGGTAAGGCGCGAAAGCGACCAGACGAGCAGCGCAACCGTCATCAGGCCGAGGAAGGTGAAAAGGAGCGCGGTGAGCTTCTGCCAGTCGGCGTCGCGCATGCCGAGCGAGAACATCAGGTCGCGCTGGCGCTCCGGCCCGTAGCCGAGCACCCAGACGTTCCACTTGTGCGCCACCGCCTCCCACTGGTAGCGCACCGCGCGCAGCCATTCCATGTCGGCGCGCAGCATGAGCGGCAGCCCTTCGCCCTGCGGCAGGGCGCGCGCGAGGCCCGCGTTCACGCGCTGCGGCATCGCCGCCGCGGTCGGGTCGATACGCACCCAGCCGCGCCCGGCGAGGAACACTTCGGTCCAGGCGTGCGCATCGGACTGGCGCACGGTGATGATCTGGTCCACCGGATTCAGGTCGCCGCCCTGGTAGCCGGTCACGACACGCGCCGGGATGCCCGCCGCGCGCATCAGCACCGTGAAGGCGGAGGCGAAGTGCTCGCAGAAACCCGCTTTGCTCTCGAACAGAAATTCGTCCACGCTGTCGGCGCCGAGGAGCGGCGGCTCGAGCGTATAGGTGAATTTCCCCTTGCGCAGGAAATCGAGCCCGCGCGCCAGCACCTCGGCATCGCCGCCGCCGGCGGCACGCCACTGCTGCGCGAGCGCGATGGCGCGCGGGTTGTAGCCCGGCGGCAGGCGCAGCGCGCGCGCCAGCACGGCGCCGCTCTCCACGGTGGCGAGCCCGGGCGCGATGGCGGAGGTCATCTCGTAGCGCAGCCGGTTTCTCACCGGCACGTTGGCGAGCACCTGCCCGTCGAAGCTCATGCGCGAGGCGCTCGGCAGGCTGATCGGGCTCTCGAGCGCGAAGAGCCATGAGCGGTTGTGCGCTTCGAGCACCACCGAGTAGCGATAGACGCCCTGCGGCTTGAGCGGCGGCTCGAAGCGCACCGAGTAGGCGGACTCGGTCGACCAGGTGCGGCCGTCGAAGTCCCACAGCACCGGGCCGCGCCAGTAGCGCAGCGGCAGCGGCGGCGGATCGCCTTCGAAGGCGGCGCGAAAGGCGATCGCGTCCGAGAGCGCGAGCTGCGACAGGTTGCCGGGCGCCATGGTGTCGGAGAGCCCGGTCATGCCGGCGTACGCGTCCTGCGGCAGCCCCCAGAGCGGCCCGTGCACCCGCGGAAACAGCACGAAAAGCGCGAGCGCCGCCGGCGCGCCGTGCGCGAGCAGCAGTCCCGCCGTGCGCAGGTTGGCGCGCACCGGCCGGCTCGGCGCGCTGAAGCTCACCAATGTCGCAGTGATGGCGAAGACGCCGACGCACATGGTGAGCGCCGTCGGAATCGACTGCGTGTAGAGGAAGTTGGTGATGATCAGGCAGTAGCCGAGGAACGCGGCGACCGTACCGTCGCGGTGCGTGCGCGATTCCAGCAGCTTCAGCCCCGAGAACAGCACCAGCAGCAGGACGCCCGGCTGGCGCCCGAAGAGCGTGCGGTACTCGACCCAGACGCCGAGCATGGCGACGAAGGCGACGGCGAGCGTCAGCCAGCGCGCCGGCAGCGGCGAGCGGTTGAGCGTGCAGGAGAAGCGCCAGCCGTAGAGGCATAGCGTGAGCAGCGTCAGCCACCACGGCGCGCGCAGCGCGTGCGGCGCGATGACGATGCCGAGCGAGCCGGTAAGCCACATGAGGTCACGCAGCGTAAGGAGGCGCAGGTCCGGCGAGAGCGGATGCGGCAGTGCCTTCATGCACGTCCGTAGAGTGCGAGTGCCTGCAGGCAGGCGCCCGATTGCGCTTCGCCGCGGCCCGGCGCGATCTCGACGCCGGGAAGACGCAGCCCGTATTGCACGCCCGAGCGCTCGGCATCGAGCACCCAGCCGGCGAGCCGCGAGAGCCGCGTCTCGACGTTGAGGTGGGGCAGCATCGCCCAGTCGAGCCAGAGCTCCGCCGCCGCCTCGCCGGTGAACTGCTTGGTGAGCATGTCTTCGTTGCGCGCCACCGCCTTCCACGCCACGTGCCGCGGCGAATCCGAGAACTGATAGGCGCGTAAGCCCGCGTAGTCGTCGTTGCCGGGGGTCGGTGAGCGCAGCGCACCCTTCGCGCTCTCGGCGCTGGGCGCGGGCAGCGCGCTGCGCTCGGGGCGCGGGTAAACCAGGCAGCGCGCAGCCGGCTCGACGTAGCTCCAGGCGCGAAACACGCCGAGCGGAAAGCGCGTCTCGAGCATCACGCGCCCGAGCGGCAGCCAGCCGCGCGAGGGCGCCGGCACGCCGAGCACCACCTCCGCCATGCCGAGCGGCGGAACGTCGAGCACCATCTGCGCGCGCGAGCCCACATGGCGCACCAGGATCGCGGGGCGGTCGAACGCGCCGCGTGCCTCGAGGTACAGGCGGAACTGCGCGCTCTCGCCGGCAAACACCGGCTCCGCGCGCCCGACGCTCACCGCCATGCGCGCGAGGTTGCGCGCCGTATGCACCATGCCGGCGAAGCCCATCCCGGCGAGGAGGAACGTGAGCGCGAAGCCGAGCGAGAGCGAATAGTTGATCGAGCCGATCAGGAGGATGAGGAGCGTCAGCGCGTAGAGCCAGCCGAGCTGCGTCGGCACGATGTAGACGCGCCGGTGCACCAGCACCACGGTGCCCTGCTCCGGCGGCGTGAAGCCGTAGAGCCAGTTGGCAAAGCGCGGATTACGCTCGAGCAGCGCGCCGATCATGCCTGCGTTTCATCCTATGGGCCCATCGTACTTCCAGCGCCCGCGCCACGCGGAAAGCACGAGGTTCGGATACTGCGGCTGGCCGAGCGAGCCGTTGTAGCGGCCGAGCGCGCGGTAATAGTCACCGTTCTCCATGTCCAGATAGAAGCGCAGGATGGCGCAGCCGTAGGCGAGGTTGGTGCGCAGGTGAAAGAGATTGTGCCCCGGCTGGCCGATCAGCTTTACCCAGAAGGGCATCACCTGCATGTAGCCGCGTGCACCGGCGCGCGACACCGCATATTTGCGAAAGCCGCTCTCGACTTCGATCACGCCGAGCACGAGCTGCGGGTCAAGGCGCGCGCGCGTCGCCTCGTAGTGCACCGTGCGCAGCAGCTCGAGCCGCTGCTTGCGATCGGGGATGCGCTTCTCGAGCCGCGCGTCCATTTCCGCGAGCCAGCGGTGCGCGTCATCGCTCGAGCGAAACGCCATGGCCGGCACCGCGCGGTCCGAGACCTGCTGCGACAGCCGTGCGCGCACCGAGTCGGCGAGCGGCTCGTACTGCTGCGCGCCGCCCCACGCGCCAAGCGGCAGGGCGGCGAGGAGGCTAAGAGCGAGCGCTCTCAAGCGAGCTTCTGTTGCAGCAGCGACACCACGTCGGCGAGCGGCAGGTCGCTCGCTTTGTCGTCGCGTCGCGCCTTGTACTCGGCATTGCCGGCGGCGAGGCCGCGCTCGCCGATCACCACGCGGTGCGGGATGCCGATGAGATCCATGTCGGCGAACAGCACCCCCGGGCGCTCCTCGCGGTCCTCGAGCAGCACGTCGACGCCGAGGCTGCACAACTGGGCATACATCTCGTCGGCAGCGCTGCGTACCGCCTGGCTCTTGTGGTAGCCGATCGGCACGATGCACGCCTGGAACGGCGCGATCGCCGCCGGGAAGATGATGCCGCGCGCGTCGTGGTTCTGTTCGATCGCGGCGCCGACGATGCGCGTCACGCCGATGCCGTAGCAGCCCATTTCGAACGGCCGCGTCGCGCCCTTCTCGTCGAGGAAGGCGGCGCCCATCGCTTCGGAGTACTTGGTGCGAAGCTGGAAGATGTGCCCCACCTCGATGCCGCGCACGATGTCGAGCTTGCCGCGGCCGTCCGGGCTCGGGTCGCCCGGGACGACGTTGCGGATATCGGCGACCTCGGGCTCGGGCGTATCGCGTCCCCAGTTGACCCCGGCAAGGTGAAAGCCCGCTTCGTTGGCGCCGCAGACGAAATCCGCCATCGCCGCCACGGTGCGGTCCGCCACCACGCGCACCTTCGCAGCGACCGGGCCGAGGTAGCCCGCCGCAGTGCCGAGATGACGGCGAATCTCCGCTTCGCCTGCGAAGCGGAAGACGCCGATCAGCTTCTGCGACTTGATCTCGTTCAGCTCGTGATCCCCGCGGATGAGCAGCAGCACGAGCTGCTCGTCGTGCATCACTGCGATCGCCTTGACGGTGCGCGCTAGCGGCAGCTTGAGGAGCTCGGCCACCTGTTCGCACTTCGTCATGCCCGGCGTCGGCACCTTGCGCATCGCCTCCTTGGCGGCGGGCCTTGCCCCGGGCGAGAGTGCCTCCGCCAGCTCGACGTTGGCGGCGTAGTCCGACTGCGGCGAAAAGGCGATCGCATCCTCGCCGGAGTCGGCGAGCACATGGAATTCATGCGAGCCGGTGCCGCCGATCGCGCCGGTGTCCGCGGCCACGGCGCGGAATCTCAGCCCGAGCCGGGTAAAGATGCGCGTGTACGTGTCGTACATGTTGCGGTATTCGCGCTCGAGGTCGCGGTAATCGGTGTGGAAAGAATAGCCGTCCTTCATGACGAATTCGCGCCCCCGCATGATGCCAAAGCGGGGGCGACGCTCGTCGCGGAACTTTGTCTGCACCTGGTAGAAGTGCACCGGCAGCTGGCGGTAGCTCTTAAGTTCGCTGCGCGCGAGCTCGGTAATCACTTCCTCCGAGGTCGGCTGGATGACGAACTCGCGCTCATGCCGGTCGCGAAAACGCAGCAGTTCCGGCCCGTACGCCTGCCAGCGGCCCGATTCGCGCCACAGCTCCGCCGGCTGCACCACCGGCATGGCGAGCTCCAGGGCGCCGGCGCGATTCATCTCCTCGCGCACGATCGCCTCCACCTTGCGCACCACGCGTAGTCCGAGCGGCAGCCAGGTGTAGATGCCCGCGGCGAGGCGACGGATCAGGCTCGCGCGCAGCATCAGCCGATGGCTCAGGATCTCCGCCTCGGCAGGCACTTCCTTTTGCGTCGCGATGAAGAACTTGGAAGTTCTCATGGGCCGGCACCGGCATTGTCAATGCCCGTGGGCTGTGGAAAAATCGTCGAGGATTCTACTTTAGGCGGTGCTGGTCATGCTCGACAAGGAAGGCTACCGTCCGAACGTCGGCATCATCCTCGCCAATCCCCGGAACGAGGTGTTCTGGGGCAAGCGCGTCAATCAGCATGCATGGCAGTTCCCGCAGGGCGGCATCAAGCACGGCGAGACGCCGCTCGAGGCGATGTATCGCGAGCTCGAAGAGGAAATCGGCCTGCAACGCCCCCATGTGCGCATTCTCGGCCGCACCCGTGAATGGCTGCGCTACGAGGTGCCCGAGAAGTGGATGCGCCGCGCGCGCGACGGCGCCGGCGGCTGCTACCGCGGCCAGAAGCAGATCTGGTATCTGCTGCGCATGGTGGGGCGCGACTGCGACGTCAAGCTGCGCGCGAGCGGCCACCCGGAATTCGACGCCTGGCGCTGGCACGACTACTGGGTGCCGCTCGAAACGGTGATCGACTTCAAGCGCGAGGTCTATCGCCAGGCGCTGATCGAGCTGCACCGCTACCTGCAGGCCGACCGGCGCGCGCGGGCGCGCCGCCTGGAGTCCGCGCACCCGCAGTAAAGAGGCATCGCATGGATCGCGACTACGAACCGCTCCGTATCCGGGAGCTCGGGGCGAGCGCCGGCTTCCGCCGGCCGCTGCCGCCGCCGGCCGCGCGCGTCACGCTGGAATCGCCCGCCGCGCAGGTGATGACCGATCTCGCGTGCTGCGCGCCGGCCACCATCCGGCCGCAGGCGCCGCTTGCCGGGGCCAATCAATTCATGATCACGCGCGGCGTGCGGCTGCTGCTGGTGGCCGATGATCAGGAGAACGTGCTCGGCGTGATCAGCGCGACCGACATCCTGAGCGAGCGCGCGCTGCGCGTCGCGATCGAGCGCGGGCTGCGCCGCGACGAGCTCACCGTGGCGGACGTCATGACGCCCGCCGAGCAGGTGGAGGTCATCAGCTATCCGGAAGTCGAAAGCGCGCGCGTCGGCCATGTGCTCGAGACGCTGCGCCGCGCCGGGCGGCAGCACGCGCTGGTGGTGGACTTCGATGAGCTGCCGGCGCGAGGCCTGCTCGACGCGCCGTCGCGCCGCGCCATGGTGCGCGGCATCTTTTCGCTCTCGCAGATTGCGCGCCAGCTCGGCGTCGCGGTCCAGACCGGCGGCGAGGTGGCGCGCACCTTCTCCGAGATCGAATCCGCCATCCGCTAGTCATGATCACGCGCGACAGCCTGCTGAGCCTCGAGGCGTATGCGCGCGAGCGCAACGCGTTTCGCGCGCGCGTCATCGAGCACAAGAAGCGCCGCACGGTGCCGCTCGGCGGCCATGTGACGCTGCTCTTCGAGGACGAGCTGACCGTGCGCTACCAGGTGCAGGAGATGCTGCGCATCGAGCGCATCTTCGAGGAGGAGGGCATCCAACACGAGCTCGACGCCTACAACCCGCTGGTGCCCGACGGCTCGAACTGGAAGGCGACGATGCTGATCGAGTACCCGGACGAGGCGGAGCGCAAGCGCCGGCTCGCGGAGCTGAAAGGCATCGAGCGGCGCGTGTGGATCGAGGTGCGCGGCGCCGAGCGCGTCTACGCCATCGCCGACGAGGACCTCGAGCGCGAAAACGAGGAGAAGACCTCGTCGGTTCACTTCCTGCGCTTCGAGCTCGGGGCGCCGATGCGCCAGGCGCTCGGGCGCGGCGCCGGCGTCACGGTGGGAATCGATCACCCGCGCTACCGGGCGAGCGTCGAGCTCGCGCCCGAGGTGCGCGCCGCGCTTTGCGCCGATCTGCGTTAGTCATCGCGCTCGCGCTCGCCGCGTGCGGCTCGCCGCCGCGCACGCAGAGCGACTGGGAGAAGCGCAACCTCCAGGGGCAGCCGGCGGAGGAGGAGATCACGCCGCCCGCGTATCCGCAGGCGGCGAACCTCGTCGCGGTGCGCCTGCCGGATGCTGACGGCTTTCGCTTCTACATCGATCGCAGCACGCTCGCCGTCGGCAAGGACGGCGTGGTGCGCTACGTGCTCGTCGCGCGCTCGAGCGAAGGCGCCCAGAACACGACCTACGAGGGGATTCGCTGCGAGAGCGCGGAAAACCGCGTTTTCGCGGTCGGGCAGTCCGACGGCACCTGGGTCACGGCGCGCAGCGCCTGGCGCCCGATCAGCGCGCCGCGCCATCTCGCGCTCTACCGCGACTTCTTCTGCCCGGGCGGCCAGCCGGTGGTCGGCACGGCCGACGCGGTGCGCGCGCTCGAGCGCGGCGGCCGCTAGAGCACCACCAGATTGTCGCGGTGGATGAGCTCCGGCTCATCCATGTGCCCGAGGATCGCCTCGATCTCGGCCGAGGGCCGGCGCATGATGCGCCGCGCTTCCGCCGCCGAGTAGTTCACCAGGCCGCGCGCCACTTCGCGCGCGTCCGCGTCGAGGCACGCGACCACCGCACCGCGCTCGAATTCGCCCTCGACCGCCACCACGCCGATCGGCAGCAGGCTTTTGCCGTCGCGCACCAGCGCCCGCACCGCGCCGGCATCGAGGCGCAGCCGCGCCGCGACGCTCAGGTGATCGGCGAGCCACTGCTTGCGCGCGGCGAGCGGCACGGTCTTCGCGGTGAGCAGCGTGCCGATGCGCTCGCCCGCGGCGAGGCGCACCAGCACATCGGGCAGGCGGCCGTCGGCGATCACGGTGTGCGCGCCGCTTCTTGCGGCGCGCCGCGCCGCCTGCACCTTGGTGTGCATGCCGCCCTTGGCAAGCGCGCTGCCGCTGCCGCCCGCCATGGCGCCGAGCGCGGGATCGAGCGCATCGGCTTCTTCGACCAGCCGGGCGTTGGCATGGCTGCGCGGATCGGCGTCGTAGAGCCCGGCCTGGTCGGTGAGCAGCACGAGCGCGTCGGCCTCCATCAGGTTGGTGACGAGCGCACCGAGCGTGTCGTTGTCGCCGAACTTGATCTCGTCGGTCACTACCGTGTCGTTCTCGTTGATCACCGGGATCGCGCCGAGCTCGAGCAGCGTGCGCAGCGTGGCGCGCGCGTTGAGGTAGCGCTGCCGGTCGGCGAGGTCGGCGTGCGTGAGGAGCACCTGCGCCGTGCGCAGATCATGGCGCCGGAAGCAGCTCTCGTAGCACTGCACGAGGCCCATCTGGCCGACGGCAGCCGCCGCCTGCAGCTCGTGCATGGTGTGCGGGCGCCGCGTCCAGCCAAGGCGCAGCATGCCTTCCGCGATCGCGCCGCTCGAGACGAGAATCACGCGCCGGCCGCTGCGCACGAGGCGAGCAATCTCGTCCGCCCAGCGACCGATCGCCTCGACGTCGAGGCCGCGCCCGGCCGCGGTGACGAGGGAGGAGCCGACCTTCACCACCAGCGTCTTCGCCTGGGCGAGCGTGCTCACCGCGCGAGCTCCTGCGCCACCGCCTTGGAGACGCCGACGCAGCCTTCGCCGGTAAGCGCCGAGATTGCGTACCACGGGCGCTGCCAGCGCAAGCGCTTCACGATGCGCTCGGCTCGGGCGGTGGCGTCTGGCACGGCGTCGATCTTATTGAAGATCAGCCAGCGCGGCTTGCGGTAGAGCGCCTGGTCGTACTTCTTCAGCTCGGCGGCAATGGCCCGGGTGGTCTGGGTGGCGTCGTCGGCACTGAGGTCGACGAGGTGCAGCAGAAGCCGCGTGCGCGCAAGGTGGCGCAGGAACTGGTGCCCGAGGCCGGCGCCTTCGGCGGCACCCTCGATCAGCCCGGGAATGTCGGCGACGACGAAGCTCCGCTCGCCGACGCGCACCACGCCGAGCGAGGGGTTGAGGGTGGTAAATGGGTAGTCCGCGACCTTGGGACGAGCGCTCGACACGGCGCGGATGAAGCTCGACTTGCCGGCGTTCGGCGCGCCGAGGAGCCCCACGTCCGCGAGCACGCGCAGCTCGAGCGCGAGGCGCCGGCTCTCGCCCGCCTCGCCGCGCGTGAACTGCCGCGGCGAGCGGTTGATGCTCGACTTGAAGTGCACATTGCCAAGGCCGCCCTGGCCGCCGCGCGCCAGCAGCGCGCGCTCGGCATCCCGCGTGAGGTCGGCGACCAGGTCGCCGGTCTGTGCGTCGCGGATCACGGTGCCGACCGGCATGCGCAGCTCGAGATCGTCGCCGGAGGCGCCATTGCAGTCCGAGGTGCCGCCGCGCCTACCGTCGGCGGCCCGGTGGATGCGCGCGAAGCGGTAGTCGATGAGCGTGTTGATGTTGCGGTCGGCGCGCGCCCAGACGCTGCCGCCGCGCCCGCCATCGCCGCCGTCCGGACCGCCGCGGCGGATGTATTTTTCGCGGCGAAAATGCGCCATGCCGTCGCCGCCCTTGCCGGCGTGCACCTCGATTTTCGCCTCGTCGATGAATTTCATGGTCCAGAAATGAAAAAGCCCTATCGGCTGCGATAGGGCTTTCGATGGGCTCGGTACCGGCTACGCCGGCGACTGTTCCACGATGACGCTCACGGTATTGTTCTGGTTCTCGCCGCGTACCGTGTATTGCACCTGTCCGCTCACCCGCGCATACAACGTGTGGTCGCGGCCGATGCCGACGTTCGTTCCGGCGTGCACGCGCGTGCCGCGCTGGCGCACGAGGATCTGGCCGGCATTGACGCGCTCGCCGCCGAACACCTTGACGCCGAGGCGCTTTGCCTGGGAGTCGCGGCCGTTGCGGGAACTGCCGCCTGCTTTCTTGTGAGCCATAAGCTAACCCTGGACGATGTCGTCGATGCGGACTTCGGTGTACGACTGCCGATGTCCTTGCGTTTTCTGGAAGTGCTTGCGCCGGCGCATCTTGAAGATCTTCACCTTGTCGCCGCGCCCGTGCGCGAGCACGGTGGCCTTGACCGCGGCGCCCGAGACGAGCGGCGCGCCGACTTTGACGGAGTCGCCGCCGCCGACCAGCAGCACCTCTTCGAACGAGACGTTGGCGCCGACCTGCGCGGCGAGCGCTTCGACGCGCAGCGTCGCGCCGGCCTCCACGCGGTATTGCTTGCCGCCCGACTTGATCACTGCATACATGGGAACTTGATTTACCTTGCGCTGCAAAAGACCGAGAATTATAGCGGAAATCATGACCTTCCAGTCCATGCTGGCGCCGGTGGCTGAGGACATGCGCCGCGTGGACGAGCTGATCGCGGCGCGCCTCGAGTCCGACGTCGCGCTGGTGCGCAAGGTGGCCGAATACCTCGTTGCCGCGGGCGGCAAGCGCCTGCGGCCGGCGCTGCTGCTTCTCGCCTGCGGCGCGCTCGGCTACCGCGGGGAGGCGCGCTTCATCGCCGCGGCGGTGATCGAGTTCATCCACACGGCGACGCTCCTGCATGACGACGTGGTGGATGAGTCGGAGCTGCGGCGCGGCGCGCCGACCGCAAACGCCGCCTTCGGCAACGCCGCCGCCGTGCTCGTCGGGGACTTCCTCTACTCGCGCTCGTTCCAGATGATGGTGGAGCTCGACGACATGCGGGTGATGCAGGTGCTTGCCGATGCGACCAATGTCATCGCCGCGGGCGAAGTGATGCAGCTCATGGGCAGCCACGATCCGCAGGTCGACGAGGCGCGCTATCTCGAGGTGATCCGGCGCAAGACGGCGAAGCTCTTCGAAGCCGCCGCGCGCATCGGCGCCGTGCTCGCGCGCAGCGCCCCGGAGATGGAGGAGCGCCTCGCACGCTACGGCGCGCACGTCGGCACTGCCTTCCAGCTGATCGACGATGTGCTCGACTACTCGGGCGACGAAGCGGCGATCGGCAAGCAGCTGGGCGACGATCTCGCCGAGGGCAAGCCGACGCTGCCGCTGATCCACGCGCTGCGCGGCGGCAACGCGGCGGAGCAGGCGGTGGTGCGCCAGGCGATCGTCGCCGGCGGCCGCGCCGACTTCAGCGCCGTGCTCGCCGCGATCCGGCGCTGCGGTTCGCTCGAGTACGCACGCAACGCGGCGACTCGCGAAGCCGCTGCCGCCGCGGCTGCGCTCGAGCCGCTGGCATCGTCGGATTTCAAGCGATCTTTGCTAGAATTGGCGTCCTTCTCGGTGGTCCGCCAAACCTAGCTCGGGGTGTAGCTCAGCCTGGTAGAGTACTGCGTTCGGGACGCAGGTGTCGCTGGTTCAAATCCAGTCACCCCGACCACTCCACTGCACTAGCAGCGAGTAATCGGTCACGTGCGGCCGAGCGCCGCTTTTGCGCTTGGCATGATAATCACGGGCGATGGGACGGCTGCTGGTTCTGGTTCTGCTCATAGTGATCGCCGTGTGGCTGGTACGCCGCGCGCTGCGCCGTGCCGCCATGCCGCAGGCGCCCGAGACGAGCGCGCTGCCCGAGGAGCTGGTGCGCTGCGCGCGTTGCGGCTTGCTCCTGCCGCGCGCCGAGGCGCGCCAGTCGGAGGGCGCGATCTAT
>Ga0070705_100000944_pt1 | contig 16280 bp, 34 predicted proteins | sample KBSK5253metaG_FD_65455 | JGI IMG/M metagenome (GOLD analysis project Ga0070705, IMG submission 65455) | Corn, switchgrass and miscanthus rhizosphere microbial communities from Kellogg Biological Station, Michigan, USA - KBS K5-25-3 metaG | ecosystem: Host-associated > Plants > Roots >... | reverse complement strand
AACTGAGCCATGAACGACATCGAGCATCTGCTGACCGTCCTCGCCGAAGAAGGCTGCGAGGTCGCCGAGCGCGCGTGCAAGGCGATGCGGTTCGGAATGAACGAGATCGAGCCCGGCCAGCCCGACGACAACCGGCGGCGGATCCAGAAGGAACTGGCCGACGTGGTCGCGACGGCGGAACTGCTCGGCTTCACCATTCTGGAGGAGGACAAGGCGGCGAAGCGCGAGAAGCTGAAGAAGTTCATGGAGTACGCCCGCTCCCTCGGCACGCTCGAGAAGCCCTCCGAGCTGCCGACGGGGGCGCCGGCGATCTGCATGGTCCAGACTGGATGCATGGGCGGGGTCTGCGGGAAGCTCCTGCCCTGCGAGGATCACGCGCCCAAGGAATCGCCCGGCGTCTTCTGCCTCACGCACCGAAAGGTCATGGTCGAGGGGATCTGCCCCAAATGCGTCCTCGAGAACTGTCTTCACCCAGGCGTGTTCCGCGGGGAAAAGTGCAAGATCTGCGGGCAGGACGTTCGCTAAAAAGGAGCATTTGAATGGCTGCATGCCACGTCCACCGGGTCCCGGAAGCCGGCTGCGTCGACTGTCTCGAGGATCAGCGCGACAACCTCCAGATCGAGGTCAACAACCTGCGGACCTCCCTCCAGATCTCCGGTCTCGAACCAAAGGGCGAGAAGTGCGTCCGCTGCTCGTGGATGAACGGCAAGGTGCTGAAGGAGTGCTGGCCCTGCGCCGAGATCCGCCGGCTGGGCGAGGAAGTGGCGGAGCTCAAGAAGAAGCTCTCCCAGATCAAGACCGCCGTCTGCGCAGAATGCAGCGGAGGCGGTGAGATCGGTCTTGCAGACGGCGAAGTCCCCTGCCCGACCTGTGGAGGCTCCGGAGATCCCACCAGACCCGGGGTATTTGCGCCGAAGAAGCCTACGGCGCCGGTCGTCCGGGTCGGGCACTGCAGCGGGCCCCACTGCTTCGTCTACGGCGGGAAATCCTGCATCTGTCTATGCGCGAAGTGCAAGGACGCCCTGGTCAGGGATCATTGATCCATGAATCGGACAAAGAAACGCACCGGAACGGAGACGGTATGACGCACGACGAGGCGCTGAAATCTCCCCTCGGGAAGTATCTCCTCAAGTACTGCTACTGCAGTTCTGACGTTCCCGGCGGAGCGCCATCTTCCGATACCTGCCGGATCCACTATGCCCTGGCCGGGATCGACCCCGTCTTGAAGGAGATGGGTCTTCGGGATCAGGTAATGCGGGAAGCACTGCGTAGCATCGCAGCGAGTTGCCAGGATGTCGGCGAGGACATCTCTCATATCTGGGTGCGCGGCGTGGCCGATGCCGCCCTCGCCGAAAAGACAGCCGGTGATGGTCTCCATCTTGGGGAGGCAAGGAACCTGCCGCACCCGAAGCCGATCAGCGACGACGATGCGAAAAAGGGGAAGTGTCCCTACAACCACTCCGATCACAAGAGCGCGGGATTTCTCCCGCCTCAGAATTGTCCGAACTGCGCCTGAGGGAACGCATGAGCGAAGCCGGAAAAAAGAAGAAGCTGGAGCGCGCCGTAAAGAAGGCTCGGCGCGACATGCTTGTCCCATACGAGAAGAAGTCGCCTCACGATAAGGCGACTTTCGATAGGGGTATGGCGAGATTGAAGCTCGCCCTTAAAGGTCGGCCTATTCCGGATTGAGGGCTATGGCGACGAAGGAAGAAATCCTGAAGGCGGCGAAGGCGTACTGGGAAGCCTCCACGTTCCCAGCCTACGCTGGGGAATCGTGCCGCTCTTGTCCGGTTGCGCGTGATGGCGGATGTCAGGACCCGCACGATGACGAGTGTCCGTACTTCAAGGCCGAGTTCGCGTTGATGTCGATTCTCAAGGACGAAGGTTTGATCCCCTAGAAGAGCTATATGACGAAGCCAAAGCATCCGGACGGCATGACGATGGGCACGTTCACGTCCACCGAGGCCGGGAACGAGATCGAGTACTTCATCTGCCAGCACTGCATCGAAGGGAATCACGCTTCCTGCACCGGTCTCGCGTGGGACCGGGAGCCCGGGTTCAAGCAGCTTTCCAGCTGCGAATGCCAGTCCGAGAAGGACGGCCACAAGGCGAAAAAGAGCGAGGGATCCATGGACGGCTTTCTCAAGTTTCTCGAGGACAACTGCCCGGGCGACGATGCCCATAGCGGCGGCGGCGAGCCCCAGAAGCCCCTCCTCGAACGTTGCAGCATGTGCCGCGAGATCTACGAGGCCCACCGGAAGCAGCTCGGCCTCTGGCCCCAGTACGTCGAGCTGCTCGGCAAGGAGATCGCGGAGATCGCGCCCATCGCCCACGACCGTGGCTGGCGATCGACGCGGCACGAGGAGGGCAAGAAGCTCCGCCTGCAGCTGGGGCTCGGCGAGTACTGGGACAAGGAAAAGGCCCTGAACTGGGCGATCTGCGGCTGGTGCGCCGGCACCGGCAAGGAGGAGGGCACGTCGGCGATCTGCCCCAAGTGCCAGGGCGCAGGCGGGAAGAAACTGGAGAAGGTGGGCAATCCGTGGGCTCCGAACCTGGACTATCCCGGCAAACCCGTCACGAAGCAGACCCCCGAGTCGGTCCTCGGCCGCGAGATGACTCCCATGGAGCGGATCCTGGTCGAGGCGGTGAACGAGTTCTGCAGCTGCGGCGGGGCGGGCCCCGAGAACGGCTGCATCGTCTGCAAGATCTGGCACCGGCATGTGGCGGCAAGCAGGAAGGCAGGAGCATGAAATTCCAGCTGAGCGAATCCGACATGGCCACGCTCAAGGCCGGGTCCCTCATCGAGCGGATCCGCGTCTTCCGCAGCGTCACGGGATGGGACCTCCGGATGGCCAAGGAAGCCTGCGAGGCGATCATCGCGGGCCGCATGAAGCTCGAGGAGTTCTTCATCCCGAAGAGCCCCTGCCCGGCCTGCCAGGGCACGGGATTCGTGACCGAAAAGGCCTCCGCCCCCGTCGCGGCCGCGCCCGCATGGCCCGATCCCGCCGAGGGGGAGCGGATCCGCTTGCTGGACCTGGTGGAGAAGTTCAAGTGCTCCGAGCGTGCCGAGACCTGCAGCGCGCGGCACATGGGCTACAATCTGGCGATCGACGACGTCCTGGAGCTCCTGCGTGGCGCGAAGCCGCCCACGGGCGTGGTCGTCAAGGTCGGGGCCGACGGAAAAGCCTGCTGCGCGGCGTGCGGCAAGCAGGACTATCCCCTCGAAAACCACAAGTGCGAGGCCTAGCATGAGCGACCCGTCCATGAACTGCCCGCGCTGCGGAGAGCAGTGCGCCTGCCGCGCCACCCGGACCGACCTGAATAGCGCGCTCACCGTGATCGAGGAGCTGCTCAAGGGCGGCGAGCACGAAGGGCCATGCACGAACGTGGACGACCCCTTCGACAGCTGCGAGCTCCACGTCGAGGCGAGTCGGGCGCGCGAGGACAGGGCCCGGGAGTTCCTGAAAACCACCCCGAAAACCGAGTGACAGGGAGGAAGCCATGAGACTCGTTCTTCTCGCTGTGGTCGTTTTCCTGAGCATGGCCCTGTGGTGGTGCGACCTCAAGCTCACGGACCTGTCGCGCGACGCCGACGCCGCCTACCAGGCGCGCCTCGAGGCCCCCTGCACGAAGTGCGGGAGGCGCAGCGTGCGGCCGCGCTACTGCAAGGAAAGATGTGAAAGTCTCTCGCCGACCTTAGACCCCAATAAGCGCGGAGCGCCCGTCGTGTGGGGCCACGAACACATCCACCGGGCCTGCGGATCCTGCGGCTTCGCCGGGGACATCATGGAGTGCGTCGGCCGGGAGCAGCCCTAGACCGGTTCCCCCTCTGGCCCCTCGCGCCGGAGGCGGAGTTTCACAAGCTGTAGGAGGCACGGATCATGACCAAGCTGGAAGCCAAGCTCGTCGCCGCGGCGCTCGTGTGGCACGCGGTGAACGCCATCAAGGGCCGCCCCCTAACCCAGAAGCAGGACAAGCAGCTGCGCCGGGCCGCCATCAACCTGCTCACCAGGCAGGATGACCAGCTGAGCACCCGGAACATGGCCATCGCGGACCCAGCCCAGGAGGACGTGGAAGTGGCCCGGAGGGCGGCGGATTTTTCGCGTCGACTCACCATCTACGCATCCGCGTTACCCTCGCTCGGAAAGACCGGCACCGGGCGGCTCGTTCGGCGGTTCCTCGGCAGGCTGGTGACGGCATTCGAACTGTTCGATCGTTCGGTGGAGCTCGCCCACTCGCGCAAGAAGGGGCGGGGTCCCCGTCAGAATGTCTGGGCCGGAGGCCTTGGGTCGCCGTCGCCCCGTACTTCATCCCGCGCGAAGCGCCCGTCGCAAAAGGGGTAGAAGGGGTAGCATGGGAAGATGTGCCCCAACTGCAGCGCCTCCTACCACACCTGGCCCAGCATTGAGTGCCACAAGATCTGGGACATGAGGAGAACCCTCTACGCGCTCTGGCTCGTCCATCTGTTCCCGGAAGGCCACAACAAGACTTTCTTCGAACTGAACTAGGGGGCCTGCATGAGATTCTGGCTCGACACGGAATTCATTGATGACGGGCGCACCATAGAACTCCTGTCCATCGCGCTCGTCTCGGAGACGGGCAGGGAGTACTACGCGGTCTCGAAAGATGCGGACTGGTCGCGCGCGTCGGAGTGGGTGGAAAAGAACGTCCTCCCCTACCTGGACCGCGTGGAATCCAAGCCCCGGGCCCAGATCCGCCATGAGATCCTGCGCTTCATCCACGGGATCCTGGAGAAAGAGAGTCCGGGGGCCCACAAGGAGCCGGAGATCTGGGCGTGGTACGCGGCCTATGACTGGGTCGTGTTCTGCCAGCTTTTCGGCACCATGATGGACTTGCCGGATGGTCTTCCGCGGTATATTAGGGACGTGAAGCATCTGGCGGATGATCTCGGCAACCCCAGGCTTCCCTCGCGCCACAAAGGGGAGCACCACGCGCTGGAAGACGCCAAGTGGGCCCGGAAGGCGTGGGAGATCCTGGACTTGCTAAGGGCTGCGGACCGCTCATGAAAAACGTCCTGGTGACCGGGGGCGCGGGGTTCATCGGATCCAATTTCGTCCACACCCTTTTCCAAGCTGCAGGACCAGGCCATAGGAACCGGGCGCTTCGCGTTTTTATTTTGGACTCTTTCACCTACGCCGGCCACCGGGAAAGCCTGGAGGGTCTTGAGCGGCCGCTCGCGGATGGCAGCCTCGAGATTGTCCCCCGGGACATCTGCGAGAAGGGCGCCGCGCTCAAGATCATGATCGAGCGCGGGATTGACACCGTGGTGCATTTCGCGGCGGAGACTCATGTGGACCGCTCCATCCACGGCCCCGAGGCGTTCCTGAAGACGAACGTGATGGGCACGTTCGAGCTGCTCGAGGCGGCGCGGACCGCGTGGGCAGGGGTGGATCCCGAGCGCGTCAGGTTTCACCACGTCTCCACCGATGAAGTGTACGGGTCTCTGGGGCCCGGGGATCCCGCCTTCAAAGAGACCACCCCGTATGACCCATCATCCCCATATTCCGCTTCCAAAGCCGGCGCGGACCACCTGGTGCGGGCCTACCACCGCACCTACAAACTTCCAATCACCATCTCGAACTGCTCCAACAACTATGGCCCGTTCCAGCACCCCGAGAAACTCATTCCGCTCATGATCCTGAACGCGCTCATGGGCAAGACCCTCCCGGTCTACGGCGACGGACGCCAGCGCAGGGACTGGATTTACGTTTCCGACCATTGCGAAGCCATCCTCCGGATCTTGGAGGATGGAAAGAGCGGCGAGACCTACAACATTGGGAGCGGCTCCGACGTCGAGAACCTCAAGATAGTCGAGACGATCTGCGACGAACTCGACATCCGCATGCCCCTCCCCCAGGGAGTGCCCCGGCGCGAGATCCTGATCAAGCACGTCCAGGACCGCCCCGGCCACGACCGGCGTTACGCGGTGGACTGCTCCAAGATCTCGAGGGAACTGGGCTGGACCGCGGCCCACGCGTTCACGGACGGCCTCAAGAAAACCGTCGACTGGTACCTCTCCAGCGCGGCGTGGGTGAAAGCGGTCATGCACAACGGCGACTACGAGACCTGGATGGCCAAGAACTACGAAGCGAGAAAGGCGACCCCATGATGAACGGCGAAGACGGTCAGAAGCCCGGCAACTGGGGGATTGCGATCACGCGCGAGGGGAAGTCCCTGGCCGCGGCGAAGTACGAGGAAGGCGCGAAGGAGAAGCTCGAGACCCTGAAGCGCAAGTGGGAGAGCGACGTCCCGAACATCGAGTACAGCCTCATGATCAAGACCGGCGAGCTGGCCTACGTGGGACGCTACGAAGAAGGCGTGGTGATCCGGATCAACGGGAAGGAGGAGGCCACGTTCCTCACGACCCAGATGGCGGCCGAGCTGGGCCAGGCGCTCACGACCAGGCTCTAGCGGATACCCTATTTCCCTCCCAAACCATGGCTCCGGGAGGCTAAAATAGGGGGCATGGACAGGAAGAAGTGCCCTCCAGGATTCCGGAAGCAAGGTCCCAAGTGCGTTCCCGCGAGACCCCCGGCAGTCCCCATGAACCGGCGCTTCTTTGGCGCTCCAGCGGGCGGCCCGACGAGCTCCCCGTGGTCCACGGGCCCCGCGGCGAAGAAAGCGACCTGCGTCCAGGCCCTGGTGAGCGCCTGCTTCGACATCTGCGCCCAGGTGCTCTGCGGATTCATCTCCGATCCCCCCGGATCCGTAATTCCAGGCAACGGCTCCGCCGTGTTTGGAACGGTGGGGGTGGGAGGGACGCTCTACAAGGGCGGCCTCATCTTCGCGGCCGACGCGACCGTGCAGGCGAAGTTCCGCGAGTTCACGACCGCGCCGGCGAACAAGCTCTACGCCGTGGTGGCATTCGACGCCGGCGGCATTGGCGTGGTGGGAGCGGTCCTTGCGGGATCCGGAACGGCCCAGGTGACCGTGAACGGCACCCTCTTCGTGGGCACCTGGACTCCGACCCCGGGCGCGACCCACACCGTCCACGCCTACTCCCAGAACGGCGTGGGATTCCTCTTCATCGACGGCGTCCAGATCCCTCTGGTCCCGGGCGGGCCTTCCCCGATCACGTTCATGCCGAACACCTTCGGGTTTTCCGCATTCAACACGGACATGGACTCGACCGCAGAGTTCTTTTCCGCCTTCGTGGCGAACGGCGTCTTCCCGCCGACCACGGTCTTCTGTTGCGGCTAAAAAGAGGCCCCTGTTTCCTCTAAAAACCATGGTTCTGAGAGGCTAAAATAGGGTCCGAATGAGCCTCCGCTACGTCTACTTCAACATCGACGACAAGAAGCAGTCCCGAATCACGATCCAGCTGTGGCAGGACGAGCAGCTGCTGGGCGCGATCTTCCTGAGGCGCGACAGCAACCTACCAGACGATCCGGATCCGCACACCCCGTGCTGGCAGGTGGCTGGAATCGACGTGCTGGAACAGTTCCGCCGGCAGGGCTACGGCACGAAGCTCTACGAAGAGGCCGCGCGCCAGGCCCAGAAGCAGGGGCTCACGCTGTGTTCCGACACTGTGGGCGACATGGCGACCCCCGCGCTTGCGTTCTGGGAAAAACAGGTGCAGCACCGCCGCGCCTATTGGGAAGTCCCCGGACCACCGGAGCGCGAGGGACACAACTACGACTACGGACGCTTTGTGCTCAAGACCCCGCTCCCGCCAACGTTGTCAGGCGCGGGCGAACAGAAATACGACCTTCCCGCGCGCGTGAAAGCCAGGCAGGGCGAGAAGGTGAACGCGAAGGACTACAGGGAGATTTTCGAGATCTCCGAGCAGTGGGGCGAGGTGGCTCACTGGAAGGATTGGGACTGGTACCTCCTGCGCGACGTCCCGATCTCCGAGCTCGAGTACTCCACGCTGGAAGAGTACGAAGCTGCGGCCGAGACCGACCCCGAAGAAGAGGCGTGGGAGAACATCGACCGCGTCAACGAGATCATCCGGATCCTGCAGGCGGGGGAGGTCCGCTGGCCCGTGATTCTGGACCGCGACTGCGGGGTCCTGGACGGCTACCACCGGATCTCCGCGTCGAACGAACTTGGCATGAAGACGATCGACGTGCTCTACCCCGTCCGGAAGAAGCCGAGCGTCTAGCCCGGCTTGCAGCAGAGCGGGCAGAGCGGCCAGCCTTCCGGAGTGGATCCCGGCGCCAGGCCCTCCGACATGACCCCGCACGCCGAGCAGCGGTAGACGCTCCCTTCCGCCGACGCGCCGATGGCGGGGAGCAGCGGCTGCGGATCCGGAAGCGCGGGAACCCCTCCTGGGCCTCCGACCCCTGGCGAATCCTGCGCTCCGCGCTCCGGTGCCTGAGGACGACGCCCCATCTTGGCGAGGATGGACTTGGTGTACTCCTCCGCTGCCTTTGAAATGAGAGGCCTCCGGCCTGAGGTGTCCAGGAAGGCCCCGACTGCAGGATCCTCCGCCGACGGCGATCCGGGCCTCCGGCCGACGATGTACGAAGAAATCGCGGCTCCCTCTTTCTTCTCACGCTCGATTTCGCGCCGGCATGCGTTGCAGATGGGCATCCACTGGTTGGCGTGGGCGCAGTAGCCGAGGGTCTCCTCGAGCTTGCGCGTCTTCCTGCGGATCCGCCAGCCGATCGAGATGGTGACCAGGAAGAGCGGCCAGAGAATGGTGGACGCGGCGATCGCCACCGGCAGGATCCACTTCCTTCCGGGGGCCAGGTTGAGCGGCTTCATCTGCCCCGAGGCGATCCACCGCGCGCGGACCAGGTGCCCCAGGCCGTTCAGGACGACGCCGGCGAGCAGGTAGACGCCGATCGCGTGACCCCATATCATCGAACGGCCCTCCTCAAAAATCCGCGCGGATGAATCAAGTGCTCCGCACCCCAGTACATGGAGAAGTACAGCTTCCACTGCGCCGGATCCCGGCGGCGGGTGCGGCGCATCAGCATCGTGAGGGCCTGCTGCCAGAGGAGAAGGTCCGATTTCATGGACACCAGAAGATACACCTTACAAGGAGAGCTCGTACCAGGAAAGCCGACAAGGTAGAATCCTTTGGGGAAGAAGCAACTGTTCCCGGTCCTTCGGGTTCGACTCCTGAACTGGCCGGGTTTTCAAAAAAGGGGCCCATGCCCGCTCGCAGACCAAAGCAACGCCCGGTCACGAGGGAGATGCTCCTCGAGCACCTGGGCTTCTGCATGAACAGCGCCATCTGGGAATGCCCGCAGGATCCTGCCGTCATTTTTCGTGGCTGTCCGGAGACCGCCCAGCTGGCCTGGCGCACGATGGACGCGCTCGGTCACGGCCTCGACGCCGTCGTGATCCAGGGGAAGGGGAAAGAATCGGAAACGGGCCGCTGGGTCGACCACGTCTGGGTGGAGCTGCCGGTGCTCGGCCTCCGGATCGAAACGAACGCCTCCCAGATCCTCGGGATGCCGCTCTTCGTCCAAGTCTTGGACATCCGGGAGAACGACGACCGCTATCGGGACGGGTTCGAGCACATGGAGATCCTGGACCGCGTCACGCCGGCGGGAGACCGCTTCTACTCTGGCCTCGCCCAAGAGATCGCCGCATGCGTCCGGAAGAGGTCCGCGGGGAAGTGACGGGCCGCATTCACGGAGATTTCTTCCCACAACCGTCGCACCGCTCCGGATAGACGCCGTCGGGCCTGAAGATCTCGAATCCGCAGACGCAGCGGTGCATCATCGTGGACTTGGGGGAAGGGGCCTTTCTGAGGGTCTTTTTCCGCTCTGGAACCGTGGTTTTAGGGCGTTTCCCGGCCTCCTCGAGGAGGCGTTTCTGCAGGTCGGGAGGCAGGGATGAAAGAGGAATGCCCATCTCAGCTCCTTGGACCGTTCACCCATCTTCTATCAGACCGATCGCAAGAGCATCGTTCATCGCGGGGAGCGAAGGCTCCACAAAGTTCGCATCTTCTAGAGCCCTGAGGCTTTTGAGGGGTAAATCTAAGATTCCCAAGCTCACCCCGGGCGTGAGCTTCTGCGGCTTTCTTGGCCTCTTCGTTCCAGTATGGATCAGGCATGGCCCGTACTCTGTTTTTTGTTTGGAGTAAGCCCTAGCAGCCCGATCGACGGCACCTGGGCGAGGAAACCGCTCAGCTTCTTTTCGCCGCCCTCGACGAGCTCCAGGAGCCGGGATTTCAGGGCTTTTTCCATCTCGACGAGCTGCAGGAGCGCGAGCCATCGCTCGGGCGTGTACTCCAGGATCACCGGCGGGATGTCGCCCTCACGGTAGGCCGACGGCTCGCTCGTCGATGCGGCGGGCGGGTAGACCTCGAGATCCTTGTCGTAGACGAAGCCGCTGTGGCCGCTCTTGTCGGCGGGCTTGTTGAAGGCCCAGTACCGCCATTCGTAGCCTTCGGCGTCTAGCTTCTTCGCCCGCAGAAGGCGCTCGAACTTCTGGCCGAGCACGGACTTCGCCTGGTGCATCCCGAACGTGTCGACCGGACCCACCGCGATCACGGGTTCCCACTTGAGCGCCTTCTCCTTCGCGGCCCAGTCCCGGACATCCTTCCGGATCTGCTCGAGATCCTTTCCCTGCCACGCTTTCGTTTCGTGGTTCTGGCAGTTCTCGCCCTCGTGCATCTTGTAGTAGTCCGCGTGGAAGACGCCAGACTGCTTGTCGAGGGCGACGTGGACCACGACGCCGCCCTCGAGCTTGATGTCGTCGAGGGAGATCCTGCCTTTGTGCTGTCCGCGGCGAGGCATGATCTTCCTCCTAACCCTTGAGATCGACAGGGGCGACCACGCCTGAGCCTCTGGGCTTCGTCGTGTAGCGCGCGGCCACGAGCCCCACCAAGAGATGGATCGTCGGGTTCTCCTTAAGGATCTTCGGCAGCTCGATCGTCATCTCGAGCTTCGCGCCGTTAGCGAGGAACACGCCCGCCGTCGGCATCGGGGTGACGGTGGGGCCCTGCATGTGGTAGGTCCCGGGGATCTCCACTCCACGGTAGTCCAGCGTGCCGACACAGAAGACGTTCTCGATCGACTCCTTCGGCATCGCGAAGGTGTAGGGCTTCCGACGGACTCCGTAGCCGTCGAGGGCGACCAGGATCTCCGCCAGCCATCCCGACGCCAGCGGCTTCCCGCCGACCAGGATCTTCCAGCTGGAGTGCATCTCGAGACTCCAGATGATGTCCGGGGACTTCGGGGCCTCGAGGATCACGTAGGGGCGAACACAGAGAAACGCTTCCGTCTTGTCGCACGAAAAGTCGTGGACGAACTTAGGATCTTCCGACCTGACGATTCCCTTCAGGAAGAGCGTCTCGTCGTGCCTCATCGTGAAGGCTGAGCTGGTGTTCTCGTTGACCAGGCCGACGTAGTCCTGGAACTGCGCTTCGGTGGGCTTGATCCACGCGAGCTTCCGTGCGAGGCGGCAGGCCCAGACCACGTCGTGGTCGCCTTCGCGCTCGATCTCGAGCCGCGCCAGGCGGTCAAGATCTTCGGGGGTGATCAACATACCGCACTCCTTCCTAGTTTCCGGTCCCGAGCAGTTTCTCCACCAGGGACCGCTTCTTGCTTTCCTCCAGGATCGACAGAGACCCAAGGAGGGGGTTGAGCAGTTCGAACGCAAGGCCCAGCTTGCTGTAGAGCTTGTCGCGGTCGCCGGCGGCCGCCGCAGCCTGGGCCTCCTTGAAGGCGCTCTCGACGTGGAAGAGCACCACCGCGACGCGCTTCATGGGGTCTATGTTCTCGAGAGCCATCTGTTCACCGATCAAAGAGGGTCATAGGGCTCCGTCTTTTCCTCGGGCCTGCGGGGCATCCCGGGGATCGGCTTTTCCCGGCGCATGGCTTCCTTCCGGTCCCTGAAATTCCGGGACGTCAGATGCCAGAAGGGACAGCTCGGGCACTTGTAGGCCGCCATCGGGCTCATGGCCTTAGAGTTGATGGGCCGCCGCTTGCTCATCCTGACCCAGGCGTTCCTGGCCTGGGACGCGCTCAGATACTCCTGTTTCCCTGTCTCGCACATACCCAGACTCTCAAACTTGCTTCCACATTTCGTAGAAGAGCCACGCCGCGCCGGCGACGAGGGGAACGCCGATCACCGTCCACTTGTACAGCTTCTCCGTGAAGTGGAGTTGGCTCCAGTCGGGGCCTGGTTGCCATTCGATTCCCATCAGTCACCATCCTCAGTCAGTTCTTGGAGCGTCTCGTAGAGGTCCCGAATCCGTTGCTCGTACTCGGCCTCAAAGTCGTCGGCCTTCTCGAGGAAGAGCAGCTTCTCGTCGAGCTTGGAAGCCTGCAGATCCCGCGCCGGCGAGGAGTCCTGGACGATGTAGATCGACCACCGCTCGTTCACGCGGGTCAGCTGAAACCTGTACTGCCCATGCGTGAAGACGCGCCCGTGGACGCCGTACTCGGCGGCGAGAAGCCGGAGCTTGGTGATCACGTCGTCGACGCGGCTGCTGGCCACGGTCATCAGGCGCTTCATGTCGGCCGGGTCAGGGAGGGCCCCAGATCCGGCCCAATCCTCCGCATCGGCGGAGTACTTTTTGCCACACTTGGGGCAGTCGAGGGTCGGGGTGCTTCTGGTCTCGAGGGGAACTTTACATTTGGGGCATTTGGTGGGGATCATGCGCGCCCCTTTCCAATGCGATTGGTCTGCTTGACGTGTGCCTTCAGAACGTGGGGCCTGCACCGCTCCGGGCGGTGGCGCGGCGGCTTCTCGAACTCGAGGTAGTGGTAGCGGTCCATGACGGTCCTCGCCCTCTTCTTCACTTCAGGCTCTCCTCGATCTCGACCGCCAGCTCGAACACCTTCTGGAGGGCCTTCGCCTGGTTCTTCGTCCCCATCGCCGCGCGGAGCTCGCTGATCGCCTCAAGCAGCGCCTTCAGCTGGACCTCACGCCCCGCCCGCGGCTTGCACTGGTGTCCCTTCTCGGTGACCACGAAGACGTTGAGCGGCCGCACCGCCCCGCCCTGCTCGGTCCCGACCACGTCGACGTAGCCCCACTTCCTGAATTTGTAGAGCCAGCCCGACGCGATCCGCACCTCGTCGCCGCTCCAGCCCGCCTTCCGGGCCAGGTCTTTGACGGTGAAGGTGTCCTTGGGCTTCGGGCTGAGGCTGCGAGCCATCTCGAGGAGCTTGAACCAATCGGCTGCGATCATAGGCTCTCCATATCTCCTATATGCGATATAGAGTGATATGGCTTTATCGCATAGGAGATATAGTCGAAAATACCGTCCCAGAAGCCGAAAGTCAAGCGCACGATAATGCTTATTTTCGTGCCCTCCCCGTGATAGACTCCCTCCCATGGCACCCGGGAAGCCTCAGAAGGCCGCAGGACTGATCGTAGCCTCGAACCCCGCCCCGGGAGCCATCCTCGACCCCAAGAGCCGCGCCAAGCTCACCCTGGAGCGCCTGTTCTCGGATCTCAACCCCAACACGCTGCGGGCCTACCAGTATTCGTGGGACCTGCTGGCCGAGTACCTGAAGCTGCCCTCCCGCGTCGAGGCCGCCGCCTACGTGGTCAAGCTGACCGGCGGCGAGGCGAATGCGCTGGCGATGGCCTGGGTGGCCGACCTGAAGAAGAACGACCAGAACAAGTCGGCGACGGTGGCCGCCCGCCTGGCCGCGATGAAGGCGATCACGAAGCGCCTCCGGATCGTGGGCATGATCACCTGGGCGATCGAAGTGAAGGCCCCCAAAGTGACGACCTACAAGGACACCTCCGGGCCCGGCACCGACGCGGTCCAGAAGGTGGTCGAAAACCTGCGCCAAAGGACGGATTTGAAGGCGATCAGGGACCTCGCGATCATCCACTCGCTCTACACCACGGGCCTGCGCCGCGGCGAGCTCGCCGCCCTGTCCCTCCGGGATCTCGACCTGACCAAAAACCAGATCTGGATCACCGGCAAGGGCCGGGACGACCAGGAGGCGATCACGGTCCCCGCCAAGGCCAAGGAGGCGATCGAGGCGTGGCTGAAAGTGCGGCCCGGAGCCTCCGGCGCGGTGTTCATCGCGCTCGACCCCAACCGCCACGGCCAGCCGCTCTCGGACAACGGGATCTGGCGGATCACCACGTCCTACGGCCTCGGGCGCCCGCACGGGATCCGCCACTCCGGGATCACCCGGGTCCTCGAGAAGTCCAACGGCAACATCCGCATGGCCCAGGAGTTCAGCCGCCACAAGGACCCGAAGACCCTGATGCTCTACGACGACAACCGGAAAGACCTCGCCGGCGAGGCCTCGAAAATGTTGGATGGAGACCTGTAAAGGAGCCGCACCATGGGAAAAGCCGCAGCGACCCTGACCGAGGAGACCTTCGCGTTCCCCAAGTATGCCGCCATGGTGGACCGTGGCGCGGGCAAAGCCTTCACGCTCGGGCTCTGTCGCCAGATCAACGCCACCAAAGTCGTGCCGGTTAAGATTGGCCCGGAGCCCATTGCCCAGGCCGTGGTCTACGAATACGTGGTCGACGCCAAGCCCATCGCAGCGGTGCTCCTCCGGAGCGCCTGGCTCCGGCCGATCGGATCCATGGACGGCGCGGGCCCGCTCAAGATCCAGGTGCTGGTCGACGACCAGGTCATCCTGGACCAGTCTCTCGACGAGCACCTCAGGACCGGCTACCCGTTCCCGGTCCGCGCCTGCTCCTGCAATCGCTGGGAGGCAACCCTGGAGTGCAAATGCACGGTGCCCTTTCTTCCGGCCAGCCCAACCGAAAATAAGCTCTACCCCGCGACCGAGCGGGATGAGCTTGGCCAGGCATGGCCGGAACGTCAGTACGGCATCTTCGCGCCGCACCAGACGATCCTCCAGATCCGCGTCGTGAAGTCCGGGGATGGGCCCGTGAAATTCAAGGCCCGCTGCGGGATCACCGCCGCCCTCTACTCGACGTCGACGCAGGACATGCCCAAATGAGCGAAGAGCGCATCTGCCTCTGGTGCCCCGCCGTCCTTTCTCCGGAATCGGAGTCCCTCTGCCCGAAGTGCAGCGAGAGGGAGGCCATGCTGAAGGAAGGGCTCACGACCGCCCCTGAGCTCATCTCGCAGCAGGATCTCGACCGGTTCTTCTGGAAGCTCTCGGTCTACGCCATCAAGGGCATGAAGCTGCATCAGGGGCGGCCGCTCTGGACGCTCGATCACGTTCGAAACAGTCTGGCGATCCCCGTCATCAAGGCCCTTCCCCTGAACTACATCTCCCTCCTGGAGTTCCCGGACGACCCGGAGAGGCTGATCAGCTTCACCGTCAAGACCAGGATCCCCAGAGCCCTCTTGTTTAAGACCGTCGAAAAGCTCAATATCTGGAAGCCCGTCGACAAGGACAAGGAAGAGCCCGACAACTTCACTGGAGTCTAAGCGTGGCCAAGCCACAGAAACTCACCCGGCACGAAGCTGAAGTCGCCTTCTCCGAAACCGACGGGACGTTCGAGATCGTGAACTCGGCCGACGACTGCGGCAAATGGGTCTACGACCCGGCCTACCCGGTCCAGAGATTCGTGGGCAGGATCGTGGGCAGGACCGAAGAAGAGACCGCCCACGACTGGAGCCTCTGGCTCGAGTCGGAGCGGCAGGACCGGCCCGAGTACATCAACGACCTCGAGGCGGCGTGGCTGAAGGATCCCAGCGCCGTCGGGCCCGTCACGGTCGCCGAGCTGCAGGACGGCTCGATCGACATCGGCGACGGCTGGCACCGGATCGCCATCGCCGTCGCCAACGGCATGCAGACCATCCCCGCCATCGTAGGACTCAACTGCAAGGTTTGAAATGACCGCCAAGCTCAACGCCCAGCGCGCCCGACGTGAGTTTCTCGAGAACGGCAAGGGAGAGGAGTTCTTCTTCTCCCACTGCGGCGAGACCTGGGGCGTCTGTAAGGAGTTCGCCGTCATCGTCACGAACGTGGACGGCATCCTCACCACCACCTTCCGCTGCCCCACTTGCGAACAGCCCATGACGGTTTCGAAGGCAAAACAGGAGCCCAGCCATGCTTGACGCGCTCTGCACCTTGGGCCTCGTCGCGTTCTTCTGGATCCTGATCTACTCGACGGTGTACCGCCCGAGGCAGCAGCGCGCCGCGGCTCCGCCTCCCATGCCGCCGCCGCCCAGCCCCGTGGGCCTCTATTGCTCGATCTGCCATGAACACGCCGACGTCGTGAGCTCGGAGGAATACGCCAGGCTCTCCGCCGCCGGCCACCCGGTCTACTGCCACTGGTGTATGATCACGATCGAGGCCTATAAGCAGCAGCAAGCGAGGAGCTAATATGACGGATCCTACCGCCTGCACGATGCTCGGGACCCCCTGCCTTGGAAGCATCTACTGCGAGCACAGCTG
>Ga0070705_100000936_pt1 | contig 16348 bp, 19 predicted proteins | sample KBSK5253metaG_FD_65455 | JGI IMG/M metagenome (GOLD analysis project Ga0070705, IMG submission 65455) | Corn, switchgrass and miscanthus rhizosphere microbial communities from Kellogg Biological Station, Michigan, USA - KBS K5-25-3 metaG | ecosystem: Host-associated > Plants > Roots >... | reverse complement strand
CCGGCCCCCGCGCCAGCCCCGGCCCCCGCGCCAGCCCCGGCCCCCGCGCCAGCGCCCGCTCCGGTCACGCCGCCGCCGTTCACAGATGGCGTCTACGTGGGCAGGACCAGTCAAGGCCTGCCGATCTCCTTCATTGTGCGCGAGTCGTCTGCTGAGGGCGTCTACTTCCGCTGGCGGGCGAAGTGCTCCGACGGGCGGGTTCGCACCCGCGGCATGCGGCTCAGAAGCGTCCAAATCGGTGCGAGCACCTTCACCGTCGGAGGGGCGCTGCGGTCCGGCGGCCGGGGGCGCGTGTCGGGCAGCATCAGCGGCGAAGGGGCGAGCGGGACGCTCTCCCGGTGGGGCAGGACTGACTCTGGCGCGGTCTGTCGCGTGAGAGGCGTCAGATGGCGTGCGCACGTGATATCCGGACCGCGCGGCTAGATCGCCACCGGGCGATCGGTTGTGACCGCCGCGCTGAGAAGGAGCCATGACCGGGCGACAACGACGAACACGGTCGAGCGCGCAGAGACGCACACGCCGCAGCACAATCCGGGGGGCGACATGAGCGATCGCGCCCTGCACCGCACGCTGATCGTGCTGGCGCTCGTCGGCATCGGCATCGCCGGGTACCTGACGTGGGTCCATTACGAGGGTCTCTCTCCGATCTGCGCGATCAACGAGGGCTGCGAGAAGGTGCAGTCCTCGAGATACGCCAAGGTCGGCGGCGTCCCCGTCCCGCTCATCGGGCTCGTCGGCTACGTCGCGATCTTCGCCTCGCTGCTCGTGCGCGGAGAGGCGGCTCGCCTCGCCACCGCCGGCATGGCGATCGGCGGCTTGGCTTCAGCGTCTACCTCACGTCGCTCGAGCTGTTCGAGATCCGTGCGATCTGCCAGTGGTGCGTCGGCAGCGCGATCGTGATGACCGCGATCGCCATCCTCGCGACGATCCGCGCGCTGCGCGCGCCCGGTGACCCGACAGACGAGTGGGAGCCGCGCGCGTCGGCCGAGCTGGAGACCGAAGCCGGCTGATCTGCGGCGAACTTCGGCCACGCCGAGGTCCGCGCACTCGTACAGCGGTGGCGCGCGGCATGCCGATCTGCATATGCTGGCGCACGCCGGCCGGCCAGTGGTCGCACAAGCCGGCACGTCCGTGCAGTGAGGTCGTCTGCAAAGACTGGGCGGGAGACCCGGTCGGAAAGGAAGTGCATGAGCCCGAAGAAGCTCATCGCGATCGCCGTCGGAATGCTGTTGGCGATCGCCGTCGTCGGCACCGCGACTGCGAGCGCCGGGTCGCCGAGAAAGGCGACGATCAAGAGCGTCACCTCGTTCAGATTCAAGCCCAACCGCTACATCCAGGACGGGCTGCGCTGGGCCAGAGACTCCTACGTCGTCCGCTCCGGCGGCACCGTGAGAGTCGTCAACGGCGACGGCAGCGAGGGTCCGCACACGTTCACGGTCCTGCGCAAGCAGGACGTGCCGAAGACGGTCAGAACGCTCTTCAACTGCAGAGCTTGCAACGCGCTGACGAGAGCGCACGGCGCGAATCCGGAAAGCGAGGATCCGCCGAGATTCCCGTTCCTCGAGAACGGCGTCGGCCAGGACACGCCGCCGGACGTCGACCGTCCGGGCGACTCGGGGCTGATCGGCACGGGCAGAAAGGGCGACTTCGTCAACTTCAACGTCACCGCCAGAGCGGGCACGACGCTCTACTTCATCTGCCTGATCCATCCGTGGATGCAGTCGAAGCTCCACGTGCAGTAGCACGCTGCAGCGCGAGGGCCCTGGCGATCGCCGCCGGGGCCCTCGCGCTCCTGTGCCTGGTCGCCACAGCACCGAGCCCTGCGGCTGCCCGCACGCTCGACTACTGGGTTGCCGCCGTGCCGACGTCGTGGAGCATCGTCCCGAACGGCCGCGACGCGATCATGGGCACGACGATCCCGGTCGAGGACTCGGTCCTGCCGACGGTCGTCTATCGCCGCTTCACGCCGCACTGGCGCAGACCCGTGGCGAACGCGCCGCGCTCGGCCGCCGACGGCCTGCTGATCCCCGGCCCGCTGATCCGCGCGCGCGTCGGCGACCGCCTGCGGATCCACTTCAAGAACATGGACACGCTGCGGCATGAGCCGCACTCGATGCACTTCCACGGCGTCCACTACCGCCCGAGCTCCGACGGCGCCTACGTGCCCGGCGTCTCCGGCGGCGACGCCGAGGTGAAGGTCGGCCAGACGTGGACGTACCGCCTGACGGCGGGGGAGGACTCCGCGGGCGTGTGGCCCTACCACGACCACTCGCCGTCGATGACGGACTCGATCGGCGGCGGCATGTTCGGGCTGCTGTCGATCCTCGGCCGCCGCGAGCAGGCGCCCGACCGCGAGTTCCTCGTCGTCTTCTCGCCGTTCGGCAGATTCATGGCGATCGACGGACGCGCGTTCGTCGGCAACACACCCGTCTTCCACGCGCGCGTCGGTCAGCTCGTGCAATGGGACGTGATGGCGATGGGCTCCGACTTCCACACGTTCCACGTCCACGGCCACCGCTGGATCGCGCCCGGCGGCGTCCCGCGCGACACGCAGGCGGTCGGTCCGGCCGAGAGCTTCCGCTTCCGCTGGCGCGAGCAGGACCCGGGCACGTGGCTCTACCACTGCCATGTGGAGGACCACATGATGCGCGGCATGATCGGCACGTACGTGGTTTCGCGCAGATGAGGCGCTGGCACGCGCTTGCGCTCGTGCTCGCAGCGCTTGGCGTCGCCGCGGCCGCCGCGTGTGCGGCTGCCGCGACGCAGGACGTGACCGTCCAACTCGCGGCGTTCGCCCCCTCGCAGGTCGACGCGCTGCCGGGCGAGAGCGTCACGTGGACGAACGTCAGCCCGCGCGTGCACACCGTCACGTCCGACACCGGCCTGTTCGGCACCGACGAGCTGCTGCCGAGCGCCGTCTTCACCCAGCGCTTCGACACGCCGGGGAGCTACGCCTACCACTGCACGATCCACCCCGAGATGACCGGCGAGATCGACGTGCGGCGGGTGATCCTCGGCCTGCTGCCGACGGCCGTGGTCGCGCAGGGGACGCGCGTGGAGATCGACGGCCGCGCGGCCGACCCGTCGCAGGCGGTGGAGCTGCAGCGCAGCGTGCGCGGCGGCGCGTTCACGACCGTCGCGAGCGCCGTTGCCATCGCCGACGGCAGTTGGAGAACGACCATCGCCGCGACGGCAACGGCCGACTTCCGCGCGGTGCTCGGCGGCGATGTCAGCCAGACACGCCGGCTGCTGGTGAGCGAGCGCCGCGTGCTGCTGCGCAAGACGAGACGCGGCGTCGCGGTGACGGTCACGCCGAGCGTCCCGTACGCGCAGATCATGCTGCAGGCCGACCTGCACGAGCGCTTCGGTTGGTGGCCAATCGCCCGCGCCCGGCTCGACTACCTCTCGCAGGCGCGCTTCCGTGTGAGACGGCCCGCTCGCCTGCGCGCCCTGCTCGTCGCGAAGGACGGCTGGACGCCGCTCGCGACCAGCAGCGTGCTCGTGCTCGGCAAGGCGAAGCCGACGCACATGGGCGGCGGCGAGATGCACATGCACGCCGCCCGCTCCGGCGGCTAGCGCCCTATCTGCCGCCGCCCCTCGGCGCGAAGCAGCGCACGATTCTTCTGCCCCCTCTGACCTTCGAGCAGGCGAGGGTCGTGCCTCTGGCGCTCTTGAGCAGTCTCAGCGCCTCCGTGTTCACTCTGTGCGGGAAGCTGTCGACCGCGCCGTAGCCGATCACGATCGTGTCCTCGTCGCGCAGCTGGTAGGCGCCAGGATCTCTCAGCGGTCTGCCGTTGAGGTAGAAGTGCAGCTTGTCGCCGCCGAGCCCGGTAAGCCCGCCGACGCGGTCGGGCCCCAGCTTCACGCCCCACACGGCGAAGAAGTCGCTGAGCAGGAAGCGACGGGGGTGCGTCGCCTCCATGTGGATGATTCCCGTCTTGTCGTGCGTGTGGAGGCTCGACTCGATGTGCTGCGGTCTGTAGATCCCGATGTTCGCCGGAACCGGGGTGAGGATGCCGTCGACGTAGATGCGCAGCAGCGCATGGATGTGGAATCTCTCGGTTCCCGCCGGTGGCAAGTCCAGCAGTTTGATGCGCTGCCTGAGGTGGGCGTACTCCGGTCTCCACGGCGGCTGGCTCGTCTGCAGCCCCGGCCCGCGGTTCGTCATGCCCGGCGGCGGCGGGGGAGGAGGCGCCCCGCCGGTGTCGCCGTCGCCGCTCGATCCGCACCCCGTCGCGGCGAGCACGAGCGCAGTCGCCAGTGCGCACAGCAGCGTTGTCGCTCGCGGAATCCCCTGTCGCACGCCGTCGATCGTAGCGGCGCGCCTAAAGTCGAGCTGTAAAGTGGCCCGATGGGGGAAGCGGGGCCGATTGACCGGCGCGTGCGCGTGCTCGGCCGCGAACGCGCGCGCGTGCTCGCGCCGGATGAGCTCGCGTGGATCGCTGCGCTCCCATGCGCGCTGCTTGCGCTCGTCGCGATTCTCGCGCTCGGGCCAGTGCTCGGCCATGCGCTGATCAGGCCGGTGCCGCCGGCAGAGGGACTGTGGCCGCCCGGCTGGCCGGAGTCGGCGGGAGCGCCGGAGCCGGTCGAGCTTGGGCGCTACCTCGTCGCGGCGGCCGCACCGCTGGTGGCCGCCCTCGTTGTGCTCGTGTTCGCACGCCGCCAGCTCGTGCTGCCGGCGCCGCTGATCCGGCCGCTCGTGCTCGTGAGCCAGCTGGTGCTCGTGGCGTTCGTCGCGCTGGCCTTCCTCGGCCAGCACGAGGTCGTCTTCGGGGACCGTCCGCTGCCGGCGCTGTTCGGCGTCGGCACGCTGCTGATCGCCGGTGCGCTTGTCGTCGCCGCGCTGGCGGCGCTCGGGCGGCACGGCGTGACCTCGCGGCTCGCCGCGCTCTCGCGTGAGACGGCCCTGCGGCGTCGCACAGGGATCGCGCTCGCGTTTGCAGCGTCGGTGCCGTTCCTGCTTGAGGGGCTCGTGCTCGATGGGGCGGCCGAGGACCGTGGCGTGATCGCATGGACCGTCAACGACGCGTTCGCGATCCTCGACGGGCGTACGCCGCTGGTCGACTACCACCTGCTGTACGCGAAGCTGCTGCCGTATCCGGCGGCGCTCGCGATGGCGCTGCTTGGCACCACCGCCCTTGTGTACGGGCTGCTGATGCTGGTGCTCAGTGCGCTGGCGCTGCTGGGCGTCTACGGAATCTTCCGCCGCGTCGTGCGCAGCTCGCTGCTCGCGCTCGGGCTGTTCGTGCCGTTCCTGGCGCTGGGCGACGTCGCCCATCCGATGTCGCTCACGGCGATGTGGCCGATGCGCTACGGCGGCGCCTACCTGATGGCCTGGCTCGTCGCGCGCAACGTCGAGCGTGGGGGCCCGCGCGTGTGGCCGCTGTTCGCGATCGGCGCCGTCGTGACGGTGAACGAGACGGAGTTCGGTGCGGCGGCGCTGGCGGCGTCGCTCGTCGCGCTGGTCTGCGCGCGACCGCCGCGCTCGCGCCGCGCGGCGCTGCGGTTCGCCTGCGACGCCGGCGGCGGCGTGGTTGCCGGGCTCGCGCTGATCGCGCTCTTCACGCTGGTGCGCGCCGGCGCGCTGCCCGACCCGGCGCTGTTGGAGGAGTGGCCGAGGATCTTCACGAGACTCGGCTGGTTCTCGCTCGCGATGCCCGCCGTCAGCCTGCACCTCGCGCTCTACGTCACGTTCGCGGCGGCGCTGCTGGTGGCGGCGGTGCGGCTGGTGCGCCGCGACGACGACGTCCTGCTGACAAGCATGCTCGCGTGGAGCGGCGTGTTCGGGCTGGCGGTCGGCGGCTACTACGCCGGTCGCTCCGATGACCTCAAGCTCGTCTCGATGTTCTCGGCCTGGGCGTTCGTGCTCGCGCTGCTGACGGTCGTCGTCGTGCGCGGCCTGTCGGCGCAGGGTTGGCGTCGCGCGTCGCCCGCGCAGCTGCTGATGCTGTTCGGCTCCGCGCTCGCGGTCTGCTCGATCGCCTGGCTTCCGTCGCCGCGGCAGCAGCTCTCGCGGCTGCTCGATGAACCGCCGGCGACGTACCGTCCGGTCGCCGAGCAGTTCATCGACGCGCTCACCAGGCCGGGCGAGAAGGTGGCGATCCTGATGCCGATGGGCCACCGCTTCGCCTACGAGCTCGGGCTGGAGAACGTCTTTCCCTACCCGACTCAGGACGCGCTCGTGACGCATTGGCAGTTCCGCAGGACGCTTGACGCGATCAGGCGCGCGCATGTCCACAGGGTCTTCGTCTACTCCCGCATCACCGCGCCGGCGCATGTGGAGGAACTCGAACGCGTCGGCTTCCACCCGCGCGCGCAGTCCGGCGTGCTGGTCGCGCTCAGCAACGAGCCGCTGCCGCGCCACCGCTAAGTAGGTGTTGGCTAGGATCCCGCGCGTGTCCGCGCTTCGTGCCGTCGTCGCCTGCACTGCGCTGTCAGCGGCGCTGCTCGTGGCGCCAGCCGCGCGGGCAAGCTTCCCGTCGTCGATCGAGACGACCGTCGTGCCCGGCGGCAACGCGACGGTCTCGTCGCCGACGCTGCCGCCGGACATGAGATCGGCAACCGTTGACGTTGTGCCGGCCGGCGGCGGTGACGACGCCTTTTTCGGGGACATGCGCGTTGTGCTCTCGACGCTGCCGACGCCCGGCAAGCGGCTGCTGGCGTGCATCGGGCTCTACGTCAACGTCGCCCACGGGATCGACGAGAGCGTGGACTTGCAGTTCCCCGAGCAGGTTCATCCGCTCGCCCTGCTGCTGCTGTCCGCCTGCCTGGAGATGGCGGCCCAGATCGACCGCGCGGGGCAGGCGAGCGGGGCGGCTGCCTCCGCGGCGGCGGCGACGTGCGCGCGCGTCGGCACGCAGGTCGGCGCGACGTTCACGCGCGTCGGCCGCGGGCGCTACAAGGCGACGATCGCCGGCACGACCACAAGACTGCGCGTGCGCGGGCGCTTGAAGATCGGCTGCACGCGCCACGGCGCCGGCATGCGCTTGAAGCTGCGGCCCGCCGCCCGCGGCAGATCGCTGCGCAGCGTCGTCGGCTCCCGCCTGCAGCTGGGCGTCTACAACCCGCTTGACGCGACCGGCTCGGGGCGGGTCAGATTCACGTTCAGGCGTTAACGCGCGTCGCTCGCGTCGCGCGCGCTTGTCCCTACTAGCATTGCGCCCAGCGACCCGCGACGACCGAGGAGACGCGAGCATGGCCCTGACGATCGGCGACACCGCCCCTGACTTCACCGCCCAGACGACCGACGGCGAGATCGACTTCCACGAGTGGATCGGCGACGGCTGGGCCGTGCTCTTCTCCCATCCGCGCGACTTCACGCCGGTCTGCACGACCGAGCTCGGCTACATGGCGTCGATCAAGCCCGACTTCGACAGTCGCGGGGTGAAGATCGTCGGCCTGTCCGTCGACCCGGTCGACAACCACGAGAGATGGGCGCAGGACATCCAGTCCTCGACCGGCAGCGCGCCGAACTACCCGATGATCGCCGACACCGATCACGCGATCGCGAAGGCCTACGGGATGCTGCCGGCCGACGTCTCCGGCGACTCGACCGCGCGCACGCCGGCGCAGAACGCGACGCTGCGCAACGTCTTCGTGATCGGCCCCGACAAGAAGATCAGACTGATCCTGATCTACCCGATGACGACCGGCCGCAACTTCGACGAGGTGCTGCGCGTGATCGACTCGCTGCAGCTGACCGCGCAGCACCAGCTGGCGACGCCGGCGCAATGGAAGCCGGGGGAGAAGGTGATCATCGCCGGCTCCGTGAGTGACGAGCAGGCGAGAGAGCGCTACCCGGAGGGCTGGGAGCAGCCGCTGCCGTACATGCGCATCGTTCCCGCGCCGTAGTCAGGCGCTCACTCCGGGCGGGTTGGCGGCGTCGACAAACAGGTCGACCGCCAGCTCCGCCCCCGGCATGTACGAGTACGCCGAAAGGTCGGTGACGCCCTCCTCGAGCAGCACGTCCTCGCACAGGAAGGTGTTGCCGCTGCACGCGCGCGCCGGACGGGTGAGGACCGCGTACGCGGCGTCGGCGTAGATCTCGGGCTTGCGGGCGCGCGCCATCGCCGCGTCGCCGCCGAGCAGGTTCTGCACGGCTGCGGTTGCGACCAGCGTGCGCGGCCACAGCGCGTTGGAGGCGATCCCGTCCTCGCGCAGCTCGGCGGCGAGGCCGAGCGCGATCAGGCTCATGCCGTACTTCGCGAGCGTGTAGCCGACGTGTCCGCCAAGCCATCTCGGGTCGAGGTCGAGCGGCGGCGAGAGCGTGAGGATGTGCGGGTTCTGCGCCTCGCGCAGGTGTGGGATGCAGGCGCGGCTGACCGCGAACGTGCCGCGCACGTTGATGTCCTGCATCAGGTCGTAGCGCTTCAGCTCAAGCGCCTCCGTTCTCGACAGGTTGATCGCGGAGGCGTTGTTGACGCAGACGTCGATCCCGCCGAAGCGCGCGACCGCCTGTGCGACCGCCTCGGTGACTTGGCCCTCATCGCGGATGTCGCCGACGATCGGCAGCGCGTTGCCGCCGGCCGCCTCGATCTGCTCGGCGGCGGTGTAGACCGTGCCCTCGAGCTTGGGGTGCGGCTCGGCGGTCTTGGCGATCAGCGCGATGTTCGCGCCATCGCGTGCGGCGCGCAGCGCGATCGCGAGGCCGATGCCGCGGCTCGCGCCCGAGATGAAGATGGTCTTCGCATGGAGGCTCATGCCCGGGATCCTGCCGGGTCACGCGTCCGCAGGCGGCAGCACACCGACACGGATCAGCGTCTGCTCGTCGCTGAGGTAGGCCTTGGCGTGGACGATCAGTCCATCCTTCAAGCGCACGACCATCGCCGAGGGCGAGACCACCTCGCCCTCCACGCAGACCTCGGTGAGCAGCGCGAAGCGCTCGTCGTCGAGCACGCGGACCTTGCGAATCCGCGCCTCATGCGTGGCGCCGGAGGCGATCAGCTGCGCTAGCCAACGGCGCAGACCTTCGTGCCCGCGGTAGACCGCTCCCTGTCCAACGAGCACCGTCGGGAGGAACTCCAGCTCGGGATGGCAGAGCGCGAGGAGCGCGTCCGCGTCGCGGCGGTTGAAGCCCTCGACGAAGCGGCGGCCGAGCTCCTCCGCCAACTGCTCCTGCCCAGTCACGGCCGCGATTCTACGGCCGGCGCGGCGGCGCTACTGCAGCCCCTCGCGTGCCTCGCGCACGAGCGTGACGGCCTCGGGGAAGACGACCGCCATCACCGAGCGGATCTGGTGCGCCTGCTCCTCGGTCGTGCCCTGGATGTTGACGCGGTTGATCGCCGCGACGGTCAGGTCGACGGCGAGCTTGATCGCGTTGTCGGCCCACGCCAGCTTCTGCTGGCCCTGCATCGACTCGGCGAGCTCCGCCATGCGGCGCTGCAGCTCGTCCGGATCGCCGAACAGTCCTCCGAAACCCTCCATGCGCCCCAGGTTAGCGCGCGCCCGCGGTCGGCCGCAGGACGCCGGTGTCGCGCGTGAGCCGCTGCGCGAGCGTGACCGGGATGATCGTCACGACGATCACCAGCAGCACGACGACGTTCACCTGCGGCAGCTCCTGGCCGAGGCGGATGTTGCCGAAGATCCACAGCGGCAGCGTGTTCTGCGCGCCCGCGGTGAACGTCGTCACGATCACCTCGTCGAACGAGAGCGCGAACGCGAGCAGCCCGCCCGCCACGAGCGCCGTCGCGACCATCGGCAGCGTCACGTGGCGGAACGTCTGCCAGCCGTCGGCGCCAAGGTCCATCGACGCCTCCACAAGCGACGTCTGCGTGCGCCGCAGCCGCGCGAGCGCGTTGTTGTAGACGACGACGATGCAGAAGGTCGCGTGGCCGATCACGATCGTCGTCAGCGAGAAGTCGACGCTCCCCCAGGCGAAGAACGAGTTCAGCGCCATGCCGGTGATGATCCCCGGCAGTGCGAGCGGCAGCACGAGCAGGAACGAGACCGTCTCGCGCCCGAAGAAGCGGAAGCGGTGCACCGCGAACGCCGCCAGCGAGCCGAGCGCGAGCGCGATCGCCGTCGCGATCAGCCCGGCGCGCACGCTCAGCCAGAGCGCCTCGCGCATCGCCTCGTTGTGGAACGTGGACGAGAACCACTTCGTCGAGAGGCCCTCGAGCGGCCAGCTCTGCACGTTCGACTCGTTGAACGCGTACAGCGCGATCAACAGGATCGGGAACAGCAGGAACAGCACGATCAGCGCCGTCCAGACCTTGAGTGCGATCCGTGCCATCTAGAGCGCCTCGAACGCGCCGAGCTTGCGCGCCACCAACAGGTAGACGCCCATCACGAGCAATGGGATCGTCGCGAACGCCGCCGCGAACGGCACGTTGTTGGCGATCCCCACGCTGCTGTACACGACGTTGCCGATGAAGTCCGAGCCGGCGCCGCCGACGAGCGTCGGCGTGATGAAGTCGCCGAGCGTCAGCGAGAAGGTGAAGATCGAGCCGGCGACGACACCCGGCAGCACCATCGGCAGCAGGACGCGGCGGAAGGTCGTCCAGCCGCGCGCGCCGAGGTCGGCGCTGGCCTCGAGGAACGACGCCGGAACGCGCTCGAACGCGACCCACACCGGCAGGATCATGAACGGCAGCCACAGATAGCTGAACACCACCCACATCGCCCAGTTCGAGTAGGCGATGTCGACGCCGCCGAAGCCGAGCTTGTGCAGCGTCCAGTTGAGGATCCCGTCGTGCGCGAGGATCAGCCGCCAGGCGTAGACGCGCACGAGGTAGCTCGTCCACAGCGGCACGAGCACGATCACGAACAGCACCGTCTGCAGCTGCTTCGGCGCGAGCCGCGCCGCGAAGTAGGCGAACGGGATCGCCAGCAGCGCGTCGGTGACGGTGACCGCCGCAGCGATTCCGATCGTGCGCAACGCGATCGTGCGGTACGTGTCGCTCTCGACGATCGTTGTGAAGTTGTCGAGGTTCCAGTCGTGGACGACGTCGCCGGTGAACGCGTCCACACGCCAGAACGCGCTCACGAACAGGATCGCCAGCGCGGCGAGGTAGATCAGCACGAACCACGCCGCGGGCGCGCCGAGCGTGAGCGTCAGGCGCAGCCAGCCGCGCTTGAACAGCCCGGCGGACGCGCGGCGGCGGGCGGACCGGAATCCTCCCGGTCCGCCCGCCGCGACCTCGGCGCCCGTGGCGGCGGTCAAACCGCTACCCCTTCATCTCCGTCCATCGCTGTTGCCAGGTCGTGTAGTCCGTGCAGTCCTGGCTGCCGTCCCCGCAGTCTCTGGTCGGCGTCTTCCAGAAGCGGATGGAGTTGAAGTACGAGGCGGGCTCGTTCGCGTGGTACTTCGTGCACGCGCCTCTCTGGAGTCTGTCCATGATCGGACAGGCCTTCGTGTTCGCCGGCGTCTCGCCGAACGAGATCGCCTGCTGTGCCTGCACTCTCGGCGTCGAGACCCAGCGCATCCACAGGTAGGAGCAGTTCGGGTGTCTCGCGTTCGCCGACAGCATCCACGTGTCGGCCCAGCCGGTCGCACCCTCTCTCGGGAGCATGTCTCTCACCGGTGCGCCGCTGTCTTGCAGCGTGATCGTCATATACGGCCACGAGGCGCCGACGACCGCGTCGCCGTTCTTGAACAGGTCGATCTCGTCAGACGCGAGCGCCCAGTACTTGGCGATCAACGGGCGCTGCGATCTGAGCAGGTCGATCGCCGCGTTGAGCTGCTCCTCCGTCAGCGCGTACGGATCGTCGATGCCGAGCTCGGGTCTCGTTCTGGACAGGTACAGCGCCGCGTCGGCGATCTGGATCGGGTTGTCCGGGACGGTGATCCTGCCCCGGTACTGCGGGTCGTAGATCGTCGCCCAGCTGTCCGGCGCCGGTCTTACGGCGTCGGTGTCGTAGAGCAGGACGTTCGGTCCCCACTGCAGCGAGACGCCGTAGTGCTTGCCGTCGATCGTGTTGTGCGGCGGCGATCTGAGCTGCGGGATGAAGTCGTTCCAGCCCGGAATCAGCGTCACGTTGACGGGCTGCACGTCACCGCCGCGGATCAACCGCAGCGAGGCGTCGCCGGAGGCGGACACCATGTCGTACTGCGAGCCGCCGCCCTGGCGCATGAGCGTGACCATCTCGTCCGAGGAGCCGCCGTACTTCGACCGCACCTTGCAGCCGGTCTGCTGCTCGAACGGTCTGACCCACTCGGGCTCGGTGTAGCCCTCCCATGCGATCAGGTTCAGCTGGCCCTCGCCTCTGCCGATCGAGGTCGGCAGGTTGGACGTTGTCGAGCCGCCGTTGTCGCCGCCGCCGCACGCTACGAGGCCCATGAGGCCGAGCGTGATGAGCACGACCATCAGGCGTGCGAGGGCGGGGTGAGCGGGTGGCGCGGAATGGGCGGGCCGGCGTTTGCGATCGTTCCTCACTGCGGCACCTCCTCGTGCTCTGGATGCTGCGCGCCCGCCGCGCTCTCGGCGGCGCCGGCGGGGTCACCGGCGTCCACGGCGGTCATCTGCTGTGGTCGCCATGCGAGCCGTACGCGGCGGCCGCGCTCCTCCAACGTGGCCGCTTCGCCGGACTCGTCGTTCTGGCGCATCGCCACGAGCGTTCCGCCGTCGTCGAGCGCGACGACGAAGCGCGTCGTCGAGCCGAGGTAGACGACCTCCCGCACCGTGCCGAGCGCCGACACGTCGCCGTCGGAGACAGGCCCGTCGCCCGGCAGCAAGCGGACCTTCTCGGGGCGCACGGTGAAACGGCGCCCGTCGCGCTCGATCACGTTCGAGGTGCCGACGAAGCCGGCGACGAACTCGTTCGTCGGGTGCTCGTAGATCTCGCGCGGCGTGCCGACCTGCTCGATGCGGCCGGTCGAGAAGACGGCGATGCGGTCGCTCATCGTCAGCGCCTCCTCCTGGTCGTGCGTGACATAGATGAACGTGACGCCGTCGCTGAGCTCGCGCTGGATCCGCTTGAGCTCCAGCTGCATGTCCTGGCGCAGCTTCAGGTCGAGCGCGCCGAGCGGCTCGTCGAGCAGCAGCACGCGTGGGCGGTTGACGAGTGCGCGCGCGAGCGCGACGCGTTGGCGCTGGCCGCCGGACAGCTGGATCGGCTTGCGGTCGCCGTGCTCGCCGAGCTGCACGAGCCGCAGCGCCTCGTCGGCGCGGGTGGCGCGCTCCTTGCGGCTGACGCCCTTCACCATCAGCCCGTAGGCGACGTTCTCGGCGACCGTCATGTGCGGGAACAGCGCGTAGTCCTGGAAGACGGTGTTGACGTCGCGTTGGTACGGCGGCCGGTCGGTGACGTCGACGCCGTCAAGCAGGATGCGGCCGGCATCGGGGCGCTCGAAGCCGGCGATCAGGCGCAGCGTCGTCGTCTTGCCCGAGCCGGAGGGGCCGAGCAGCGTGAAGAACTCGCCCGGCCACACGTCGAGCGTGAAGCGCGCGAGCGCGACGACGTCCCCGTAGACCTTGCGCAGCCCGCTCGCGGAGACCGCAGGGGCACCTCGCTGATCGGCCTGCACCTCGGACAACGCAGCTCCTCCGGGCTCCGTGACGTCGTGGCGTCGGTCTACCCATGCTCGCCGCTCCCTGACCATTCGGCCACGGACATTCCGGCCCATCGCCGGTGGGGCGATTGGCCAGATCGGCGAGCAGCGTGCGCCGGCGACGCGACGCGCTCAGGCGATCTCGTACGTCACGCCGTGCTCGGCGAGCGAAGAGAGGAACGCCTGGGCGTCGTAGGCCTCAGCGGGCGCGAGGACGCCGGCGCGGTCGTAGCCCGGCTTAGCCATCAGCGCGGCACCGTGCACGGCCGTCGCGGCGGTGAGCGCGTAGACGTCGCCTCCGGTCGCGACGCCCCGGCGGGTCCGGCCGTCCTCGCCGCGGGCCTCCACGACGATCGTAAATCTCACGCGGGCGCGCGAGCCCTCGCTCGGCCCCTCGGGGAAGCGCGCGAGCAGCGGCTCGAGCGCCGTCTTGAGCGGCGAGCGCAGCGCGAGCGCCATCACCGGCATCACGAGCGGCGCCAACGAGGCTGCCTTCGGCGTGCCGGCGAACGTCTCGACCGTGATGAGCGATGCGACGCGGCGCGTGCGCACGTGGCGCGGGACCGTCAGCAGCTCGCCGGACGGATACGGCATGACCGGCTGTGTGCCGACTGGCGCCGGGAAGGCGAAGCGCGTCGGCGAGACGCGGCGCTGCGCCGCGCGCCAGCCGCCGTCCTCGTAGACGACGCTGTCGGCCGCCAACATCCCGAGCGCGCTGCGCAGCGTGCCGCGGGTCGGCTTCACGCCGCGCGGGGCATAGGCGAGCAAGAGCTCGCGCAGCGGCTCGATCCCCTGCGCTGTGAGGTGCGCGAGCAGGTCGCCGGGCACGTAGTCGAAGCCCATCGCCGGCACGAGCGCGGCGCCGGATCTGCGCGCCGCTGCGTCGTAGCGTTCGCGTACGAGCTGCATGAACGGCTGCTCGCCGGTCGTGTCGACGTAGTGGGTGCCGGTCGCGGCGGCCGCGCGCACGACCGGCTCGCCGTGCTGGATGAACGGCCCGGCGCAGGCGATCACGGCGGCGGCATCGGTCAGCAGGTCGCGCAGGCCGGCGTCATCGTCGAGCGCGACGACGCGCGTGGTGACGCTTCCGCCGAGCTTCTGCGCCAGCTGCGCGAGCTTGTCCGCGCTGCGCCCGGCGAGCACCGTGTCGAGCCCGCGCCGCCGCAGCTCGTGCGCGACGAGCGTGCCGGTGAAGCCGGTCGCGCCGTAGACGACGATCGCCATCGTCGCTCAGCCGCCGCGCTGATGAAAGTAGAAGTCCGGCAGCGCGGCGCGCGTGACCTGCGTGGCGAGCTGCGCGACGAGCGCGGCGTCGCCGGTGCGCGCGGCGAGGTCGTCGAGCGTGACGATGCCGGTGAGGCGGTCGCCGTCGACGATCGGCAGGCGGCGGATGCCGTGCCCCACGAGCAGCTCGCAGGCGTCGGCGACGTCCAGCTCCGGCGTGCCGGTGACGACCGGCGCGCTCGCGTGGTCGATCGCATGGTCCTCACCGCTGCGCCCGTCGGCGAGCACGCTCACCGCCAGGTCGCGGTCGGTCACGATCCCGACCGGCGCGCCGTCGCGCACGAGCACGACCGAGCCGACGTTGCGCTCGCGCATCAGCGCGGCGACCTCCCGCACCGGCGTCGCCGGATCGGCTGTGACGACCGAGGCCGTCATCACCTCGCGGATCTCCACGTCGCCGAGCATAGGACCGTCCGCCTGCGTGCGCCACTAGCATGTGCGCCCTCATGGCGACCGCGGAGATCCTGGAGGCGGAGGCGCGCGAGCGCCCGCGGATGGCAGTCGTCGCAATCGCCGCCGCCGTCTTCACGCTGGCCGGCAGCCTCGTCGGGATCGCCGCCGGCGCGTCTCCCGACAACCTGCCGGCCGCGCTGCTGTTCTACGACGACAACCAGGTGTCGCAGTACGTCAGCGCGGCCTGTTCGGTGATCGGCGCGATCGCGATCGCGTTCGTGCTCGACTTCCTCTACCGCGCGACGAAGGCACGCAACCCGGAGCTGCCGCGGCAGATCCGTCCGCTGCCGTGGATCGGCGGAATCGGCGTCGCGATCTTCACCGTCGCCTACCGCGTCGCGCTTGGCGTCAACGTCGAGCACTTCGCAACGCAGGGCTCGCAGACCTACGAGGAGGCGCGCAAGGCGATCGAAGCCGGCGTGCCGCAGCTGCTCGGCGTGATCCCGCAGCTCGCGCTCGCGCTCGCGATCGTGATGATCTCGATCAACGCGATGCGCGTGGGGCTGCTGACGCGCTTCCTCGGCTACCTCGGCGTGATCTCCGGCGCGCTGTTCGTGCTGATGTTGGTGCCGATCCCGATCGTGCAGGTCTACTGGCTCGGCGCGCTCGCAGCGCTGTTCGCCGGCCGCTCGCCGAGCGGCACGCCGCCGGCGTGGCAGAGCGGCGAGGCGATGCCGTGGCCGAGCGCCGCCGAGATGCGCGAGCAGCGCGTGCGCGACGCCGAGGCCCGCCGCGGCGGCGACGTCATCGAGGGCTCCGTGGCAGATGCGGATGATGCGCCGACGAGCGCTGGCCCCAGTTCGGCGACGTCGAAGCGCAAGCGCAAGAAGCGCCGCTAGAACGCGATCGCCGGGGCGTCGGGCAGCCGCGCGAGCGCGGCGTCCATGTCGGCCTCGCTGAACTTCGGGTCCTCGAGCGTGCCGGACAGGAAGGCGTCGTAGGCGGACAGGTCGAAGTGGCCGTGGCCGGAGAGGCCGAGCAGGATCACGCGCCGCTCGCCCGCCTCGCGTGCCGCCAGCGCCTCGTCGATCGCTGCCTTGACCGCATGCGCGGGCTCGGGCCCCGGGATGATCCCCTGCGTGCGCGCGAAGCGCAGCGCGGCCGCGAAGGCGTCGTTCTGCG
>Ga0070705_100000935_pt1 | contig 16369 bp, 15 predicted proteins | sample KBSK5253metaG_FD_65455 | JGI IMG/M metagenome (GOLD analysis project Ga0070705, IMG submission 65455) | Corn, switchgrass and miscanthus rhizosphere microbial communities from Kellogg Biological Station, Michigan, USA - KBS K5-25-3 metaG | ecosystem: Host-associated > Plants > Roots >... | reverse complement strand
CTCGATCGCGGACTCGGGCCGGCGCGCGCGGTCGCGGTAGTAGTTGGCGGCAAGATTGTGCGCGATGCGGATGAGCCACGGACGCAGCGGGCGGCCGTCCGACTCGCGCAGCGCGCGCTCGTAGTGGCGGTAGGCCTGCAGAAACGTCTGCTCGGTGAGGTCCTCGGCGTCGTGGTGGTTGCCGACGCGGTAATAGGCGTACGAGTAGACGTCGCGCAGGTGCGTGCGGTACAGCTCGGAGAAGCTGCGATTGAGCTCCGGCTTCGAGAGAGGCTGGGGATCGGGCACCGCATGCGCAGTATCCCCCTTCTCAGGCCGCGCGCGCCGTGCGCGGTCGCCGCGCCGGTCTCGTGACGGCCGCCGTCCAGTGCTCGGGCGCGATGCGGCCCTCGACGAGCTCAGCGAGGCCGAGCGTGGCGGGCGCCGACAGCTGCGCATCGCGCAGCAATGCGGCCAGCAGCGGCACGGTGTCGACGGCCTCGACGGCGTGGCCAAGCGCGGGGCCGATCTCGGCGGCCGGCATGCCTTGACCGAGCAGCTCGCCGGCGCGGCGGTTGCGGCTGCCGTCGGCGACGACGGTCGCGACGAGGTCGCCGGCGCCCGCCAATCCGGCGAACGTGTCGGGGGCGGCGCCGAGCCGGCGCGCAAGGCCGTCGATCTCGGCGAAGACCTTGCCGGCGGCGGCGCCCGCGACGTTCGGGCCAGCGGAGGCGTGGGCGGCAGCAGCCGCGAGCACGGCCGCGTTCTTCGCGCAAGCGGCCAGCTCGACGCCGGCGACGTCGCGCGTGGTCTGCACGTCGAAGCCGGCGCTTGCGAGCACGAGCGCGAGCTCCTGGCCGAACGCGTCATCGAGCGTGGCAAGCACGACCGAGGCGCCGTGCTCAAGCGCGTCCGCCGCATGGGACGGACCGGCAAGTGCCGCGACAGTGCGCGCCCGCACCCGCTCGGCCGCGTAGGCAGAGGGAAGCGTCCCGAGCGGTGGCACGAGTCCCTTCGAGACCACAAGCACGCCGGCGCGCTGTGGGATCTCGCTCCCGTGCGCGGCGAGCGCGGCCGGCAGGTCGCGCGCGGGCACGGCGAGGCAGACAAGGTCGTGGACGGCCAGCTCCAGCTCGGCGGCGTGGCATGGCTTGACGCGCTCCGGCAACACGACACCCGGCAGGTAGCGCTCGTTCTCGCGCTCGCGCTGCAGCGTCTCGGCCTGCTCGCGCGAGCGGCAGCCGAGCTCGACGTCGAGCCCCGCGCGCGCAAGCGCAACTGCGAGTGCGGTCCCCCACGCGCCCGCTCCGACGATCGCAGCGCGGCGCAGCGGCGAGATCCCGCCAAGCCACTCCCACTGGAGCATCACGCAGGGCCAGATGCGATCGGTGACGGCTTGCGCCAGCTCGCGCGAGGGCGCGACGACCTGAGGGAAGGTCAGCGGACGTCCAGCGCGGATGCGGACCTTTCTCGGGCGGATGCGCCAACCGCGCCGCACGTCGGTCGTGCCGATCACGGAGACCGGGACGACCGGCGCACCGGTCTCGAGCGCGAGCCGGCCGACGCCGCGCTTGGCCGGCCCGGGCGGGCCGGGTCGCACACGCGTTCCCTCGGGGAAGATCAGCACGGCGTCGCCGCGCGCGAGGATCGCCTTCGCCGTCTCGACCATGCTCTGGTCGGCGTTGCCGCGATCGACCGGGAAGGCTCCGAGCGCGTTGAGGAGCCACGCCTGCAGGCGGTTCTGGAAGAGCTCCTTCTTCGCGACGTAGTAGATCGGCCGCCGCATCATCGTGCCGATCACAAACGGATCGAGGAAGCTGCGGTGGTTGGCCGCGAAGATCACCGGCCCGTCGAGCGGGATGTGCTCGCGGCCGATCCGAGAGAGGCGGAAGTAGAAGTGGAAGAACGGCTGCAGGACGGCGCGGATGAGCCAGTAGACGATCGGATTCACGCCACGCTCGCGTGCACGCCGATGGAGCCGCTCCAGATCCATTCCGCGGTTACGTACCCTCGGCGCGCGGCCACGTTACAGTCGCGACGATCTTCCGCGCGCGCGGACTGGCGCTGACACGCGAGCGCCCCGGCCGGGGGAAGGCCGGGGCGCTGTCGTGTCGAGCCCGTGGGGGTTGCGGACTCGTACCGGTGGGATCCGCGTGACGTGCCGAGGTTGAGCTAGGGGGACGCCTCCCGGACCCCTTCGACAGGGGAAAATACCCCCTGCACGACACATTTTGACCGCTCTAGCGGGTGGAAAGCAAACGGGAACCGCACAAGAGTTCCCGCGGTGCCTCCGACGATCGACGCCGAGCTGCGTGCGCTCGCCGCGGCCGTCCGTGAGATCCGCGCCCGACAGCGGCTCTCGCAGGAGCGCGTCGCCGGCAGGGGTGGCGTTGGCCGCAAGTACGTCGGCCAGATCGAGCGCGGCGAGATCATCCCGTCCTTCGCCGCGCTCGTCGCGGTTGCCAACGGTCTTGACGTGCCGCTGTCCGAGCTCGTGCGAGTGTACGAGGAGCGGCTGAAGGCGAGCACGAGCGACGGCAGCCGTGCCGGCGGCTGAGCAGCCACGCCGGCCGGCCGCCATCGACTACGCTGATCCCGCCCCGCCGAGATAGCTCAGCTGGTAGAGCACCTGTCTTGTAAACAGGGGGTCACGGGTTCGAGTCCCGTTCTCGGCTCTCGCAGAGCGCTCAGCACACCACGTTGAGATCGGTCGTCGCGCTGGCGCCCTGGTTGAAGTGGAACTCGCCGCGCACTGCCGAGCCGCCTCTCGGGCAGGCGACGGCCTCGAAGTAGCCGCGTCTGCGGCCGTCGATCGTGCGCGTCGCGCCGGTGGTGACGTCGAGTCGCTCCACGACCACGTCGCCGTCGAGCACGCGCTGCAGCTCGGGCGGGACCGAGCTCGACAGCTTGAAGGCGTATCTGCCGCCGTGCAGCCGCACGAGCGGCGCCTCGAACGTCGTGTTGATCAGCACCGGGTTCACGACGACGAAGTTGAGGACGAGGCTGCGCCCACCCGGTCCGTTGAAGACCGTCAGCTTCCCACTCGATCTGATGCCAACCGCCACGGCGCGGCCGGTCCCGACGCCGTACCCGACGCGCGAGCCGCTCGGGCACACGGACAGGCGTCCGCGCGCTCTGCGGATCTTCGCAGCGCTGCAGGAAGGGAACAGCGCGCCATTGAAGCGCGCTCCCCGCCCGAAGCGGTACTCAGCTCGCTGGAGCACGAAGTTCCCGCCCTCAGGCACGCTTCTGAAACTGGTGCGCAGCGTCGTCGTCAGCGGCGTGCCGGGCGCGATCGGCGGTCTGCTCGGCGACAGGTTCGCCGTCAGCGTCACGACCGGTCTTGGCGTCGGCGCCTCTGCGGCCGGCGCAACCGCCGCGATTGCCGTAGCCGCCACCCCGCCGACAGCAATAACGACCGGGAAATTGAATCGCGCTATCACGGCACGGCCCTCCCTAACGGATGATGTTGATCTCTGGATGCGTCGCCAGCAGCGTCTGCGTGAACACGAAATTCACGGCGCCGATCGCCATGAACGTCATCACGACGGCTTGGTTGACGGCACGGCCGACGCCCTCGGCTCCGCCCGAGGCCGTCATGCCCTTGTAGCAGCACACGATCGCGGTGATCGCTCCAAAGATGGTGCACTTCAGCAGCGACGCCCACAGGTCCGTCGTCGACGCGTTCGACAGGAAGGTTGCGAAGAACGGTCCGACGCGCCCACCGTTGACGGCGTTCGCAAGCAGCCCGCCGGTGAGCCCGAAGACGATCGCGAAGACGTCGAACAGCCCCGTCACAACCATCAGCGCGAGAAAGCGCGGGACGACGAGGTTCTTGACCGGATCCACGCCGAGCACCTGCAGCGCGTCGAGCTCCTCACGGATCTTGCGCGCACCGAGGTCCGCGGTGATCGCCGTCCCCGCCACCCCCGCGACGATGATCGCGCAGATCGCCGGCGCGAACTCGCGGATCACGGCCAGCACGAAGAAGCCGCCCATGCGGTCGAGCGCGCCGATGATGATCAGGAAGTTTGCGGCCTGCAATCCCGGAACGGCGTAGGCGACGGCGAACGTCGTGATCAACAGCGGCGGCCAGCACAGCCGCAGCGTGAACACGACCTGCGCCACGAGCTCCTCGCCATACGGATACGGCGGCCGCACCGCGGAGGCGACCGTCTTGCCAGTCAGGATCAAGACGTCGCCGAACCCCTCGAAGCCGTCGCGGACACGAGCCGTTCCGCTCACGACACGTACCGCGGGCATGGCACCTCCAGTGTCGTCGTCAGTGGTGGCGTCGGCGGCGAGTAGGCGGACAGCAGCTGCGCGCTGTAGTGCCCGGACGACGGACAACGTGGCAGCTCGAACAGCGACGCGTCCGCCGACTGGCGGCGCACGCAGCGACCGCCGCTACCCCTCGTCAAGCAGGTCCCTCTGCGCAGCACGAGCGAGCGCGCCCGCGCGTTGACCTCGGCGATGCTCACCTGGAAGCCGTTGATCGGCCCGGTGTTGATCTCGAGCTTCAGGTCGTAGAGGCCGTCGGGCGTCGGGTCGGAGACGAGGTTCTCCGGCTCCACCGCGTGCACGCCGGCGACAACCGGATATCTGCGCACAATCGCCGACCGCTCATCGGCGGCGCCGAGGATCGCAAACGCGGCGATCGTGAGAAACGCGCGGTTCAGCTCGACGCCGCGTGGGAAGCGCAGCGCGAAGTCGGTCGGCGTCGGCGGCACCCCACCCGTCGTGTCAAAGCGGCGGATGTGCAAGCGCACCGCGAGGTCCCCGGGGCTTGGACTCTTGACCTGGAAGCTGAACTGCTGCACCGGCTCGGCGCGCGCGATGCCGCACACGCCGAGGATCGCCATCGCAGCGATCACAAGCAGCATCGGGATGACGACCAGCGCCTCGATAGACCTCTTCATGGCACGCTCCTCTCTATGTGGGAGGAGTCTCCGCCCCGTCGCGAGCCACCGCCACGGGGCGGACACCCTGAACCGCACCCCGAGATCGCATGAGCGCGTTGCTGGAGCGAGAACGCGAGCTGGCGGAGCTCGACGCGATGGTCACCGAAGTGCGTGCTGGACGCGGCTGCTTCGCCGCGATCGAGGCGGCCGCCGGGCTCGGCAAGACCCGCCTGCTGCAGGCCGCCCGCAGCACCGGTCAGGAGGCCGGGATGCGCGTGCTGGCCGCGCGGGCGACGGAGCTCGAGCGCGACTTCCCGTTCGCACTCGTGCGTCAGCTGTTCGAGCCGCATCTCGCGACGCTCGACGCTCCCGCGCGCGAGGCGCTGTTCGAGGGCGCGGCCGGCGCGGCGCGGGGCGCGCTCGGCCTCAACGGGGAGGCGCCGACTCCCGACACATTCGCGGTCCTGCATGGCCTCTACTGGCTGACCGCGGGGCTCGCCGAGCAGGAGCCGCTGCTGCTCGCGATCGACGACGCGCACTGGTCCGACGCCGCCTCGCTCGACTACGTCGGCTTTCTGCTGCCGCGGCTCGAGGAGCTGCCCGTGCTCCTCGCGATCACCTGCCGTCCAAACGAGGCTGGCGCCGAGAGCAGCCTCGCGCGCATCGCGACCGATGGCCTCGCGCGCCGCCTCGCCCCGCGCCCGCTCGGCCGCACGGCCGCGGCCACGCTGCTGACCGCGGAGCTGGACGAGGAGCCGGAGGACGCGTTCGCCGCCACCTGCCACGCGGTCAGCGGCGGCAACCCGTTCCTGCTGCACGAGCTGGCGCGCACGATCGCCGCGCAGGCGATCAGCCCCAGCGCGGAGCAGGCGCCGCGGGTGCACGAACTGGCGCCCGAGCGGGTCGCCCGCACGGTGCTCGTGCGCCTTGCACGCCTCTCCCCCGAGGCGCAGGCGGTCGCGCACGCGCTCGTCGTGCTCGGCGACGACGCCGACCACGGACTCGTCGCCGAGCTCGCGAAGCTCGACACCGAGACGACGTTCGCCGGCGCGGATGCCCTGCGCGCCGCGGTGATCCTCGATCCGGCCGCCGCCTCGCTGCGCTTCGTCCACCCGCTCGTGCGCACGGCGCTGCACCACGAGCTGCCGGCCGGCGAGCGCGCGGACGCACACGCGCACGCCGCGGAGCTGCTGCGGGCGCGCGGCGCCAGCTCGCAACGGCTCGCCGCCCACCTCGTCGCGACCGAGGCGCGTGGCGACCGGGCGACGGTCGAGACGCTGCTGGAGGCCGGTGGGAAGGCGCTCGCAAGCGGCGCGCCCCGCTCGGCGATCACCTATCTGACGCGCGCGCTGCGCGAGCCGGCGCCGCCGAACCTGCGCGCCGACGTGCTGCATCCGCTCATCACCGCGTGCATCCGCGCAACCGACCACGCCGCCTTCACGACGATCGAGTCGGAGGTGCTCGCCGAGCTCGAGCGCAACCCGGCGTTGCTCTCGCGGTGGGCGGTAAAGCTCTCGACCTGGATGGCGATCACCGGTCGCACGGACCAGGCGATCGCACTGCTCGAGCGGGCAATTGCCGTCGCCGTCGACCGCGACGAGATCGACGGCGCCGTCCAGCTGGAGGCGCAGCTGGGGAAGCTCGCCCAGCTCTCGCCGGACGCCGCACGCGCACGCATCGCGCGCTATCGCGAGCGCATCGACCCGGACAGCATGACCGGCCGGCTGTGGGCCGCCCTCGCCGCGCGCTGGGCGCTCAGCGACGGGACCGCCGCGGAGGGGATCGAGCTCGCGCGGCATGCGCTGCGCGACGACGGAGCGATCCTGATCGAGCAATCGGAGCTCACCGCCCCGGGCGACGCCGTGATGGTGCTCGCGCTCGCCGACGACATCGAGCACGCGGACCGTGCAGCGAGACAGGCGCTGGCCTTCGCGCGCCGGCGCAGTGCCGTCCCGGAGCTCGCGGGCGCGTGGTGGCTGAACGCCTACGTCGCGCTGTGCGCCGGCGACCTCGCGGCGGCGGAGGCCGACGCCCGGCAGAGTGTGAGCGTGGCACGGCTCGGAGGGCTGATCGCCGCGGAGCTGATCCTGACGCCGGGGCTCGTCCTCATCCTCGTCGCGCGCGGCGAGATCGACGCTGCCGCCGCAGAGCTCGCGAGAAACGGGCTGGCCGACGGCCCGATCCCGGACAGCCCATGGTTGATGGCCATGTCGCTCGCGCGTGGCGTCCTGCGGCTTGGCCAAGGTCGGTTCCGCGAAGCGGCGGACGACCTCGTCGAGCTGCACGAGCGCAAGCAGCGGTGGGGAATCGGCGGCAGCATCATGGCCCAGGCCGGCGCGTTCGGGGCGCTGGCGCTGACCGCCTGCGGAGCGCGCGAGCAGGCGTGCGAGCTGGCGGCGGCGGATCTGGCTCATGCGGAGCGCTGGGGTGCGCCGAGAGCGCATGCGTTCGCGTTGGGCGCGATGGGGGTCGCCGTCGGCGGGGCGGACGGGATCGCGCTGCTCGAGCAGGCGACGGAGATCGTCGCCGACCCGCCTGCCTTGCACATGCGCGCGATCCTGCTGACCCAGCTCGGCGTCGCCCTGCGGCACGCCAACCGCCGCGCGGAAGCGCGCGTGCCGCTGCGCGAGGGGCTCGAGCTTGCACGGCGCTGCGGCGCCGGCGGCATCGCGAAACAGGCCTACGACGAGCTGCAGGCGACCGGCGAGAAGGTACGCCGCTGGACCCCGATCGGGGTCGCGTCGCTCACGCCGAGCGAGCGGCGCGTCGCGGAGATGGCGGCGAGCGGGATGACGAACCGGCAGATTGCGCAGGCACTGTTCCTGACCGTCAAGACGATCGAGACCCACCTGGCGGCGACGTACGACAAGCTCGGGATCCACTCCCGGCGCGAGCTGCCGGAGGCGCTCGGTGGCCAGCCCGACATTGCAACGGTGACAACCGCGCGTTAGCCGAACGATGTTCGTCCGCGTGTGGTGATCACGGACAACGCGGCTGGTCGCGCTCGGCGCGCTCGCGGAAGCGGGCCAGCACGGGCGCGTGCTCGACGATGAACCGGTCCGGCTGGTCGCCGGCGATGCGGCGGCCGGCGGCGAAGGCGAGGTACGGCCGGCCGCTCGTCGCGACGCCGGCCGGGCAGGCGCGCAGCCTCGCGACCGCGCGATCGACGTCCGCCGACGACAGCGACCGCGCCGGACCCGAGGCGGCGAGCGGGCGCGTGAAGAGCCGTGGATCGCCGGGAGCGACGAGCAGCGAGCCGACCTGTAGGGCGCCGAGCGCGACCGCCGCGCCGGCCAGCGCGACCCGGCCGCCGGAGCGCGCCCGCAGCGCCGCGACGACTCCCGCCGCCGCCAGGCACAGCAGCGGCGGCTCGATCGCGACCACAACCGTCAGGTAGCTGCCGTGCTTGAACAGCGTGAGCAGCAGCAGGAGCGCGCCGAGCGCGGCGGCGGCGAGGGCGCGCAGCAGCGCCGGGTCCGCGACGACGCGGCGCGCCGGCCACGCGAGCGCCGCGCACGCGAGCAGCGGCAGCAGGTTCCAGCCGGCCTGCGTCCACAGTCCGCCGACGTAGCGCAGGGTCGCGGTCCCGGTCTGCCGCTGCGCGCGCACGGCGCCGTCGAGCAGCGGCTCGCCGAAGGCGAGCAGGAAGCCGCCCGCCAGCACGGCGCCGGCGACGACGAGGCTCAGCAGCGCACGCGCGCGCGAGCGTGCCGCCAGCGCGACCGCGAGCGCCGGCAGCGCGAACGCCAGCTTGAACGCGACCGCGAGCCCCGCGAGCGCGCCGGCGAGCAGGGCGCCGCCGCGTCCCGGCCGCGCGCCGGCCAGCGCGGCGCCCAGCAGCAGCGGCGCCGCGAACGTCTCCGGCACGAGCTGGGCGTGCTCGCGCAGCGCCCACGGCGTCACCAGCGCCAGCAGCCCGGCGCTCACCGCGGCGGCGCGCGAGCGCGTCAGCCGCCACGCGCAGGCGAGGACGAGCAGCGACGTGACGAGCGCCACGACCGCCAGCCCCGCCCGCAGCCCGCCGACCGAGTCGCCGAACAGCCCGAGCAGCCCGGCTCCCGCGTAGTACACCGGCGGCGGCTGCGCGGCCGCCACGTCGCGGTAGAGCGCCGAGCCGTCCAGCACAAGCCGCCCGCTGAGGGCGTACACCCCGTCGGAGAACTCCCAGTACGCGTCTCCCTGCCACACGCGCAGCAGGACCAGGACGAGGATCGCGAGCAGCGCCCACGCGGCCAGGGCCGGGGCACCGAGCCCGCGCCGAGCGCGGCTCAACCGCCGATCGGCGCGCGCGGGTTCGCGCCCCAGAACAGCTGGGTGCCGAGCATGCCGATCAGGTGCACGTAGACGATGTTCAGCACCATCGACTTCGCCGTCGCGGTGCCGACGCCGACCGGCCCGCCGCTCGCCGTATAGCCGTAGTAGCAGCCGACGATCACGATCCCGGTTGCCATGAAGGCGCCCTTGAGCATGCTGTAGAGCAGGTCGGTCGGGTTCTGGAAGGCCCAGAAGATCAGGTCGTAGCCGCCGGGCGAGACCTCGTGGATCTGGATCACGACCGCGAGGTAAGAGGCGATGAACGCCGCCCCCACGCCGCCGATGTAGACAAACGGCAGCACCATCCACGAGGCGAGCAGGCGCGTCCCGCACAGGAACGTCATCGAGCTGATGCCCATCACCTCGAGCGCGTCGATCTCCTCAGTGATCCGCATCGAGCCGATCTCGGCGACGATGCCGGTCCCGACCTTCGCGGCCATCATGTAGCCGAACGCGTACGGCACGAGCTCGCGCAGGTCGCACCACGCCGTGAAGACGCCCGAGTACGCCGGCGTGCCAGCCGCGCGCGTGAAGTACGCGCCCTCGATCCCGCACTGCAGGCCGATGATGAAGACGAGGCCCCAGATGACGATCGTCGAGGAGAGGATCAGCAGCCCCGATTGGCGCAGCGCCTCGCCGAAGAAGCGGAAGACGCGGCCGCCGTACACCTCGCGGAAGCACTGCGCGGTGAAGCGGGCGATGTCGCCGAAGTTCTCGACCCAGCCGCGTGGAACCGCCAACCAGCTCACGCGCCGGAGTGTACGACCTGGCCGACGGAGGGTGCGCCGGGTCCAGCAGGCGCGCGCGAGGTGCGATGATGCGCAGCATGGCTGATCTCGAACGTCGTTCCCCCTCTCGCGTCTCGCGCCGTCAGCGCGAGCAGCGCGCCTATCAGCTCGTGCTCGCGACGGCCGGCCTCGCGCTGATCGCCGTCGTCGGCATCGTGCTCGCGATTGCGAACGTAATCGGCGGCACGATTCCGGTGCTTGCCGCGATCCTCGCCGTCGTCTGCGGCCTGCTGCTGCGGCGCACGCTCAGAGGACGCTGACCGGGCGCTTCGCCTCGCGCAGGTAGCCGGCCACGAGCGCGACGATCCCGGCGAGCGCAAAGCACATCGCCGCCAGGCCCCAGCCGCCCGCGACGTCGGAGAACCAGTGCACGCGCAGGTAGATGCGCGTCAGCCCGACGACGATCGCAAGAGCGAGTCCGACGATCAGCAGCGTCGCCTGGACGGCAAGCCGCGGGAAGGCATGCCGGAGCGCGACGGCGATCGCCACCCAGCAGACGGCGTAGGCAGCGTGCCCCGACGGGTACGCGCCGCCGCTCACGTCCACGAGCGCGTCGAGTGGACGCGGACGGCCGAACGCGCCCTTCGTGATGTGGACCCCGGCGTAGGTGAGCGCGAGCCCGCCGAGCAGCGCGAGCCCCTCCAGTCCGTGCCGTCTCCACAGCAGCACGAGGGCAGTGACGACCAGCGCGCCGCCCGCGATCGGCAGTGCACCCAGCTGCGTAAGCGCCTTCGCAAGATCGGTCAGCCACGGCGTCTCGATCGCGTCCGACCAGCGCATGCCGCGGTGGTCCCCGGCCGTCAGCTCCGTCACCGGGTCGATGACCAGCAGATAGCCGAAGAAGACAAAGCTGCCGACCGCTGCGATTGCCAGCAGCGTCGTCAGCTCCAAGCCGAGCTGACCGGGCGTGAGGCGGTCCCACACGAAGCGCGCCGGGCGTGCGAGGCGACGAGCGAGAACGCGTCCGCCGCGGATCAGGAGCCCGAGCACGGGCGTGTGCTCGTGCGCATCGACCCATGCGTCGAGCTGCGCGCGGTTCTCGTCGACACGCAACCAGCGGACCGCAGCGATGAGCGCGACCACGAGCACGATCGTCGTCCCGAGCGCGAGCGCGCCCTTCTTCGCGATCTCCAGCACCGCATCGAGCGAGTGCCAGAAGATGAAGCCGACGAGGCAGAACAGCGTCCCCATCGCCCCCGCGGCCAGCACGTCGTAGGGCAGGAAACGCCGCAGCGGCATGCCGGAGGACGCGGCGAGGAACGGCGAGACGGCGCGCACGAGGCCGACCCAGCGGCCGAGGAAGACAGCCTTGCCGCCGTGGCGGTCGTAGAAGCGCTCGACCTGCTCGATCCGCTCCTCGGTGATCTGAAAGCGGGGGCCGTGCCTGACGAGGAAGTCGCGGCCGAGGCGATGTCCGAGCGCGAAGCTGACGAGGTCGCCGGCGACGGCGGTCGTCCACACGATCGCGATCAGCACGATCACGTCGATCTCACCCTGGCCGGCAACGAAGCCGCCGACGACGATCGCCGTCTCCCCCGGGATCACGAGGCCGAGGAACGCCCCGCTCTCAAGGAAGCACAGCACGCCGACGAGCAGGTACGTCCAGGGGCCGAGCGTCGAGCCGACGTCCTTGAGCACCGTGTCGAGGTTCGGCAGCTCGAACAGGCCAAGCCCATAGGCCGCCGCCGCGAGCGCCGCGATCCCACCGCCCACGAGCATCGTGGGCTCCAGGCGTCGCCGTCTCCAGATCAGGTAGGCGGTAAGCAGGACCGCCGCGGCGAGCCAGACGGGTCTCATGCGCCGGCGCGGGCCTCGTCGACGGCCAGCTCGATGTAGCGCGCGAGGCGGCGGGTGAACGCCTTCGGCGGCTCGGCGTAGATGCGGCGGCCGAGTCGGAAGGCTTCGGCGCACAGCTCGCCGGAGCGGTGTGCGATCAGCGCGCGCAGCTCCGCACGTTGCGCGTCGACGACGGGTGCGAGCGGCGGCGCGTCGTCTGCGAGCCGCTCATCCAGCACGGCAAGGTCGTGGTCGTCGCCGAGCAGCTCGCTCAGCCCGTGCGCCGCCTCCGCCTGCGCTTCGAGCAGGTCGGGCCAGGCAGGTCCCAGCAGGCGCTGGTGGTACCAGAGGTCCTTCGCGCGCTTGCGCCATGCATGCAACAGCTCCGGCTCGGGCGCGGCGCGCGCGACCGCGAACGCCTCGCGCCCGCGCACGTACGCGCGCGTGATGCCGGCAACCACCGTGTCCCAGTCGGCAGCATCGAGCGGCCACGCCTCGATACGCAGCTCGGCGGCATGCAGCCGTTCGATCACGGGCGCGAAGCGGCCGGCGTCGCCGCCCTCACCGTTCGCGGCGGCGGCCTGGGCCACGAGCGCCTCACGCAGCGCATCGAACACATCGGCCGGCAGCCGGCCAGCGGCCTGCTCAGCAAGCTTTTGCGCTGTCGCAACGCGTACGTCGGCGTCGCGCGCGCCCGACAGCGCGAGGCCGATGTCACGCAGCGCGTCGTTCTCGAGCCGGTAGGCGCTTCTCCCCAGCGCCGGGCGCACAAGCCGCAGCAGCGCGCGCGTCTTTTTCAGGTCCTTGCGCGCCTCGTGCACCGCCTTGACGGAATCCTCGCTCGCGCGCTCCAGCCGCTCCACCGCATCGGCGAGCTGCTCGCGCGCGCACTGGCGCACGCCGTTTGGCACCGGGTCAGCGAAGCTCAGCCGATACGACATCGCAGCGCTCATCGTGCCCGATCAGAACACGACTGTGCGGTTCTCATGCACGAGCACGCGGTCGTCGAGGTGGCGCTGGACCGCGCGCGCGAGCACCGTGCGCTCGACGTCGCGCCCAAGTCGGACGAGCTGCGGGACGTCGTCGCGGTGGCTGACGCGTACGACGTCCTGCTCGATGATCGGACCCGCGTCGAGCTCCTCCGTGACGTAGTGGGCGGTCGCGCCGATGATCTTCACGCCGCGCTCGCTCGCGCGTCGGTACGGATCCGCCCCTGCAAACGCCGGCAGAAACGAGTGGTGGATGTTCACGACGGGCGCGCCGACCTGCGCGAGGAAGTCGCCGCTGAGGATCTGCATGTAGCGCGCGAGCACGACGAGCTCGAAGCGGCCGGCGAGCTGCTCCAGCATCGCCGCCTCGGCCTGCGGCTTTGTCTCCGGCGTGACGGGGACGTGCGCGAACGGCACGCCGAAGCGCGCGACGTCCTCCTCGACGAGGCGATGGTTGGACAGCACGAGCCCGACGTCGGCATCGAGCTCGCCGCTGCGCCAGCGCCACAGCAGGTCGAGTAGGCAGTGGTCCTCGCGCGAGACGAGGATCGCCATGCGCTTGCGGTCGGCGGCGTAGGCGATCGACCACTCCATCGCGAACGGCTCGGCGACCTGTGCCGTGAACGCTTGCTCCAGCTCCGCACGACCGAGGTCGAGGCCGTCGATGTGGAAGACCATCCGCATGAAGAACGTCCCGCCGGCGGGATCGGTCGAGTGCTGGTCGGCGTCGAGGATGTTCGCGCCGTGCTCGAACAGGAAGCGCGAGACGGCCGCGACGATGCCGGGCCGGTCGGGACAGGAGATCAGCAGCCGCGCGACGTGCGGACGAGCGTTACCCGGATCCCGCCCACCCGCCGTCATCGCCCGCGCTAGCGCCGGTCGTCGAGCGCCGCGGCGTACCAGGCGCCGTCGCGCCGGCCAAGCGTCAGCTTGCTCTCGGCCCCGTCGGCGGCGGTCACGAGGAAGACGGCGAGGTCCTCGTCGGTGCCGGGCTCGTCGATGATCTGCACGAGCTGCAACTCGGCAACGCGGGTGTCGGGGCGGCGCTCGCTGAAGGCGTCGCGCGCGGTCGCTTCCAGGGCGCCGCGCTCCCAGCCGCGGTCGGCGGCGACGGCAGCCGCCAGGTCGCGGTCGACCGCCGCGAGGCTTTGCTCGAACGCGATTGCGCCGAGCGCGTTGCGGCGCGAGGCCATCGCGGCGCCGAGGACCGCGAGCAGCAGCAGGACGCCGAGGACGACCAGCACGATGACGAGGATCACGGACATGCCCGGGATCCTAGACCCGCCGTCCTCAAAGCGTCCTAAAGCAGCACGTTGCGGGCAGCGAGGTGCGTGCCGACCTTGCGCTTCACGCGCTGGAGCGCGTTGTCGACCGTCTTCGTGTCGCAGTCCAGCCGCTTGCCGACGTCCTCATACGAGTGACCGTCGAGATAGAGCGACAACACGCGCGACTCGAGCTCCGACAGCACGGTCGAGAGGCACGCGACGAGTGCCTGCAACTCCTCGGAGCTGATCACCTGGTTGACGGGGTCGAACGCGGTTGGGCCGGGGATCACCTCGTCGAGCGTCGGCTCGCCTTCACCGGCGGCGTTCGACGGCGATGAGGAGAACGACAGGTACTGATTCAGCGGCGTGTGCTTGTTGCGCGTGGCGGTCTTCACCGCCGTGATGATCTGGCGCGTGATGCACAGCTCCGCGAAGTTGCGGAAGCTCGACTCGCGGTCGGTCCGGTAGTCGCGGATCGCCTTGTAGAGGCCCACGAGGCCCTCCTGGATCAGGTCGTCGCTGTCGCCGCCGGCGAGGAAGTACGACGAGGCCTTCAGGCGGACGAAGCCGTAGTAGCGGCGCACGAGCCGGTCGTACGCGTCGGGGTTTCCCTGCTTGGCGAGGGCGATAAGGAACCCATCATCAACCTGAAGCTGAGAATGAGAGTTCTGGGAGATTCGAGCCACGAGATGTCCTTTCGAGGGTCGCGGAGACCGCGAACCGTCGCTTCGTGACGCTTTACCTCCCCAGGCGCCGCACCGATCTTGCTATTCGGGTCGGATGGATGAGCCTCAAGCTCAAGTCCACCCTTATGACGCGCGGCAGCTTGCCAAGTTATGGACCCCCTGTCAAGGGGGAACTGCAAACCGCGTTTCAGCTGCGCTGGCGGGTGATCTCGTAGAGCAGCGCGGCGGCCGCGGCCGACACGTTGAGCGAGCCGATGCGCCCGTGCAGTGGCAGCGCGATCAACTCGTCGCACGATCTGGCGACGCGCGGGCGCAAGCCGCTCCCCTCCGAGCCGAGGACGAGCACGACCTTGCCGCTGTAGTCGGGCTGCGTGTAGGTGGTGCGCGCGTCGCCGTCGGCCCCGTATGACCAGGCGCCCACTCTGCGGGCGCCGAGCAGGAAGTCGGCGAGGTTGCGCACGCGCGCGATCGCGAGATGCTCGACCGCCCCAGCCGACGCCTTGCACACCGCCGGCGTGACTTCGGCGCTGCGGCGCTCGGGGATCACGACGCCGGTCGCACCCGCGCACTCGGCCGTGCGGCAGATCGCGCCGAGGTTCTGCGGGTCCTGGATCTCGTCGAGCGCGACGATCAGCGCGTCCTCGCGCGCGAGCAGCTCGGCGGCATCCGCGTAGCGGTACGGCTCGACCTCGGCGCAGACCCCCTGGTGGTCGGGCGAGCCGGCGCGCCGCTCAATCTCCTCGGCAGGGGCCGTCTGCACAGGCGCCCCACGCAGCCACGGTTCGCGCACGGCCCGTTCGGTCGACCATACCTGTCTGACCGTGCGCGGTCCGCGCAGCGCCTCATGGACGGCGTTGCGGCCGTAAAGGACCATCGGGCCAACGGCCTGCGCGGCGGCGACGCGCGACGAGGACCGATCCGCGGCCGAGCGCTCACGCGACGGGCGACGGGGCGGCGGCGGCACCATCAGGCGCGCGGCACGAGCGTCGGGCCGTCGGCGCTGTCGCGGACTTCCCAACCGAGGGCGGCCAGCTCATCGCGCAGGCGGTCGGCCGCGGCGAAGTCCTTCGCAGCGCGCGCTGCCTGGCGACGCTCCAGCAGCCGCCGCGCGGCCTCATCGGGTCCGCCGGCCGCGGCGTCAGCGTCGAGCAGACCGCCGAGCGCGAGGACGCGGAGCATCTCCCGCAGGTCCGTGTCCCCCACCTGCTCGCCGACCTCCGCGCGCCGGTTCGCCTCGCGCACCCACTCGAACACCGCTGCCCACGCTCTCGGCGTGTTGAAGTCGTCCGCGAGCGCGTCGAAGAACGCTTCGCGCAGCGGTGTGAGCGCGGCCGGCGAGTCGCCCGCGACGAGCCGTCGGCCGGCGTCCTTGATCCGCTCGACGCTCCGCGCCGCCTCGCTCAGCCGTTCATCCGAGTAGGCGATCGGTTGGCGGTAGTGGCCGGCGCAGAAGTAGGCGATCAGCGCGTCGCGGCCGTGCGCGGCGAGCGCCTCGTGCAGCAGGAAGATGTTGCCGACCGACTTCGCCATCTTCTCGCCCTCGAGCCGCACCATCCCGTTGTGGACCCACAGGCGCGTGAGCGGCTCGCCGCGCGCCGCCGCCGTCTGCGCCGCCTCGTTCTCGTGGTGCGGGAAGACGAGGTCCGAGCCGCCGCCGTGGACGTCGAACTC
>Ga0070705_100000933_pt1 | contig 16375 bp, 16 predicted proteins | sample KBSK5253metaG_FD_65455 | JGI IMG/M metagenome (GOLD analysis project Ga0070705, IMG submission 65455) | Corn, switchgrass and miscanthus rhizosphere microbial communities from Kellogg Biological Station, Michigan, USA - KBS K5-25-3 metaG | ecosystem: Host-associated > Plants > Roots >... | reverse complement strand
TTCTTCCGCATCTACGAGAACCAGCTGGTGCGCGAGACGGAGGCAGAGCTGATCGCCCAGGCGGCTGTGCTCGCCGCATTGCTCGATCGGGCCGTGACGGCATCGGCCGCGGAGCTGGGCGACTATGGTGCCCCGGTCGCCCAGCGGAGCGTGCCGTCTCGCTACACGAGGAGCCAGGCCGACCAGGAGACTCCGGCCGAGCCGCTGATCGACCTCGCCACCCACGCCACCCGGTCGCGCCGGCCCCTTGCCCTCGCGGCCGCGGAGCCGGCGAGCCCCGCCATGCTGCGGATCGGCGCGGAGATCGCGGCCCTGTTCCTCGACGCGCAGAGGACCACGCTTGCCGGTCTGCGCGTGCTCGACCACCGCGGCGTGGTGATCGGCGGCCGCGACGAGCTCGGCCAGTCGCTGGCCCACGTCGAGGAGGTGGCCGAGGCGATGCAGGGCCGCTACGCCAGCGCGCTGCGCCAGCGGGCGCCGGACAGCCCGACGCCGCCGCTGGCCTCGCTCAGCCGCGGCACGGGCGTGCGGATCTTCTCGGCGTTCCCGGTGGTGCGGGGCGATCGGCTGCTCGGCATCGTCTACCTGTCGCGGACGCCCAACAACATCCTGCGCCACATGTACGCCACGCGCGACCGCTTCCTGCTGGCAGGGCTCACCATTCTCGGCCTCACCCTGCTGCTCGGCTGGGTGACGACGCGAACCCTGGTACGGCCCATCAACCGGCTGGCGGCGCAGGCGGCCGAGCTGGGCCGCGGCAACCGCGCGGCGCTGGCGCCGCTCGATCACTACGGCACGCACGAGCTGGCGGCGCTGGGCCGCAGCTTCCTCGACATGGCAACAGCCCTCGACGGGCGCTCGCAGTACATCCGCGACTTCGCCGCCCACGTCTCGCACGAGCTGAAAGGCCCGCTCGCCGCCATCCGCGGCTCGGCCGAGCTGCTGCAGGAGCATCTCGCAACGATGAGCGAGGCCGATCGCTGCCGCTTCCTCGCCAACATCGTCGCCGACACCGACCGCCTGCGTCTGCTGGTGAGCCGCCTGATCGAGCTGGCGCATGCCGAGAACGTGCCCCGGGCCGATACGTCCATCGACATCGCCGCCGCCGTCGACCGGCTGGCGCGGCGTCACGCCGGCAACGGCCTCGCCATTACGCGGACGGGCGAGGAGCGGCTTGAAACCTGCATTTCCGCCGAGAGCTTCGAGATCGTCGCGACCAACCTGATCCAGAACTCGATGGAGGCGGAGGCCGCCGCCATCGAGGTGCACCTCGAGGCGACCGAGACGGCGGCCAGGATCGCCTTCAAGGACAACGGCCGCGGCATCACGGAGGGCAACCGGGCCCGCATCTTCGAACCGTTCTTCACCACCCGCCGCGAGCGCGGCGGCACCGGCCTCGGTCTGCGGATCGCGCGCTCCCTGATCGAGGCACAGGAGGGCACGATCGAGCTGTTGCCGGGCTCACGGGGCGCCGTCTTCGCGCTGACGCTGCCGAGGTCGCGGCCACCGCGCTGAGACAGCCCGCGCGGGGGCTGGGCGGCTACACCTCGATCTTCCCCTCCGCCACCGGGACGGCATGGCCGCCGATGCGGACGGCCGCGAGCTTGCCGTACTCCACCTCCACCGTGAGAGCGATGGTGCTCGGCCGGCCCATCTCGTAGCCCTGCTCGATGACACGCTTGTGCGCCCCGTCGGGGAGCGCGTCGAAGCGGTGCACCACGCCGGCAAAGGCGGCAGCCGCGGAGCCGGTGGCCGGGTCCTCGGGAATGCCGAGGTCGGGGGCGAACATGCGGGCGTGGAAGCTCGACGTGGTATGCACCGCCTGGCGGCAGTAGAGGAACGCCCCCTGGCCCTGCAGCGCCCCGTCCCAATGGGTCGTGGCCACCCGCGCTTTGCCGATGGCGTCGAGCGATGCGACGGGGACGAAGGCGAAAACATTGGCGGCGCCGTATCGCGTCGGGCGGTGATTCTCGAAGCCGATCTCGGACGGGATCAGCCCCAGGGCCGCGGCGAGACGGTCGGCCGGCGGCAGCGTGCCGTCCTCGGTGGGCAGCTTCGGGGCGTCGAACTCGGCATAGGGCGCAGCAGCCGGCCGCAGCCGCACGCCGACGCGCACGATGCCGACGCCTTCCTCCAGCACGATCAGCGCGTCGCCGCGGCCGGCAGGCTCAGACGCCCTGAGCAAGGCCAGCAGCGCGCCGGTGCCGACCGTCGGATGGCCTGCGAAGGGAAGCTCGCGCGCCGGCGTGAAAATGCGCACGCGGGCGGTATGCGCGGCGTGCTCCGGCTTGAGCACGAACACGGTCTCCGACAGGTTGAACTCGCGCGCGATCTTCTGCATGCGCGCACCGTCGAGCCCGTCCGCGTCGAGCACCACCGCCAGCGGATTGCCGCCGAAGCGCTCCTCGGTGAAGACATCGAGCACGTGATACGGCAGGTGCATGTCGGTGCCAGATCCTCGAGCCCCTGCGGGTTCCACACCGTGGCACCACACCCTGTGTTTGGCAATTGCCAAGCGACGGTCGCGTCGCAACTCACGAGGTCCTGGACAGCCTCGGCCTGCGGCTTCCGCTTCCGAGATAGATGGTTGGAGCTACGACGTCAGACCCGGAGGCCCGGAGGGGGCTGCCGCCACCGCCGCACTCAACTTCCTTGCGGAACATTGCAGGTCGATCAATTCTTGGCCCCGGCCACCCAACCACCGCAGCCTTGCCACCGGGTCGCCGCATCCGCGGACGTGTGGACATGCCGCGGCCGGAATTGCCGGGCGCAATCCGGGCGTTGCCCGAACGCCGGCCGCGCCGTCCCACACACGCGGCGCCCCTCCCACCATCGAGGTGCCGGCGCCTCGGGCACTTTAGCAGGGGGGCGTATAAGCCAAGGCGCCCCCTCGGGACGGCAGGGGAGAGCCCGCACCTCTGCCGTCCCATCAAAGGCGTCGGACCCCCGGGTCTCAAGGCTTGCGGCCGACAACCCCGGTGGCACAGCCAAAAAAGAACACCTTGAATTCAACCTCGACGCCCTGCTCCACCAGGCATTGCGCAATAAAGCGGCAATCGCCGAAGTTCCGCGTGTAGACGCCGATCATACTGAAGTCTTGCGCGCCTTTGAGCACGATTTTCTCAACTAGCGGGAGTACACGGCTCAAGTAGAAGCGATATAGACCATGCAGCACCCAGCCTTTCGGGTCCGAGGCCTCTATCAACGAGAATACGCCGCCACGCCTCAACACCCGTGCCAACTCCGTGGCCAGGTGCCGCTGCTGACTTTGGTTGAACGTCTTGAGCCCGAAAGTGGAAATCACGAAATCAGCAGACTCGGCAGCCAGCGAGTTTTTCAGGACATCCACTTCGATGAGTTTGATCTTATCGAGGCGGCTCCTGTGCAATCGGTCGAGAGCGCGGCGGATCATCTCGGATGAAATGTCGACAGCGGTTATCGACGCAATGTTTGCCCGCCGTCTTAGGAGGTAGGGCCACGCTTCGCCGGTGCCAGCCATGAGGTCGAGTCCAGTGGCCCCGTCGGGTAGGATCGCCGGCATGTGATCGACGCACTGGCGTCGCCACAAGAAGATAAACCCGAACGAGGCGATCTGGCTCCAGTACCGATAGGCAGCGCTGCATCTGTCGAAAACACCTTTCACAAAGAGTGGGTCGTAAATGTCTTGCACGCGATCGGGTCTCCCTCTGCGGAGCTTATGCTCGCGGACAAGTATGGGGACCGCGGCCTATCGGCGCGGTGCATCGCTATCCGCCTGTCACGCTCATGTGCCGCGCCACGGCGGGGCGGCGCGAGCGGCGGTCGATGACGAAGTCGTGGCCCTTGGGCTTGCGCGCGATGGCTTCGTCGATGGCACGCATCAGCGGGTCGTCGTCGGGGCTGGAGCGCAGCGGCGCGCGCAGATCGGCGGCGTCGTTCTGGCCGAGACACATGTAGAGCGTGCCGGTGCACGTGAGCCGCACGCGGTTGCAGCTCTCGCAGAAATTGTGCGTCATCGGGGTGATGAAGCCGAGGCGACCGCCCGTCTCCTTGATGCGGACATAGCGCGCCGGGCCGCCGGTGCGGAACGGGATGTCCTCCAGCGTCCAGCGGTCCATGAGGCGGGCACGCACGATCGACAGCGGCAGGTACTGGTCGGTGCGGTCGCCGTCGATGTCGCCCATGGGCATGGTCTCGATCAGCGTCAGATCGAAGCCGCGGCCGTGGGCGAAGCGGACGAGGTCGTCGATCTCGTCCTCGTTCGTGCCCTTCAGCGCCACGGCGTTGAGCTTCACCGCGAGCCCCGCCTTCTCGGCGGCGTCGATGCCGGCCATGACCTCGGCGAGGTTGCCCCAGCGGGTGATGGCGCGGAAGCGGTCCGCCTTCAGGGTGTCGAGCGAGATGTTGATGCGGCGCACGCCCACCGCCTTCAGCTCGTCGGCGAACCTGGTGAGCTGGCTGGCGTTGGTGGTGAGCGTCAGCTCGTCGAGGGCCCCCGTCTCCAAATGGCGGGCGAGCGCGCGCAGCAGCCACACGATGTTCTTGCGCACCAGCGGCTCGCCGCCGGTGATCCTGAGCTTGCGCACGCCTCTCGCCACGAAGGCGGAGCATACGCGGTCCAGCTCCTCCAGCGTGAGCAGGTCCTTCCTGGGCAGGAAGGTCATGTGCTCCGACATGCAGTAGGTGCAGCGGAAGTCGCAGCGGTCGGTGACGGAGACCCTGAGATAGGTGATCTGCCGGCCGAACGGATCGACCAGCTCCGGCGCAGCCGCAAAGCTCCTGATGTGCTCGGTCATTCCTGTCTTGCGCGTCCCGGTCTGATGCACCACGTCTCGTTACAGAGCAACTGCCGCGCGAAACCCCCGCCGCCGATCTCGGCAACCGGGCCGAAAAGCAATCGTTGCCCTTTCCTCCACTCCGCCTTTTATCATGGCACGGGCGAGGCGTAATCTCCAGGCTCCCCCGGCCGGCCGGCGTCCGCCCGGTTTGCGGTGCAGCACGGCGGGCGCTTCACGAGCCGGACGCGGCAAAGCGTGGCCTATCGGGCATTCGGCGCAATGGAGAGCAGGCATGGACGAGGACAGGTTCAACCAGTCGCTGCGCAAGTTTCTGAAGCAGGTGGGCGTCACCTCGCAGCGGGAGATCGAGCGCGTCGTGCGTGAGCGGGGCCTCGACAAGGGCGCGCTCAAGGTCAAGGTGGTGCTGACGGCGGCGGGCACCGACCTCAACCACGTGGTCGAGGGAGATATTGCCCTCGATTGACGTGTGCAGTGCCCCAAGGCGGCGCCCGCAATGAAAAAGGCCCGTGGGAGACACGGGCCCTTCTCTCGGACAAAGACCTGTTGCCGCTTACGGGAGGTTGCGCTGCAGCTCCTCGAAGTACGACCTGCCGTCGAACGCGCTCGCCGGCGCCACCAGGGGCGCCGCCACGCCGGCCAGAACCGCCAGGGCGATCAGGGCAGAAGCCAGGGTTCTCATGATCGTCTCCCATCTGAGTGTGGGCTCGTGTGCCACTTTTGGATGGCTTCGCGGCCCGTGCTCTTGAGACGGCCTGGCGAACCCCACCCGCACGCAACGGATATAGTCCTTCCACTGCGGTTCGCGAGCCGCCCTCACGTGAGCGTGACAAACAGTGATCGGAGGTGTCGATCCGAGGTGTGAGACCCTCTGGGTCTGACACCATTGCTCTGGCCCCGTTCAGGTCATGGTGTCAGACCCAGAGGGTCTGACACCTTTGCCGACGCCGAGGATCCTTACGATGAAATCGGCGATTGCCTCGGCGTCGTCGAGGGCGAACACCGGCCGCCCGGCCCCGTCGCAGGCGTGGTCGGCCGCGATGGCGACGACGTGGGGGTCGGTCGCGGCCAGCGGCACGGCGCGTGCCGACGCCAACCGGCGCGCCTCGATCTTGGGGATCGGCGCGGCCTTGAAGCCTTCGACGATGACGAGGTCGCACGGCTCCAGGCGGCCGATCATCTCGTCGAGGGACGGCTCCGGGGCGCCACGCAGCTCGCGCACCACCGCCCAGCGCCTGGGGGAGACGATGGCCACCTGGGCGGCGCCGGCGCGGCGATGGCGGGCGCTGTCGGTGTCGGCGTCGTCGATCTGGAAATCGTAGTGGGCGTGCTTGACGCTCGCAACCTGGAGGCCGCGGCGCGTGAGCTCGGCGATCAGGCGCGTCACCAGCGTGGTCTTGCCGGAGTTCTTCCAGCCGGCCACGCCGATCACCGGGGGCGTACGCGCGGCGCGGCTCATGGCGCAACCCGCGCCAGCAGTGCGCGCAGCTCGCCAAGCTCCTGCGGCGTGTTGGCGTTGAAGAACGGGTCGAGCTCCGTGCCGCCCACCTCCACGAACGGGAACGACACCGGCACGGTGCCGTGGCGGTCCGTCCAGGCGAGCACCTTGCGGACGCCGGCGGCCAGCTGTGCCTCCAGGTCGTCGGCCAGCGCGACCGGCCACAGGCCGATCACGGGGTGCAGCCCCCCGGCCGACCGGGCCAGCGGGATGGCACCTGAGCGACCCACCAGGGCCTGGAGGCACCGCTCAACCAGGTCGCGCGGCAGCAGCGGAGCGTCGCCGGCGGCGGTGGCGATCCAGCGCGCAGCCGGGGCATTGGCGCGGGACCAGCGCATGCCCGCCAGCACGCCCGCCAATGGCCCGGCGAAATCGGGAACCGTATCGGCCACCACCGGCAGGCCGAACGCGGCAAACCGCGCCGGATCGCCGTTGGCGTTGACGACGACGCGGCCGACCTGGGGCGCCAGGCGCTCGATGACGTGCGCCAGCATCGGCTTGCCGGCGAGATCGAGCAGCCCCTTGTCGCCGCCGCCCATGCGGCGCGACTGTCCGCCGGCGAGGATGACGCCGGTGACTGACGGTGCAAGGTCCGGCGGATCTCGGTGGACCGTATCCTGGATCATGAGCGGGGCATGGTAGCGGACGGCTCGGCCGTGTCCAGCGCAGACGTCAGAGGGTGGTGTCTCAGTTTGGAGTCGGCCGCCAGGCCGCCGTAAAGCCATTTTGCGGGCGCGTGCGAGGTGCTATCTTTGACGAGGAGACTTGAGGACCATGACCGAGCGCAAGCCTTCGGGGATGAGCTGGGAGACATGGATCGAAGCGCAGATCCGTGTTGCCAGGGAACAGGGAGCCTTCGACAACCTGCCGGGGGCCGGTAAGCCCCTCCCGAATCTCGGTGAGGAATACGACCCTGACTGGTGGGTGAAGCAGTTCGTCCAGCGCGAGCAGGTCTCCATACTGCCGCCATCGCTTGAGCTGCTCCGCAAGGTGGAGGCGGAGCTCGCCGCGATCGAGAAGCTCGACGACGAGGCGGCCGTCCGTCTTCGGGTTGCCGCGCTCAACGTCGAGATCGCCAAGGTCAACGCGACCGTGATGGAGGGGCCGCCGACGCGTCTTAGCACGCTGGATGTCGATAAGGTCGTGGCGCGTTGGCGGCGGACCCGCTCCGCCAATTCTCGGTAGCTCTCCGGTCTCACGGCCACCCGAAGCGACGAAGCATTGCCTGGGGTGGTATTATCAATTTCGAATTGAGACACTACCACGTGTCAGAGCTGTCAGCCCAAACGCCGCAGGCGGCAAGCTTGCTGGGGTGAGGCGCGTTGCCTAGAGTCGCGCAGCCATTTCACCGGGAGGCGGGCGGACAGACCCCATGCGTTTCAACGGAACCACCGACTACGTTGCCACCGACGATCTCAAGGTGGCCGTCAACGCCGCCATCACCCTGCAGAGGCCGCTTCTGGTGAAAGGGGAGCCCGGAACCGGCAAGACGGTGCTCGCCATCGAGGTGGCCAAGGCGATCGGCGCGCCGCTGATCGAGTGGCATATCAAGTCCACCACCAAGGCGCTGCAGGGCCTCTACGAGTACGACGCGGTGAGCCGCCTGCGCGACAGCCAGCTGGGCGACCCGCGCGTGGCCGACATCGCCAACTACATCCGCAAGGGCAAGCTGTGGGAGGCCTTCACCCACAGCCAGCGCCCGGTGCTGCTGATCGACGAGATCGACAAGGCCGACATCGAGTTCCCCAACGACCTGCTGCAGGAGCTCGACCGCATGGAGTTCTACGTCTACGAGACGGGCGAGACCATCAAGGCGCAGCATCGCCCCGTGGTCATCATCACCTCCAACAACGAGAAGGAGCTGCCCGACGCCTTCCTGCGCCGCTGCTTCTTCCACTACATCAAGTTCCCCGATGCCGGCACCATGCGTGCCATCGTGGAGGTGCACTTTCCGAACCTCAAGGGGCGGCTGGTGTCGGAGGCGCTCAGGATGTTCTACGACCTGCGCGAGGTGCCGGGCATCAAGAAGAAGCCCTCCACCTCGGAGCTGCTCGACTGGATCAAGCTGCTCCTCAACGAGGACATCGCGCCCGAGACCCTGCGCGAGAACGACCCGCGCAAGCTGATCCCGCCGCTCGCCGGCGCGCTGCTCAAGAACGAGCAGGACGTGCACCTCCTGGAGCGGCTGGCGTTCCTGTCGAGGCGTCAGGGGTAGGGCCGGATTGGGAAGAGGAGGGGGCTGAGATGATCAACGAGGCCCCGCTGGCGCGCTTCCAGCCGCTGGCCGAGGGGCTGGTGAGGCCCATCTATGCCGACTACGCGTTCGGCAACATCCCCTCCACCATCGAGCACCTTCTCACGGGTGGGACAACCGGCGCCCTGCTGCCGCCCGACTGCTTCGGCGGCAGCTATCCGCAGCCGAAGAAGGTCGTGCTGTTCCTGGTCGATTCCTTCGGCTGGCAGTTCTGGCAGCAATACCGCCGCCGCTTCCGCACCACCGCCCGCGTCGCCGACGAGGGCACGCTGACGCCCATCTCGGCCCTGTTCCCCTCCACCACCGCGGCCTCCGTGACGACGCTCAACTGGGGCGTGCTGCCGAGCGAGCATGCGCTCTACGAGTGGAACATCTACATCCCCGCCTACGGCGAGGTGATCCAGTCGCTGGCCTTCAGCCCGCTCGGACAGCGCGCCACCGACTCCTGCCTGCGCAAGGGCTACGACCCCGCGGCCCTGGTCGCCGTAAAGGAGACGTTTCACCAGCGGCTGGCGGCCAAGGGTGTGCCCTCCATTCAATTCGCGCACCACAGCTACGCCCGGTCCGCCTTCAACCGGATGGCCACCGCCGGTGCGGAGGTTGTCACCCACGCCACGCTGGCGCAGGGGCTGGTGCAACTCAAGGAGGCGCTGGAGACGACCGAGGGCAAGGCGCTGTTCGGCTTCTATTGGGCGGCGATCGATTCCATTGCCCACCTCTACGGCCCCGGCACGCCCTACCACGAGGCCGAGATCGCCAGCTTCTGGCGCACCTTCGACGAGGCGCTGCGCGACATCGACAGCCCTGATACGCTCTATCTGTTCACCGCCGACCACGGCCATGTCCGGGCCGACGCGGCCGAGACGATCGCGCTCAACCTGCGGCTGCCGCAGCTGGCGGAGCACCTCGCCGTCAGCCCTACCGGCAACCGCATCTATCCCAACGGCTCCCCCCGCGACGTGTTCCTGCACGTGCGCCCGGAGCGGCGGGACGAGACCATAGACCTTCTGTGCAATGAGCTGGACGGCGTGGCGGCGGTGATGACCGTGGACGCGGCCCTGGGTGAGGGCCTGCTCGGTCCGCAACCGGTGAGCGAGGAGCTGCGCCGCCGGCTCGGGGACATCCTCATCCTGCCCCGGCTCGGCCATTTCGTCTGGTGGCACGAGCCGGGCGTGCTGACCAACACCTTCCACGGCCACCACGGCGGTCTGACAGCGGAGGAGGCGATTACGGCCTTCGGAGTGATCGACGCGCTGTGACAGCCGGGGTCAGACCCCGTTCTCATCCTCCAGCGTAGGCCGGAAGGGGTCTGGACCTCGGTCGCGAGGCTGCCGCCATCCGACCGCCCCAAAGCGGCTCTATTCCGCTCGTCGCTTTCGGCGGGGTGATCCGAGACCTTCAGAGGAGGGAGCGACGATGGCCGTCATGCAGGACGAGCGCGCGAGAGAGCGCGCCAGAGAGGAGCCCATCCCCGTCAAGACCGCGGTGGACACTGCCGTGCATCGGGGGCACAGCGGCTGGCTTTCGATGGCGTTCTCAGCGGGGGCGGTGCTCGCGTCCTTCGTCAGCGTGTACGTCAGCACCCTGCAAGGTGCCCAGCTCGAAGTCTACCTGCCGCCAGTGTTCCTCTATCAGATGGACGGCGAGGGCGAGAATTTCACCATACCCATCAGCCTCGCCAACGGTGGTGCGCGCAGCGGCACTGTGGTCTCCATGGAGCTTGAGGCGCACAACCCGAAGACCAACACCACCACGCGCTTCTACAGCGCCTACCTGGGCGAGCACCCGAAGATGCAAGCCACGCCCAGCACGCGCCAATTCACGCCGCTGACCATCCTTGGGCACACCGTCCATTCGGAGACCGTGCGCTTCTATCCCGTAACGAACATTCCGGAGGCGCGGAACGACACGAGCAAGAGGCTCGTGCAGGAAGTAGGCGACTACAGCTTCCGCCTCAAGCTCAATACGGCTGCGCCATCGGAGCCCTCGTTGCTGGATCGGCTGCAGGGCCGCGCACAGCCGGCACCGATCACCGTCCAGATGACCCTGCCCGTGCTCGATCATCGGGGGCTCATGCAGATGCGGAGCAAGGACTGGGTGGCTGGCAAGGGTGAGTAGTGCCTAGCGCCTACACATCACGAAAAAGCATCCTCCGTGATGCTGGCGTACCAGGTGTCGGCGTGCAGGGCCTCCAGGCGACGCTGCTCGCGCCGCTCGGATAACGGGCCGCGCGGGGAGACGCCGCCCGGGGTGTCTTGGAAACCCGTGTCCGTCGGGCGGAAGATGTTGATCACCGAGATGCCGTAGTCGTCGCCGACGTGGCTGAAGCAGGTGTTGAAGTAGACGGGATCGGCCGGCGCCGGCTTGCCTTCGAGCGCCGCGGCGGCGGCGGCCACCGCCTGCTTGGAGGTGTTGTTGGCGATGTAGCCCGACTTCGGCATCGGCGCGGCGATGGTGGCGTCGCCGATGACATGGATATGCGGCGCCTTCTGCGCCTCGAAGGTGCGCGTGGTGATGGGCACCCAGCCCGACTCGTTGGCAAGGCCGGCGTCGATGGCGATTTTCGCCGCCGACTGCGGCGGGATGACGTTGCCTACGTCGACCTTGTGCCTGTTGCCGAACTCGGTCTCGAAGACCTTCTCCTTGAGGTCGACGCGCACGACCTTGCCGTCCTTGCCGAGCGGCACCCACTCGACCATGTCGCCGTAGAGCTCCTTCCAGCCGTCCTGGAACAGGCCCTGCTTGGAGAACTGGTCCTTGGCGTCGAGTGCCAGGATCTTGGACCTGGGCTTGGCCTTCTTGAGATACGAGGCGACCATGCTGATGCGCTCGTAAGGCCCCGGCGGGCAGCGGTACGGGTTGTCGGGGATCGCGAAACCGACCACGCCGCCGTCGGGCATGTCCTCCAGCTGCCTGCGCAGGAGGCTGATCTGCGCGCCGTCGGCGTCGAGCCATGCGTGCGGGAAGGTCTCAGCCGCGGCCTCGTCGTAGCCGGCGATGCCGCCCCAGCGGATGGCAATGCCGGGGCTCAGGATCAGCTTGTCGTAGCCAACTCTCTCGCCACCGGCAAGGCGCACCGTCCTCGCGGCCGGATCGATGGCGACGGCCGTGTCGCGCACATGCTTGACGCCGCGCTTCACCAGGCCGTCGTAGGAGTGGGTGATCTGCGGCAGCGTGCGCCGGCCGGCCAGGAGCAGGTTGCCGTAGGGGCAGGTGATGAACTTGCCCTGGGGCTCGATCAGCGTCACGTCGAGCTGGGGATACTGGATGCGGGCGAAGCGCGCCGCCGAAGCGCCGCCGAAGCCGCCCCCGACGACGACGAGCCGCGGCGCTCCTTGCGCGCTGAGCGTGGCGGGGGCCGCCAGCGCCGCTGCCGCCGCCATGGTGCCGAAGCTGCGCCGGGTGATGCCGGTCATGCCAGTCGCGCCAGTCATGGCAGTCATGGCAGTCATGGGGACGCCCCTCACTTCAACTTGGAGAAATAATCGGCGAGCAGGGCCACCTCGGCGTCGGTATAGCCGGGTGCCACGCGGTCCATGATGATGGCCGGTCGCTGCTTGTCTCGGAAGGCCTTCCACTGGGCGATGAACAGGTCGCGGTTGTGGCCGGCGATCCTGGGCACCGAGCCACCGCCGGCGCCGGCCTGCCCGTGGCACCCGGCGCAGGCCTGGGCGATGAGGGGCGGCCCAGGATGCGGCTCCGGACGCTGCTCTGGGCTCTGCGCGCCCGATGGCGATGCGACGGCGGCGCCCGCCAGGAGCGCAGCGACCGCCAGCAGCGGGAGCCTGCTACGGACCTGGCACAGTGTTGAAGCGTTCAATTCGCCCTCCCTGTGCACACCGAGATCCGCGCTGGGCGGGGCTGTCGGGTGCAGTCGATGCCCAATTCATCAGCAAGCCACACGGGACTTGATGGCGGAAATGAGGAAAAGCGAATTGCTTATCACCGGCTCTGCAATGCAAGCAGTGGACTGTCCATGGAGCAGCTGCGCAACACCGGCGCAACTCCGGGCACTTCCGGCGCTCCGGCGTTGCCGGTAACGTGCGCCGCGGGCATGCCGCGGCTGGAAGGCCGGCGGCAGCCGCAAGGGTGCGCAAGGCGTGGATACGGGGATGCCATGACGACAGCCAACTCCCGGAGCACAGACTATCCCATCGATCCGCTGTTCCTGCAGCGCTGGTCGCCCAGGTCGTTCACCGCCGCGCCGATCTCGGAATACGACCTGATGACCATCCTGGAGGCGGCGCGCTGGGCGCCATCCGCGTTCAACTCGCAGCCGTGGCGCTTCATCTACGCCCGCCGCGACACAGCGCACTGGCCGAAGCTGCTCGGGCTGCTCACGCAGTCCAACCAGCTGTGGGCCAAGAACGCCTCCGCGCTGATCATCCTGGTGTCGAAGGCGACGGTGCTGCCGCGGGGCGCGGAGAAGGAGGTGCCGTCCTGGAGCCATTCGCTGGACGCCGGCGCCGCCTGGTGCAGCCTGGCCCTGCAGGCGCACCTGTCCGGCTGGGCCGCCCACGGCATGGTCGGTTTCGACAGGGAGCGGGCAGCGGTTGAGCTGGGCGTGCCCGACGGCTACCGCGTCGAGGCCGCCATCGCCATCGGCCGCCGGGGCGACAAGTCGCTCCTGCCCGAGTCGCTGCGGGCCCGCGAGCAGCCCAACGACCGGGTGCCATTGGCGCAGCTGGTGCGCGAAGGGCATTTCGGCTCCACTCAATCCTGAGGATGGCCTCGATGTCGGCCAGCAGCAGCGAGCAAGACGAGCAGGGCGCGGCCCGCATCGCCGCCATCGTGCTCGCCGCCGGCCGCTCGACCCGCATGGGAGCGCAGAACAAGCTGCTCGCCGATCTCGGGGGCAAGCCGATGGTGCGCCGAGTGGTGGAGACGGCGCTGGCGAGCAGGGCGAGGCCGGTGTTGGTCGTGACCGGCCATATGGCAGCCGACGTTGCCGTCGCGCTACAGGGAGCGTGGGCGTCGCAGATTGAGCAACGAGCGGGCCGCGTGGTCCCCTCCCCCCTTGTGGGGGAGGGACAGGGTGGGGGGGAGTCCCAAGCCTTGGATTTCGGGGTTCCCCCCACCCCTAACCCCTCCCCACAAGGGGGAGGGGAACCCGATCACGTGACGCTGGTTCCCAATCCCGACTACGCGACGGGGCTCGCCAGCTCGCTCAGGGCCGCCATTCGCGCCGTTCCGGGCCACTGCGACGGCGCCCTGATCCTGCTCGGCGACATGCCGCGCATCGCCCCGGAGCATCTCGATCGGTTGCTCGATGCGTTCGCGGATGCGCCGGCGGCCATTGTTGTGCCCGTGCACGAGGGCCGGCAAGGCAACCCTATCCTATGGCCGCGCCGCTACTTCCCGGATCTCATGCAACTCGAAGGCGACGCAGGCGCCAAGCGGCTCCTCGCGGCGCATCGGGAGCACGTGCGAGAGGTGCCCATGGGAACCTCGGCCATCTTCGCCGATGTCGATACCCCCGAAGAGCTGACGCGGCTCCTCAAAAGCCCCCAATAGGGATGGGGCCGCCGCCTCGCTGATCGAGCGCGTTTACCGCGAGCTGCGGAGACTGTTGTGAATCTGGCTCCGCGCTCCGACACCGTCGGGCATGAACGAGCGCGAGCTCATCGACCGCCTCGGCTTGCCCGATCTGTTCGTTGGCCCGGAGGATCGCATCCTCAGCAGCGCATGGATCTGCTTCACGTGCGGGGAGACCACCACAAGCCCTGAGCGGATCTCTTGCCCGACGCCGTGCTGGCGTTGCGGCGGAATCATGTTCGAGACCTGGACGGCATCATGCCCGGCGGTATCGGAGGATTCGCGGGACTGACTGATCCAATCATCTCCCGAGCGAAAATGGCGGATTACGGGCTTCGCCCTAATCCGCCCTACGACGCCTACTTCCTATTCAGCCTCGCAATCAGGCTCGACGTATCCCAGCGCTTGCCGCCCATCTGCTGGATCTCCGCGTAGAAGCCGTCCACCACCGTCGTCACCGGCAGGCTGGCGCCGTTGCCCTTGGCCTCGTCCTGGCAGATGGCGAGGTCCTTGCGCATCCAGTCCACCGCGAAGCCGAACTCGAACTTGCCTTCCGACATGGTCTTCCAGCGGTTCTCCATCTGCCACGACTGGGCGGCGCCCTTGGAGATGGTGTCCATCACCTTCTGCAGGTCGAGGCCGGACTTCTGGGCGAAGTGGATGCCTTCCGAGAGCGCCTGCACGAGGCCGGCGATGCAGATCTGGTTCACCATCTTGGTGAGCTGGCCGGCCCCGGCCGGGCCGATCAGCGTGACCATGCGGGCGTACTGGGCGATCACCGGCTGGGCGCGGTCGAACGCGGCCTGGTCGCCACCCACCATCACCGTCAGCGCGCCGTTCTGGGCGCCGGCCTGGCCGCCCGAAACTGGAGCGTCGAGAAAGTCAAAGCCCTTGCTTTTGGCGGCGGCGTGGAGCTCGCGTGCGATGTTGGCGGAGGCGGTGGTGTTGTCGATGAAGACGGCGCCCTTCCTGACGGTATTGAAGGCGCCCTGCGCCCCCAGTGTCACCTCGCGCAGGTCGTTGTCGTTGCCCACGCAGCAGAACACGAAATCGGCGTCCTTGGCGGCCTCGGCGGGGGTGGGCGCGGTGGCGCCGCCGTACTCCTTGGCCCAGGCCTCGGCCTTGGCGCCGTTGCGGTTGTAGACGGTGAGGTCGTGGCCGCCCTTCCTGCGGATGTGCCCGGCCATGGGATAGCCCATGACGCCCAACCCGATCCACGCCACCTTCGCCCCATTGCCTGCCATGTCACCTCTCCTCTGGAATGGCCCGCTTTCGTGCCACTCTTAACCAAGGATGCGGCCGTTGTCAGGACCAGGGTCAGACCCCTCGCGCCGACGGCCCGCTTCTACGCGACGGTGGGGGCGAGGGGTCTGACCCGGGTCTGACCCCGTCAGAACCCCAGGCAACGGGGAAGGTCGAGGCAGAGCTGCAGCCCCTCCTGCGCCGATGGCACCACGATCAGCGCCGCGCCGATCAGGGCGACCGCGGCGGCGACGGCGATCAGGACGGTCTGGAAGGTCAATCGATATCTCCAGCCTTCGCAACGCCAAGACAGTATGCAGGCTCCCCGGCGCGGGGCCGGTGTGAGGCCGGTGTGGGGCTGCCCGGGCGGCAACCTCCGGCAAGCAATGAGCCGCTGCGCCTGTGTGCTGCCTGAACGGCGCGTTTATCCAGCGTTCAGGTAGACGGGCCGTTTCCAGAGCGCAGCTCAACGGCCTATATGAGCCTGCAAGCGATCCGGCCGGTAAGGGTAAGGTAGACGCCGGGCGGGAGCAGTTGCTCGACTTCGACGTCCGACTACGGAGGCCAGCCTTGACCAACGCTCTGCCGGTGACGCTGGAAGCCATCGAGGCGGCCTGCAGGCTCGTGCAGCGCGAGATCGTCGATACCGACTGCGACTGGAGCCGCACGCTGTCGCAGATGCTCGGCTGCAAGCTCTGGCTCAAGTTCGAGAACCTGCAGTTCACGGCCTCGTTCAAGGAGCGGGGCGCCATCAACCGGCTCTCCGCCCTGTCGGACGAGGAGCGCAAGCGCGGCGTGATCGCCATGTCGGCGGGCAACCACGCCCAGGGCGTGGCCTATGTGGCGCGCCGCCTCTGCGTTCCCGCCACCATCGTGATGCCGGTCAGCACCCCCACGGTGAAGGTGGTGAACACGCGCCGATATGGAGCGGAGGTCATCCTGCACGGGGAGAACGTGGAGGAGGCCGCCGCCTTCGCTCGCGAGCACGGGCGCGAGCGGCGCCTCACCTTCGTCCACCCCTTCGACGACCCGCTGGTGATCGCCGGACAAGGCACGATCGCGCTGGAGATG